>OKSC01003095.1_pt1 | contig 13005 bp, 7 predicted proteins | sample 1601161 | NCBI WGS metagenome assembly OKSC01 (sample SAMEA3541552, study PRJEB24748) | human gut metagenome | biome: human gut; feature: human-associated habitat; material: faeces | place: China | collected 2012
CCCCAAGACCTTTGACGCTGGTATCGCTATGTACGTCGGTATGGCTCTGACCTCCGTCGCCGGCTCCGCCGTCGTCATCGGCAAGAAAAAGGAGTTCTAATTAAACTTCAAAAAGAGAAGCACCCTACCGGGTGCTTCTTTTTTTGTCTTTAATTATCCCTCCCGCTGACGCGGGAGGTATAGTAAAGATTGTTTTTCTGCGGGGGCTTTCTTTTTTTGCGCTTATTTACTTCGCCGCTTTGCGTCTGGCGGCGCGGCGCTGGATGAGCTTCACCAGCTCCACAATGGGGATCACCAGCACCGCCAGGGCCAGGGCGATGCCGTACTCCGTCCAGCTGACGGGGGTGAAGCCGAAGGCGTTGGCGATGGGCGGCACCTCCAGGACCACGGTGGTCAGGAGCAGGGAGCCCAGCATAGCGGCCCAGAGGACCTTGTTGTGGCCCCGGAGGGTGAACACACTGCGCCGCTGGGAGCGCATATTGAAGCTGTGGAAAATCTCGCACATGCTCATGGTCAAAAAGGCCATGGTCATGCCGTGGGGGGAGACGCCCCGGGGCATTTCAAAGCATCCCGCCTCCATGCAGTGGCCGATGATGTAGGAGGCCATGGTGATGACGGTGATGAGGATGCCCTGATAGGCGATGTCGAAGCCCAGGCCGCCGGAGAAGATGCCGTCCTTGGCGGAGCGGGGCGGGCGGCGCATGATGTCCGGCTCCGGGCGCTCCATGCCCAGGGCCAGGGCCGGGAAGCAGTCGGTGATGAGGTTGATGAACAGCAGGTGGACGGGGTTGAGGAGGGTGAAGCCCAGCAGGGCGGAGAAGAACACCCCCAGCACCTCGCTCATGTTGCTGGCCAGCAGGAAGCCGATGGCCTTGCGGATGTTGTCATAAATGCGGCGGCCCTCGGCCACGGCGCCCACGATGGTGGCAAAGTTGTCGTCGGAGAGGACCATGTCCGCCACGTTTTTGGTGACGTCGGTGCCGGTGATGCCCATGCCGATGCCGATATCGGCGGACTTGATGGAGGGGGCGTCGTTGACGCCGTCGCCGGTCATGGCGGTGACGGCTCCCCGGCGGCGCCAGGCGCTGACGATGCGGACCTTGTGCTCCGGCTGGACCCGGGCATAGACGCTGTAGCGGTCCACGTTTTGAGTAAGCTCCTCATCGCTGAGGGCATCCAGCGCCGCGCCGGTGATGGCCTGGGAGGGGTCGGAGAGAATGCCCAGCTGGCGGGCGATGGCCACGGCGGTGTCCTGGTGATCGCCGGTGATCATCACCGGGCGGATGCCCGCCTGGCGGCACTCCTCAATGGCGGGCTTCACCTGGGGCCGCACCGGGTCGATCATGCCGGTAAGGCCGATGAAGCAGAGTTCCTGCTCTAAGTGCGCGGGGGACTGATCCTCCGGCGCGCCATCGGGCCAGGGGCGGCTGGCGGCGGCCAGCACCCGCAGGGCCTGGGCGGCCATGCGGTGGTTATCCGCCAGAATTTCCCGGCGGCGGTCGTCGGTCATGGGCAGGGCTTGTCCGCCCTCCCAATAGTGGGTGCAGCGGGCCAGCACCTGATCCGGCGCGCCCTTGGTATACTGCACCACGCCCTGGGGGGTCCGGTGAATGGTGGACATCATCTTGCGGCCGGAGTCGAAGGGGGCCTCGCCGATGCGGGGACGCTCCTGCTCCAATTGGGGCTTGGGCAGTTGATTTTCTGCGGCGAAGGATACCAGGGCCGCCTCCGTAGGCTCTCCCTGGACGGAGCCGTCGGGGTTCAGGACGGCATCGCTGCACAGGGCCATGGCGGAGGCCAGCAGGGCGGTGTCCCCGGTGTGGTCCACCACGGTCATCTTGTTCTGGGTCAGGGTGCCGGTTTTGTCGGAACAGATCACCTGGGTGCAGCCCAGGGTCTCCACCGCCGTCAGGCGGCGGATCACGGCATTGCGGCGGCTCATGCGGGTGACGCCGATGCTGAGCACCACCGTTACCACCGTGGCCAGGCCCTCGGGAATGGCGGCCACCGCCAGGGACACGGCCACCATGAAGGTCTCCAGGATGCCGGACAGGGAGAAGTCCCCGGCCACGATCAGGTCAAACACGAAAATGAACACGCAGATGCCCAGCACCAGCCAGGACAGGGTTTTCCCCAGCTGGGTCAGCTTCTTTTGCAGCGGCGTCTCCTCCTGCTCCGTCCGGGCCAGGACACCGGCGATCTTGCCCATCTCCGTGTCCATGCCGGTGGCGGTGACCACCATGCGGCCCCGGCCGTAGGCCACGGTGGAGCCCATATAGGCCATGTTGCGGCGGTCGCCCAGGGTCACCTCGCCGGTAAGGGCCTCCGGGGATTTGGCGGAGGGGACGCTTTCGCCGGTGAGGGCGGCCTCCTCAATTTGCAGGGAGGCACAGGCCAGCAGCCGTCCGTCGGCGGGGACCGCGTCCCCGGCCTCCAGCAGGACGATGTCGCCGGGTACCAGGCGGCTGCTCTCCAGCTCCGTGACGGAGCCGTCCCGCAGGACCTTGCTGGTGGCGGCGGTCATGGTTTGCAGAGCCTCGATGGCGGCCTCGGCCTTGCTCTCCTGGACCACGCCCAGAACGGCGTTCAGCAGCACCACCGCCAGGATGATGAGCACCTCGGTAAAGGGCTCGTGGGACAGGTAGTTGGTGACGGCGGACACGGCCGCGGCGGCCATGAGGATCAGCAGCATGGGGTCCTTCAGCTGCTGCAGAAACCGCTGGAGCAGGGTGGCCTTGGGGGCCTCCCGCAGGCGGTTGGGGCCGTATTCCGCCAGACGGCCCTCCGCCTGGGCGGCGGACAGGCCCTCCGGGCCGCTTTGCAGGTCCGACAGGACCTGATCGGCGGTCTGGGCATATTCCTTGTGCATACGATCACTCCTCTTAATGATTCTGCCCACCTGGGGAAATAAAAAGACTTATGCACAGGCCAAAGCCTATGCATGAGTCTCATTCTTTCAAAGCAGTCCGGGCGCGGGCGCGCCGTTCTGCCGAAACTGCCTAACCCCAAAGCGGGGCGGAATTACTCCCTCACAGCGGTATTCGATTGGAAATATTATACCAGGCCCGGCCCCCTGCGTCAAGTAAAAGATTTGTAAAGTATGGGGAGCACAGGGGTGGGGGACACCTTTTTGATAAAATCTTTGCGTCCTGGCTTGCCTTTTCGCCGGGAATATGATATGATACATTGCCAATAGCCCTTCAAAAATGCACGGATGGCTTTTGAAAACGATAACAAAGGAGTATTTACCCATGAAAAAGTTTCTCACTATGCTGCTGGCCCTGGTGATGGTCCTGTCCCTGGCGGCCTGCTCCTCCCAGAAGGGCGGCGACGTCAACGGCGGCTTCCCCGCCAGCGCCGTGGACCTGCTGACCGCCGTGTGGAACGCCTATCCCGAAAGCGAGAAGTTCTCCGTGGTGGGCGGCAGCCTGGATAACCCCGTAGACAACGCCCCCGGCGCTTTCCCGGTGGACGATGCCGACAATCTGGACTATATGCTGCACTTCCCCGCCGACAAATCCGATCTCATTGACGACGCCGCGTCGCTGACCCACATGATGAACGCCAACAGCTTTACCTGCGGCGCGTTCCATGTGAAAAACAGCGGCGACGTCTCCGCTGTGGCCGACGCTCTGCGCCAGAATGTCCAGAACACCCAGTGGATGTGCGGCTTCCCTGACAAGCTGGTGGTCCTCACCTACGGCGAGTATGTGGTGGCGCTGTTCGGCGCCGACGACCTGGTGGACGACTTTGTCAACACTATGACCGCCACCTACACCGGCGTTCAGACCGCCTGCGACGAGCCCCTCCAGTAATCCGCCGCAGCCATGCTGTTTTCCAGTCTGCCGTTTCTCTTCTATTTTCTTCCCTGCACCCTGGGGCTTTACTTCCTGGTCCCCCGGCGGCTGAAAAACGCCGCGCTGCTGCTGTGCAGTCTGGTGTTCTACGCCTGGGGCGAGCCCCGATTTGTGCTGTTCATGACCGCCGCCATTTTACAGGGCTATGCCGCCGCCCGGCTCATGGAGCGGTATTCCACCCGCAGGCGGCTGCTGCTGACCCTGTCCGCCGTGCTGAGCCTGGGGATGCTGGCCTACTGCAAGTATGCCGACTTCCTGATCTCCGGCTTCAACGCTGTCACCGGGCTGTCGGTACCTCTGCTGCGGATGGCCCTGCCCATCGGCATCAGCTTCTATACCTTCCAGATCCTCAGCTATGTCATCGACGTGTACCGGGGGGACGCCCCGGCCCAGCGGAATCTCATTGACCTGGCGGCGTATATCGCCATGTACCCCCAGCTGGTGGCGGGCCCCATCGTCCGCTACGCCGACGTGGCCCCCCAGCTGCGAAGCCGCACCCACACGGTGCAGGACGCGGCTCTGGGGGCCCGCCGCTTTGTGCTGGGCCTGGGGAAAAAGGTACTGCTTGCCAACGTCCTGTATGAGCTGGTGACGGTGTATCAGCAGAGCGGGCAGAAAACGGTGCTGCTGACCTGGCTGTACGCCGCGGCGTATATGCTCCATGTGTACTTCGACTTCTCCGGCTACAGCGACATGGCCATCGGCCTGGGCCGCATCATGGGCTTCCGCTTTGCCGAGAACTTCCGCTATCCCTTTGTGTCCGGCAGTCTCACGGAATTCTGGCGGCGCTGGCACATCTCCCTGGGCTCCTGGTTCCGGGACTATGTGTATATCCCCCTGGGCGGCAACCGGGTGGGTAAGGCCCGCTGGGTGCGGAACCTGGTGATCGTGTGGGGCCTGACGGGCCTGTGGCACGGGGCCGCCTGGAACTTCGTGGCCTGGGGCCTGTATTTTGCCGCGTTCCTGCTGCTGGAAAAGCTGTTTCTGGGCCGGTGGCTGAAGCGTGTCCCGGTGCTGGGCCATGTGTATGTGCTGCTGGCGGCGCTTTTCAGCTTCGTGCTGTTTGACGCCGCGTCTGTCCCCGCCGCCCTGGGGACCGCCGGGGGCCTGCTGGGCCTGGGGGGCCTGCCCCTGTGGGACAGCGGCGCCCTCTACTATCTGCGCAGCTATGCCCCGGTGCTGGCGCTGGCCGCCGTGGGGTCCACGCCGCTGCCTGCCGCCCTGTGCCGCCGGATCGCCGCCGGACGGGCCGGGCGGGTGCTGGACGCGCTGGAGCCTGCGGCGCTGCTGGCCCTGCTGGCGGTGTGCACGGCGTTTCTGGTCAGCGGCTCCGCCAATCCCTTCCTGTATTTCCGGTTCTGAGGAGGTGCACATGAAGACCAAGCAAATCATCACCGTGTGCCTGCTGGCGGGCTTTCTGGCGGGCTTCGGCCTGTGGGGCCTGCTGCGGACCCCGGGGGACGTGTCCCAGGCGGAGCGCCGCCCCTTGGCCCAGTGGCCGGAGCTTACCGTCTCCGGCTTCCTGTCCGGCCAGTATGCCGGCAAGCTGGAGCACGCCGCCGCCGACCAGTTCCCCCTGCGGGAACAGTTCCGTACCCTGCGCTCCCTGGTGTCCTATGACCTGCTGGGCCAGCGGGACGTGGGCGGGGTGTATCTCTCCGGGGGCTATGCCGCCAAGCTGGACTTCCCCCTGAACACCGGTTCCGTGGACCGGGCCGCCCAGCGCTTCCGGTATGTGTACGACACCTATCTGGCCGGGACGGTGGCCAACGTCTATCTCTCCGTGATCCCGGACAAGGGGTATTTCCTGGCCCCGGCCTCCGGCCGTCCGGCCATGGACTATGACGCCCTGGTGTCCCGGCTGCGGGAGGGCACGCCGGAGATGACGTATATCGACCTGTTTGACCGGCTGACCCTGGAGGACTATTACCGCACCGACGCCCACTGGCGGCAGGAGCGGCTGCCTGCCGTGGCCCGGTATCTGGCCGGGGCCATGGGGGCGGACGCCGCCGCGGATTACACGGAGGTGACCCTGGACCGCCCCTTCTATGGGGTGTATTCCGGGTACGCGGCCCTGCCCCTGGCCGGGGAGACCCTGCGCTATCTCACCAACGACACCATCGCCGCCTGCCGGGTCACCAACTTCGAGACCGGCGGGGAAGGCCCGGTGTACGACCTGGAAAAGGCCCGGGGCAGCGACCCGTATGAGCTGTTCCTGTCCGGGTCCGTGTCCCTGCTGACGGTGGAGAGTCCCAACGCCCGGACGGACCGGGAGCTGGTGATCTTCCGGGATTCCTTCGCCTCCAGCCTGGCCCCGCTGCTGCTGGAGGGCTACAGCAGGGTCACTCTGGTGGATATCCGCTATCTGTCTCCTACCCAGCTGGGCCGTTATCTGACCTTCACCAATCAGGACGTGCTGTTTCTGTACAGCACCGGCGTGCTGAACAACAGCAGCACCCTGAAATAATTCTCAGCTTGTCAAAAAAGCCTTTTTGACAAGCTGAGTGCGGTTTTTCAGAACTTAAAAAGTTCTGAAAAACCTGTGATTGCAAACGAAAGACACCCCTGATGGGTTTCTTTCGTAACTATCTTCCTTTCCGATGGCGGAAGATTTCCGAGTTTTTCGACAGTCTCAAATAATTCTCTGGGAGGTATTTGCCATGTCCCTTGAAACCAATCCCGCCCTGCGCCGCAGCGTGATCTATGAGCTGTACGTCCGCAGCCACACGCCCCAGGGCACCTTCCGGGCCGTGGAGCCGGATCTGCCCCGGATCCGGGCCCTGGGCACGGACATCCTGTGGCTGATGCCCATCCACCCCATCGGGGAAGCCAACCGTAAGGGCAGCATGGGCTGCCCCTATGCCAACCGGGACTACCGCACGGTGAACCCGGAGTACGGCACCCTGGAGGACTTCCTCCACCTGGTGGACGCCATTCACGATAATGGCATGAAGTGCATCATCGACGTGGTGTATAACCACACCTCCCCGGACGCCACCCTGGTGGCCCTGCACCCGGAGTATTACTATCGCAAACCCGACGGCAGCCGGGGCAACAAGGTGGGGGACTGGACCGATGTGGTGGACCTGGACTACGCCGTTCCCGGCCTGTGGGATTATCAGATCGAGTCCCTGTGCTATTGGGCCCAGTATGTGGACGGGTTCCGCTGCGACGTGGCCAGCACCGTGCCTGTGGCGTTCTGGCGCAAGGCCCGGCAGGCGGTGGAGCGGGTGCGCCCCGGGGCCATCTGGCTGGGGGAGAGCGTCCACCTGGACCACATTCTGGCCTTCCGCCGCCAGGGGCTGTACGCCGCCACGGACAACGAGCTGTTTGACGTGTTCGACATTCTGTACCCCTACGACATCTGGCCCCTGTATGAGGGGGCCACCGGCGGGACCATGCCCCTGAGCCGGTATTTTGCCGCCCTGAGCTATCAGGAGCTGAGCTTCCCCACCTGGTACAATAAGCTCAGCTGCCTGGAAAATCACGACCAGCGCCGGGCGGCGGACCGCTTCCCCAACCGGGACAGTCTGCTGGCCTGGACGGCCCTGAGCTATTTCCAGAAGGGGACCACCCTGCTCTATGCCGGGCAGGAGATCTCTGCCGTCCATACGCCCTCCCTGTTTGAGCGGGAGCCCATCGACTGGACCGGGGAGGACCTGTCCCCCCTGCTGCGGAAGCTGTACGACATCAAAAAGCGCCTGCCCACAGACGCCGCCTTCCATGTGGAGACCGACGACGAGCAGGGCCTGGCCGTGGCCGATTATCGGGACGGCCAACACCTGGCGGTGGGCGTGTTCCCCCTGGCGGGCCGACCGGGGACGGCCGTCGTCCCCCTGGCCGACGGCGGCTATGAAAACGCCCTGACCGGCGAGTCCGTCACCGTCCGGGAGGGCCGTCTGACCGCCGCCGGGCCGGTGATCATCCTGTAAGCGAAAAAATAAGCGCAAAAAAGCAGCCGCGAGGCTGCTTTTTTGCGCTTATTTTTCACATATCCAGGAGCTTCAGCTCCTCCTCGTCCACCTTCCGCAGGTCCCGGCGGCTGAGAATGTCGTACATACACGGCACCACCAGCAGGGTCATCAGCGTGGCATACAGCAGGCCGCCGATGCACACCAGGGCCACCGGCTGCATCAGCGCCGTGCCCACGTTGTTGCCGAAGGCCATGACGATCAGGCCCAGAATGGTGGTCAGGGACGTCATGAGAATGGGCCGCAGACGGGTGACGCCGGCCTCGATGATGGCCTCCCGGCGGCCCATGCCCTCCAGCCGCAGCTGGTTGATGTAGTCCACCAGGACGATGCCGTTGTTGACAATGACGCCCACCAGCATCACGAAGCCGATCAGGGAGATGACGCTGACCTCCACCCCTGCCAGCAGCAGGGCCAGGAAGCCGCCGGTGAAGGCCAGGGGGATGGTGAACATGACGATCAGCGGCGAGCGCAGGGACTGGAACTGGGCCACCATCACCAGATACACCAGCACGATGCCCAGCAGCAGCATCAGCAGCAGCTGCCGGATGGCGTCCATGATGGCCTCGTTCTCCCCCTGGAAGGCGGCGGTGACGCCCTGGGGCAGCTCCGCCTGGCCGATGACCTTTTCGGCGGCGGAGGTGACCTTGGTGACGTTATAGCCGTCGGCCACGTCGGCGGACACGGTGATATACCGCCGCTGCTGGTCCCGGTTGATGGTGTTCAGGCTGACGGTCTCCTCCAGCTGGGCGATGTCCCCCAGACGGACGGACTTGCCGCTCTGGGTGCTGCCGGAGGCGCTTGCGCTCATGCCGCTCATACTGGACATGCCGCTCATACTAGACATGCCGCTCATGCTTCCCATGGAGCTGTTTGCAGAAGCGCTGCTCATCATGCTGCTCATGGCGGAGGCGGAGGAGGGGTCGATCTGAAGATCCAGGAGCTTCTCCCGGGTCATGCGGCTCTCCTCCGGGGACTGGATGGACACGCTGACGTCCAGCCCGTCCAGGGTCAGGGACAGGGAGCTGTCGGTGTCCGTCAGGGCGGAGGCCACGGCCATGTACACCTGGGCCACGGTGAGGCCCTTCTCCATGGCGGCGTTGCGGTCCACGGACAGGTGCAGGGCGGCGGCCGCCTGCTCCAGGCCGTCGGACACGTTTTCCGTGCCGGGGACGGTGGCCAGCTTTGCCGCCAGGTCACGGGCGGCGGACTGCATCTGCTCCATGTCGTCACCATAGACGTTCAGGGTGATGCCGCTGCCGGTGAGGTAGGACATATAGGTGTCCATGGCCCCGGAGGCGGTGACGGTGCAGTCCATACCGGCGCAGGCGGCCTCCATCTGCTTGCCGGCCTCCGCGCCGGAGGCCCCCTCCGGCAGGGTGATGTAGGCGGTGACGTCGTATTCCCCGCCGCCGGCGGTCATCATACTGGTCATGTCCATGCTCCCGGCGCCGGAGGCGGAGGACATCATCGCGCCCACGGTTTCCACGTTGTCCACGGCGGCGATGCGCTGCAGGGCCTCGTCCGCCAGGGCCACCGCCTGCTCCCGGGTGCAGCCCTCGGGCATGGAGATGGTCAGGTTCACGGTGTTCATGTCGATATTGGGCATAAAGGCGAAGCCCCGGGCCAGGGCGGCTCCGGCGGAGCCCACCAGCAGCAGCAGGGACACCCCCAGCACCACCAGCTTGTGGTGGATGGACCAGGACACCGCCTTGCGATAGGCGGGGTAGACCTTATCCAGCAGTCCCGGCCTCTGGGGCTTCTCCTTGCGGAGCATACCGGCGGCCATGGCGGGCACCAGGGTCAGGGCCACGATGAGGCTGGCCAGCAGGGAATAGGTCATGGTCAGGGCCAGGTCCGTGAACAGCTGCTTGGTGATGCCCTCCACGAACACGATGGGCAGGAACACGCACACGGTGGTCAGGGTGGAGGCCACGATGGCGCCCAGCACCTGCCGGGCCCCGGATACCGCCGCCTGGATGACGGTGGCCCCCTTGGAGCGCAGGCGATAGATATTCTCAATGACCACCACGGAGTTATCCACCAGCATGCCCACCGCCACGGCCAGGCCCGACAGGGAGATCATGTTGATGGTAACGCCGGAGAAGTACATCAGCACCACGGCGAAGATCACGCTGATGGGGATGGAGCACAGGGTGATCACCGTGGGCCGCAGGTCCCGCAGGAACAGGTACAGGATCAGCACCGCGAACAGCGCGCCCCAGCCCAGAGACGACAGAATGGAGTTGATGATAAGGTATATGTAGTCCCCCTGGTCCATCAGGGGTACGAAGGAAAGCCCCTCGTACTCCGCCTCCAGCTCCCGGAAGCGGCTGTTGATGTTGTTGGACACCTCCGCCGTGGCGTAGGTGGACTGCTTGTTGAGGGAGACAATGACGCCGTCCTTGCCGTTGAGCTTGTCGTAGATCTCCGAGGAGTTGTCGGTGATGGCCACGTCGGCCACGTCCTTCATGCGGATGGGGTCGATGCCGTCCATTCCCAGGTCAAAGAGCACCAGGTCCTCCAGGTCCTGCCGGGTGTCGATGGAATCGCCCACGGAGACCATGTAGTTGACGCCGTCCTCCTTCAGATACCCGGCGGGCATGGAGAAGTTCTGGGCCGTCAGCAGGGCGGTGATGGTGGGTAGGCTCAGGCTGGAGGACAGGTCCGCCTGGCTCAGGGCGGCGGAGCGGGATTCCTCCAGGGTCTGGAGGCCCTGGTCGATCTGGCTCAGGGCGCTGTCCAGTTGGATGTTGGCGGAGATGATCTGGTTCACGGCGTCGGTCATGGTCAGGACCCCGGCGGATACCTGGTCCGCCAGCTTGGCCACACCCTCGTCGGTCTCCAGGTCGCGCAGCTGCTTTTCCAGCTCCTCCAGCTGCTTCTGCCACTCCTTGGCCCGCTGGACGGCCTCGTCCCACTTGACGCCCAGGGCCGCCATACGCAGGTCCAGCGCCGCCAGCTCCGCCTGGATGCGGACGTATTCGGGGTCACTTTCAATTTCGGCGATGGCCGCCTGCTTTTCCTCCTCCGTCATGGAGGGGTCGTGGCGGATGGCCTCGATCTTCGCCTGATACGGGGCGTTTTCCGCCTCCAGCCGGGCCTTCTCCCGCTGAATATCCGCCAGCTCCCGAAGGTTGTCCTGGAGCTGGTCCCGGCTGTCCCGCATGGTTTTCAGACTGTCCTGGATAGTGGTAAGGGCCTGGGTCACGGCGTCCCGGACGGCGGATTCCTCGGCGCTGCGGATAGCAGCCTTGGCGCTGTTGACCTGGCCCCGGGCGGAGGCCAGCTGCCCTGCCGCGTCGTCCAGCTGCTTCGCAATGGCATCGGACAGCCGCTGGGACAGAGCATCCAGCTTCTTTTGGCTGAGGATCACATGGAGCTGACGCTCCACCGTGCCGCTGACGGTGACGCTGGCCACGCCGGTGATGCCTTCCAGCTTGGGGGACAGGGTGTCGTTGACGAAGTCCGACAGCTGGGTGATGTCCTTGCCGTCATAGGACAGGGCCGCCACCTGCACCGGCAGCATGGAGGGGTTCATTTTCAGCACATAGGGGTCGCCCACGGTGTCGCCCCAGGAGCCCTTCAGCTGGTTGATCTTCTGCTGGATATCCACGCTGACGGTGTCCATGTTCACCCCGTCCTCAAACTCCAGCACCACCATGGACACGCTGTCCATGGAGCTGGAGGTGACGTTCTTGATGCGGTCGAGGGTGGCCATGGACTGCTCCAGGGGCTTGGTGATGTCGGCCTCCACAGTTTCGGGGCTGGCCCCGGGGTCGGTGGTCACCAGGATCACATAGGGGAAGTCCATGTTGGGCATCAGGTCGGGGGTCATCTTCAGATAGGCCACCACACCCAGCACCACAATGGCCAGCACCGCCACGAACACCGTCAGCGGCTTCTTTACGCTGAATTTGGGCATAATCGTATCGCTCCTTGCGCATTATAAGTCAATTGTTACACGACTGTAAAAAACATTTTAAAGAATTTTAACATTCTAAAGCGCCGCGCGCAAGAGGGGCGGGCAATTATTAACGAAACTGTTACAAAATCCCGCCTTTTCCTTAGCCTAACGAAAAAAATATTAAAAGCCTCGCAGAGTTTGCCGCCCGCAGGCGGCAAATAAATTGCAATTATTTTTTGGCCGGGGCGTGTACCTGAACAAGAATTCTTCTCAGGCTTTCGCACGCACGGCGTGCGAAAGCGCGATGTGACGTCTCATAAAAAACGGAAGCACCTTCGGCACTATAAAAAGCCTTTCAAGCTTTTTAACAGGTTTTGGTATAAGACAGGTAAAATCTCGCATTACAGAGGCAACACAGTTGACTCAAGTTATAGATAAACTTTCGGTTGCCTCATAAATCGTTTGTAAACCTATTTTTTCGGGCATCTTTTCGTTCGAGGGGTATGATGGGATATTAAACCGAAATGTAAATCGACAAGTGCGCTCTACGCTAATTAGAAGTAATGGAAAAGTAAACCATCTATGTATAGGTGAGAATTGCTTTATAAAATACTGGCCCGAGTATACTCCTAAACAAGAGAATGTAAGACCACATTATAGCTTTTATGAAATAAATGATTTGTCATTTGGATACTTCATATCAAACTTGGTTGAAGACGTGTATATAGCAACAGTGGGGGCGAATCTGCCGGGGACTTTGACATCTATGTTCTATCCAATTGAAAACACCAAAGAGGCCCACAAATTAACTGAAGTTTCAATGGAAATGTAGATTATCTGTTGCCCGTTGATTGGGAGGTATAGTTATGACCTCCTTTTCCCATAAAAACTGATCACACCTGTTTCCCGTTGTCCGTGGGGAAACGTGAAAGGACGGCACAAAAGCGCCGTCCTTTGACCTTGCCCCACCTCTGGCCACGATGACCAGAAGCAGCGGGACACTTCCTTGACCTTCTATCTCCAGACAAGCTGAGCGCCGCCGTGGATGCAGCCGGTGCGGAAGCACGGGAAGCACGCAGCCGCTATGACGCTGCCGCTGCCAAGGTGACGGACAAAAAGGCAATGCTGGAAGCAATGGACAATTACCGCAACACCTATCCCGTTATCAAGGAGTATCGCATGATCCGCAAGGAAAAGGACAAGCAGAAATTCTATGCCGCGCATGAAGCGGATTTTATCATCAACGACGCTGCCAAGCGCCAGCTTGACA
>OKSC01003100.1_pt1 | contig 12996 bp, 10 predicted proteins | sample 1601161 | NCBI WGS metagenome assembly OKSC01 (sample SAMEA3541552, study PRJEB24748) | human gut metagenome | biome: human gut; feature: human-associated habitat; material: faeces | place: China | collected 2012
GCGCAAAGAGTATATCGACTCCGTCAAAAATAATCTGCGTGCGCAATTAAACAATGTAACGATTGTCAATCCGGACGGAACGACAAGAGATCTTGGTAAGGAAATGGCAGCGAAAGAGAGAAAGAAGGGACATTAATTGACCAAGGAAGAGCTTCGTGGGCAAATGCGTGCCATGCGTGCCGAACTAACAGGGGATAAGAGAGATGCAGCAGAGCAGCAGGCAGTAGATCATATGATGGCTTTCTTACGTCAGAAGAGGCCTCGCCGGTTCTATCCATTTGTGTCCTGCCGTACAGAGATCGATACACTTCAGTTATTGCAGAGAGTGTGGAAAGAACTGCCGGAAATAGCAGTGGCAGTGCCTCGCGTGGAAGGAAATCGGATGCATTTTTATGAAGTAAGGGCAATGAACGATCTGCACAGAGGCGCCATGGGGATATTAGAGCCGGCTGGTGCGGAGCCGGTTCGGGCAGAAGATGGAGTTATGCTGGTGCCGGGGCTTGCTTATGATGAAAGAGGTTACCGGGTCGGGTATGGTGCCGGATTTTATGACCGCTACTTTGCGGAATATGGATTGTGTAAACCGAATGCCGGAGGAGTACTCAAGATCGGTTATGCATTTTCGTTTCAACTTGTGCAGCGGATGGAAGCACAGGAGCATGATGTTGCATTGGATGCGCTTATGACAGAAAAGGGAATAAATTTTTTCGGATAACACTTTACAGGCAATCGGTTTTGTGTTAATATGTGAAAGTTGTTAATACCGTCACTCAGAAAGTGGTCACTCCGTCCATTTCTTAGTGATTGGAGAAAATAATTGATAGGAGGATTTTATTATGATCAGTAAAGAGAAGAAAGCAGAAATCATCAAGACTTATGGACGTACTCCAGAGGATACAGGTTCACCGGAAGTACAGATCGCTATCTTAACAGAGCGTATCCATGAGTTGACAGAGCACTTAAAGGTTAATAAGAAAGATCATCATTCCAGACGTGGTATGTTGAAGATGATCGGTCAGAGACGTAACCTTCTTGCATATCTTCAGAAGAAAGATCTTGAAGGATATCGTGCATTGATCGAGAAGCTTGGTCTTAGAAAATAATCAAAGTAATGGCTTGTATCGGCCGGTTGTGTATAGATTGCACAACCGGTTTTTTGCTGTTGCATATCATATGGTTCCATGATATAATTATACAGATAGTGTGCAGGCGGTTTCCGAGACTTCTGAAAAGATAATCTGAGCAGGTCGTTTTTTCAGTTGTTTCGGCTATGCCTGCATCCGGACGAGACAGGGAGTGTGCTGTGCCTGCCTTGTGCCGAGTATATTTTACAGCACGGAAATGAGGTTAATATATGTCATACAAGACTTATTCAATGGAGCTTGCAGGCAGAACTTTATCAATTGATATTGGACGAGTTGCTAAGCAGGCAAACGGTGCAGCATTGATGCACTATGGAGACACAACTGTATTATGTACGGCTACAGCATCCGATAAGCCACGCGAGGGAATCGATTTTTTCCCATTGTCTGTAGAGTTTGAAGAGAAGATGTATTCCGTTGGAAAGATTCCGGGAGGATTTAATAAACGTGAAGGTAAGGCTTCTGAGAATGCAGTACTTACAGCACGTGTTATCGACAGACCAATGCGTCCGTTGTTCCCGAAGGATTACCGCAATGACTGTTCTTTGAACAATCTGGTACTTTCCGTAGATCCGGAGTGTCGTCCGGAGTTAGTTGCTATGATCGGTTCTGCAGTGGCAACAAGTATTTCTGATATTCCTTTTGCAGGTCCTTGTGCTACAACACAGATGGGACTTGTGGATGGTGAGTTTATCGTCAATCCAAATCAGGAGCAGTGGGATAACGGAGATCTGCGTTTGACCGTAGCTTCTACTCGTGAAAAAGTTATTATGATCGAAGCTGGTGCGAATGAGCTTCCGGAGGACAAGATGATCGAAGCGATCTATAAATGTCACGAAGTAAACCAGACGATCATTCAGTTTGTTGATCAGATCGTTGCTGAGGTCGGCAAGCCAAAACATGAGTATACAAGCTGTGCGATCCCTGAGGAGATGTTTGCAGCGATCAAAGAGATCGTTCCTCCGGCAGAGATGGAAGAGGCAGTATTTTCTGACGATAAGCAGACAAGAGAAGAAAATGTTCGTCTTGTAACTGAGAAGTTAGCAGAGGCATTTGCGGATAAAGAGGATTGGTTAGAGATCCTTGATGAGGCTGTATATCAGTATCAGAAGAAGACAGTTCGTAAAATGATCTTAGTAGATCACAAACGTCCGGATGGACGTGCGATCGATCAGATCCGTCCGCTTGCAGCAGAGGTTGATCTTGTACCGAGGGTACATGGCTCTGCAATGTTTACACGTGGACAGACACAGATCTGTACGATCACAACGCTTGCACCGCTTTCTGAGTGCCAGCGTGTTGATGGATTAGATCCAAATAAGACAAGCAAGCGTTATATGCATCATTATAACTTCCCGTCTTATTCTGTTGGTGAGACAAAACCTAGCCGCGGACCTGGACGTCGTGAGATCGGACATGGTGCATTGGCAGAGAGAGCTCTTGTTCCGGTACTTCCAAGTGAGGAAGAGTTCCCATATGCAATCCGTACTGTTTCTGAGACTTTTGAATCCAACGGATCAACTTCTCAGGCAAGTATTTGTGCATCTACAATGTCATTGATGGCAGCAGGTGTACCGATCAAGAAACCGGTTGCAGGTATTTCCTGTGGATTGGTAACCGGTGATACAGACGATGAATATCTGGTATTGACAGATATTCAGGGCTTAGAGGATTTCTTCGGTGACATGGACTTTAAGGTGGCAGGTACCAAAGATGGTATTACAGCGATCCAGATGGATATTAAGATTCATGGACTTACAAGACCGATCGTTGAGGAGGCAATTCGCCGCACACGTGAGGCAAGAATGTACATTTTGAATGAGGTTATGCTTCCGGCAATCGGTGCACCTCGTGAGAAAGTGGGCACATATGCTCCGAAGATCGTTCAGATTCAGATCGATCCGCAGAAGATTGGCGATGTTGTTGGTCAGCGCGGTAAGACGATCAATACATTGATCGAGCGTACCGGTGTGAAGATCGACATTACAGATGACGGTTCCGTTTCTGTTTGTGGCGAAGATGAAGCGATGATGCAGGAGGCAATTCGCTTGATCCAGATCATTACAACAGATTATTATGAGGGACAGATCTTAGAGGGCGATGTTGTCAGCATCAAGGAGTTCGGTGCATTTGTTGAGTTCGCTCCGGGCAAAGAAGGAATGGTTCACATTTCTAAGATTGCAAATGAGCGTATCAATCATGTTGAGGATGTTCTTACCCTTGGAGATCATGTAAAAGTGGTATGCTTAGGTAAGGATAAGATGGGACGTACCAGCTTCAGCATTAAAGATGTAAAAGATCAGTTATAATCTTTTATTTATGCAGTAGATTGTGAGGATTGTCATAGGATGTTCGTATGGCAATCCTTTTTCTATAGTTGAGGAGAAACGAAGATGGATACAAAATCTCATAAAATTGCAGGCGTAGGAGTGTTAGTGGCTCTTGCTATGGTCCTTAGCTATTTGGAATCATTGATACCTATATCATTAGGTATTCCCGGAATTAAGCTTGGATTATCGAATGTGGTAACACTATTTGCGTTGTATCAGTTCGGTGGTGGGATAGCATTCGGAGTGGCTGTCTGCCGTATTGTACTATGTGGGGTCACCTTTGGTAGTTTGTCTACGATGCTGTATAGCTTTGCGGGGGGATTACTTAGTTTTGCAGTTATGTTTGTTTTGAAAAAAACAGAAAAGTTTTCGATATATGGGATCAGCATTGCCGGCGGCGTGATGCACAATGTCGGGCAGCTTTTGGTTGCGGCATACGTGATGCAGACTGCAAAAATTATTTATTATATGCCGGTTCTTCTTGTTGCCGGGACTCTGGCAGGTGCGGCAATTGGCATATTAGGAGCGATGATCTATCGCAGGATCGATACATAAACACAAGAACCGTATAATAGAAATCTGTTTGGCGCATACTACAAGAGATGAAACAGAAAAGTGAGGTGTGTGCAGATGGACGAGGTACTAAAAGAATATGGAATGCGTTTGCTGGTGAATGAAGAGACGGGGGTGAGAATGCAGCTGGTCTCGATCATTGGAGAGATTGAAGGACATGAATCGGCTTCCAGCCAGACCAAAACGACAAAATACGAGCATATGCTCCCGATCTTGGCGTCGTTAGAGCAGAGTGACAAATTGGATGGCATATTATTTTTGATCAATACGGTAGGTGGAGATGTGTCCTGTGGACTTGCGTTGGCAGAGATGATCGCCGGTTTATCCAAGCCAACAGTAGCGCTTGTTGTGGGAGACAGCCATTCGATCGGAGTGCCATTGTCAGTTGCGGCAGATTACACAGTGATCGCCCCATCGGCGACAGTGATCATTCATCCGGTACGCATGAGCGGAATGGTGCTTGGAGCGCCGCAGACATATGAGTATTTTCGTTTGATACAGGAACGGATCACCGGATTCATTGCCGCCCATTCTAACGTGAGTGAGGATACGATCGAACAGTGGATGATCACTCCGGGCATATTGAGCAGAGATCTGGGCACAATCTTGGTCGGCAGGCAGGCGGTAGAGGCAGGCTTGTATCAATGTGTGGGCGGTATTCATGAAGCACTGCAGGAATTGCAGCAGCGCATTGCCAAAAACAGAACAGACATTTGCAGTTGATATGAGGGTATGCTATAATGAGCTATAAGACGGCTCATTATAGTAGTTTACATAACCCGTTGTGTTCAGGTGCGCAGAGCGCGGGGGGAAGCTGTAAAGATTGCGTACAGAAATGAGGATGGATATGCCAGTTTGGAAGGGGATTATATTAGGTATTGTTCAGGGACTTGCAGAGTTTTTACCAATAAGCAGTTCCGGGCATTTGGTTATTTTGAAAGAGATCATGCACATAGACTTAGAGGGCGGTGGCCTTTTCTTTGATGTTATGCTGCATTTTGGAACATTATTTGCTATTTTTGTAGCATTCCGACATGATATTTTGAAGATGATCGTGGAAGGATTACATATTGTAGGAGACGTATTTGCAAATATCGGAATTTGGTTCTCAGGATTTCGAGGGAATGAGCGTCATTATCACAAAATTGTTCGGACAGCTTATCGAAAGTTTGTTATGTTAGTGATCGTGTCTACGATTCCGACAGGCGTGATCGGCATCTTATTTAAGGATACGGTGGAACTTGCAGGAACTATGTTGGTCGTTCCGGGCATCTGTCTGTTGATCACTTCTGTATTTTTGGTTATTGCAGATTATGCAGATGAAGGAACAAAACGACCAAGAGAGGCGTCGTATGTCAATGCGGGATTGATCGGTGTTGCACAGGGAATCGCAACAATGCCGGGGCTGTCGCGTTCCGGAACGACGATCACAGCTTGTCTGCTTTGCGGTTTTGAAAAGAAGTTTGCTGTGAAATATTCTTTTATTATGTCGATCCCAGCTGTTTTAGGCGCGGTCGTGTTGGAGTTAAAGGATGTTGCTAAGGCTCCACTGCAGGCGTCAGCAGTACCGGCATGTGCAGTGGCGACAGTTATTTCCGCAATAGTAGGATATTTGTCAATCTGCATTATGATGCGTTTGATACAGGGAAAGAAATATAAAATATTTGCAGTTTATTGTGCGATCGTAGGACTGATCACGGTCGGCTATGGAATATTCAGATAATTGGAGGAGTGTCATGGCAGCAAAGACATCTGCGGCAAAGAAAAAGGCAGGCAGCGGAGGGCGAAGTGCCAAAAAAACGACAAGCGGAGTAAAGGCAGTACATAGTACCAAGCCGTCTGGCAGGACAACGTCTAAAACGACGGCTCACAAGAAGAATGGAAGCGGCAGTACATCGAAAGCAAGTCGCACCGGGACGAATACATATCGTCGACGCACGATTGAAGAAATGAACGAGTATCAGGACCATATCGCATTTGAGCAGGGAATGACGATTTTGCTCAGTTGTGCTGTGTTAGTGCTATGCTATGTGAGTTTCTTTGGGCTTGCCGGACAATTTGGAGCGGTAATAAAAAACATTTTTATGAAATTATTTGGCTGGACGGCATGGATGATTCCGATGGCAATCGTTCTTGCTGTTATTTTTTCAATCGTAAATCCGGGAGACAAACGCGTACCGCGCAGAATTGCCAGTGGTACGGTAATCGTGTTGGCGTTAATGGGATTGACGGGCAGTGGTATTGTTGGCAAATACATCGACTTAGGAGTATTCCGTGTACTGGGTGAAGTGGGTGGTTATTGCGTATTAGGCGCATTATTATTAGTTAGCATTTACATATTTTATGGAATTGAATGGATGGCAATGCTGCGCAAGCGAAATGCCTATTATCAGGAGATGGGAGAAGCCTATGAGGTGATCCGTCAAGAAGAAGATTACACGGAGCCATCTTACAAGGTTTGTCCACCGAAACGACGTAAGATATACTCGGATCATCAAATGCAGTCTGTCAATTTGCAGCAGATGAATGAGCAGATAGACCGGATGCAGGAAAAAGAACAGGAAAATCGCAAAAATACAAATACAACCAAAGAAAAAGCCGGAAAGCTGGAAGAGATATTACCGAGTGGGAAAAGTGTGCGTACGCAGACGCAGGAACAGGAGTCGGTAGAGCGTCAAAAAGAGCAGCAGGAAGAACAGCATATGTCGGTGGAGCCATCTTCGGAGATTCCAATCTATCGTGAGGAACTGCGACGCAAGTTTGACAAACCGTTGTCGGAAACAATTACATCACCGTTACACGAGCAGCCTTCGACGCAGTCACTTGAGAGTTACATTGCGGAAACGAAGGAGAATATGACACAGGCAATGACAGAGAAGGTTTCTGAAGAGCCGAAGAAACCGGCAAAGACAAGTCGGACAAATCGTAATAGTCAGAATAAAGCAGAACGTTCAACGACAAAATCAGAGAGCAGTACGGTGCGAGGAGGAAGTGGCGCGGTTTCTACCTATAACGCTGCGGAGATTGCAGATGCTTTTGCGTCCGGTAAGGAAAAAATGACTGCCAAGCAGAGTGAAGAACAGCATAAACCATATGAATTTCCTCCGGTGGAATTGCTTAGTGTTCCAAAGGAGATACCGGGAAGGGTCAGCGACAGTGAGCTTCGTGAGACAGCAGCCAGACTGCAGGATACGCTGCGCAGCTTTAATGTGAACGTGACGATGGGACCGGTCACCTGTGGACCAACCGTTACTCGCTTTGAAGTGCTTCCGGAACAGGGTGTCCGAGTAAATAAGATCACTAATCTTACCGACGATCTTAAGCTGAGTTTGGCGGCACCGAGTGTTCGTATTGAAGCACCGATCCCGGGAAAATCAGCGGTTGGAATTGAAGTGCCAAATCCGGAGCCAAGTCCGGTGTATTTTCGAGAATTATTGGAGGGCGATGATTTCCGTAAGGCAAAATCGCCGGTTACGTTTGCGGTTGGTAAAGATATTGCCGGTAAACGCATTATGACGGATATTGCCAAGATGCCGCATTTATTGATCGCCGGAGCGACCGGTTCCGGTAAATCAGTATGTATCAATACGCTGATCATGAGCATTTTGTATAAGGCAGATCCATCTGATGTCAAGCTGATCATGATCGACCCGAAAGTGGTAGAGCTTAGTGTATATAATGGAATCCCGCATTTGTTCTGTCCGGTTGTGACGGATCCACGCGAGGCGGCATCTGCGCTTAATTGGGCGGTGCGGGAGATGATGGAACGATACAATTTATTCAAAGAACTGGGAGTACGTAATATTTCCGGTTACAATCAAAAGATCAAGACAGTAGAGGATCCGGAAAAAGCAGGATATTCCAAAATGCCATCGTTAGTTATCATTGTTGACGAGTTTGCTGATCTGATGATGGTTGCTTCTAAAGAAGTGGAGGATGCGGTGTGCAGACTGGCTCAGTTGGCACGTGCAGCGGGAATCCACTTAGTATTGGCAACACAGCGACCATCGGTAAATGTCATCACCGGCGTTATCAAAGCGAATATTCCATCGAGAATTGCATTCTCGGTATCATCAGCCATTGACTCCAGAACGATACTGGACAAAGGTGGAGCAGAGAAACTGCTTGGTAAAGGTGATATGTTATTTTTCCCATCGGGAGAATCGGAGCCGGTACGTGTGCAGGGCGCATTTGTTTCGGATAAAGAAGTCAGCGATGTGGTTGAATTTCTGTGTGAGGCAAATGAAGAGCCGGAATACAATCATGAGGTGACAGCAATTACGGAAGAGTCGGATGGCACAGTGACAGAAGCCGTATCCGAAAAACCGGATGTTGATGAGTATTTTGCCGATGCAGGACGTTTTGTTATTGAATCAGAGCGTGCGGCAGCAGGACAATTACAGCGTCGTTTTTCAATAGGATTTAATCGCGCAGGACGCATTATTGACCAATTGCATCAAGCAGGAGTAGTCGGTCCGGCAGAGGGCACTAAGCCTAGAAAGGTATTGATGACGATGGAGCAGTTTGAGGCATATCTGTCAGGAGGCGATGTAGCAACAGAAGCAGATGAGCTGGAAGCTTATGCACAGGAACTTTCTGCAAGTGATATGTTAGAAAATCCGGAGCATGTGATCTCGGAAGAGCAAGATCCATTACAAGGGATGGTAGATGATCTGGAGGAGCATGGAGTATGATAGCGACAAAAAATATCCGGGGATTGTTGGTGACAAATGCGTTTCTAAAAAACGGTAAATTTGTCGAGCATTATGAGTGGCTGCGGGAAGCTGCAAGGCAGCAGGAGATCCGGCTGGATCTGTGCGATAACGCTATGCTTCATGCAATCTATGGAATGGAATCTGATGAGGCAAAGTTAGCGTCATATTCGTTTATTATTTTTTGGGACAAAGACATACGTTTGGCAAAATGGATGGAGCAGTATTGTCAAAAACGGGGAATCCCGATCTTTAACACGCCCGAGGCGGTTGCGGCTTGTGACGATAAGAGTGAAACTTTTCGGTTGCTAACAGAGGCATCGGAGGAGGCGTTTTCCTTGATTCCATCTGTTGTTGCTCCCTTAACATTTGCTGCTGTGGGTTATACAGATGTGGATTTTTTGTCTTCGATCGAGAAGCAGATAGGCTATCCGATGGTGATCAAAGAGTGCTTTGGGTCGTTTGGCTGGCAGGTTTATTTGGCAAAGGATCGGGAAGAGGCACTTAGGTATACGAAAAAATTGGCGGGCACCCCATTTTTATATCAAAAGTTTATTGCTGCGAGTGCCGGTGTGGACGTGCGTTTGCAGGTTGTAGGAACAGAAGTGGTAGCGGCAATGAAGCGTCGATCAAAAACGGATTTCCGTGCAAATTTATCGAATGGCGGGCAGATGGAAGCTTATGAAGCTTCGCAGGAAGAATGTGATCTTGCTGTTCGCGCAGTGCTTGCATTGGGGCTTGATTTTGCGGGCGTTGATCTGTTATTTGCAAGTGGTGAAGATAAACCGGCAAATATGATCTGTGAGGTGAATTCCAATGCACATTTTCGAAATATTGCAGAATGTACCGGGGTAAATACAGCAGACAAGATCATGCAGTATATTAAGCGTGTGTTGGAAGGAAAACAGGAGAGAAATCATAGAGGATGAATAAATGCAGCGCATAGGTTATATGATTTATGAAACAGCAGAAGGGGAGAAAAACCGTGGATTTGTGTCTATGTTTGCACAGGCAGGAAAAGCCTATGGTCTGAGATTTTGCTTGGTGACAAAGGATCAGTACAAAACGTCCCCCTTGCCGGATTTTGTGATCAATCGGACCAGAGATCCTGAAGTCAGTCTGTTCTATGAATGTCATGGAGTTTTGGTATTTCATTCTAGTGATATCGTTCATACCGGGAATGATAAAGCGGTGACTTTGCAAAAACTCAAACAAAAGTGGTCAGCAAAGATCCCACTACAGATACCAAAAAGCACTGTGATCGATCTGACGCAGTATGCGGTCGGACCGGCAGATATGACACAGGTATCCATTGAGACCCAAAAGAAGAATGCTTTTATCAAGCTGAAAAAGGAAGTATTGAAATGGCAGGACAAATGCGGTCTGATGGGACATAATGTAGTGCTTAAATCGGTTGGTGGACATGGCGGCAGCGAAGTATTTCTGGTATCTATGGAAGAATGGGATGAAGAAGAGAAAACACAGGAGAAACTGCAACCGCTTCTTAACCGAAAGTTGTTGTGTCAGGAATGGATAGACAGTGACAGCCGCGATATACGCATCTATGTTATAGGAGGACAGCCTTATGCAGCGGTACTTCGTCAGGGCTTTGGTGATTTTCGCTCGAACTATTCCCTGGGTGGGTCTGTGCGAGAATATTCTCTGGACAATATGACAAAAGAGTTAGTCAGACAGTATATTATGGCGTTAGGAGGCAGTGCCTTAGCGTTTGTCGGAGTGGATTTTTTGTTAGAGAAGAGTGGATGCATGGTATTTAATGAGTTAGAAGAAATGGTGGGATGCCGTATGTTGTACGCCTGCAGTGATCACGACATTGTGTCGGATTATGTAGGGTGGCTTGCCAAAAAACTATAAAAATGATAGGATAAAGATTAGTCACTTTTAGGGGGACTATGAGGAGCAGGAGAAAGAGAATGGAGGATTTTGTACATGAAATCAGATATTGAAATCGCGCAGGCAGCCAATATGATTCCAATTTGGGAAGTGGCAGAACAGCTGAATATCCCGAAGGATGAATTAGAAATGTATGGTAAATACAAAGCAAAGCTTGGAGATGAGCTTTGGGATAGAGTAAAAGATAACCCGGATGGAAAGCTGATCTTAGTGACAGCGATCAATCCTACCCCGGCAGGAGAGGGCAAGACAACAACTTCCGTTGGTCTTGGACAGGCTATGGGGAAGCTTGGCAAAAAGGCAGTGATCGCACTTCGCGAGCCATCTCTTGGACCATGCTTTGGTATCAAAGGTGGAGCGGCAGGAGGCGGTAACGCCCAGGTAGTTCCGATGGAGGACTTAAATCTTCATTTTACCGGTGATTTTCATGCAATTACATCTGCCAATAACTTGTTGGCAGCCATGCTGGATAACCATATTAAGCAAGGCAATGCATTGCAGATCGATACGAATCAGATCGTGTGGAAACGCTGTATGGATATGAATGATCGTGTGCTTCGTAATATTGTGGTTGGTCTTGGACGTCCGGTAGATGGAGTTGTACGCGAGGATCATTTTATTATCTCTGTTGCCTCAGAAATCATGGCAATCTTATGTCTTGCGGATAATATGAAGGATCTGAAGGAACGTTTGTCTCGTATTATCGTAGCTTATAATTATGCCGGTGAACCGGTAACGGCAGGACAGTTAAATGCAGTAGGAGCAATGGCAGCGTTATTAAAGGATGCCATCAAGCCTAATATGGTGCAGACACTTGAAAATACACCGGCGTTAGTACATGGTGGCCCGTTTGCTAATATTGCACATGGCTGTAATAGTGTCCGTGCAACAAGGACAGGACTTAAATTAGCGGATTACGTTATTACAGAGGCTGGTTTTGGCGCAGATCTTGGTGCAGAGAAGTTTTTTGATATTAAGTGTCGTATGGCAGGCATGAAACCGGATGCAGTTGTATTGGTTGCTACGGTACGTGCCCTGAAATATAATGGCGGCGTTGCCAAAGAAAATCTTGGTGAAGAGAATCTGGAAGCGTTAAAAGCAGGTATCGTAAACTTAGAGAAACATATTGAGAATGTTGCAAAGTTCAAGGTACCATGTGTAGTAACTTTGAACCGTTTTGTAACGGATACCGATGCAGAACTTCAGTACATTGAGCAGTTCTGTAAAGAAAGAGGCTGTGATTTTGCACTTTCCGAAGTATGGGAAAAAGGTGGAGAAGGCGGCATTGCTTTGGCAAAAGAGGTAATTCATACGCTGGAAACCAAAGAGAGCGATTTTACACCGTTATATGATACTGAGTTATCTATTCGGGAAAAGATCGAGAAGATTGCGAAAGAAATTTATGGCGCCGGCAAGGTTAATTATGCACCTGCAGCAGCGAAAGCAATTGACCGTTTAGAGAGTCTTGGGTATGGCGATACACCGATCTGTATGGCAAAGAATCAGTATTCACTGTCTGATGATCCTAAGAAGTTAGGTCGTCCGGAAGGATTTGAGATTACGATACGTGAAGTTTATGTGTCTGCAGGGGCAGGATTTGTCGTTGCGATCACCGGTACGGTCATGACAATGCCGGGATTGCCACTTCATCCGGCGGCTGAGCGCATTGATGTAAACGAGGATGGTGTGATCACCGGTCTTTCCTAAAAGAAATGTAGTGGAATATATCGCACAACCGTAGTTTTTGATGATGTTACAAACATAATAGCAGCTAAAAAGGCTGTCCCTTTACCGAACATCTTGTGGAAAGGGGCAGCCTTTTTTTGACTTAAGTAGAGCAACAACACATTGTTTTACAAATCAGTAGAAAAGTGATCTGTTAGTTGACCAAACTTCCTTTGAATTTAGATTCACAATAAATGCAGCGATAAATCCGTCTGTTGCGGTCTGTCAATTTGAAAGAGTGTGGTAACTCCTGCTCGATCGAAGTGATACAGCGCGGATTTTTGCAGCGGATAATTCCGGTAACGGTTTCCGGAAGTTCCAGTTTATGTTTGGCAACGATATTGTTATCCTTTATGATATTGATCGTTAAGTTTGGATCTAATACACCGAGAACATTCAGATCAATATCCAAAGGACCTTCGATCTTGATAATGTCCTTTTTGCCCATCTTATTACTCTTTGCATTTTTGATGATCGCTACGGTACAGTCAAGCTTATCCAGCTTCAGGTCATGATAGATAGTCATTGCCTTGCCGGCTTTGATATGATCCAGGACATAACCTTCACGAAGAGCACCTACGTTTAACATGGCAGTTCCAC
>OKSC01003101.1_pt1 | contig 12986 bp, 14 predicted proteins | sample 1601161 | NCBI WGS metagenome assembly OKSC01 (sample SAMEA3541552, study PRJEB24748) | human gut metagenome | biome: human gut; feature: human-associated habitat; material: faeces | place: China | collected 2012
GCTCTTAGCGCGGAGACTGAAGCTGTCAGCGGCCCCGCCCGCTGACTGATGAGGGGCAGCCTTGCCACTATTACCCGTTTACGGCCTGTCGCGGCAAGCTCTCCCCTCATCCGGCCCTGCGGGGCCACCTTCCCCCCAAGGGGAAGGCTTTAGGGGCCTTACTCCTCCTTCGCCCAGCCGTAGCTGCACCGCACCGCCTTATTCCAGCCCTTCAGCCGTCTGGTGCGCTCGTCGTCGGGGATGCCCGGCATAAACTCACGGTCCACCGACCAGTTTTGCAGCACGTCCTCGGTGCTGCTCCAATAGCCGACGGCCAGCCCGGCCAGATACGCCGCGCCCAGCGCCGTCGTTTCCACGCAGCAGGGACGCTTGACCGGCAGGTTGCTGATGTCCGCCATCGTCTGCAGTAAGTAATTGTTCGCGCATGCGCCGCCGTCCACCTTGAGCGCCGTCAGGTCAATGCCGGAATCCGCCTGCATGGCGGTCAGCACATCGTTGATCTGGTAGCACAGGCTGTCCAGCGTCGCGCGGATGATGTGGTTCTTGTTCACGCCGCGGGTCAGGCCCACGATGGTGCCGCGGGCATACTGGTCCCAGTGCGGCGCACCCAGACCGGTGAACGCAGGCACGACGTAGCAGCCGTTCGTGTCCCTGACCTTCTGCGCCATGTACTCGCTGTCGCGGGCGTCCTCCAGCAGATGCAGCTCGTCCCGCAACCACTGGATAGCTGCGCCCGCCACAAAAATCGAGCCTTCCAGCGCGTAATTCACCCTTCCGTCCAGCCCCCACGCCACGGTGGTGACCAGCCCGTTTTGGGAGAATACCGGCTTCTCGCCGGTGTTCATCAGCAGAAAGCCGCCCGTGCCGAAGGTGCTCTTGGCCTCGCCCCTGGTAAAGCAGGTCTGGCCGAACAGCGCGGCCTGCTGGTCGCCCGCCGCCCCCGCGATCTTGATCTCGCCGCCGAAGTGCATCGGGTCGGCGTACTCGTAGAACTCGCTGTTGGGCACGGGACGCGGCAGCATACAGCGCGGTATATCGAGAATTTTCAGTATCTCGTCGTCCCAGTCCAGCGTGTGGATGTTGAACATCATCGTCCGGCTGGCGTTGGAGTAGTCGGTCACGTGGATCTTGCCGCAGGTCAGCTTCCAAATGAGCCACGTCTCCACCGTGCCGAACAGCAGGTCGCCGCGCTCGGCACGCGCACGCACGCCGGGCACGTTGTCCAGGATCCACTTGAGCTTTGTGGCCGAGAAGTAAGCGTCGATGACCAGCCCGGTCTTTTGCCGGATCAGGTCGGTCAGGCCGCGGGCCTTCAGCTCGTCGCAGTACTCGCTTGTGCGGCGGCACTGCCAGACAATGGCGTGGTAGACCGGCTCGCCGGTGTCACGGTCCCAGACGATGGTCGTCTCGCGCTGGTTCGTGATGCCGATGGCGGCGATGTCCTCCGCCGACGCGCCGACCTCGTTCATGGCCGACAGCGCCACGCCGAGCTGGGTCGTCCAGATCTCGTTGGCGTCATGCTCGACCCAGCCGGGCTTGGGGAAATACTGGGTGAACTCCTTTTGCGCGACGCTGCACATCTCGCCCCGGGCGTTAAAAAGAATGCAGCGGTTGGACGTGGTGCCCGCGTCCAGCGCCATGATATATTTTTGCTTTGTCATCGCGGTTTCTCCTTTTTACAGCAGAAAATCGATCCGTGTCTTTATTATACAGGATGTTCAGATTTTATGCGCGTGGCAAAACCGCCAAATTTTTCACCCTATTTTTGGCAGGGCTGGCGTTGGGCGGGGCGGGCACGGCATACCGGATGGTGCGGAGATGCCCCGTATAAGCTATGAAAAAGACCGAAGCGGTACGCCCATGATTTCCGGGCACGCCGCTTCGGTCTTTTTATGGTTTTGTCTCAGGGGGCTTTTTCCGGCTCTTGGGCAGCTCCTCCGCCGCGGCAATCGCCACAGCGGTCACCTCCACCGCACCGGCCTCCAAAAGTGCCAGCGCACACGCCGATGCCGTCGCACCGGTTGTGATAATGTCATCGATCAGCAGCACCCGCCTGCCGGTCAGGTCTGTGCCGGGGCGGCAGCCAAACGCGCCCTTGGCGTTTTGCAGGCGCTGCTCGCGGGTAAGCTCCTTCTGCGGGCGGCCCCGGCGCTTGATGTACAGCGGTGTCTCCACCGGGACCCCCAGCACCGCGCCCAACCGGCGCGCCAGCAGCAGCGGCAGACCCGGCATACCGGGCAGCGGCTGGCGGGGCGGCACCGGCACAATGCAGCTGTACAGCGGCAGCGCAGTCACACCCGCATACTGCGGCATTTTTCCGGGCTGTTTGGCCGGCAGTGCGCCGAACACCAGCACGGCCACACGGTCCGCCAGCTCCCGGGCATACCAAAGGCAACCGCCCCGCTTGCAGCGCAAAACGGCTGTACGTACAATATCCTCGTAATAATACGCCGCAGCAGCCTCCCGCACGGCGTAAAAATCGTGTTCGCCCTCCGGCAGACGCGCCGGAATGTGCTGTAAGCGCATTTCCTCGGGCACGCAGGTCGGGCAAACCGTGCCCTGCAGTGCGTCCGGCCCCAGCAATGACCCGCAAAACGGACAGCGCCGCGGGAAAAGCAGGTCCGGCAGACGGCGCAGCTGCACAAAATCCGTGCGCACTTAATAGAAGCCGCAGCCGTGCTTGCCGTTCTGCTTGACACGGTACAGCGCCTTGTCAGCATCCTTGAAGATGCTCTCGCCGGGGTTTGCGCGATCCGTATAGCTCAGATTTTGCGACGTTGTCATGGCGGATTTCAGCAGCGTGAAAGCATCGTTGTCGCCGTAATGCTCTGCAAAATACTCTAAAGCGTTCTCGCGGCGGCGGGTCATGTTCAGCTCCTCAAAGTAGTTGTCCATGTACTCCCGCTGACCGGTGGCGGTGTACATCCGCACCTGCTCGATCAGGTAGTCCGACCCGCTTTGCAGCTGCCGTGCCAGTGTCTCGCACTGGATGTAATCGTCCGTGGCGGTCTGCATTTGAGCCAACTCCCCCGTGCCCTGCACCGTGAACGCGACGAGCACCACCGCCAACACCAGCGTGGCGACAATATCAAAGATGCTCACCCGCTGTATCCTAATCTTTTTCAACACCCGGCCCGCTTTCCAACCAGAATTTTTATAATATTTCCGATTATTTTGTATAGTATATATAGGTATAGTATACAAAAAGTCAAATCTGATTGCAACTTTATTCGTTTGGCACAATCGACAAATTTGGGGCAGGATTTTTGGCAGTACCTCTTACTGCCGCCGTCTGCGTTTTTCAAATCGTATTATAATATCACATTATTCACAAATAATGTATAAAGAATTTGGCATCCCCCACAATTGACGCAGCATCGTTATGCGCATATACTTTATTTGTACGGTTTTATACTGATGCGGGAGGCGTGCGCTATGGCCCGGTTCTGTGATTCCAACCAAAAAAGAGGGCTTACCCTCGTTGAACTGATCGTTGTCCTGGTCATCCTGGCCGTATTGGCAGCGCTTTTGGTCCCGTCCCTGACCGGCTATATCGACAAAGCCGTTGAAAAGCGCGTCATGCTCCAGGCTCGCTCCCTCATGACCGCCGCCCAGGCGACAATTGATGAGGCGTATGCGAAAGGGCAACTCGTATACAGCGCCGCCGCCGACGCCTACGTGCCTTCTTCTGCAGCGGTCAAGCAAGCCATGATCAAGCAAATTCTGGATTTGTCTGAAATGAGTGAGGACGACTGTGAGTGGAGATTCTCAATTACCGTCGCCTCAAACACAGATTACCCCACCGCAAAAATTGACATCCTTGAATTTTGTAATAAGGAACATTCTATTACCTATCGTCTCCGAAACATCAATAAGAGATACCCTGGCGGTTGGAGCGGTGTCACCAGACAAACAACGCTCTCTCCTAAATGGCCCAGGCCGTATACCCCTATCTGTTTATCTTCTGCAGAGTACGATCCTACAAGGTATCCATCTTGATTTGTATACTGTCTCTGTAGTTTTTTCATCCAGTATGATGCTCTCCTAAGTAAAGGGCCGACCTCTCACACCACCGTGCGTACTGACCAGTACACGGAGGTTCAACCGCATGCGTGCAAGGTCTCGTAGCAGTTGAGGATGCCAAAGTATCCTGCTGCTGCAAGTCTTTCGTTTGTACCGTATCTCTTACATTAAAGGTCCTTGAATTTCTACAAAAAAAGGAGCCACTGACCTCAACCCAAGTCAACGGCTAAATGATAGGGTTCGTGCTCTCCGTAGCTTGTCAGCCCAGCCGGGAATGAACAATGTTCCGCCTTGATTGCGTAATAGCCGTGGTCGATACCGATGATGATGCTCATGGGAAATACCTCCATTTTTTTGTATTCTACAATCTATACTAAACGGTTGCCTTTTGGGCATGCGCAATTTTTTGCATGAAAAAGCGGTTCATTGGTATTGTACCAACAAACCGCCATTGAGGATTTGGAGAGCATATTTTGACAGTCCTCTCCCCTTCTGATATAATTTGCTCTTGATTGTCGCCTCCAAATTGCGAGGGAGGTGAACGCTTGAGTTTTCAGGAAATAATTTTGCTGCTTACTTTTATTGGCAGCTGCATATACGCTACCGTTTCTCTTACAATAAAAGTTCTTGCATTTCTCCTACAAAACAAAAAGAGCCGCTGACTTGGGTTGAAGTCAGCGGCAAAACGAAAGCACTCACACAAAGCGGCAATCATTATGAAAAAAGCCTTACGTTTCCGTAAGGCTTTTTTTGGTGCACCATCGGGGACTCGAACCCAGGACCCACTGATTAAGAGATATGGTATCCTTGTTCCCTATCTTTCCACAACTTTGCAAATCGTTGATTTTACGCGATTTTAATAGGATAATTTAGGGCTTTGCTCCCCCTCGTGCCTTAATTTGCCCTATCTTTCCGCGTCATACTTGAGCAGAACTTGAGCAAGATTCCTTGAGCATATTCTCCAAACTTGCTTGTACTCGTCCAATCGCTTCCATCTGGGTGCTATCAAATACCTTGGCATAGATGTTCAGCGTTGTCGAAACATTCGCATGGCGCAGAATCGTCTGCACCGTTTTGGGGTCTGCGTGTGTCCGAATCAACAGCGTTGCACACAGGTGCCGCAGCGAGTGTACCGTGACATGCGGCAAGCCGTTGCGTTCCGTCAGCTTATCCAGCCATTCATTGATTGTGCTCGGATTTAGCGGCGTGCCATCATCTCCAACGAACAGACATTCCCACTCGCCGCGCCATGCGTCACCATACATTGCCTTATGCTCGTTCCACCACTGGCGGTATTCCGCAAGAACTTCTGCCAGCATAGGCGACAACGGCAAGTCCGCTTTGCTTTCCTTGGTTTTCAGTTTGCCAAGAATAAGCCCCTCGCCACTCTTTTCTTTGAGCTGCTGCGCCACATGTACAATGCCCTTGCCTAAATCCACGCTGCCCCACGTCAAGCCACACAGTTCACCCTTGCGCAATCCCAGATAAATCAGAATCAGCAGCGCCGTTTTGACGCGAATATCCTTCTCGCGCATGACGGCGCGAATGAAACGAGCGCTTTCTTCCTCGGAAAACACATAGATTTCCGCGTCAATTTTCGGCGCACGAACGGCGTCAATCGGGTTATCGGTCAGCAGCTTGTGCTTTTCCGCGTAGTGGCAGACCGCGCGCAAAAAGCGATGCACGCCATTGATGGTCGTGCTGGAATAGGGTGATTTCCGCACTTCCAGCTTGAACGCTTTATCCACAGCGCATTGCAGCACCTTTGCCATTTTATCCACACTTTCCAGCGATACGCGGCAGCCCTTGCAGGCAATCTGCACCGTGTCAATGCACAAGCCCGCCTTTTCCGCAAGTACCTTGTAGGTCATGCCCTTTTCTTTGCGGATTTTATCAAGCTCCGTTGCCGTCACACAGTACGTCCGCTTGGCGTCCGGTTCCCGCATGTCGGCATAGATACGCTCGATTTGATAGGCTTTCAGTGCCGAAATCGGCATATTGCCGATATCGTCCTCCACAACGCGCAGCATATACTCGTACCACTCTTTTGTCTTGTACTCCATTTCCGTGTTGCGAATATACTCGCGCGCCACATCGGACAGCTTCGTTCTGGCATCAAGCGCAGCGCGTCCCTGCTTCACTTCGTTTTCAAAAATTACCGCCTGCCGTTTTGCTTCTTTTTCAGCGGCCTTTGCGGTCATCCCTGCGGGCGGCTGCCACGTTTTGGAGCGTGTCCGCTGTTTTCCATCGGCGCTCTGGCTCAAGAACACCCGGAACTGGTATACCGTTGTTCCTTCGCTTTTCGTGCGTTTTGTAATATTCATGTTATTCTCCTAATAATAAGCGCCCGTCCTGACACCAGAACGGGCGCTGCGTAAATTATGCGCTGACAGTCAGATAGTCCATCAGATTCTGCCAAGATACCAAAATTTTACGCCCGGTGCGGACGGCAGGGAGCTTCTGCTCCTCTACCCAACGGCGCAGGGTCTTTTCCCCCACGGGAATGCCCTCCTCCCGGCAGCGCGCGGCAGTGTTGCGGATGGTTGCAATATCAGCGTATTTCTTGTTGGTGTTTTTCATGGTAGATACCTCCTAATATAGATAGTGAGATACCACCACATCGCAGCGGCTGTGCCCCATCTGCTGGGATACCGCCAGTAAGATACCTTTATCGTAGGCTTGCCCTTTGCGTTCCGCTCTGCAATAGTACATGTTCCCCGTTGCTGTACCCCGTTCCGCAAAATAGCGGTACAGGTCTTGCGCGTACTGTGCTCGCAGATAATGCAGCGGCATATCCTTGGGCAGCGCCGTCAGCGGCAGCAGGTATTTGCTATTGCTGGGCTTTGCACTGTACTTGGCGAAGATTTTCCGCACACGGTCTGCATAGTCGGGCAGTACAAGCGCGTCGCGCTCTTTTCCACCCTTCTCACGCAGGTGCACACGCAGGTTTCCTTCCGTATCTGTTCGCAAACCGTCCGCCGTCAAGCCCCGCAAGCCGCCCCGCCGGGCACCACAAGCACGCGCCAATAAGCGGGCGTCCTCGTGGTGTTCGGCGTGGTAGCGGTCATTGCTTGCGCTTAGTGTTCGCCCCCGCGTTATATCGGCGCGGTGGCGTATCGGCAGGCTTTCGACCCCGAACAGTTCTTGATAAGGCTGCGCGTACACGGCGCACAGTGCATAAACCCTCGTGCGTATCGTCCACGCTGACAGGTTCCGTGCTATCATGTCCGCGTAATAGGCTGGCAAATGCTCCTTGCATTCGGCAAGGTTGCGGCAGCCGTATCGCTCGGCAATCCAGCACAGCGCTGTCTTGGCTTGTCTTGCATAGGTCGTTAGCGATGTGGTAGCGTATAGCCCCGTGATGGTCTTGTACGCGGTATGGTTATCCTGCGCTGCTTTGCGCGCGGCCTGTTTGTCTTTGTGCTTGCTCTGGCCGCGTTTATCACGCAGTGCTAGTGCCTCGTGCACCTCATGGGTCAGGCGCTTTTGCACACGATGGGAAATCATACCGGGTACACCTCATTTTTCGCGGGGGCTAAGGCTACCCACCACTCTTGACCGTATCACCCCACGGCACGGGCCTGTAAGGTTTAGGACAAGCCAAGGACGATTGCACGCTCGTCCAAGGAAAGCGCGCCCGAACCGTTCGGGCAAGGATGCTGTATCTGCTGCCTTAATGCAGATACTGCGATACATAAAATTGCGTCAATGCGTTACAATGTACTTACCAGCAGTGCGTACTGCCGGGCTGTCGGGCTGCAATATTTCTTGCGGGTCGCCACGCACCGTGCCAACGTACTGGCGGCGGCGCTGTGGGCAGACCCGATTGCAAGCTCCAATGTTACGGGGTACGGTATCGCCGCAAGGCGGTGCCGTATTTCTGTGATTTTGCGCCTGCTGCCCTTGGGCGGGCATTCCTGCCGTAAAGCTGCAAGCGCTGTCGGGCTATCCATACATAACATGGCTTCATCCATGCCGTGCAGGTAGCACAACCCCTGCACGGCCAGTTTGACCGCCTGCAAGGATAACCCCTTGTTTGTTTTTACTTTCTGGGCCATGGCTTTCACCAACCGCCCGTTTTCATCTATCACCACATATGCGGTTGCTGCTGCCCCCGTTATGCGGTCCTGATATTCACCAACGTACACCCGGCAGGTCATGCTTTTGCCACCGCCTGCCGCTTATAATTTTTTCGCTGGACGTTTTGTTTGCGCGCCAGTATTTCATCTGCTTCTTGCTCCGCTGCCGCCGCAGCAGCTCTGACTGCGGCAAGCATTGTTGTTACTTCCTGTTCCGTTAATTCCATCTGCTCAATGTGGTAATATTCGCCGCAGGAGCAGATATGCCCTTCTGCATCCCGTTCCCCTAAAGTGCAAGTAATCGAGAACATCGCTCGATGCTCCGCCGTTGGTGTTACCAACAGCGTCCGCACATAGCCATAACCATCTTTGCGGTATCCCTTTTCCGCACACTTTTCAGGGCTGATAATATCTACCGCGGTCAGTGTTACATTTCCTTGTGGTACATCCTGTTCCATTGCCATCAATCGGTCATTTTTAACTTTGCAGCATAATTTTTTAACCTTATCTCCATCTGCAATATGCTGCAATCTAATCATCACCGCCCCTGCAAGATAGGCAGGCAGCACATATAGTGTGCTATCATTGCGGCTGACAGTAAAGATGGGCTTTGCGTGGGGTGCGGCCTGTGACTGTTTGTAGTTCGTTTTCATTGTTTTTGCTCCTTACGTTTGTTATTATTTTTATGAAATAAAAAAGCGCAAGCCAAACAGACGCACATTTCGGTGCGTTTATTCAGCCTGCGCTTTTATACCGCAGGGTACACCTTGCACAGAGTATGGCAAGGCATAGTTGTATCAATAAATTTGGTGGTTATGCCTTTACAGCATAATTGTTAATCGTTCGGCTTGCGCCGTTTATGTTATCTATCTACATTTTTTATTGTATGCTGTTCGCACAGCCCGTCAAGGATAATATCAAAAAAATTTTATTTTTTTATCCATTATTTTTTCATCCTATCATCGCAGTAAATCAAAAAATGGCTGTCTGATATCAGACAGCCACTTCACTTTTTTCAAAAAATTCCAGCTATATTTTAACTGATAATAATTCCTATACAACAACGAAGAGTTAGAGGCAATCGCCTTCAGGAGGACATGCATTGTCGGTGGGAGTGGAAATTACAGGGCCACCCCATTCCCAACCACCGCTACCGTTAGGCTTGTTTTCCGTATTGCCGCTATCCCCACCGCTCGGCTGAGACGGTTCCGGGTTGCTCGGCTGTTCCGGCTGAGGGTCAGGCTGTGCCGGTGCCGGGTCAGGCTGTGCGGGAGCTGGGGCAACAGGTGCCGGGTTGGAAGGCGTCACAGCAGAACTGTTGCTGGAACTGCTGCTATAAGTCTTGTTGCTGGTCGTGACCTTCTTCGGCTGTTCAACCGTCACTTCGTAGTTGGCACTCTCCTCACCGGCAGTTGCGGTGATGGTTGCATTCCCGGAGGAAACGGCAGTTACCTTCCCATTGGAATCGACGGTAGCGACCTTCTCGTTGCTGGACGACCACTCGATGGTAGTTTCGGCAGCAACCTCTTCGGGGGCAACAGTTGCCTTAATGGTGTGAGACTTACCGACCGTCAACTTGCCTTCGTTGGAATCGAGCGTGATGCTTTCAACCTCATAGAATGCTTTCACATGAGTCGTCTTCTCGGTGACCTTTTCGCCATCCTGCATGAGGGTCGTGGTGATGTCGCACTCACCTGCTTTAAGGACCTTCACCTTGCCGTCCTTATCGACGGTGGCCACTGCCTCATCAGTAGAAGCGTAACTTACCTTCACATCGGTGGCATCAGCCGGGCTTACAGTTGCCTCGACAGTGGTTTCGTTTCCATCGTTGAGCTTGACGTCAAGGTTGTCGGGAACGGTGATGTCTTTCGCGGCCACTTTAACCGTAACCTTGCAGACAGCACTCATCTCAGAATCCGTGACGCTTGCAGTGATGTCAGCTTCACCTGCAGAGACAGCAACCACCATGCCAGTCGCATCAACAGTCGCGACGCTCTCATCGGAAGAAGTCCATTCGACCGTCAGTTTACTTGCTGCTTTAGCGAGCTTTTCGTCAGTTTCAGCGCTTTCACCGGTTGCAGCAGTCTCAGGAGTTACGGCCGGAGCATCGTCGGTGCCGTACACAACAGGCAGGGTAATACTTTCACCCTTCTCCACCATCGCAGACTCCGGAACCGCGATGTTCGTGATTTTCACGCCGCACCCTGCCAGCGCCACCGCCATGATAATAGCGGTGGCCGCCAGAACAATTATCTTTTTCTTCATTGGTTGGTTTATCCCTCCTGAACAAAATAGTGATAAAGTGAATTATATACTTTATCCTGTGTTTCTGCATTCCAACGCGTATATTTATCGTCTGGATAATCCGCATCCGCCACACTGGTCAACTTCCACGCGGATGTAGGAACGCCGTCCCGTACTTGCACGATTGTCGGCGCGCCGAGACGCTTTTCACCAACAGGCAGCGCATTTCCTTCGGAATCTGTGACCGTGTAATCCACCGTATACTCGTCCAGCCACACCAACAGTTCCGGGTAGCCTTCTCCTGCCGGGGTCGTCAACACTGGCACTCCCGCCGCCGCATCATAGGTATAAACATCCCGGTACTTGTCAAGTGTACAGTAATACAGACTTGTATCTGTCGCTTCGGCAGCGTCCAGCAGCTCCGGCATCAGGTTGCGGCAGTATGGGCAGGTCGGATACGCCAGCACCAATATGCCGTCTTGCAGTGTACAGGCTTCCAATGCTGTCACTCCCTGCACGTTGGCATATGCCGGAACGGTGATTGCCTGCAATGTGTGTTCCGAACCAGCAGGCTTGCCGTTATAGCTCTCATACTCTCGCTTGAGCGTCATACCTGGCGACAGCCCCCACAGGAGCACGCCGCCGGTAATGGCTGCCAGTACCGTACCTGACAGTACCTTGCGGGTCAGTTCAAACATAATCCGCCAGCTTTCCTGTTTTTTATTATTATAACATAATCAGTCCCGCAATGAAAGACCATATAAAGTCGTTGCTTGTGCTTTTTCTTATCTATACTAACTATAGACTTTATATGGGCGGGGGATGAACACCATGGATACGCAAGCACTGGTTGCCATGCGCATACAGCAATTATGTGCCGAGCATGGTTATAATCTAAATCAGCTTGCGCGTTCCTGCGGTGTTCCTCCGTCAACTGTTAAGAACATCATCCACGGTGCAAGCCATAATCCCGGCATTGTCACCATTAAGCTGCTGTGTGATGGTTTGGGCATTTCGCTCTATGATTTCTTCAACACCGACGATTTCAGGCAACACGAGCAGGAACTAAAATAAGCGCTGGACTTTCTGCGGTCACAGCGCATTATTTTTTATTCTTCAATATCTTGAAAAATAGCAGACAATAAAATATCTGTATCCGCTGTATCAGGCAGCACATATGTTTTGCCGTATACGACTTTCCCATCTTTTTGCTTATGCCGGTAGGAATCTACTGCCAGAGCTTCAATTTTATCCTGCATAGCCTGCGTACACGGCACGGCTTTCAATTTCTGCGGGCGTCCAACATTGCGGCTCGCATAATATAGGTGCTGCCCCTTTTGCCGGTACTCTTGTGCTCTATCAAGACTTTTGAGAAGATAACGCAACAGCTTGCGCAAGTCTGTTATGCTTTCCAACAAATTATAGCCGTACTTTCTACTGTATGCAGGGATTTCTGCTGCTTTCCTGCCATTCATCACAATGGCTTTTGCACTGTGCGGACAGCCTTTTTCGCCGATTTTCCATTCATGCACGGCTTGTGGCGGCACATTGGCTAACAAACCATGTACATGTAATGGATTTTCTTCTTTGCTTTCGCTCGCTTCCGGAGGTTCTGGTACAAGCAGCCATTTCATATCCGTTGCTTTATATTTATTTTTGATGCTTCTCAGGCACTTAATGCACAATCCTGCCGTATCGCCGTTATATTTTGCAAGTTCTCGGCAGTCTGGTGCAACGGTAAAGGTTGCAAACCAGTCCCATTGATTGCATTGCGCAATGTCCTCAATATTTCGCTTGGCTCTTGCAATGCTTTGGGCGTGTCGCTCCTTTTCCACCGCTGCCTGTATTTCTGCATTGACAGGAGTGGCTTTCTCGCGCTTACGCTTTGTCTTGCGTGGCCTTTGCCCCTCTGCCATTACACTCACCCGCACAGACCCCGGCAATATTTTTCCACTAACTTTCACTTTATCATCTCCACTCAAAGCCGATTACATCCAAAAGTGTTACCTGTTATCTAGTGCCCAACGCTCCGTCAGTACGGAGCATTTACGGGTTGTTTCCGGGCTTCTTCACCGGCCACCATTCGGGGTGACATTCCCACAGTTCAGGGTGGTATTCAAAGAACGGCCATATAATTTTCCCGTTCTTTACCTCTAACACCGTGCAAAAGCGGTGCTCATTAACGCCATACCATTCCTGCGGATTTTCTGGATTTTCCATATTCAAACAATTCATTTCTCCCAGCTCCTTTCACTTGCTAATATTCATTATTCGGGATTCGCAAGCGCCTGCAAGTGTTTTCGCAAAAATTTTTGAAAATAAAAAAACACAGGTTATCCTCGTAGTGGTGGCATCACCAATACGGGGTAACCTGTGTTCTCTGGTTCGCTGCTCAAATTGTTGTGTTTTGGGTGCTCTTTTCCGCTTTCCCTCTTTTGTCCTAATCTGCCGTAATTTTCCCTATTCTGCCCTAACTCGGCACTTCCTCGGTGCTACTTGAGCAGAACTTGAGCAAGCGCCAAAATCAGCACAAAAAGAAAACCGCCTAGGCTGCCATAAAAGGCTTACCTAAGCGGTTTTTCTTTGGTGCACCATCGGGGACTCGAACCCAGGACCCACTGATTAAGAGTCAGTTGCTCT
>OKSC01003103.1_pt1 | contig 12981 bp, 11 predicted proteins | sample 1601161 | NCBI WGS metagenome assembly OKSC01 (sample SAMEA3541552, study PRJEB24748) | human gut metagenome | biome: human gut; feature: human-associated habitat; material: faeces | place: China | collected 2012
CATGGTAATACTCGCGGTAGTATTCAACCGCCCTGTCCGCTGCCTTATCGCTCATCCCGCAAAACTCGGAAAAACCAGTTTTAAGCGGCGGGCCTATAAAGCGGCAAAGCGTTTCATACGGCGGTATTTTCTCCCCCATTTTTTTAAGGGCGTATTTCACCGAATCGGTAATTCCCTTTGCTGAATCGGTTATCGTTCCGTCCAGATCGAAAAGGATGTATTCAAAATTTTTCATGCTATCACCTTTTTCATTTTAGCATATTTTTTCACAAAGTTAAAGAATAAGAAAAAAATTTACTTTTAGGACTTAATTTTTTATTGACTGGGGCGTATTTTAGTAGTATTCTTAAATACGAAAAAAATATAGGAGGTCTATAAATGTTTAAATCAGAATACTTAAACAGAGTATACGAAGGCGTTGAAAAGCGCAGCCCGGGCGAAAAGGAATTTTTGCAGGCTGTGCGCGAGGTTTTGGGCTCATTAGAGCCGGTTGTAGCCGCCAACCCGAAGCTAGAGGAAAACGGCATACTTGAAAGAATAGTTGAGCCGGAAAGACAGATTTTCTTCCGTGTTTCCTGGGTTGACGATAACGGCAAGGTTCAGGTAAACCGCGGCTACAGAGTTCAGTTTAATTCCGCTATCGGTCCGTACAAGGGCGGCATTCGTCTGCACCCCTCGGTTAACGCTTCTGTTATTAAATTCTTGGGCTTTGAGCAGATTTTCAAAAACAGCCTTACAGGTCTGCCCATAGGCGGCGGCAAGGGCGGCTCGGACTTCGACCCCAAGGGCAAATCCGACGGCGAAATTATGCGTTTCTGCCAGAGCTTTATGACCGAGCTTTCAAAGCATATCGGCGCGGACACCGATGTTCCCGCGGGCGATATCGGCACGGGTGCCAGAGAGATCGGCTTTATGTTCGGTCAGTATAAGAGACTGCGCAATGAGTTCACCGGCGTTCTTACCGGCAAGGGTCTTACATACGGCGGTTCGCTTGCGCGTACCGAGGCTACCGGCTATGGACTTTGCTACTACACTGAAGAAATGCTCAAGTGCATGAAGAACGATTCCTTCAAGGGCAAGACCGTTGTTGTTTCAGGCTCAGGCAACGTTGCTATTTACGCTACCGAAAAGGCTACGCAATTAGGCGGTAGGGTTGTTGCTCTTTCCGATTCAAACGGATATGTTTACGACCCGAACGGCATAAAGCTCGATGTTGTTAAGCAGATTAAAGAGGTTGAGCGCGGCAGAATTAAAGAGTATGCCGAGCGTGTAAGCGGTGCCGAGTACCACGAGGGCTGCAAGGGCATTTGGACGATCAAGTGCGATATCGCTCTTCCCTGCGCTACGCAGAACGAAATCGATGAAGAATCGGCAAAAATTCTCGTTAAGAACGGCGTAACTGCCGTTGCAGAGGGTGCTAACATGCCTTCAACCCTTGAGGCTATTGAAGTGTTCCAGTCATCGGGCATTCTCTTCGGACCCGCAAAGGCTGCAAATGCGGGCGGCGTTGCAACCTCCGCTCTTGAAATGAGCCAAAACTCCATGCGCTACAGCTGGACATTCGATGAGGTTGACGCAAAGCTTCAGGACATTATGGTTAATATTTTCCACAATTCCTACAATGCCGCAAAGAAATACAATATGGAAGGCAACCTGCTCGCGGGTGCTAATATTGCGGGCTTTGAAAAGGTTGCCGAGGCAATGCTCGCACAGGGTGTTGCATATTAATTAAAACTCCTGCCGCCGAAAGGATGAAGATTTATGCTAACAGAACTTATTCGTAAAAAGAGATTTTATTTTGACGGCGGCACAGGCACACTTTTACAGGCTGCCGGGCTTCTGCCCGGCGAAGCCCCCGAACGGTGGAGTATAACCCACCCCGATGTTATAACCTCGCTGCACGCGGCTTATCTTGACGCGGGCAGCGATATTATTACCGCCAATACCTTCGGTATTAACCGTGATAAATTTGCTGATTACCGCGAGCTTATTTCCGCTGCAATCGGTTGCGCAAAAAAGGCGGTAACCGGCAGAAAAGATAAATTTATCGCCTATGATATGGGACCCTGCGGCAGACTTTTAGAGCCGCTGGGCGACCTTTCCTTTGAAGACGCGGTCGCGCTTTTTGCCGCCAATGTTAAGGAGGCGGTAAAAAACGGCGCAGACTTAATTTTAATAGAAACAATGAACGACGCCTACGAAACAAAGGCGGCGGTATTAGCGGCAAAGGAAAACTCCTCGCTGCCGATATTCGTTACAAATGTTTACGATGAGGGCGGGCATTTAATGACCGGCGCAGACCCTGCGGCAATGGTCGCTCTGCTTGAAGGACTCGGCGTTGACGCGCTCGGCGTCAACTGCTCGTTGGGGCCTGATAAAATGCTTCCTGTAGTGGAGCAGCTTTGCAAATATTCCTCCGTTCCTGTCATCGTAAACCCGAATGCGGGTCTTCCGTCCGCTAAAAACGGCAAGACCGAATTTGATATAAACGCAGAGGTTTTTTCCGACTGTATGCGGAAAATTGCCCTTTCCGGCGCGGCGGTGCTCGGCGGCTGCTGCGGCACAACGCCGGAATTCATTAAAAAAACAGTTGAAAAAACCGCGGATATTCCGCTTAATATAACAGAAAAAAATTACACCCTTGTTTCCTCCTACACTCACGCTCACGAGGTCGGCGACAAAAAGCCAACCCTTATCGGCGAAAGAATCAACCCCACCGGCAAGCCGAAATTCAAGGAAGCACTCAGAAGAAACGATATTCCCTATATTGTAAACGAAGGGCTTTCGCAGGCGGAAAAGGGCGTGCATATACTCGATGTAAATGTAGGTCTCCCGGAAATAGACGAAAAGGAAATGATGATAAGTGCCGTTCTGCAGCTGCAGGCGGTCTGTGAGCTGCCGCTGCAGATCGATTCCACCGACCCCGCCGTTTTGGAGGGCGCAATGAGGATATATAACGGCAAGCCGCTTGTAAACTCGGTAAACGGCGATGAAGAAAGCATGGAAAGCGTTTTCCCTCTCGTTAAAAAATACGGAGGCACGGTAATCGCACTGACTCTTGATAAGGACGGAATACCCGAAACCGCCGCCGAACGCTTTGCGATAGCCGAAAAAATAATTGCAAGGGCTGCCGAATACGGCATTGCAAAAAAAGGATATTGTCGCAGACCCGTTAGCGCTCACGGTCTCTTCAAATCAGGAAAGTGCAAATATTACGCTTGATACGGTTAAAATGCTTAAAAACGCCGGAATCCGCACAAGCCTCGGCGTATCGAACATTTCATTCGGTCTGCCCCACCGTGAAACGGTCAATTCCGTTTTTTTTACCGCCGCGCTCTGCGCGGGGCTTGACTGTGCGATAATGAATCCCTTTGCGGAGGGTATGCTTAACGCATATTATGCATTTAACGCCCTTACCGGGCGCGATGCCGCCTGCGCCGAATATATATCCTATGCCGCGGGAATAACCGATACCGCCGTGACCGCAGGTGAAGCCTTAGGGCTTAAAGCCGCAGTGATAAAGGGTCTCCGCGAGCAGGCTGTAAAAGCGGCGCATGAGCTTGCGGAAAATACTCCGCCGCTTGAAATAATCAATAATTACATTATTCCGGCGCTTGATACCGTCGGGAACGATTTTGAAAACAAAAAGGCATATCTTCCGCAGCTTTTAATGAGCGCCGAAGCGGCGTCCGCGGCATTTGAAGTCATAAAAGAAAAGCTGCCCCCTAAGTCTGAGAGCAGCGACAGAAAGGTAATACTTGCCACCGTAAAGGGCGATATTCACGATATCGGCAAAAACATAGTCAAGGTAATGCTTGAAAGCTACGGCTTTACCGTGTGCGATTTAGGACGCGATGTGCCGCCCGAGGCGGTAGTCAAAGCGGCGCTTGAAGAAAATTGCCGTCTTGTGGGCTTGAGCGCTCTTATGACCACTACCGTCCCATCAATGGAGGAAACTATAAAGCAGCTTAAAAAGGCCGACCCGAAAATAAAAACCATCGTCGGCGGCGCAGTTTTAACACAGGAATACGCCGATATGATAGGCGCTGATTACTACGGCCGCGACGCTATGGAATCGGTGCGCTGCGCCGAGAAATTCTATTCGGAGTAATATAAACAATCCATATGTTTTGTACAATCCGCTGCCTCCCCGGTGTTTGGGGAGGTGGGACGGGAATCCGCCTCGGTCGGTGCTTCTGCTTCGCAGAGGCGTCCGCCGGACACCAGCGCTCTCGTCAGAGGGAGGCTTTGGTCTGCGCAGAAGCTGTGATTTTATATGTCTTACATCCGTCTTATTTAATGCCTGCTGAACAATTCAAAAGTACATTAACCCAGCATGTTGGTGTAAACTTTTGAATTGTTCAGGTACAAGGTTTTTGCGCAATTTTGCGAAAAAACCTTGCACTTTAAAAAGAATCACATTTTGATTCTTTTTAAAATCAGGCGACAATCAATGGATACTGACGGTCAAAACAAAGGTTTTGACCCATAAAATCGAGATTTTAACTCGATTTTATATAATTGCATTTGCTAATGCAATTATTCAGTAGACATTATTTGAAATTCACGAAATCAAATGCTGCAAATCCGCACTCCATATTTTCGACCTCCGCGAATTTTTTAAGGCAGCGTATCAAATCACACATACCGACGCGGCTTTCCTCCATAAAATCGTTTTGCTTATCAAAGCTGCCGTCATATTTATCGCAATTTAAAGGGTAATTGTCGGTAAATACGGCGGGGTCTATATAGCCCGTAGCACTTCTGACACTCTCACCGTTATCTCTGTAATAGCGCGAGGTCAAATACTCGTATTTTTTATTGTATCCGCCTCTCATACGGAGATAAAAGTTTTCACTGAATGTGTTATCAAGAGGACAGTGCAGGCAGAATTCCACCATATTGCTGTCGCCCCAGTAGGATATTGAAAAATATTCGTTTTCATACCCGCCGTACTTCGTTGCGGGCTGCTGATACATACAGTAATCTCCGTTAACGGTGCCTACTTTAATTGCAAAATTTTTGCAATATGTAAATAAATCAAGCTTTTCCGCCGGAGTTTTAGCGGTTGCTTTGGATGAAGACGGCGACGACGCAGCAGGCTTGCTGCTGTTACCCGTGCTTTTGCCTGCAGAGGATGCGGCTGCAGACGCCTTGGACTCGGTTTTTGCGGGCGCTCTTACCGCTGCCGGAGCGGATGCCTGCGAGGAGGAATTGCCCTGCGCCTTGCTTGTCGTTTTATTTTCGGCATTACGGTTCTTAAGGAGGAACAAGAAGGAGCCCGCTACGATAACCGCTGCTGCCGTAATAACGGATATTACCGCAATCAGCACGCCGTTCCTTTTTTTCGGAGCGACGGGTGCTTCCTGAAATGTCCGTGCGCCATCATAGCTTTCCAAAAGCTCGTCTGCGGTAATGTTGAATATCTTTGCCAAAGCAATAATATTATCAACCGTGGGCTGGGTCTGCCCGTTTTCCCAAAGACTTATGCTTTGCCTGGAAACGCCGAGCTTTTCGGCAAGCTCATCCTGCGATAAATTATTTTCTTTTCGGTAATTTCTGATATTATCAGATAGCATTGCGCCACTTCCTTTTGAATGTTTTGAGTCAATTATACCATAATCCGCGATTGCAGACAATAAAGCTTATTTTGAATCTTGTCAAGCGCCGCTTGCATTTTTAAAAATATATGTAAAACAGACTTTACATTTATAATTTTTGAATGCCGCAGGAAAAATTGAGGGAGCGCCTTCCCTGCTATCTGATCTTGCTCGGCGGGAAGCCTGTAAAGCGTTTGAATATCCGCGCAAAATAATTCTGATCGGTATATCCTACGCTCGCCGCAATACTCGCAATGCTTTCATCCGTGAAAATAAGCATTTCCTTTGCTCTTTCAATCTTGACGCGCGTTATATATTTAAGCGGCGGCTCGCCCGTAACGCTTTTAAATACGCGGGAAAAATGCGTAACGCTCATGCCGCAGTTTTTCGCGCTTTTTGCTATGGTCATTTTTTGGTACGGAGCTGTTTTAAAGCGCATTATTTCATCGCCTATTATCCGTCTGTATTCACCGAAGGCGTGCGATGACTCCTCCTTTGTATACTCCGCAAGCATGCCGAGCAGCGCTGTTAAAAGTCCCGTGCATATTACGGACGATTCGGTATTTTTATTAAGAAAGCTGTCGCAAATCGCACTGAAAATGTGCTCGATCCTTGCGGTATGCGACGGCTTGAGTATTCTTTCATTTCTGATATTAAGCGCCGCAAGCAATTCATCGCATTTATCGCCGCTGAAATGCACCCATATGTTATGATTAACCGGCTCTGCGGGAAAATAATAGTCCTGCGGCTCTGAAGGGCGGTAAAACACAACGCTCCCCTTTTCGGCTGTAAGACTGCCGCCGTCCGATGAAAGCACGCATGTCCCCTCGCAGACATATAAAAGCAGGAAATCCCTCCTGCCGCTTTTCCTGATTGTACGCACAGGCTTTTGAAGCTTCATTTCTCCGCTGCTCGTCACAAAAATATCATCGCATACCATAGCGCTCACCCTTTTCAAAATGGTTGTTTTGTGCTAATTTTCAGAAGTAACATATATATACATTTCCGTTGTTCCCTGCTAAAATAATAGCATATACGAAATTAAAGTTCAAGACGCTGTTTTTTAAAAGGGTGATTTTATGCGTATTACAGCAGGCAAAGAAACCGTAATAGTAAGAGGAATGCGCCCCGAGGAAAATTGGTGGGGTAAATATCAATTTCCGTGTCCCTACCGCTTAAAGGACAAAATCGCCGTATCTGTGCATGTAGAAGATGATACCATAATAACAACAGGAAACCCTGCAAGATGGTTTGAATCCTCAGACGGCGGCGAAACTTGGGTTGAAATGCCACCGTCCGATGCAGCGGAATGCGGTCTGCTGCTCAAAAACGGCGACAGAATATATTTCCCGATTGAGGGCGGAACGGATGTGAGCAGCTATAAATTTCCTTCCTTTGAGGCGCTGACCCCCGATTATGATTTTACGAAAAAGGCAGAGGAGGGCGAAATGCCGATACAGGACGGCGTTACCGCCTGGTGGAACGGCGATGTTATCAGAGCCTACAATGCCAACAGACTGCCCGACAGCCTTTCAAAAAAGGAATGGCATATTATAAGAATCCCGAACGGCAGCAATGAAAAAATAAACGAAACCGTCCCTGTTGATTGGAAATGCCTTACGCGCGTGGTTTTTAATCAGGGCAAAAAAAGAGTTATTAAGCCGATATACCCGAGGGGTACGCCGAAATCGGGCCCCGACGGAGCTATATGGGTAAGCGCTTTTTCGGGCGAGGGGCATTTGAACCCCGAAAACGGGAAATATTCGCCGTATTACAGCGCCGAGATATTCCGCTCCGATGATAACGGACATTCGTTTAAGCAGCATTCGCATATGGAATACAAGGCGGACGGATACAAATATCCTTATTTAAGCGGCGGCTTCAGCGACAGTGATTTTGAATTTTTTGACGACGGCTCTATGACATGGTTTCTGCGCTCTACCTGGATGGCTTCAACCGGCTTTGAATGGGCGCCCATGTACTTTTCCCGCTCATATGACGGCGGTAAAAGCTGGACAGATCCCGAAATTTTTTCGGATTGCGGCGTATTGCCGAGACTTTGCAGGCTTGACTGCGGTGTCACCCTGCTCTGTTATGCCAGACCCGGTATGTATGTGGCGGCGTTTGACAGCAAAAACGGCGAAAAAATCGGTGAAACGCTCTGCATTATCGAGCCGCGCGACAGAAGCGGGCTTGCTAACGAAAAGGTAGAAAAGCCCACCTGGCACCAATGGGACGGTCAGTGCGGGAATCCCGAAATAATACCTATCGGTTATAATACGGCACTTTTGTTTTACGGGGATTTTTATTATCCCGATGAAAACGGCGTGAAAAGAAAAACCATTCTTTGCAGAAAAATTGCGGTGAAAAAATGATCTATTATATTTTACTTTCGGTGTCGCTCTGTCTCGGAGTTGCAAAAAATATTGTTTCAAAATGGGGCGAAAAAAGCTTCGACTTTCTAAACGGTCTTATGAGCGTTAATATAATGACTTCCATAGTAGCTTTGGCTGTTTTTTTCCGGAATTACAGGTATAAAAAGTGCCTTTGCTCCGTTATTTATCGTTATGGCACTTATTTACGGTTTGCTCACATTAGGCTCGCAAAGCCTGTATATAACTGCGGTGAAGAGCGGCTCGGTATCTGTCTGTTCACTAATCTATGCCTCCTGCTTTGTTATTCCCACGGTATATTCCGTTATCAGGAACGGAGAAACCATCAGCCTTTCCAAATTGTTCGGAATAATGCTTTTGCTTTTTTCGGTAGTGCTTGTTTCTCGGAAAAATAAGTCTGAAAAAGGCTCATCCTACAAAAGCATTAAATATGCCGTTCTTGCAATGTGCTCGGCAGGCGGCGTGGGAATACTTCAAAAAGAGTTCGGCAATATCTATCCGCAAGACATGCTTAACACATTTTTGCTGCTCGCATTTTTCTTTATGCTGATATCCGCCGCGATATTTAAGCTCGCTTTATCGCTGAAAAACGAAAAACAACCCGTTACATATAACAGGCTGTTTTTTGTTCCCGCAATATTATTATCCTTAAGCGTTGTATTTGCCAACAAGCTGAATCTTATACTTGTGGCAAATATACCGGGGATTATTTTCTTCCCGCTTATAAACGGCGGAACAATTATGCTTTCTGCCGTTTGCTCGGGTATTTTCTTTAAGGAAAAGCTGACGGTACGCATATGGACGGGCATTGTAATAGGCATAGCCGCCATTATATTGATTGCGGTATAACGCTTTAATTGTCCTCAATCGCATACGCAATATTTTCAATATCGCAAAGCGATGAAATGTCAAAATCAATTCGCTTATCTATTACAATGTTCATACCTATATTCCCGTTTTTCTCGGATTTCGGGGCGAAAATCTGATATGTAAAGCTTTCGGGGATTACCTCGCGCAGCCTTGATAAAACCGTGTTGACCTTATATAAATCGTCTATTTCGATATATATAACCTCGGCGCTTTTTCTTTTTCTTTCAAATTTCGCAAACAGTATTATTGTAGCGAGAAACAACAGCGTTACAATTACCGCGCCGACATAAAAGCCGTAGCCGAGCGCCACGCCTATTGTGGCGGTAGCCCATACTCCCGCCGCGGTTGTAAGCCCGGTTATAACGTTATTGTTTTTAAGGATTATCATTCCCGCGCCCAAAAAGCCTATACCCGATACCACTTGAGCCGGTATTCTGAAAACGTCGCCGTTATTGCCTAACATATTCGCAACATACATACTTGTCATACTAGTCATACAAGAGCCGAGGCAGACTAAAATATGCGTTCGCATACCCGCCGCTCTGCCGTGCCGCATACGCTCGCTGCCTATAAGAGTGCCTATTACCACCGCCGCGATTGACCGCAGCAAAACCTCAATTATATTATTCATACTGTACCTCACATAGTTATAATATATTTGCCCGCGCCGCGCCGTTTGCCGTCCGCAAAATGCTCGGCAATTCTGTAAGCGGCTCTGTTTTGTAAATCATTGATGATACGTCAAGCTTTCCGCTTTCAATAAGCTTAATTGCCGCGGGAAATGTATAGGGGTTTATGTAGGACGATTTTAAGGTTATTTCCTTTTTGAATATTTCAAACGGCTTTACGCTTATTTCGGCGTCGGGCTTCGTAAGCCCGAACATCATAACGGTTGAATATTTTCCCGCAAGGGCTATTGCCTGTTCAATAGTTTCGGGTCTGCCCACGCACTCTATTACAACATCCACCTGCTCCAAGCCCTGTTTCTTAAGAATTTCCGGAATATTATCTGCTTTAGGGTCAAGCGCTGTGTCCGCGCCTAATTTAAGCGCCTGTTCCCTCTTTTCCTTTATAGGCTCAATCGCTATAATATTTGCAGCACCCGAAAGCCTTGCCAGCTGCAGCATTATAAGCCCTATCATTCCGCAGCCTATAACCATAACCGTGTCGCCGCACTTTATGTTACAAAGCTCTATTCCATGCAGGCAGCAGGAAACCGGCTCGGTCATAGCCGCCTGCTCAAAGGAAAGACTGTCCGCCACCTTATAAACCTGCGAAGCAGGTACGGCGCAGTATTCCGCAAAGCCGCCGTCTACCGTTGTGCCGATACCTGTTATATCGGTGCAGAAATGCCCTATTCCCCTGCGGCAAAACTCGCAGCTGCCGCAAAGCTTATTGGGGTCTACGCATACCTTATCGCCCGCAGTAACCGACTTTACGCCCGCGCCGACCTTTACTACCTCGCCCGCAAATTCGTGACCCAAAACCGTGTTTTCGGGCGTGGGCGCGGCGCCCTCATCGCCGCAGAATATATGCACATCCGTTCCGCATATTCCGCAGGCGTGTACGCGCACCAAAACATCGTTTCTGCCGATTTCGGGCACATCCCTTTCCTCAACTCTTAAATCGTTTTTTCCGTAAAATACCGCTGCCTTCATTTTGTTACATCTCCTTTAATGCGGCAATTGCGCCGTGTTTTTCGGTGCTTTTGCCTGCAACATAAATTGCTTTTTTAAGATATTTTTCCGCCGTTTCGGGCGTGATATTGTAGGCAGTGCTTTTGTTATTTATCCATTCGCTTAAAAATGTTCCGAAGAATATATCCCCCGCGCCTGTGGTATCTATAGTGTTTACCTTTTCGGCGGGTAAAGCTATATGCGCGTTTTCCATATAAAGCTCTGCACCGTTTGCACCGTCGGTCACAAGAATTATTTTAACACCATAAGAAAACGCCGCCCTTACCGCACTTTCCTCACTTCCGCCGAACAGCATTAAAAGCTCATCCTTTGCGATTTTAAGAATATCCACCTTATCAAGGTGTAATTTCATCATCTCTATTGTGGTTGCTTTGTCTTTCCACAGCGGCTCTCTGTAATTCGGGTCGTAGGTTACAGTACAGCCCGCTTTTTTCGCAATATCAAGCGCATATTCGGTAGTGCTGCGCGCAGGCTCTGCTGTAAGCGATAAAGAGCCGAAATGGAATATCCGCGAATTTCTTATAATGTCCGCATTTATATCCTCTTTTTCAAGAAAAACATCAGCGCCGAAATTGCGGTAAAAGCTGAAATCGCGGTCTCCGTCGCTATTCAGCGCCACAAACGCAAGGGTGGTGTTGTGCAAATTATCGGTTATAAGCCCCTCGTCCGATACGCCCGCGTTTTTAAGCGTTTCGCGCAGAAAGCTGCCGAACATATCGTTCCCGACCTTGCCTATAAACGCCGTTTTTCCGCCGAATTTTGAAACGGTCGCCAGCAGATTAACCGGCGCGCCGCCCGCCTTTCGCGCAAAAACAAGGTCGCCTGCCGAGTCCTTGCCGGACGGCGTAAAATCTATAAGTATTTCGCCTAAAGCCGTTATATCGTACTTCATAATTTTATCTCCTGCGGTATGGGTTTTCGGTTTTTGTAATAACAAATATTTTTAAAGCCGAGCCTTGAAAGCTCGCTTAAGGCATAATCAAAGCCGTGCGCTATGCGCTTTGCAATGTGCGCGTCCGACCCCAAGGTTAAAAGATAGCCGCCAAGCTCCTTATACCGCTTTATTATCGGTATATCGGGCATAAGAAAATTGTAATCCGTATCAAGACAGGATGTATTTATTTCCAAAGCGATGCCTCTGTTAATTATTTCTTTAAGTATTATATCCGTTTTATCGGCAAATTCTTTTAAATCAACCGCTATTCCGTATTTTCCGCTTATGTATCTTAATGGGCAGGTCATATGCGAAAGCACATCAAAATCTGTCGTTTTAATCATTTCGAGCATATCGTCAAAATATGCGGAAATGTATTCGTTTATTTCGTTTTGCGAAAGAAAAGAAAAATCTATCCCGGAATACGGCTGTGTATAATTCCTGTACCTCACAGCGTGAACCGAGCCTAAAACAATATCAAAATCGCTGCGCGAAATCACTTCTTCCGCATCATTTTTATGCCATATTCCCTCGCCTATTTCAACCCCCGCAAGCACTCTGTCTCCCATTTCGTGCGCGCAAACAGCTGACTTCTTTATAGGCGTTTTTACATCCCTGTCGCCGCAAAATTCAATATCGCAGTGGTCGGTAATCGCAAACCCCGCTATTCGCCTTTCCTTTGCCGCTTTTAAGCTGTCATACGGGTCACATTCGGAATCGTGAGAAAAATGCGTATGCGTGTGGCAATCAAAAATTTTATTTGCAAGCATATCCGTCATTCCTCTATTGACAAATTTTAATATATGATATAATATACCTTTATAAGCAAACAATCAATAACCGCCGCCAAAAATGATTAAACAATCAAAAGGTTGAGCATTAGGAGTTTAATATGAACAAAGAAAGAGAAAAAAGCATACTTGAAATTGCAATTAAAGAAAAAGCCGTTACGGTGAAGAATCTCGCGCAAAGGCTATATTCAAGCGAGCCGTCTATAAGGCGAGATCTTTGCAGCCTTGAAAAGCAAGGCCTGCTGAAACGCACCCACGGCGGCGCGGTGCTTAACGAAAACGCGCTTAATGAAATTAAAATTCCGTTTTTGATAAGAGAGCTTGAAAAAAGCGATGAAAAAATTAAAATTGCACGAATTGCGGCGGAGCTTGTAGAAGACGAAAGCGTGATTTTCCTTGATGCCTCCACAAGCGCCTATTTTATGATTCCTTTTTTAGCCGAGAAAAGAAATCTTATTGTTATAACCAACGGAATTAAAACCCTCACAGCCTTGAGCGAAAATAATATTTCCTGCATAGGCACGGGCGGCGAGGTCATAAATTCCTGCCTTGCCTTTGTAGGCGAGGAAGCCCACAGAACAATTGAACGCTACAATGCAAACTTTTGCTTTTTCGCCTGCAGAGGTATATCCGAGGACGGCAGGCTAACCGATATTTCACAGCCCGAAAATTCTGTAAGAGCTAAAATGTTAGAGC
>OKSC01003108.1_pt1 | contig 12927 bp, 9 predicted proteins | sample 1601161 | NCBI WGS metagenome assembly OKSC01 (sample SAMEA3541552, study PRJEB24748) | human gut metagenome | biome: human gut; feature: human-associated habitat; material: faeces | place: China | collected 2012
ACCATGTGAGTGGAGCGAGACATACCCGGATGAGAACACGATCGCATTTGACCTTAAGAATGAAGACCTGTTTGTGATGAAGAACGATGCGGGAGAGATCATTGCGACGATCTCAATCGACCATGACGATGCCGTGGAGTCGCTCACCTGCTGGCATGAGGATCAGGCACCGTCGGGAGAATTGTCCAGACTCTGTGTAAGAAAGGATATGCAGGGACAGGGAATCGCAAAGCAGATGATGAATTATGCCGGTGATGTGTTGAAGAACAGGGGCATGAAAGGAATCCATATTTTGGTTCGGGAAGGCCATGTGGTAGCACTCTCGACATATGCAAAGATCGGGTTTAGAACTGTCGGGGAATGTGATCTGTTTGACAAACATTTCATTTGTATGGAGAAGAAATTCTAAGACAAATTACGGACATAAAAATTATATCAGTCAGGAAATATAGCACTGCGTTCCGGTGTTTGCCGCAACGCCTCAAACTCGCTATTTTCCTGACTTTTTTCATGATTTTTCTTGTCTGAAACGCTTGTGGAATCAGGTGCTTTTTGATAGAATGACTGCAAATAACTTCCCTGGGGAGGGAAGCAGATGGAGGACAAAATTATGAGGAAAAAATTAGGGATTTTTCTAAGTTTATGGCTGTGTATCAGTATGATATGGTTGCCATTTGCCAGCACACAGGTAAGGGCTGCAGAAACCAACATGGCAACATTGAATTTTATCGGGGCATCTATTGAAAATGGAAAAGCGACCTTTGCTGTTGATGATGCCTATAAAGTAAGGCTGACATTATGTACGAGAGATATTGTTATGGACAGTTACACAAATTGTCCGATCAATGGAAATAACATGCAGATCGATCTGTCAGATAAAGAATATTATCTGAAAGCAACTACCGTTTTGGATGTTTCCTCGCCAGATGACCTGCTTGGAATCTCAAGTGTGAAACTTCAGTTATATATCAATGATGAATCGTATGATATCAGCTCGAATCCTTATGTAAAATTGGATACAAACCGTTTTAGCGGTAATCTGAATTTCAGAATAGAAAAAGTATCAACGCCTCCGAACCCCGGTTACCCGGATGATATTCAGATCATGGGAACCTATGATGGATTTGGAATGGAAATTTATCTGAATTCAGCGAAGATCGGAGCTGAGAGCAGTCAGATACAGGGAACTGGCAAGGGATATGCGTCCGGTGAAATCTATAATCTGCTCAGGATCCAACTGGCATTTGGAGATGGAGATATCGGGACGGTCACAGTAAATGGAAAGGCAATCACATTGCCGGAAGGAACGAAGGATACAGTGGAATTCACGATTGCGCCTGCCAGTGAATATGTGATCAAAGTTACAAAGAAGCCGACGATCATACCAAGAACTATTATATGGGCCAAAGATAAAACAGGTAATAATGGATTGAAAGATTATGAGCTGTTAAAGAATGGAACGCTTGAGATCCTTGAGATCAAAAATCCGGACGGAACATCGATTGGTTTAGATGGTGTTGAGCAGGACACCAATTATGGATGGGCAAGTGTTATACCGGGTTCAGAAATTATTCTCCGGGCAGTACCGGAATATGGATATCAGCTTGGATCGATAACGATAAATGGTCAGTCTTTAACGCCTTTGTCAGATGCATCTACATTTTCATATACAATGCCGGATGAAAATGTACATATCAGCGGCATATTTACAAAGGCAGAAGATCAGGTAGAGCTTAAGACAGATAAAGTGAAAAAAGCATTGATCCAGCTTGCAGAAAATGAGATCACGTCAGGAAACAATAGACTGACGATCAAGGATGCAGTTCTCACACAGCAACAGCTTGAGGCTTTTAAAAAGGCAGCAGGTGATTATCACATCACCGGGTATTTTGATATCAAGCTGGCACAGATCCTGTATAAGAATACAGTAGCAAATTTGTGGGTAAATAATATAGAGACATTGAAGAAACCGGCAAAGGTATCCCTTCAGATAGAAGCCGACTGGGAACCTGCAAACAGTGAGCTGGCAGTTATTCATGAGAAAAAGGATGGAACCTATGAGATTATTCCTGCTTCTTTTGATGTGGCAACTAAAATGGTGATGTTCCAGACAGATGGATTTTCAAATTATGCAATCGCATATAAGAAGGTTGAGACGACAACAGAGGATCAGACAGGAGCAACGACTGAGGATCCATCGGAGGATACGACCGGGGATGTAACAGAAGCTTCAACAGAAGAAACAACAGAACCGGAAACAGAGACCACAACCGGAGAGACAACAGAAGTTACGACGGAAAATTCTTCAGAGGGCACAACAACAGACCGTACAGAAGATGGAACAGGCAGCACGACACAGAGTGGTGATGGAGATACAACAGAAGTGAAAAAAGATGATAAGACAGCATCACCCAAGACAGGAGATGATATGAATCTGGCTGTGCTTTATATTCTGCTTGCAGTATCAGGAATGGGATGTCTGTATACGATCCGAAAACGGTAATCTGGTATTGGTAACAGGTATAGTAGTAGTTCTCTTATTTGAAAAATAATGTAGAACAAATTGTGTAAATAATCTTGACTTTTATAAAATAACAGCGTTATAATAACGCTGTTATTTTATATTGCATATAAATGCAAATACTGATCAAGGTGTGGTTTATGAGAAAAGAATCAGAAGGTGTAACGGAAAATTTACTTGTCAGTGCCAGAAAGGAATTCTTACAATATGGATTCCGTGATGCCAGCCTGCGGAGAATATCGGCAGACAGTGGTGTCAGCACGAATTCGATCTATACAAGATTTGGTGACAAGAGCGGATTGTTTACGGCAATTGTAAAAGAAGCCGCAGATGAGTTAATGGCGATTTATTCTGACAGCATAAAGAAAGCAGGAGAAGCGACAGATATCAGCCGGGCGGAGGATGCCGGAGATGAAGGAACGGATCTTGTACTGGAATATATTTACAGACATCCGGAAGAATTCAAACTGATCTTCTGCTGTTCGGCGGGAACAGAATATGAGACATATTTTGATAGGCTTGCGGCAAAGGAAGAATACTATTATAAACAGTTTGCGAAGCAGTTTTCGGATGGAGGACATCCGATAGATGATTTTTTTATCCATGTATATTGCAGGAACGGATGGCAGTATGTGTATGAACTCATCACACATGATAAGAGCTATGAAGAGGCAAAAGAATTTATGGCAAATGTCAGAGCATTTAACTATGCGGGCTGGCAGGCGGTGATCGGAATGAAGTTCTGATAATAGGGACTGCTGCATGAAATACAACATGCATCAGTCCTATAAAAATAAACATGGGTTAGTAAATACTAACTTTAGTAACAGGAGGTTAACTATGAAAGAAAAGAAACAAAGTGCATTGTCCAGACTCATGGGCATAGCAGGAGGACATAAGTATTTTACCTATGCGTCCTGTGTTCTTGCGATCCTTGCTACTTGGATCGCATTGATACCATTTTATGATATTTATCATTGCACATAGAATGCGTACGGTAGATGGTGTTGATAAGATCGTTGTGTTGAAGGATGGCGTAGTTGCGGAGCAGGGGGATATATATATATATTTATTACGCAGAGCACTTTCATTTGTATTTCCACTGCTCTATGTTAGTGTTGACCTGAATGGAATAAGTTGCAGTTTGGGTTAAAATAGGGTATGTTGAATATAGAATCGTGCAAAATATAGAGTAATGCAGAAATTTTGAATAAGAGAATGTATAATAAATTACAGGGCTATAGGAGGTTGGCGATTATGGCGAAGATTGATACCAGGGAGATACAGATACCATCGATATTAAAGGTGGAGAAAGATCTGCTCAGACGGATCGGGGGTTATCTTGCAGATGAGGGAATCTACAAGGTTGTGATCCTGTTTGGCAATGGGTTGATCGATATGTTTGGACATACGGTGATGGAGGGTATGTCAGACAGCGGTGTTGAGGTGCTCCAATATATGGAGATGGATACCGTTCGGATCGACGATCTGGTGCAGCTTGCATTTTCATTCCCGAATACAGCACAGGCAGTGCTTGGTATCGGAGGCGGTAAGGTGGTTGATGCGGCCAAATATTGTGGCTTCTTAAGAAAACTGCCATTTATCAGTGTGCCGACATCGGCATCCAGTGATGGATTTTCCAGTGCCAGCGCATCTCTGATCGTGGAGGGACGACGCAAATCCGTACCGGCAGGGATCGCATATGGAATCTTTGCAGATATCGATGTGATAAAGGGGGCACCGGAGGCATTTCTGTTTTCCGGTATCGGTGATATGGTATCGAAGATCACGGCAATTTATGACTGGAATTTTGAAGAAGCACATGGACATGGTTCGGTAAATGACTTTGCGATGATGATATCGAAGAAGGCGGTCAACAGCTTTGTGCGGACACCGTTTAAAGACATTCACGATGAACGGTTTATCAAAGAACTATTAGATTCTCTTGCCATGAGCGGTGTGGCAAATGAGATTGCAGGAGACAGTGCGCCGACTAGTGGAAGTGAGCATCTGATATCACATGCATTGGATCAGATGTTGGAACGTCCGCAGCTTCATGGTATTCAGGTCGGAGTTGCAACATATCTGATGAGTGTTGTTCAGGATCACAGATATGAGCGGATCAATACGGTATTTACAGATACCGGATTCTGGGATTATGTGAAGACAGTCGGCATGAAGCGGGAAGATTTCATCCGTGCGATCGAAAAAGCACCGGCTATAAAACCATTCCGGTATACTTATCTTCACGAAGAACAGTACCGAAAGAAAGCGATAGAAGTATTGCAGTCAGACACGAAGCTGTCAGAGGTTTTACAGGCATAATTTGTGTCAGGGACGGATAAGCGAAGGAGGGAACAGTATGACATACGAACATTTTTTAGAGGAATACAGACGAAAACTCCGCACACCGGAGGAAGCGGTTTCCGTTGTAAAAGATGGTGACTGGGTGGATTATACCTGTTCACTTGGAAAGCCGGAGATCCTGGATCGTGCATTGGCGAAACGTAGAGACGAGCTGTTTGATGTTAAGATCCGTGGTAATCTGATCTCAGGACCGATCGCAGTTGCAGAATGTGATGAGAGTCAGGAGCATTTTACTTATCACAGCTGGCATTGTTCAGCATATGAGCGGTCGTTATGCGATCGTGGACTCTGTTATTATATTCCGATGGTATTTCATAATAATGCAGCATATTATGAGTATTTTCTTAAGGTAAATGTAGTTATGCTCAGTGTGTCACCGATGGATCGGCATGGATATTTTAATTATTCGGTCAATACCGGAGTGGCAGCACCAATCGTGCGTGCGGCAGATATCGTGATCGTAGAGATCAATGAGAATCTTCCGAAGGTTCGCGGCGGTTATGATGAGTGTATCCATATTTCGGATATTGATTATATCGTGGAAGGAGAGCATGAACCGTATCCGGATATGCTGATGCCGGAGCCGACTGCAGTTGATCGTAAGATTGCGGAACTGATCATTCCTTATATCGTGGATGGAGCAACCCTGCAGATCGGTATTGGAAGTATGCCGAATGCACTGGGTGATATCATTGCGGAGTCTGATCTGAAGGATCTTGGTATGCATACGGAGCTTTGCAGTGATGCATATCTGAAAATGTATCTGGCGGGAAAGCTCACGAACAAATACAAGCAGATCGATCGCGGAAAAGGAGTATTTGGTTGTGCGGTCGGAAGCAAGAACCTATATGATTGGATTGACGATAATCCGGGAGTTGCGGCATATCCGTTAGAGTACGTGAATCGTCCCGGAGTGATCGGTGAGATTGATAACATGGTTTCCATCAATAGCTGTGTTGCTGTTGATCTGTATGGTCAGGTGGCAGCGGAGAGTGCAGGTGTCAGACAGATATCCGGAACCGGTGGACAGCTGGATTTCCTCGTTGGTGCATCTGCATCTAAGGGAGGTAAAGCATTTATCTGCATGAGTTCTGTGTACAAGGACAGTAAAGGGGTGGTTCATTCAAGAATTCATCCACAGTTTAATGGAGATATCGTTACTTCTCCAAGAAGTCAGGTTTATTTTCTGGCAACAGAATATGGGGTTGTGAATCTGGAAGGCCGTTCAACATGGGAGCGGGCAGAGGCTCTGGTATCGATCGCACACCCTGATTTCAGAGATGAATTGATCAGGGAAGCGGAAGCAAGAAAGATTTGGCGGAGATCCGGCCGGAGATAGACGACGGATGGTGAAATTGATATATGTCATATATCAGATGGTTGATAACAGGGGGGCTAACTTAGAAGAAAGGCGAAGATAATGGTTGTGCATAGCTCCACTTTTCTTTTATAATGGCAGTATAATAATATACAGATATAAGAGGCAGAGATGAAGATAACATTAGCGGCTACATTACGTCATTATGATAAGAAAAATTTCATAAAGGATCTTCTTGCAGGGATTATTATCATGGCAGTATCCATTCCAATCTCCATGGGATATGCGCAGATTGCCGGACTTCCTGCGGTCTATGGACTGTATGGTTCGGTATTTCCGATCTTGATATTTGCTCTGTTCTCGACATCGCCTCAGTTTATTTTTGGAGTGGATGCAGCTCCGGCAGCCCTCATTGGGTCAGCATTGTTAAGCCTTCATATAGAGAGTGGATCAGAGGAGGCAATGGCGGTAGTTCCGGTACTGACCTTCTTTGTGGCATTGTGGCTTCTGGCGTTTTATATTATGAAAGCAGGAAAACTGGTCAACTATATATCGGCACCGGTTATGGGCGGATTCATTACCGGAATCTGTACGACTATTATACTAATGCAGGTACCGAAGTTGATGGGAGGATCGGCAGGAACCGGAGAGTTTTTTGAGCTGGCAGAACATATCATAAAGACAGCCAAAGATATCAACTGGCAGTCGGTGGTACTGGGACTTGCGGCTCTTGTGCTATTGCTGGTATGTAAGAAGCTGATCCCGAAATTTCCGATGGCGGTTCTTTTGATGATAGCCGGTGCAGGCATGACATATCTGCTCCCTATAGAGGACTGGGGTGTACAGACACTTGCATCTGTTGATACCGGACTCCCACGCTGGGCGGTTCCGGATTTTAGTGTGATATCGATCCGTGAGGCTGTAACGATCAGCCTGTCGGTAGCAGTCGTTATAATGGCAGAGACACTTCTGGCGGAGAATAATTTTGCGCAGAAGAATGGTTACCGGATCAATGATAACCAGGAGATTCTGGCATTTTCAATGGGGAATTTCCTTGCGGCATTTACCGGTTGTTGTCCGATCAATGGCTCGGTATCAAGAACGGCAATGGGAGAACAGTATCAGGCAAAGACACAGCTTACCGGTATCATAGCAGGTCTTTCCATGATCGTTGTTCTGGTCTGTGCAACCGGATTTATCGGTTATCTTCCGGTTCCTGTGCTTACAGCCATTGTGATATCAGCGTTGCTTGGAGCAACGGAATTTGATCTTGCGGCAAGACTCTTTAAAGTCAGCCGTACAGAATGCCTGATCTTTTTCGGGGCATTCTTTGGTGTGCTGTTACTTGGCACGATCAATGGTGTATTGATCGGCATTCTTCTTTCGTTTACAGAGATGATCATACGGACAGCCAAGCCTGCAAGATGTTTCCTTGGAATCCAGCCGGGGCACAAGCATTTCCGGGATCTGAAGGAGAGCAGCCAGATCCATGCAATCTCCGGTGTACTGATCTATCGGTTCAGCAGCAATCTGTTCTTTGCGAATATACAGATCCTCCAGAGAGATATTGAAGATCATATCACGCCTGAGACAAAGGCGGTTATCATAGATGCCAGTGGAATCGGCAGTATCGATATAACAGCGGCTGACAGGATCGCCATGTTATATCAGTCGTTAAAGGATAAGGGAATCCGTTTCTACATGACAGAGCATATCGCAGATGTGAATGAACAGCTGCGTAAGCTGGGACTTGGTTATCTGATTGAGGAAGGCTGTGTCAGACGAACAGTACATATTGCCTTAAAGGATATGGGAATTAAGCGACCATATCCATTAGAGGGTGATGTAGACAATCAGCCGAGAAGTGCGTCCAGAAAGCGTGCAGATAACAGGGTTCAGGAATTTGTCTGGGCGTTTGGAGCGGAGAGTGAAGATGAGATAGAGAAGCAGATCAGACTTCAGATCGAGCATTTGAAACAGACCGGAGATGTTGATGAGCTTTTGCATGGAAGCTGGTCACATATGGAAGCTATGGATGAGGATGAGTGGTTAGAGCATCTGGAAGAGCATCTGAAGGAGATCGTTCATATATCAGGTAAGGATGAGAAAACGATTGCCAGACGCTTCGAGGAGCATCGTAGAGAGATCCATGACCGTATTGCAAAGGAACATCCGGAGCTTGCGGAGAAGTTTAAAGAACGAAGACATTTGCTGGATGAGCATTTGAAAGAAAAACATCCTGAGGTTTATGAGTTGGTCGTAAAACTCCGGGAGAAAGATAATTAATAAAAATAACAAAATAATAATTCTGTCATATATTGTACTATACCTGAATATAAGAAAGGAAGAGAGCAATTTATGGCACAGTTTACCAATCAGGCACAGCTTCGCTATGGTAATTCCATAGCAAATTCCAATATAGCAGTCGGAGAACTGCTGGAGGTATTGTCAGCAAGCAAGACCGCAGTCAGAAAGACATATGGTCAGAATGATACCGTAACGTATATTATAACGATTGTAAATTCCGGTACGACTGCATTTAATGGTCTGACAGTTACAGATAATCTGGGCGCATACACATTTGGAACAGAAACACTGACTCCGCTCACTTATATGGCTGATAGTGTGAAATATTATGTAAATGGAGTGCTTCAGTCAACACCGGTTGTTGTTGCAGAACCATCACTTGCAATTTCAGGACTGACAGTTCCTGCAGGGGGCAATATCACAGTTGCTTATGAGACAGAGGTGAATGCATTTGCACCGATGGATGCAGCAGGAACGATCACGAATACAGCAGTTGTATCCGGTGGTGGTATTACTCCGATCACGGTAACAGAGACGATCGGTACAGAGAGTACGCCGATCCTTACAATCACGAAGTCTGTAAGTCCGGTTCCTGTAACAGAAAACGGAACATTGACCTATACTTTCCTGATCCAGAATGCAGGAAGTGCACCGGCAGATATCGGAACCGATGCGGTGATAGTGGATACATTTAATCCGCTTTTGTCAAACCTTGCAGTATCCTTTAATGGAACGGCATGGGCAGAGACAACAAACTATACCTATGATGAGACAACAGGAGTGTTTACAACGATTGCGGGTCAGATCACAGTTCCGGCTGCAACCTATACACAGAATCCGGCTACCGGTGTATGGACGGCGGATCCGGGTGTCAGTACATTGGTTGTAAAAGGTACGATCTAGGGATTTTCTGTATGCAGAATTGTGTTGAGCAGACAGACGAAAGTCTGTAGTGACATTATATAATATTGTAAGACTACAAAGGCGGCTGCTTCTTTGACCTGTAAGAAGCAGCCGCCTGTCTATAAATTACCCCTCATATGAATAAAGTGAACATCAAATGATGTAACAATAAAAACAATTAAATATTACCATGCTGATGTACAAAAAACCAGAAGTGGCATTTATAAAGTTGAATCTGCCACTCGATTTTCATTTTCAGAAATCAGCTTTTGTATCTCATTTCTGACAAGGGTATTATCTAAAACATAATCTTCAAAATCTACCGAGTGAAAGGTATAGGTTAAAGCATGAATAATATCTGGATCAGATACACAGATAATAAAATCCAGTTCTTTATTTGGAACAAGCAGGGCGTACTGATCCGTATATAAAAGAAATGCCCAGTTATCCGATACCGGAATTTTTTCGGTATCAAGGACAAAGAGGTTCCGGTCAAGCCGTGATTTTAACTGTTCCAGAGCATTGATAATATCTGCCGTGTTTGCTTCCACATAGAACCCGGATTCGGAAATCACATGATTTCTTGCAAATTCCCGGATGCCGTCCAGTGTGATGCCCTCACTGGCATTCATTTGCTGCATGAAATGAAAATGCTGTTTTAGGGTTTCCTTGAATTCTTCAGGAACATATTTCTCAACCAGATCATCGGTCACCATCAGGCAGGCACCGGGATGCTTCTGGATAAAGATCACTTCTTCTGCAGGAATGGATCTTGCCTGAAACTGTGGAAGCTCCTTCTGGCTGAAGCTGGAAAGAAATGGTTTCGCATGGTCAAATACCGAATCAAATTCTTTACGCATAAATCCGATAAGGCTCGGATCGGTCAACAGACAACCTTTGTTGGCATCGGCATTCAACAGCAGACAGGTGTCATCCGTTATGATATAGAAAGGGAAAAGTACACCGGAGTTCTTGCTGACTTTTTGTTCATTGGAATAATAGTAAATGTTATAGGTGATGTTGGGTTCTTTTGTAAGAATCGATTCTAACAGCGTGGCAAATCCGTCCAGTTTTTCAGTGATGTCATTCGGATTTTTTGTTTGAAAATGCAGTATCTGGGAAATTGTTGCATTTTGAAATTTCCCAGAAGTGATAAGTGATTGAATGCTGGAAAACAGTTTGATCCGTGATGACAGGTCGAACGGAAGTGATACCTGTAAGTGATTGTTTTCTTTTTTGCTGGCGTGTATTAAGAATTTAGTCAGACCACAGATGATCTCATCCGTGGAGTGATAAAGTATAGTTCCTGTGGTAGCCTGTGACTGATCTGTATCAATCGGATTATCAGGTAGTTTATTTTGTAATTCCTGTGAGCGGGAAGGTGTCTGGTTGTTAGATGCATTGGTATCTATATATGGAGAACCAATCACCCTCAGACATTTCTCTGTGAATTTCAGGTAATGATAATTGGTCTCGCCCAGCCGTTCCAGATAAAAGGCATCATATAAAGCCATCTCATCGGTAGCAGATATATCAAGCTGGCGGATAATACTTGTAATCTGATCTTTTGTGGGAATACGTTTGCCGCTCAAGATCTGATAGAAGCTTGAACGGTCGATCCCGGTTTCATTGATCAGAGAATTTTTCGTTACGGATTGTGAATCGATGATTGAATTTAATAATGAATGAAATGACATGCAGTTATACCGGCAATAACTTTAGATTAGTAAAACATGGAAGTAAATATGTAATGTTAAGCCGATCTTCCTCCTAACAATAGTATTTACATCTGTATAGTTTAACTGAAAACGTAATATGTGTCAACATCATTGCGTGCAACAAGAGAAGACAAGTGTAGTTTTCTACTGATTCAACAAGAGCTGGGAGTATAAATCATACTGCATATTTGTTGGCTATAAGAAAAACTTATAGCCAGTCAAATATATATCCTATAACTTAAATAGGATATAATGGTTGACAACCGGAAAAACGGACGCTATAATCATGAAACATGAAAGGAACAAAACAGATAAAACATATCAACATAGTATGAAAAGTTCCTGAGAATAAATCACAGAGAATTTACAAGGAGGATAAGCATATGGGCTCAGAAAGAATCATGACAACTGCAAAGAACAATATGTGTTGCTGCCGGATGATGTGTGATTGTATGGCGTTTATTTCATATGCTTTGAACACCTGATTTGTTAGATATATAGTATTGTTTATCATATAACAAAGGGCAGTTGTCATAAGCATATGATGACTGCCTTTTGTTATGCGGCAGGATGGTATCTATTACATGGATAAAGTAGAAGACTGTCTGATTTATAATAGGAAAAGAACTTGAAAGGGGAGAACAATATGGCAATTATTCAGATCGAGCATGTGTCGAAGACGTTTCAGACCAAAGACGGAACGATCGATGCTTTAAAGGATGTATCACTGAATATTGAAGCTGGCGACATTTATGGAATCATCGGAATGTCCGGTGCAGGGAAAAGTACTCTGGTACGATGTATCAATCATATAGAAGTGCCGACATCGGGAACGGTTGTGGTACAGGATAAGGAGCTTGGAGATCTGTCAGATAAAGAGCTTCGTAAACAGAGAGAACATATCGGTATGATCTTCCAGCATTTTAATCTGCTGATGCAGCGGACGGTTCTGGATAATGTATGCTTCCCGATGGAAATTGCGGGCGTGGATAAAAAGACAGCCCGGGAAAAGGCAAGGGAATTTTTAAAGGTAGTAGAGCTTTCCGACAAAGAGAAAGCATATCCGGCACAGCTGTCCGGCGGACAGAAGCAGCGAGTAGCGATCGCAAGGGCGCTGGCAATGAACCCGACGATCCTGCTGTGTGATGAAGCGACCAGTGCCCTGGATCCTACTACGACAAAGTCAATTCTGGCTTTGTTAAAGGATATTAACGAAAAATACGGCATTACGATCGTGATCATAACACACTCCATGGAAGTTGTTCAGGAAATCTGTACCCATGTGGCAATCATTGATGCAGGAGAGCTGGCAGAAAATGGTACAGTGGCAGATGTTTTTGCAAGCCCCAAGTCCAGAGCTGCAAAGAAGCTGGTATTTCAGGGGGATCAGAAGGTGGCGATTATGAAGAGCCGCCGCTGCATCCGCATCGTATTTACGAAGAACTCTTCTTTCGAACCTGTGATTGCGAACATGGTTCTGGAATGCAGGGCGAGCGTCAATATTCTGATGGCGGATACCCAGGACATCGGCGGAATTGCAACCGGTCAGATGATTCTGCAGCTTCCGGAGGAAAATCAGACCGCAGACAAGATGATTGCGTATCTGAGAGAAAAAAATCTTACAGTAGAGGAGTTGAAGGATTATGTTGAGTAGCAAGGAAATTAGCATGCTGATCGAGGCTACCGGCACATCCGTCTATATGACGCTGGCCTCTACCCTGATGGCATATGTGATCGGTCTCCCGATCGGAATTTTACTGGTTGTATGCGCACCGGGCGGCTTGAAGCCTAAG
>OKSC01003113.1_pt1 | contig 12909 bp, 13 predicted proteins | sample 1601161 | NCBI WGS metagenome assembly OKSC01 (sample SAMEA3541552, study PRJEB24748) | human gut metagenome | biome: human gut; feature: human-associated habitat; material: faeces | place: China | collected 2012
CACCAAAGCCTTCTTTGAAAACGAGGTCCTCCCCCGACTCAAATAACCGTGAGATCCATACGGGGCTGACGCGCTTTTTCACGCCAGCCCCCTTGGCCTGTTCTGATCCCTTTGCATTGGAGGAAGCTGCCCATGCTTGAAGTGCTCAACCTCAACGAAAACAACTGCGCGGACTGCTACAAGTGCATCCGCACCTGCTCGGTCAAGGCGATCACCTATGCCAACAACACCGCCGAGATCGTGCACGACGAGTGCATCCTGTGCGGCAACTGCTTCGTGGCCTGCCCCCAGAAGGCCAAGCAGGTCCGCAATGACGTGCCCCGCGTCAAGGAGGCCATTGCCGCAGGCAAGCATGTGGTGTGCAGCCTGGCCCCGTCCTTCATCGCGGATTTCCGCATCCGCTCCCTGGACGTGATGACGGACGCCCTCAAGCGCCTGGGCTTTGCCGAGGTGCAGGAAACCGCCGTGGGCGCGCAGATGGTCAGCGACGAATACGCGCGCATCATGCGCGAGGGCAAGCAGCGCGTGCTCATTTCCAGCTGCTGCCCTTCCATCAACATGCTCATCCAGAAGTATTACCCCACCATGCTCCCCCACCTGGCCAAGGTGCTCACCCCCATGCAGGCGCACTGCAAGGATATTAAACAAAGATACTCAGGCGCAAAAACGGTATTTATTGGCCCCTGCGTTGCAAAAAAGGACGAAGCCGACTACTACACCGGCATTACCGACGCGGTGCTGACCTATGAGGAGCTGACCGAATGGTTTGAGGCGGCGGGTATTGTTCCCGAGAAAAAGCTGGATAAAACAGAAGAAAGCCTCGCAAGATTTTTCCCCACCACCGGCGGTATTCTTAAAACAATGCAAAAAAATATGCGCCCCGATTATACATATTTGGCGGTAGATGGCGTGGAAAACTGCATGGCGGCGCTGCATGATATTGAAGAGGGCAACCTTGAGCGTTGCTTTATAGAAATGTCGGCATGCGCTGGCAGCTGCATAGGCGGCCCGGTTATGGAAAAATACCACAGAATGCCCGTAAGAGATTATTACGCCGTGGCGCACTATGCCGGCAAAAAGGACTTTAACGTTGCGCAGCCGGATCCGTTCACTCTTCGTAAGGAGATGGAATACATAGGCAGAAAGCTGCCATATCCGTCGGAAAGCGAGATACGAGAGGCACTGCGCCGAATGGGTAAATTAAGACCGGAGGACGAGCTTAACTGCGGCTCCTGCGGCTACAACACCTGCCGCGAGAAAGCGGTCGCCATAATTCAGGGCAAGGCAGAGGTTTCAATGTGTCTGCCCTTCTTAAAGGAGCGCGCCGAAAACTTCTCGGATAATATTATAAACAACACACCGAACGGCATTGTGGTGCTTAACGATAAATACGAAGTGCAGCAGATAAACCGCGCGGCATTAAAGCTTATGAACATTCCGCGCGAATCGGATGTTATGGGCGAGCCGATAATACGCATTTTAGACCCCAAGCCGTTTATGGACGTGCAGCGCACGGGCAGAACGGTAAGGGATGAAAAGGTCTACCTTGCCGAATACGATAAGTATATTGAGCAAACTATTGTGCTTGATAAGGAGTACAAGGCGCTTATCTGTATTATGCGCGATGTTTCGGATGAAGAGCAGCAAAGGCAGCGCAAGGAAGAGCTGGGCCGCCAGACGGTCGAAACCGCCGATAAGGTTGTGGATAAGCAGATGCGCATAGTTCAGGAAATAGCGTCGCTGCTCGGTGAAACCGCAGCTGAAACCAAAATTGCGCTTACAAAGCTTAAGGAGTCGATGACCGATGAATAATCTATGCGCGGATATCGGCTACCGCAGTATTTACCATGACGGCGAAGAGCTTTGCGGCGACCATATCGATGTGATAGAGCAGGAGGACGGCTCAACGGTTGTAGTGCTGGCTGACGGGCTCGGCAGCGGAGTTAAGGCAAGTATTCTTTCCACCCTTACCTCAAAAATAATTTCCACCATGATAGCGGCGGGGCTGTCTCTTGAAGACTGCGTGCAGACCATTGCCGCCACACTGCCCGTCTGCTCGGTGCGCAAGGTGGCGTACTCCACCTTTACGATTCTGCGCATTGTCGGCAGCAATGAGGCAGAGCTTATACAGTACGATAACCCCGTTGCAATACTTTTGCGTGACGGCGAGGAGTACGATTACCCCAAAACCGAGCTTAATATTGAGGGTAAAAAAATTTACCAATCAAAAATAAGGCTGCAGGAGGGCGATATGTTCGTGCTTATGAGCGACGGCTGCCCCCATGCGGGAATAGGCACAGAGTATAATTTCGGCTGGGAGCGCAAGGACATAGTCGAATTTATGAAGACCTTCTACCCCGTCGGATACACCGCGAAGACCCTTTCTACCATTCTGATTGACGAGTGCAACCGCCTCTACGGCGAAAAGCCGGGTGACGACGCCACCGCCTGCGTAGTGAAAATAAGAAAACGCGAGCCTATGAATTTACTGTTCGGTCCGCCCTCAAACAGAGACGACTGCGACAGAATGATGACCCTTTTCTTCTCGAAGGAGGGCAAGCACATAATCTGCGGAGGAACAACCTCTTCGATTGCGGCAAAATATCTCGGCAAGCCCTTAAAGCCAAAGCTTGAATTTATTGATAAGGACGTACCGCCGATAGCCGAGCTTGAGGGCGTAGACCTTGTGACCGAGGGCGTTATAACCATAAATAAGGTGCTTTCCTACGCAAGGGACTATTTAAAGGATAACGAAAGCTATTCGCAGTGGGGCGTTAAAAAGGACGGCGCTTCGCTTATCTGCCGCCTGCTTTTTGAGGAAGCGACCGATATTAACTTCTTCGTCGGCAGGGCGATAAACCCGGCGCACCAAAACCCCGATTTGCCGATAAACTTCAATATTAAAATGCAGCTTGTAACAGAGCTGTCCGATTGCCTTAAAAAAATGGGCAAACGCATAAAAGTAAGCTACTTTTAGTTTATATTTCTCCGTTTAAAAGCGGTAAAAGATAAGGAGACCCAAAATTGAAATTGAGAAAGTTTGACACAAAGGTTCAGCATTTAAAGTATAAGGTTTTGCGCGAGGTTGCGCGCGAGGAATGGAACGGAACGCTTAAGGAGCATATGCTCGATATTCCGAAAAAGATCGTTCCCGGCAATGAGCCGACAATGCGCTGCTGCGTTTACAAGGAGCGCGCTATACTCGAAGAACGCATTAAGATTGCAATGGGCGGGGATGAAGAAAATCCCAATGTTATTGAGGTTATCGAAATTGCCTGCGATGAATGTCCGATGGGCGGCTACGATGTTACCGAGGCATGCCGCGGCTGTCTTGCCCACCGCTGCGAGGATGTATGCCGCAGAGGCGCGATCACCTTTGACAGCCAGCAAAAGGCGCATATCGATAAGACAAAATGCGTTGAGTGCGGTCAGTGCGCAAAGGTCTGCCCCTACAGCGCAATAATCAACTTCAAGCGTCCCTGCATGAGCGCCTGCAAGGTGAACGCGATTTCAATGACCGAAACCAAGGCTGCCTGCGTAGATAACGAAAAATGCATTTCCTGCGGCGCATGCGTTTATCAGTGTCCGTTCGGCGCGATTACCGATAAATCCTTTATAATTGACGCCATAAGCATGCTTAAAAATAAAGATAACAAGGTTTACGCCGTTGTGGCTCCCTCCATTTCAAGCCAGTTTACATACGCTAAAATCGGTCAGGTAATTTCCGGAATCAAGGCGCTCGGCTTTCACACGGTAGTCGAGGCAGCTCTCGGCGCCGATATGGTGGCCTATGCGGAAGCACACGAGCTTGCTGAAAAGGGCTTTTTAACAAGCTCCTGCTGCCCGGCGTTCGTAAGCTATATTAAGGGTCAGTTCCCCGATCTTGCCGAGCATATTTCGCACAACCTTTCCCCCGCCGCAACCATTGCAAAATATATTAAAGAGCACGACGAGGGCGCAAAGGTCATATTTATAGGCCCGTGCACCGCAAAAAAAATGGAATTCCAAAAGGATGAGGTTCGCCCGTATATCGACTGCGTTTTAACCTTTGAGGAATTGCAGGCGCTGTTTGACAGCCGCGACCTTGAAATAACCGAGCTTGCGGAGGATGTGCTTGACAACGCCTCCTACTTCGGCAGAATATTTGCCCGCAGCGGCGGTCTTTCCGACGCGGTTGCAGAAGCGCTTAAAGAACAGGATATTACCGATTTTGAGCTTAAGGGCGTTTCCTGCGACGGCATTGAGGCGTGCAAGATTGCGCTTATGAAGGCGCGTAAAAAAATCGGAGACACCAACTTTATTGAGGGCATGGCATGCGTAGGCGGCTGCATAGGCGGTGCAGGATGCCTGACCCACGGGGACAAAAACAAAGCCGAGGTTGACAAATACGGCAAGGAAGCCTTTGAAAAGACAATTTCCTCCGCAATAAGCCAGCTCGGAAAGCTGAATAAAAAATAAGTTATAAAAAACAGGGCTTATCCTTTCGGATAGACCCTGTTTTTGTCTGCAATTCAGAATTTTTTAAAAAACGACAGCACCAAGCCTGCTATTGCGGTGAATATACGCATTCTTGTTATGTGCCATTCCGAAAACTCCGGGGAATACATGAACTGCACATATCTTGTAAGCCTCCGATAAAAACGGCGGCTCTATATAGCAGCCCTCGCCAATTTCCGCAAATATCTCTTTAAGCATTTTCTCGCGCTTTTCAAGCTCGGTGGGGCGGGTCATATTAAAATCATAAAGCTTATCAGGGCATTTTATCTGCCTTTCGGTTATTTCCTTATCCCCGGGCAGATACAGCTTGCCCGTATGCAATTTTTCCCTTCATTGAGCTCTTGATTTCCCAACCCGCAGCCTTATAAGAACAAAACACTTCTTGCAATCACGAAAAATGATACGATAAAAAACCATTTCAACCTTTTAATTCCGACCGGCAGAGCATTTATTATCTTATCAAGCGCACTGCCGCTTTTCACGGGTATCAGCTCAGACGGCTTTCCGCCGCCGTTTTTATCGGTTTTATCCGTTCCGCCGCCTGAAGAATTGCCCGATGAATCCGTGCCGCTGTCCGGCAGCTGTTCGTTCTTCAGCCTGTCGGTAAAATCGGACGGCTTTACTGCGGAATCCGCATTGTTTCCGATTCCGTTTTTATCGGCGTCCTCAAGCGAAAAGGTGAGAAGATCCGTAGTTGCGTCGCATCTTTTACAGTGGCGTGACATTTTACCCGATTTCTCCTTCGTGGCAGGCTCGTCAACCGTCCATTCCTCTGAAAAATCATGACCCGCGGGTGCGGTTTCCCTCATTTCGTTGTGCCCGCATTTAAGGCAGGCTCGCTGCTCGATCCCGGGCTCTGTGCAGCCCGCAGACGCGGCGGTTTTCCACTTGCCGTATTGCTTATGTGGACAGTTTTTACCGTTGAATTTAATATTAACGCCGCCGGAGGTTATTTTCGGCATCAGCTTTTCAAGCTTCCAGTTGCAGAAATCCCCCTGCTTGTATTCTATATTTATGGGGTAAAAGCCGAAGGAGGCGCTGTCCTTCACCTTGAACTGAAAGCTGACTATTGCGGCGTTATTCCGCGCATTGCCGTTTTCGCAGTTTACAAAACGAATTAAATTTTCATCTGGGTGGTCGGCCACCGTATAGTCGCGCAGATAGCCCCTGTAAAACTTTTCTTAGGTCAAAACGCTGCTGTCATATGTAACCATAATTCCCGGATTTTCGGACATGGTAAGCTTTACTACCACCGTATCTCCGTTAACGGCGGTAACCGTGTCAACCGTGATATGTCCGTCGTTTCCGTCTGCGGCGGAGGCTGTAAAGCAAACGCCGAGCAAAAGTGAAATTATGATGAAAGCGCAAACAAAGGGTTTAAATATCTTTGCAGTCATGGTAGTACTCCTTGTAGAATTTGTGCTGTATCTATAATATCACTTGTGCCCGGCTTTGTCAATCGTGCGGCTATTTAATTTTAAGCTCTGCTGTTTTTTGGAAGGTTTGCATATCTATTACCGCTATTTCCTTATCGGTCACGGCGTAAAAGAGCTTGCCTATATACAGCCCGCGGCAGGTGCCCCAGGTGCTGCCGTCGCCGCCCAGCGGAATTTCCGCTTTAAGCGCAAAGCCCGTGCTTTCAAGCGAGTATATAAGGTATTTCGTGCCCTTTTCATCATTATAGGGGAACGCAATAAGGTTTTTCTCAGCGTCGGCAAGTGTCGCTTTGTGATTTGTAAGCGCCTCTGAGTAGGTATTGCCTACCGCCGTTTTAAAGCTCTCGGTAACGTTTGCGGGGTTTGAAATATCAAAAAGTGATAATTTCATTCCGGTTACTGCGCCCGTGGTTTCATCGGCGCTTCTGCCCACGCCGAGCAATTTGCCCTCGCCGTAGGGGAAAAGATAATCGGAAAAGCCCGGTATTTTAAGGCTGCCTATTATTTTGGGAGAAGTCGGGTCGCTTACATCCACGCTGAAAAGCGGGTCAACCTGACGGAAGGTGACAAAGTAAGCCACATCCCCCATAAACCGCACCGAATACACTCTTTCGTTTTTCGCTATATTCTCTATTTTTCCGGTTTCCTTTAAATTGCCGTCCAGTATAACAAGCGAGTTTTGAGTACCGCCGTTGGCTGATTCCTCTGTCAGCACAAAGCGGAAATGCCCTTTGTATTCGTCTATTGAAAACTGATTTAAAAGGTAGCCCTTTATCTCACCCGTCGCTTTAAGTTCAACCTTACCGTCGCTTATTTCAAAACGCGCTATTTGGGTCTTTTCGTCATAATAAGCAGAGGTCGCAATTATATTATCGGTTGACGCATAAATACGGCTGAGTCCCCCGAAAACAGTTTTTGCCGATATATTCGCGCCGTCCTTTATATCATAGCCGCACACCACGGTATAGCTTGATTCCATACATTTATTATACATATAAATGCAGTCCGCCGCTATTTTTTCGGTCTTTTCGCCGCAGCCGACATACGGCACATAGGTTGAAGTATCGTCTTTTTTAATATTTTCGGTGTTCACACCGTAGCTTGATACAATATAAAGCTTACCGTTTATAAGCCGCGAATCGGCATAGCCGCCGCTTTGCTTACATTCGTTTACCTTTTTCGGCTTTTCGGGGTCTGTAACATCGTAAATTACCGCCGCCGTTTTATCGCTGTTCGGCGCGCGCCCCAAAAGCACCAGGCGGTTATCACTTAAAAACATTTCGCTTGTGTTGAAATTTTCAAGCTTTATATCGTTTAACTGTTTGGGATTACCGCTGCCCGAATCGATTATTTTTACATAGGTGTAAAATGTGTAATCGCTTGAAAGAATGTAAATATATTTCCCGTCGGTCTTTACAATGTCCGCCTCATCAACGCCCTCTACCTGCGTTGTGGTTTTGCTGTAATCGGCTTTGGCGGTTTTCGACGCACCGTTTGTTGTGGCGGACGTGTTGCTGTCTTCAATATATTCTGCTTTTTCGTTACGGCTGCTGCCTTTTGCCATACCGTCTTTCAAGCCGTAAAGAATATTTGTTTTAAGCTTTAGGCTGTTTATTTTGTTGTAAACCTCGTCATAGGTTTCCGCGCTCTTTAAATTTACGGCTGTTTTTTTATCCTCGTGCCGTTTTATCATACAGCCCGCGCCGATTGCAAGCGCCACGCAAAGCAGTGCTGCGGTAATGTTCTTTATCGCCGAATTTTTAGTGTTGCTCATAAATCATACCCCTTTCTTTTTCTGTTCGATTTTCCAAAGCTCATCTATGCCCTTTAAACTGCTGGGAAATAAATAAACCGAGGTGTTTTGATAATTATCATCTTCAATGTCTGCAATACGATTCCATTTTACCACCGTATAAAGCGCCGCCTTATATTGCACCGTGCCGCCGTCGTTATAGTTGATTTTCACGGGAATAAGAAATAAAATCAGTATAAACACAGCCGTAATTACCGCCGCTTTACGCAATTTCCGCTCCGACATATCAATTACTTCCCACCGAGTGACTTACGCTGTAGCTTGCGGAATTACCCGAGCTTCCGCCGTCCGCAGGCTCTGAATAGTCATATTTATGCTTTATAGTTGTTTTGCAGTCCTTTTCAAGGTAGTTTAAAAATTTCTCCGCCGCGGGCTTACCTATATAAAACGCCTTGCCCGTATCTAAAATATTGGTGGTTAAATATCCGTCGCGGGTAACGGCGAGCGATATATTTTCATAGCCCAAAAGCTTTAAATCAATGGCTATATCCGCTGCCCTTTCAAAATTCATAGAGTCATAGTCCTTTACCGCTTTGGCTGCGGTGTCCGAAAACAAAAGCTCCCATACCTTCGCTTTATCCACATTTGTATATTCAACGTCGCAAATAACTTTACCGTTTTTCATTTGCGTGCCGCCAAAGGAAACAAAGGTAAGGTTTTCTTTAAGGCTTAAATCATTCATAAACTGTCCCAGCGTTTCGGGCTTGTAGTGTGAGTTGCGGCAGACGTAGTATTTTCCGCCCGCATCGTATTTTACCGCCGCGGCGCACTCTGACGAAATACCCTTTATTTCATAAATTTCAACATTTGCGGCGTATTCGCTGTTTGTGTATTCATCTTTGCCCAGCACCGTAAGCCTTGTTATGCTGTTTCCTATTTTATCGGACGGAATCTGGCAGTTTGCCACACTGTACTCTGTACCGTTTATTTTTACTATGGGGAATTTTTCGGTGTTTGTTTTTTCATCCCATCTTTTAACATAAGCAATATAATTTTCCGATGATGTCGCGCTGTTTCCCTTGGCGGCTCCGTTTGTATTCGTGCCGTCGCTTTTTTCAATTGTGCTGTAATCGCCATCATAGTCTGCAACATTGCCGTCATATTCTTCATATGATTTATTGGGGATGGCGCTGTTTTTTATTTTGCCGCGCGGTATCATCTTCACAGCGGCAAATGCTCCAACGGCTACTATTAAAAGGCACGCCGCCATAGCCGAATACCTTATAACAATGCCCTTTTTGCTCTTTATTCTGCCGTTTGCCCCGGTAATGTAGCTTTCGTCAATATCGCCTAAGGCGTTTAAAATATCCTTGTTCGTCATACGTTAAAATCCTCCCTGCCGAGATATTCTCTCAGCGCGTTGCGCGTTCGCATAAGCGTTACCTTTACCTTGCTTTCGGAAAAGCCGGTTTCGGCGGCTATTTCGCTTATCGGGCGCATATACCAGTAGCGCTTTAAAAATATTGCACGCGCAGTCTCCTTTTGCGAGGAAAGAAAACGGTTGATAACAGCCGAAAGCATACGCGCGTCAACCGCCGCCTCGGTGCTGTGAGATGAGGGCACGCAGTAATCAAGCTCGTCCAAAACGAGGGGAAGCTCGCCGCTGCCGCGTTTTTTCGCGTTGCTGCGTTCAATTCGGTTAAGAGCTATATTACGCGTGATTTTTGCAAAATAAGCCCCAAGGCTTTTCGGCTTTTCCGGCGGTATTGCCTGCCACAGCTGAAACAGCGCGTCGCTTACCGTTTCCTCTGCGTCGTTGGGGTCCCCAAGTATATTAAATGCCAGCGCGTGGCAATACCCGCCGTATTTGCTTTCCGCCTCGGTTACTGCGCTTTCATCCCGCAGGGTGAAAAGCTCGGTAATTCTGCTATCTTCCATTTTTCTTCCCCCTCATCTGTAAAGACAGGAAATTTTAACCACAGGTTACATTTTTATAATTACATTTTAAAATTGTTTTCTTAATTTTTCAAGCGCGGATTTTTATCCGCCGAAGGACTTGATAAAGTTCTTGATTTGCGGTAAGATAATAAGTAAGAAAATAAGCTACATATCGGAATCATTTGCAAGCGTTTTTATTACAGTAAACCGCTAAACGCAAAGTTGAGAGATACTAAAGAAAGCGATTATTGAAATGTTTTCAGACACACCGTATAATACACACAGAAAGGGGAAATGAAAAATGACCGATTTCGGAAAACGCCTTAAAACCTTAAGAAAATCCGTCGATATTACACAAGAGCAGCTGGCGGACGCATTGGGCATTTCATATCAAGCGGTTTCAAAATGGGAGACCGGTTCGGGGCTTCCCGATATTTCTCTTCTGCCCGGAATTGCAGAGTTTTTCGGTGTGAGTACCGACTGGCTGTTAGGAATAAAAACAGATAACGCAGACGAAAAAATAAATGCCGTACTTGAGGAAGTATTTCACTTAAAGCATATTGCGAAAGCCAAGGAAGGCATTGCACTTTTGGAAAAAGCGCTTAAAGCATATCCTAACAATCACAAGCTGCTTGCCGAGTGGGCAGAGCTTAAGGTGCAAACCTTTGACCAAAATTGCGAAAATGAGCAATGGCTTGAATCGATTGAAGATAAAGTAAATATTGTTTTAAGGGACAGCTCCGACGATTATATCCGCTACAAAGCAAAATCGGCACTCACGTTTGCTTATTCTTTTTGCGGAAAGCGAAATAAAGCTGAAGCGCTTGCAAATTCGTTTCCGGACGAAAATTATTCAAGAACCGAAATGCTTTCAATGATTTCTCCGGCCCGGGAAAGAATAAAATACAAACAGAAATGTATCTGTTGTGATTTTGAAAAATTGTTTGTCGATATTTTGAGTATTGCAAAGCATTATTACTGCTTTGCCAACCCTAAAGAAACAATACCGATTTGTAAAATCGCATTAAGAATTATCCGTACAGTCGGCAACGAGGGCTTTTTAATCGATTATGCGGCGGAAGCATACAGTGACCTTGCCAATGCTTACGCCAAGCTTAAAAATAAGGATGGCACAATTAAAAATGTCAAATTGGCGTTTGACGAATGGCAGCGATTAGACGAAATTTCCGAAAGCGGCGATTATTTTTATGAATCACCGTTATTAAAAGGCGAAGTGTTTAACAGAAGTAAAATAACTTATTCGACACCGCTTTCCGCAACACAAAATTATCTGCAAAAATTAAAGCAAATGCGTTCATACGATTGGCTTAAAAGCGACCCGGAATTTGCAGCCCTGCTTGATGAATTAAAAACAAAATCCATTAGCTTTCAGCCCGACTGAACTCGGCACGGAATGTCGGGCAATGTGATACGCCTTTTGATAGAATGAAGGAAGACAGGGAGGGAAAATATGGACCGGGTTATCGGAATGCAAAAGGCTATCGACTATATTGAAGATCATTTAACAGAAACGATTGATTATGAGTCGGTAGCGGCACAATGCTATTCGTCAAGCTATCACTTTCAACGAATATTCGGTATTCTTTGCGGATTTACCGTCGGTGAGTATATACGTAACCGCAGGCTGTCACTTGCCGGAACAGAGCTTGCCGCCGGCGACGCAAAGGTTATTGATGTTGCACTTAAATACGGCTATGAAAGTCCGGACAGCTTTGCCAAAGCATTCAAAAGATTTCACGGTATATTGCCGTCACAGGCAAAAAGTAACGGCAGTATGCTGAAGTCCTATTCCCGTCTTGCCTTAAAAATTTCTTTGGAGGGCGCAAAACCTATGAATTACAGAATTGAAAAGAAACCCGAAATGATTTTGACGGGCTACAAGGCGCATTTTACCGGTGTACCCTACGGTAAAGACAGAGAAAAACAAGAGGGTAGATTATTTGAAACGACAAGAGGAAAGCAATGGCTATTGAGAGGAGCGAAAGGCGCGTCGGGTGAAACCGGAACGGACATTTGCCTTATCACTAACGTTGATGACGAGGGTTATGATTTTTATTATGCGGCCGAGCTTGAAAAATACGAGCGGGATAATATGTACAATAAAGAGGTTACGGGGTTTGAATATATGGAAGCCTTCGGATTTGAAAACATTATTGTTCCGGAACAGACATATGCCGTATTCACAACCGAAAATCAACCGTATCCGGTTTCCGATTATATGGACATAAGAAAACGCATTGTATCGGAATGGTTACCCGCAACTGATTTTGAAATCGCAAATGCACCTGAAATTTCGGTATACCATTGGTTTCCTAAAAACAAAAGAGAAAAAAGATTTATTGAAATTTGGTTGCCGATAGAAAAGGCAAAATAATTCTTATGCCGCCTGTGTTATGCAGGCGGCATTTCAAGCGTTTTTTCGTATTCGGATTAAAACTGTTTGCGCAGCTTCTCAAGCGCTGATTTTTCAATGCGGGAAACATAGCTTCTTGAAATATTCAGCTTTTTGGCAATTTCCCTTTGAGTCAGCTCCTCTCTGCCGCAAAGTCCGTAGCGCATTTCTATTATAAGCCGCTCCCGCTCGGTCAAACAAACCGGCAATATTACCCGCAGCTTTTCCACCTTTATTTTTGTATCAATTTCATCGGCAATATCGCTTTTATCGGCAATAACGTCTATAAGCGTCAGCGTGTTACCGTCCTTATCGGTATCAATCGGGTCGCTTATAAAAACATCCTGCGCGGTTTTTTTCTGATTGCGGAAAAACATAAGTATTTCGTTTTCAATACAGCGGGAGGCGTATGTGGCAAGGTGTATGCCCTTATCGGTATTAAAGGTAGATACCGCCTTTATAAGCCCTATTGTGCCTATTGAAATCATATCGTCCTGGTCGGCGCCGGTGTTGTAATATTTTTTTACTATATGCGCCACCAGCCGCAAATTGTGCTCTATAAGCTCGTTTCGCGCGTCATCATCCCCGTTCCGGCTTTTTTCAAGCAGCTCCGCCTCGCGCTCGGCGGAGAGCGGCGGCGGAAAAGCCCCTGCGCCTTTAACATGCAGCGCAAAATAATAAACGGCTGAGGCAATCTTCATTAACAGACTGAAAAACAAAACTGACACACCCTTTCCTTCATAATAAAAATATATGAAGGAAAGGGCTTGCCAGTTTACTTAAAACAGTCCTGTATTGTTATTTAATGCCTGCTGAGCAATTCAAAAGTACCTTAACCCGAGCATGTTGGTGTAAACTTTTGAATTGTTCAG
>OKSC01003121.1_pt1 | contig 12884 bp, 10 predicted proteins | sample 1601161 | NCBI WGS metagenome assembly OKSC01 (sample SAMEA3541552, study PRJEB24748) | human gut metagenome | biome: human gut; feature: human-associated habitat; material: faeces | place: China | collected 2012
TCGGGGGAGTCTGTCTCGCAGAGGGAGGCAAGAGCTTTTCACTCCGCCCACATCAGATGCCGCTCCGCGACGACCTGGGCGTCCAGTGTGCGCGGACCTGCCGTAAAGCGCACGGTCACGCGGCGGCCCGCAACGCTTTCCACGGTGCCAGGGCCAAAGACGGCATGCCGCACATGGGCACCGACGGCGGTGATGCTGTCCACATCCACAGGCGGCAGCGGGGCGCGTGCCGCGGGCGGGGGTGTACGGCGGCCCGCGGGCTCGGCGTCGTGGCGTTTGCGGTGGCCGGGCAGACCGGACAGCACCTCATCCACAAAGGCCGAGCGCTCCGCCGCGCAGTCAAACAGCACCAGCTGCTGCCGCGCGCGGGTCATGGCCACGTAAAACAGCCGCCGGTCCTCCTCATACTGCTGTGTCTCACCGGGCGTGCGGCAGCACAGCTCCGGCTTGGCGGGCAGGATGCCGTCCAGCACATCCAACAAAATGACCCGGTCATATTCCAGCCCCTTGGCCGAGTGGATCGTCGAAAGCAAAAACCTGCACCCGGGCGGATTCTCATGGTTTTGTATGATGCTGCGCAGCTTTTCCAGCCGCCGCAGCAGGTGCCGCGGCGTCGGCTCCTGTGCGCCGAGCATTTCCAGCACGGCCAGCTTCGTGCGGTCCATGCCGTTTTTGTCCAGATATTTGCCGTAGCCCAGCTGGTCGGCCAGGAACCGCACCGCATCGTCCGCGGCCATTTTGGGCAGACGCGCCAGACCGTCCGCCACGTCAGCCATGGCGGCGCGGGTGCGCGGACGGATGCTGTCCTCATTCAGCAGGGCCGTCCAGCAGCCCTGCCCGTACTGCCGCGCCTGATTGCAGGCAAACAGCGCCTGTGCGCGGGTGACGGGCACACCGAATTTGTAGTAGCAGCGCAGAAAAGTTTCCCCATCCGCGGGGTGTGCGGCCAGCGTGAAAATATCGGTCACATCGCGGACGATCTTGTTGGTAAAAAAGGTCTGGTCCACTGCCTTGCAGGCGTAGGGGATGCCCCGCCGCTCGCACAGGTCGATGATGGGCAGTGCGCTCTCGTGGTTGCGGAACAGCACCGCCGTCCCGGTATCGCAGTGCTGCGCCGTCTCGAACAAGAATGGCAGCTGGTCGGCGCGGCGCGGCACGGTGACGATCTGCAGCGGTGCGCCGGGGCCCTGCGTCGGTGCGATGGTTTTGAGGCGGCGATAGCGGTTGCGCGCCACAAAGCGGTTGGCAGCCTCCAGAATCGGCTCTGTGGAGCGATAGTTCTGCTCCATCAGCAAAATCTGTGCGCCGGGATAGGTCTTTTCAAAGTCCATCAGCGCCTGGGGGTAGGCGGCGCGGAAGCCGTAAATGCTCTGGTCCTCGTCGCCGACCATAAAGATATTGCCGCTTTCCTGCGCCAGCACGCGGATAATTTCATGCTGCACCTTGGACGTATCCTGCGACTCATCGACGCAGAAATACTTGTACCGTTTGCGGAACGCCGCCGCAACCGCGGGCGCACCGCGCAGGATTTGCAGTGCAAAGCAGAGCTGGTCGTCGTAGTCCATTTTGTGCGCGGCCTTCAGCGCCTTCTGGTAGCCGCGGTACAGGTCTGGCAGATTCTCAATGTCGGTTTCCAGCTCGTCCAATTCCGCGTCGGTCAGGCACATATTTTTAATGTAGGTGATGGCCGTGCGCAGATCCTTGACCGTGCTCTCGGCGGGGTACTCGTGGTTTGTGTCCTGCCACAGCCGCATGAGCAGCGGCGTGGTCTCGCTCTCATTGCGGATGAGCTCCGGCGGGGTACGGCCATACATGCGGCTGTACAGCGCGATGATGCGCGCCGCCACACCGTTGATGGTGCGGAACTCCAGCCGTGCGGCCAATTCGCCGCCGAACCGCGCCGCGAACCGGGCGCGCATCTCCTGCGTGGCGGCGACGGTGTAGGTCATTGTCAGGATAGCTTCCGGCGCAATGCCGCAGACCTCGGTCATATAGCCCAGCCGGGTGATGAGCACGGTGGTTTTGCCGCTGCCCGGCACCGCCAGCAGCAGCACCGGGCCGTTGACCGCCTCCACCGCCGCGCGCTGCTGGTCGTTCAGGGCCGCCAGATGGGCCGTTTCAAATATAGCCTTGTCCATGGCAGCTCCTTTCGTGCAGTATCAATTGTCGCGCAGTAGGGGCCGCACATGTGCGGCCCGCAGCTTCACGGGGGACGCCCGCCTATAGCCGCGGGCCGGGCATGCCCGGCCCCTACAGTGTTTCCCTATTGTACCATACATCCCGCACAAAAGCAAAGCTCCCCGCCGGATCAGCGGGGACGTAGGCGTTGCTGCCGGGGACCTGGCGGTTCAGGTTCGCCAGGCAGACCTTGTCACCGTCGATCAGGTCCAGCGTGCCGATGTCTGTCAACCTTGCAAAGTGTAAAAACCTGCAGCATTTCAGCCCGCGTATTTTGTCACCCCCAAGTCTTGGATAAACGCGCACACTGTGGTACAATATGTAAGAAAGAGCAAACTCCCCATAACCAAAGGACGTCACCATGAAACAAGGCAATTTGAATATACGCTGCACCGAAGATTACGCGGTGCTGTACTGGGATAAACCCGCCGCCGCACCCAGCGGGGCGGAATACACGGTCTCCCTGAACGGCGAGGCCATTGGCCGCACAGACCGCACCCATTTTACGATAGAGGGGCTGAGCTACGGCAGTGCCTTCCGGGTGGACGTGGTCAGCGGCAGCTACTGCATCGGCTCGGCCACGCTGCAGTTCGGCAGGGAAAAACGCCGCATCGACATTACCGCCGCGCCCTACTTCTGCAAGGGCGACGGCCATATCCTGAACACCGACAATTTACAGCGGGCCATCAACGACTGCGGCGCGGACGATATTCTGTACGTGCCGGCGGGCGATTTCCTGACCGGCGCACTGCGGCTGCACAGCGATCTGGAAATTTATCTGGCCAAGGGCGCGGTCCTGCAGGGCACAACGAACATTCACGACTATTCGCCCCGCATCCCCAGCCGGTTTGAGGGCACCGAGATGCGCTGCTACTCAAGCCTTTTGAACGCGGGCGACATGAACCACAAGACCGGCCCGAACTGCCGCAATATCATTATCCGCGGCAGGGGCACGATCTGCGGCGGCGGGCAGGAGCTGGCCCGCAAGATCATTGAGGACGAGCGTGCCCGTATCAAGAGCTTTCTGGACGACAACCGGGAGCTCGTCGAAAGCTGCGAGAACAGCGACACGATCCCGGGCCGCGTCCGCCCGCGGCTTATCAATTTAAGCAACTGTGAGAACGTCTGGATCAGCGGTATCACGCTGAAAAACGGCCCGTCCTGGAACGTCCACATGATCTACTGCGACGACATCCAGACCGACCACTGCACCTTTGTGTCCGAGGGCGTCTGGAACGGCGACGGCTGGGACCCGGATTCCTCGACGAACTGCACGCTGTTTGCGTCGGAGTTCTCCACGGGGGACGACGCTGTCGCCATCAAGAGCGGCAAGAACCCCGAGGGCAACGAAATCAACCGTCCCTGCGCGCATATCCGGGTGTTTGACTGCCACAGCGACTGCGGCCACGGCATCTGCATCGGCAGCGAGATGAGCGGCGGCGTGGAGGACGTGCAGATCTGGGACTGCGATCTGGCAAACTCGCTGTCCGGCATCGAGATCAAGGCCACGCCCAAGCGCGGCGGCTATGTGCGCGGCGTGACCGTGCGGGACTGCATCACGCCCCGCGTCATGCTGCACAGCGTACCGTACAATGACGACGGTGTGCCCGCCGGTGCCCCGCCGAAGCTCGAGCACTGCTTCTTTGAGCGGCTTACCCTGACCGCCGAGGTGCTGGACCATGACCGCAGCCGACACGATGCCGCCCCGCTCGAGATCGCGGGCTTTGACAAGCCGGGCTATGAGGTCGAGGACATTGTCTTTAAGGATATTACCATCACCAAGCCGTCCGTCGCCCTGCCGCTGGGGCTGTGCAAGGGTGTGACGCTGAGCAATCTTGCGTGTGTGAAGGAATAAGCCTAAAGCCTCCCTTTGACAAGGGAGGCCCTTCTCCCCACTTTATGAACAAATCTTAAAACTTTCTTACGCCCTCTTGCACCGCGGTGCAGGAGGGTGTATTATTATTATGCTTTAATAATTAACACAGGCCAACTATTAACAGGAGGTGTTCACCAATGGGCACTGAAGCCCCTTATCTGAGCGGGATGTTCCGCTTTGTGGCGCGGCTGCACACACTGTCCAAGCGCGGGATGCGCATGGCACTGGCCGGGCAGCCCAAATGCCGCTATGGGATGCTGCAAAGTCTGTACAATCTCATTGAGCAGCACGGCTGCGACGGCGCGATCTATGTCTCGGACATTGCGCGGCAGATGCACCAGCCTATGCCGGCGATTTCCCGCGGGCTGCGTCAGATGGAGCAGGACGGCCACATCGTCCGCGAGACAGACCCCAAGGACCGCCGCAAGACGCTGGTGCGCATCACCCCGGCAGGGGAGCGCGCCCGCAAAGCCAATGAGCAGGCCATGAACGACTACTTTGCCCGCATCATGGCGCGGCTGACCCCGGAGCAGCTGGCGCAGGCCAACGCCGTAAAGGACGCTCTGCTCGCCGCCATCGAGGCCGAGAACGCCGCTATGAAAACCGATTTGAAAGGAGAACCCCCGCATGACGAAAATTTTTAAGCAGCTGGGGCGGCACTGGGCGGCCTGCCTGGCCGTCGTTGCGCTGCTCATCGTGCAGGCATACTGCGATTTAAGCCTGCCCGACTACACAAGCAAAATTGTGGACACCGGCATCCAGCAGGGCGGCATTGAAAGCCCCGTGCCCGACACCGTCCGCAGCACAACGCTGCAGGCGCTCGAGTTGCTCATGTCCGAGGACGACGCCGCACTGGCGGACGAAGCCTACACCGACCCCGACGCGGACGGTGTGCGCACACTGAACCCGGACGCGGACACTGCCGCGCTGGAAAATGCGTTCACAACGCCGGACGTTGTGCTGTACATGGCCGCGGCGAAGAATGCCGCCACTGCCGCCGGTACCACCGACACCGTGGTCCCCACGGCCTATGACCTCGACGCCGTCGCCACGCAGCTGGCCGCCGCGTCCCAGGCCCCCGGCGCACGGGAAATGCTGCAGAGCCAGCTGACGGACGGTCTCTCCCAGCTGGACGAGACCGTCGCCGACAGCCTGTCCAGCCAGGCCATGCTGCTCGTCGCGCTGGAATATGACGCTCAGGGCATTGCCCATGACGTGCAAATGTCCTATCTGCTGCGCACGGGCGGCCAGATGCTGGCTTTAACGCTGCTCATGGTTGCCGTGGCCGTCGCCGTAGGCTTTATTGCGTCCCGCGTCTCCGCCGCCATTGGCCGTGACCTGCGCTGTGACGTGTTCAGGACCGTCGTCGGCTACTCCAACGCCGAAATCGAAAAATTTTCCACTGCTTCGCTGATTACCCGCACCACGAACGACATCCAGCAGGTGCAGTTCGTCTGTGTGATCCTGTTGCGCATGGTGGCCTACGCGCCCATTTTGGGCATTGGCGGCATTATGCACGTTGCCAGCGGCAACACGGGGCTGGAATGGATCATCTTTGTGGCCGTGGCCGCACTGCTGGCGCTCATCGCCGTCTTGATGAACGTAGCCATGCCGAAATTCAAGCAGATGCAAGTCCTGGTGGATCGGCTGAACCTTGTCAGCCGCGAAATCCTGACCGGCATTATGCCCATCCGCGCGTTCAGCCGCGAGGAATTTGAGGAAAAGCGCTTTGACAGGGCCAACACCGACCTGATGAAGACCCAGCTGTTTACCAACCGCACGATGGTCGCCATGATGCCGTTTATGACGCTCATCATGAACGGCACGAGCCTGCTCATCGTCTGGTTCGGCGGCAAGGCGATGGATCTGGGCAGCATGCAGGTGGGTGAGATGATCGCGTTCATCACCTACACGATGCAGATCGTCATGTCGTTCCTCATGCTCTCGATGGTCGCCGTCATGCTGCCCCGCGCCGGTGTGGCTGCGGACCGCATTGACGAGGTCATCAAGACCCCCTCGACCATCCATGACCCCGCTGCGCCCAAGGCACTGCCCGCGGACGGCACCCACGGCGTTGTGGCGTTCCATGACGTCAGCTTCCGCTATCCCGGCTCCGACGAGGATGCGCTCGAGCACATCAGCTTCACGGCCAGACCCGGCGAGACAACGGCCATCATCGGCTCCACGGGCTGCGGCAAATCTACGCTGCTCAACCTGATCCCGCGCTTCTACGATGTGACCGAGGGCAGCGTGACGATTGACGGCGTTGACGTGCGCGACATGACCCAGGCACAGCTGCACGACGAGCTGGGCTATGTACCGCAGAAGGGCGTGCTGTTCAGCGGCACGATCACATCCAACCTGAAGTTCGGCGGCGACCACATCACCGACGCCGACGCAGAGCAGGCCGCCGAGATCGCCCAGGCCACGGAGTTCATCTCCGCTAAGCCCGAGGGCTTCGACAGCCCGATTGCCCAGGGCGGCAGCAACGTCTCCGGCGGGCAGAAGCAGCGCCTTTCGATTGCCCGCGCCATTGCCAAGCACCCGCAGATCTATCTGTTTGACGACAGCTTCTCGGCGCTGGACTACAAGACCGACGTGGCGCTGCGCCGTGCGCTGAAGGCTAAAACCGACAACGCCACGGTCATTATTGTGGCGCAGCGCATCTCCACCGTGCTGCACGCGAACCAGATTTTGGTGCTGGATGAGGGGCGCATCGTCGGCAAGGGCACCCATGCCCAGCTGATGGAAAGCTGCCCCGCGTATCAGGAAATTGCGCGCAGCCAGCTGAGCCAGAAGGAACTGAATTTGCAGAAGGAGGGTGAGTGATATGCCAAGACACGGACGCATGACGACGGAGCGCGCCAAGGACTTCAAGGGCACGCTGCGCCAGCTGATGGCCGCCATGAGCAAGTATAAGCTGTCGCTGGTCGTCGTCATTGTTTTTGCTGTTCTGTCAACCATTTTCAACATTGCAGGGCCGAAGATCCTGGCCAAGGCCACCACGGCGCTGGCCACCGGCTGGATCGCCAAGCTGCGCGGCGTGGGCGGCATCGACTTTGCCTACATCGGCAAGGTGCTGCTGTTCCTGCTGGGCATGTACCTGCTGTCCGCGGCGTTCAGCTTCATTCAGGGCTGGCTCATGTCCGGCCTGTCGCAGAAGGTCTGCTACGACTTCCGCGACCAGATCAGCAAAAAGATCAACCGCTTGCCGCTGGCCTACTTTGAAAAGCGCACCGTCGGCGAGGTGCTGTCCCGCATCACAAACGACGTGGATACGCTGGGCCAGAGCCTGAACCAGAGCGTGACCCAGCTGATCACCAGCGTTGCGACGATGGTCGGCGTGCTCATCATGATGCTGTCCATCAGCCCTAAAATGACGCTGATCGCCCTGCTGATCCTGCCGGTTTCGCTGGCGCTGGTGCTGGTGGTCGTCAAGTTCAGCCAGAAGTATTTCAAGGCGCAGCAGGCGACACTGGGCGTTGTCAACGGTCAGGTCGAGGAGGTCTACTCCGGCCACAACGTCATCAAAGCGTTCAACCGCGAGGCCGCCGTGCTGGACGACTTCAACGCCGCGAACGATAAGCTGTACGAATCCGCGTGGAAATCGCAGTTTTTGTCCGGTCTGATGCAGCCCATCATGAACTTTGTGGGCAACCTGGGCTATGTGGCCGTCGCCATCGTCGGCAGCATTTTTGCCGCAGCGGGCGCCATCACCATCGGCGATATTCAGGCGTTCATCCAGTACGTCAAGAACTTCACCCAGCCCATCCAGCAGCTGGCGCAGGTGTCCAACATGCTGCAAAGCATGACCGCCGCCGCCGAGCGCGTCTTTGAATTTTTGAACGAGCCCGAGGAGGACCAGCTGGCCGACCCCGCCCGCCGCGCCGACCCCGCCTGCATCGACGGTCAGGTCACGTTTGACCATGTAAAGTTCGGCTACACGCCGGAAAAGACCGTCATCCACAATTTCAGCTGCAATGTCAAGCCCGGCCAGAAGGTCGCCATCGTCGGCCCCACCGGCGCAGGCAAGACCACAATGGTCAAGCTGCTCATGCGGTTCTACGATGTGGATTCCGGCGAAATTTTGCTGAACGGCCACAACGTCAGGGACTTTGACCGCAGCGACCTGCGCGAGGGCTTCGGCATGGTGCTGCAGGATACCTGGCTGTTCAAGGGCACGATCATGGAGAACATCCGCTATGGCCGTCTGGATGCCACAGACGAGGAGGTCATTGCCGCCGCGAAGGCTGCAAACGCCGACCACTTTATCCGCACGCTGCCCGGCGGCTACCAGATGGAGCTGAACGAGGACGCCTCCAACGTCAGCCAAGGCCAGAAGCAGCTTTTGACGATTGCCCGCACGATTTTGGCGGACAACCGCATCCTGATCCTCGATGAGGCGACATCGAGCGTTGACACCCGCACCGAGCAGCGCATCCAGACGGCTATGGACCGCCTGATGCAGGGCCGCACGAGCTTCGTCATCGCGCACCGCCTGTCCACCATCCGCGATGCCGATTTGATCCTGGTCATGCGCGAGGGCGACATTGTCGAGCAGGGCACCCACGACGAGCTGATCGAAGCCGGCGGGTTCTATGCCGATTTGTACAACAGTCAGTTTGAGGATGTGACGGCTTGACAAATTGACGCAGGTTGGTTCTAATGTAAAAAACGCCTAAAGGCTTCCCCCTCGGGGGAAGCTGTCCGCGAAGCGGACTGATGAGGGCAAAGCTTGCGGCAGCGACCCATTAACGGGCAATCATGGCAAACGCGTCCCTCATCCGGCCTCGGGCGGGGCCTCGGCCATCTTCCCCCATCGGGGGAAGGCTTACAATCAGCCAATGCTTCCCTTCATCTCCAGATGAATCAGGTTGTTCATCTCCACCGCATATTCCAGCGGCAGCTCCTTGGCGATGGGCTCGGCAAAGCCGCCGACGATCAGGGCGCGGGCGTCCTCCTCGGTCATGCCGCGGCTCATCAGGTAGAAGATGGCCTCCTCGCTGATGCGCCCGATCTTGGCCTCGTGGCCGACGTCCACGGCATCACAGCGGATGTCCATGGCCGGGATCGTGTCGGAGCGGCTGCGGTCATCCAGCATCAGGGATTCGCAGCTCACGCTGGACTTGCTGCCCTTGGCGTTCGGCAGCACAACGACGGACGAGCGGAAGTTCGACACGCCGCCGTCGCGGGCAATGCTCTTGGTGGAAATATGGCTCGTCGTGTTCGGCGCAGCGTGCACGACCTTGGCACCGGTGTCCAGATCCTGCCCGGCACCGGCAAACGTGATGCCGGTGAACTCCATGCGGGCACCCTCGCCCTGCAGGACGCTCATCGGGTACAGGCAGCCCGTGTGGGAGCCGAACGAGCCGGAGACCCACTCGATCGTGCCGCCCTTTTCGACCCGCGCACGCTTGGTGTTCAGGTTGTACATATTCTTGGACCAGTTTTCAATCGTGGAGTAGCGCACGCGCGCACCCTCACCGACGAAAATCTCGACGCAGCCTGCGTGCAGGTTGGCGACGTTGTACTTCGGGGCCGAGCAGCCCTCGATAAAGTGCAGGTATGCGCCCTTGTCCACGATAATCAGGGTGTGCTCGAACTGGCCCGCGCCGGGGGCGTTCAGGCGGAAGTAGGACTGCAGGGGAATGTCCACATGCACGCCCGCCGGGACGTAGACGAAGGAACCGCCGCTCCACACAGCGCCGTGCAGCGCCGCAAACTTGTGGTCCGTGGGGGGCACGCACTTCATGAAGTGCTCCTTCACCATGTCGGCGTAGGGGCCGGTCAGGGCGCTCTCCATATCGGTGTAGACGACGCCCTGCGCGGCGACCTCCTCCTTGACGTTGTGGTAAACGACCTCGGAGTCGTACTGTGCGCCGACGCCCGCCAGGCTCGAGCGCTCGGCCTGCGGAATGCCCAGACGCTCAAACGTGTTCTTGATGTCATCGGGCACATCGCTCCACTTGCCGCGCATCTCGGTGTTGGGGCGCACGTATGTGACGATATTGCGCATGTCCAGCCCCTCCAGGGACGGGCCCCAATTGGGAATGGACGCCTTGTTGTAAATGTCCAGCGCCTTCAGGCGGAATTCACGCATCCAGTCGGGATCGTGCTTTTCTTTAGAGATCTGCTCCACGATCTCTGCCGTCAGGCCGGAGTTGACCTCAAACGCCGCGTTGACCTTGTCCTTGATGTCGTAGACACTGCGGTCAATCTCGGCGACCTCGGTCTTTTCAGTCTCGAAGGCTCTCATTTGGCTTCGTCCTCCTTCAGCGCGGTGAAGCCTTCCTCAATGATCTCATTGACGAGGCTGCCGTCGCCGGTGCGGACAATGCGGGCGTCGTCCAGCACATGGACGTAATCGACCTGCAGACCCTCCAGGATCTTGGCGTTGTGGGTGATGATGATGAGGGCGTTGTCCGCGTTGTGGTACGCCTTGATGCCGCTGGCAACGGTCTTGACCGCGTCAACGTCGAGGCCGGAGTCAGTCTCATCCAGCAGGGCCAGCGCGGGCTTGAGCATGAGCAGCTGCAAAATCTCAGCCTTCTTCTTCTCACCGCCGGAGAAGCCGACGTTCAGATAGCGGTCCGCGTAGGACGGGTCCATGTTCAGGGCCTCCATCTGGGCGGCCATCTCGCGGCGGAACTTCATGACCTTGACGGGCTTGCCGGTCACAGCACCGGCAGCCGTGCGCAGAAAGCTCTCCAGCGTGATGCCGGGGATCTCCTCCGGCGTCTGGAAGGACAGGAACATACCCGCGCGGGCGCGCACGTCGGCGGTCTCGTGGGTGATGTCCTGCCCGCGGAAGATGATCTGACCGCGGGTGACGGTGTAGCGGGGATCGCCCATCAGGGCGCTCATCAGGGTGGACTTGCCGGCACCGTTGTGACCCATCAGTACGTGGGTCTCACCGGCGTTCACCGTCAGGTTCAATCCGTCGAGAAGGATCTTATTTTCCTCACCGACGACGACCTGTAAATCTTTGACTTCCAGCAGCGGGCTGCTCATGGAAAAAACACCTCCAAGTGGTATAACCGGGCTTTTGGGCACAAGTGTCCCCCCGGATAGTTTTGCTCTACCGAACTATACTATACTATTTTTATAGGGATTGCAAGAGGGGAACGCAAGAAATTGACACAGAACGATGAAATCGGCCAATTTTCAGCCGATTCGGGGCAAAACAAAAAGGCTCGAAGCGAATGCTTCAAGCCTTGATGGCTGCCCCAGTCCGACTTGAACGGACGACACCCTGATTAACAGTCAGGTGCTCTAACCAACTGAGCTATGGGGCAATATTCAATTGCTGTCGCCGTCAGACGACTTTTATAGTATAGCAACCTCGAGCGCCATTGTCAAGTGGATTTGCGAAAAAAGTTGAAAAAGTTGAAAAAGGCCGCTCTGCCGCGGCGAGCTCCGATTTATCAAAACGAAAGCCGCATCTGGTGCCACGCGACATTTCCATGGGTGGATTTGTCCGTCACACCCTCATCCTGAAACCCGAATTTTGCGTAGTAGGGGAGCAGCCGCTCCTTGCAGGTCAGCACAAGCCCCTTGCGGCCCTGCTGCCTGGCATCGGCAATGGCCCGGCGGAGCAGCTGCCCCGCATAGCCGTGCCTGCGGTACTCCGGCAGCGTGTTGACGCCGAAGATCATCTGCCACGCGCCCTGCTCGTTGTGCAGGGCGGCGTCCTCGTACATCACATCCGTCAGGTCCGGCTCGTCCGTGACAAAGCCGTCCACAAAGGCAAGCAGCTTATCCCCCTCATACAGCAGCCAGAAGTGATTGCCGTAATACTGCACTCTGTCGATAAATTCCTTCTCTGTCGCGGCCTCTGCGGGCGGAAAGCATGCCGTCTCCACAGCGGTCAGTGCGGCAATATCCTTCCGGGAAGCGTGCTTTATAACCATGCGTTGTTCCTCCTGGGGGCATAAGCTCTTACCCCTCTGCTATACCACAAAGGCATCGGCCACCGGGCGTTTCAATACTTGAGAAAGAACCTTTTTACTTTTGCCCGTAATAAGCGTTGGGGCCGTGTTTTCTCATAAAATGTTTGTCCAGCACATGCTGCGGCGCGGGCAGGGCACCGGGGTCGATGGTCAGGGTCAGGATCGCCATGCGGGCGACCTCCTCGAGCACAACGGCGTGGTAGACAGCCTGTGCCGCGTCTTTGCCCCAGGTGAAGGGGCCGTGGCTGGCGCAGAGCACACCGGGCACATACAGCGGGTCGATGCCGCGGGCTTTGAACGTCTCGACGATGACCTTGCCGGTGTTCTTCTCGTAATCCTCGTCGATTTCCTCCGGCGTCAGCTCCCGCGTGCAGGGGACAGGGCCGTAAAAGTAATCGGCGTGGGTGGTGCCGAAGGCGGGCAGGTCGCGCCGCGCCTGGGCAAAGGCTACCGCGTGGGTCGAGTGGGTGTGCACGATGCCGCCCAACTGCGGGAAGGCCCGGTACAGCTCGAGATGCGTTTTGGTGTCGCTGCTGGGGTTCAAATCGCCCTCGACCTTGTTGCCGTTCAGGTCCATAACAACGAGCATAGCGGGCGTCAATTCGTCATATTCCACGCCGGACGGCTTGATGACAAACAATCCCTTTTCGCGGTCAATGCCCGAAACATTGCCCCAGGTGTAGGTCACAAGCCCGCGGCGGGGCAGCTGCATATTGGCCTCGTAGACCTGCTGCTTGAGTTCTTCCAGCATAGTGTACCCTTTCTGTGCCCGGCCCTGCCGGATTTTGGATGTTACCTTTAGGCAACACCGCACAATTCCCGCCTAACGGCTTAAGCACCGCTCCGGCGGATCTCCGCGCCAAGAGCCGCCGCAAGCGGCG
>OKSC01003122.1_pt1 | contig 12879 bp, 19 predicted proteins | sample 1601161 | NCBI WGS metagenome assembly OKSC01 (sample SAMEA3541552, study PRJEB24748) | human gut metagenome | biome: human gut; feature: human-associated habitat; material: faeces | place: China | collected 2012
AGAGGGTTTTTAAGGAACTTTTTAGAGGGATGAACCGGAAAAAATAGAGGGATACCCCTGGTTTTCAGTCAGCCGGGCCGAAGATTTACCGTCGGGGCTGATAGCTCTTCCCCCCTCAAACATATTCTTTCCCGCTTATTCATGGTATAATAAACTACTGAGAGGAGGGGTGAGATGAAGGGACGATTGATTGTATTAGAAGGCACAGATGGTTCAGGGAAATCCTCGCAGTTTGAGAGGCTTTGCGAGAGGGTCAGCAAAGAGGGGCCTGCTTACCGACAGTTGGTGTTTCCTCAATACCAGGAGGATTCTTCTGCATTGCTGCGGATGTATCTTCGGGGAGAGTTTGGAAAGCACTCTGGGGATGTGAATGCCTATGCTGCCTCCAGCTTTTATGCTGTGGATCGGTACGCATCCTGGAAGAAGATGTGGCAGGGGTGGTATGAGGCTGGTGGGCTTGTTATAGCTGACCGGTACACAACATCGAATGCGGTCCATCAGGGGAGCAAGGTATCTTTGCAGGAGCGCGGAGATTTCTTCAGATGGCTTTCTGATTTTGAATATCGCTGTCTGGGGTTACCGGAGCCGGACCTGGTGATCTACCTGGACATGCCAACGGAGAAAGCTGTGAAGATGCTTCGGAGGCGGGAGGCGCTCACTCACACCAAGGGAGACATCCATGAAACTGACACGACATATCTGGCTGCTTGCCGGCAGACGGCGCTGGAGGCGGCGGGGGTATACGGATGGTGCCGTGTTTCGTGTTTGAATAGAGAAGGCAACGTGCGCAGCGTAGAGGACATTCACGAAGAGATATGGGGGCATGTGCGTCCCATCCTGGGGTAGGGTATCTTTTGAGTAGGTGCCATGTGGTGGTTAGGCCGTGTGCAAATCCGTGTGCAAAAAATTATTCCTAAGTGAAGAATGATCTGCACCAAGTAAACAACAATGTTTATTTTGTAGAACTGAAAAACCATTGACACATAAAGGAAAAAGCCTTGATCCATTGAAGATCAAGGCTTTTCTTTTGGCGGAGAAGGAGGGATTTGAACCATCCCGAAAAATTTTAATTTCCCCTTATTTATCAATATGTTTTTGAATTTCGTGTGCAGTTTCGTGTGCGATTTTTTCTCTGTTTGTAAGACTGTCAAAGTAGTTGTTTATGCTTTCATCCCCCGTTTTGGCCGCAGATTCGAATACATAAGAATAGGTTTTTTTATAAGTTGCTTCGCTCGACCACCCGCCGCGCTGCATCGCATGGGCATCGTCTACGCCGAGATATTTCATCAATGCGGCGTTTGTATGCCTAAGCCCATGGGTTGCCGTATCTGTTATCCCGGCGATTTCGCAGGCTTTATGAATATGTTTCCGCAGCGTATCAGGATGAAACTTAAATATCGGTGTTGTTTTATTTTCTTTAATCAATGGTGCTATTTTATCCATAACAAATTTTGGACAAATCACGGTTCTCTGTGACATTTCATTTTTTGCTCCACTGACTAAAACCATTTTGTTTTTATCATTTGGAACCATCTTTCTTCGGACAGTTACCGTGCAAGCTTCTACATTTATACAGTCTGAGCACAGTCCAATGATTTCTGATCTGCGCATACCAGTACACAACGCCAGAAGAATGGCAGCTTCACATTGGTCTCCCTTGATCGCTTCCAATAACTTTGATATTTCTTCCTCTTGAATATATTTTTTATTTGGCTTTATGATTTGGGGGAGTTTAATTCCTCGGATATAAATTTCATTTGCCTCTAAGACAGTCCGAACAAGCCCATAGGCGTTTTTGATTGTTTTAGCCGAAGCGATCTTAACTTCATCGTTTATTGCTCTTTGGACATCGTCTTTGCTCAACTCAAAAATATTTCTGTTTATAATCGTCTTGAACCTGTTCCTTTTGATTGTGTTGTACCCTCGAACGGTAGCCGGAGACAATACGTTAAATTTCTGATCTATATATTCATCGATTGCCTCTGAGAGTGTTTTTGTTCCTTTCTTTTCTTTCTTCTTATCTATAAGACCCGCTCTCAGGGCGACAGCTTTCGCCTGAGCCTCACTTGGTGTGTCAGCGGTATAGATACCCTTTTGCCATTTACGGTCACCAGGCAGCGCCAGGAGCCGCTTGGAAGCTTTGTCGCGGTTGGCATTTTCTTTTTCATGTTGCTTTTCTTCCTCCATTCTGATATGATTGGAGGGTGATGTGGAGCGTTTCATATCACCCTATTTAGAAGGTCCCCCTGGTGTTACCGCACCAGGGGGATTTCTTGTTTTAGTATCCTACTGCACTCACTCCATACTCTGCCTGCTCCGGTGTGAACCCCTCATAAAATTAAAGTCTGAGTAGTTGTGCTTTTTTTGCCTGATATTCTTCTTCTGTTATAGCTCCACAGTCCAATAACTCTTTGAATTTTTTTATTTCGTCTGCCGTACTCGATACCGTTTCTTTTGACATCAACAACAGTTCTTTTTTTGTCGGATCATATATTTCTTTCAACGCTTCTATACATTCATTCGCTCTGTTTCTTGCTGTGGCCCATGCTCCTCCCTGTCGCTTCACTTCACCAATTATCCCAAAATCAATTTTTGTCTCTGGGCAATCTGGAAGATCTGTCTTTACTAATATGTATACGCCACTACTCGTTGTCGTACTTATTCTATCACCGGTAACTCCACCGGCAATTGCTCCGGTCCCGCCAAATAACAATCCTCCGGCAACAGCCCTTCCAGTCCCACCTTGTGTAATTGTTGAGTTCCCATCTTCATCTACGATCCAAAAATCTACAATATTTGAAAAATCAAATATTTTGGGTCGTTTTACTGTCATAAAGGCACCGTCTGGAGTATACCACTTTTTATTTGTATCATCTATGTAAAGGAATTGGCCAACGATACGCGAAACCTTAAAATCAGCTAATTTTTTGAGGTCATCTTTCAGTTTTGAAACTTCGTCTTCTCGCATTTCGACCGGCATTCTTTCCCAACGGTCCCACTCAATCCTTAATAAACGAAAACATTTTTTGCACAAATATTCTCCTTTTTTGATTGTTTGACCACTTGCTTTAGAATCCTTCCCACAAATGACGCAAGGATCAACAGGCCCTTTCTTACCAAAAAATCCCATATATCACACCACCTAAATTTTATAAGTTTTCGGCCGAATATCTGAACACAGGAATAAAAATTTCTTGTTTATTCCTCATGCCCCAATTGAAATTGTATACTAAAACAAACACAGGATACAAAATTTAATATCATTCGACATTTCCCGTGCTATTTTCCCGTTATTTTATGGTAAAATATGACAAATCCAGTAGCTAAGACCCCATCGGATATTGTAAACTCAGCTAACACGATATTTGTCATCATCTATTTTATGGAGGGTTTTGTTATGTGCGTGGAAAGTACGAAACAATGTGTTCCTGATTCCGAGTTGCGAAAAGCACTGATAAATAGTATAATGAAATTATCGAAAGATAAACAAAAAATCGTAATAGAAGAAGCAAAGCGATTAGGGTTTTTTGTTCGTTAAAATAATGGCTTTGTCTATTCTGGAGGAATTTTATGGATAGATATAATAAAGTTTTAATTGCTTCGGATGGGGAATCTGCGCTCTTAATGTAAAACGGAGCAATTATTCCATCAGAGAATTTCTCTTTTTCTATTAACATCCCTAATAGATCGACAATACCAACTAAATATACTATCGAAATCAATGACATTATGATAGATGAGCCAGCGTATTTGGGCGAAAGAACTATTGAGGCTGCAAAAAGCTATTTAGAAGATATATTAGGGTCTAAACTGTAAGATAAAGAGAAAAAACTTTTTACAGCTTGTCGGACATTTTTATTTATTTTCCGCTTCCAATGCTGAAACAAAACCCTGTAACTTCAAGAGTTGTTCTCTACTGAGAGATGCTTCGTTTTTTATTATATGAAGAAGTAAATCTACGTTTTCAGATGAATTGACGCTTTCAAGAATCCTCTGACTTTCAGTCGGGGGATTTTCTTTTTGACCGTCGGCAGGCCGGGGATCATCAGTACTCCCTAATAGGTAATCTGTAGTTGTATGAAGTTCACGTGCAAGTATAGAAATTTCTATGTTCGAAAATGAGGATTTCCCGTTTTTTACATCTGTAATTTTCCCTCTATATGCACCAATTGCTTTATTCAAATGGGTTAACGATATTCCTCGTTCATATCTTAGGTAGTCAATTTTTTCCGAAATGTTCATAATATCCTCCTCACCACACCCAGGTCAAGCGCGTTTTATTGGTTCGAAATACAACTTCTTAACTTCAAAGATTCGCGATATTGTTCCGCCGGAGGAATATCAACAAATTCAACTGTTTTATCATAATTTTTTTTGATAACTTCTTTTATTTCGTTTAGTGAAACATTAAAGAACTCTCTCCTTTGATTCACAAAATTCATTTTTCTATCGGAGAATGCGTTATGTAAAGCCGTTTCAAGCCCTGGTGCGTCTTCAGTAAAAATCATAGCATGCACATCAAAATTAAAAGGGACCGACGCATCTCCAAGCTCATCAATACGCTCCATAGGATCAAGGCGGCGTGTCATACCAATTTTATAAACATTTTCGCCGAACGCCCCAATATTTGAAATAACGTATACGTAACCGGCACGCTGATTTGCCGCTCTATAATCAACGTTTTTGAAATCTTCATCAATCTTTTTAAGCTGTTCTTCGATTTCTGCTTTCTTTTCTTCAATAGAAGCTCGTTCAGATTCTAGAGCATTTTTCAATTGTTCATTTATTTTTGTTAAAGCATTTTGATAATGCTTCTGTTCCTTCTCGAGTTTCTTCTTTTCCGCTTCTATTTCACGGGATAATTTGGCTTCCTCCCTCATCATAGCTCTAGCTTCTTTTTGTGCGTCTTTTTCCTCTTGCTTTTTTCGCTGATATTCAAACGCGAGATACAGTTCTTCAATTTTAAGACGATAATAGGATGGTGTAATACTTATTTCCATTATTGATCCAAGTTTTGATATCGCATCTCTTGATGCGCCAATTCTCTTTTCGCAAGATTCAATATTATTGTATTTGACATGTTCTATTACGTCGTCGCATTCAGAATTAAAAGCTCTAAGAAGGAGTTTTTGCATATCCGCAACCATCTTCTTGCCTTTTGTCGCGTTTCCATTTACCGTCCAGTTTGTCGATCCTGAAACAGCTGTTTTCTCTCTTATCATGTCCTTCTGGCTTGCTCGAATTTCTAACAATCTTGCTCTGTATTCATCAGAATTCATGAAGGAATATCGTGGAGTATAAATTCCAGAACTTTGAATCAATAAAGCTTCATCAGTTTCTATGATTTGCTCTTTGATTTTTTGTAGTTCATCTTGAGCGTTCTCAATTTCTTTTTGGATTTCTGCAAACTGCAATTTTTGTTGCTCAATTTTTTTGCCCCAATCAATAGATTCAAGTCGTTCTTGTGATAATTGACTTTTTAATGCCTCAATTTCTTGTTTTTCTTTTCTCCCAAACAAAGACATAACAATAACCTTCTTCACATTAGATAATTTGAACAATTGCGGCTTGCAGAAAATAGTAAGTATGACGATATTTCGCAATATTGCGGAATATGCTTGATTTTCGCAAAAATACGGAATATAATAAAATTATACTTGACAAGGCAACAAAACACAGAGCCCCCATTCAGCGGACTTTCCTTAGAAAATATTAGGTTTGTTGGCACTTCCTATATTAAACGGTATCCGCTGAACTGTCAAGCTAAACTTAGTATTCGGAGGTGAAATAGTGGGATTTCGTGAGGCAAGAGAAAAGGCGGGACTGACTGTGTTGCAGGCCGCAAGACAGTTGGAGACCTCGACGGTGACAGTTTATAACTGGGAAAATGGCGTATACACACCAGAGGCACATAAGCTCCCCAAAATCGCCAAGTTATATGACTGCACTATAGACGAACTTTTATTAGAAAAGAAGACATTTAATATCTGACAAAAAACTTTGTAAAGAAAGAGGGGTGAGGAAGGTGGACGATATTTTATATCCACGAGGCGTAAACTCGGCCAAAGTGATCCAGGTCATAGAAACAAAATCCGCAAGGGGTTCCGGCTCTAAGGAACAACCCTCACGGATTATAACGGAGTATTGGTCTTTGGACGGGGAGAAGCTGGCGGAAAATGATCCTTATTTGCGGGGAATGGCTTCCGCTTCTTCAAAAGCGAGTTCAGACTCAATGTAGCTGAGCATCGCCTTAATGAAGCGTTTCATGTCGTCCAACCCGAGTTCTTCACGTTTTTTTACATAGTGCGTCTCGTCATTTCCAATCCATGTAGAGCGCTCCGCCAATACCTTCATCCTGTGATCGTTAATTCTGTTTATGCTTTGGCTTAAAAGTTCAGAACGGATTTTCTCTGCGTCTTCTGGAAACTTGTGACACAGATAATCTTTCACCAAAAATTCAAGCGATTTGCGATACCCAGGCCCACAAATCTGCAATAGCTGCTCAGCCTCAGCAGCACTCGCTTGGGTATAAGTCTCGACAAATCCGGGCGACAAATCGTTAATGTCATCAGAAAAACGCACAGGAGAATGGGTCATAGGCGTGGCTGAAATCAAACGACGAAATACCAATGTAAGCGCGTTATACGTTGCTTGTTCGTAATCGCCATGATACTCACAAAGGAATATTTCTCGGCAGCGAGCACAGAAGCAGAGGAGATGCAAGCGGAAGTACGACTTGCACAGCCCATCATGCTTAACATAATACGCAATCAACGGTTGAGGGCTTAGTGCGTGATGACAAGACGGACAAACGGTTACTTCATCATATGCACATGATTTCTGATGATATCCGTCGTTTGGATAGTCAACATTAAAAGCGTTTATATTTTTCAGCGGCATGATATCTCTTCTTTCTTCCAAAAATCGCCCTGTCTCGAAGCAATTCTACCACAACTGAAAGGAAGTGACAATATAGTGGATGTTGCAATCGGAAGGTTTGGGAGCCGATCATTTTTTCAGATGAACGGCGAAAGCATCGAAATCAAGGACTATAAAATTTCAAGCTCCAAGCACGGAGGCACAGAGCTTGAAATAGTCTTTGAATTTGACGGGGGCTTTACAGAGTTTTCGTCAAAAGTCAATTCAACAGATGGAAAAAGTTAAATTGGGTATGACGATTGATTGCACAGGCATAAAGGACGCCCTGTGCGTGTACACAGAGCGTCCAATGAGGGATTACTTACTGCCAAGTTTTCGGCTCCATTCGGAACCCTTTTCAAGACAGTAGGAAACAACCCCGACAGATGAGAAATAGGATAGCGCAGTAATGACGTATCCGTCTTTCAGGAATCTGTCTTTTGCCTCATCCGAGGAACAGAATGCCTTCTTAACTATAAAGACACCTCCCTTCTTAGGACGGAGGCCGCCTTATTGCCAGAATGGCTTTTCTATTCTATCTGTTTTGCCCAGCGCAGTCAATTAAAAATAATAATCCAACCCAGCGTATGAGGGGCGGCCCCCATGTAACTTTATTTCAGCATCTCCCCCCTTGGTGCTTTGTTTTCTTTCTTTTATGGGACCGTCCCTCATGCGCTGGATTGGAAAATTAAATAGGGAAAGGAATGATTTATATTAACCTAAAAGAGTTAAGAATCAATGCCGGTTTAACCCAGGAAGCCGCAGCAAAGATGCTTGATCTTGAACAATCTGCAATTAGTCATTGGGAACAAGGAAATACGTTCCCTCTGCGGAAGAAGTGGGTACATCTGGCGAGAATTTACCGCTGTAATGTCTCTGACATTGAGCCAGCCAGAAAGGAGCGAAACAATGGGAAGGAAGAAGCAAAACCGGGTGGACCGGTGGCGGGATGAATTCGGCGTTGTGTATCGTATTGGAAAAGCAAGAGCTGGCCTGACAGAAGAGAACATTTCAACGCTCATCGGACTAAAAACAAGAACTCCGTTGCAGGCCCGCCGAAAAGACCCAGGGAAATTTACCCTCAACGAATTGATTCTTATGGGGGAAGCACTTCGCTTTACAGATGAGGATTACTTAACAATCATTCATGCAGGGAAGATTTAGAGAGGAGGAATTGGAATGAACCCAGTACAAGAGATCAAGCAACGCCATGACATGGACATCCTTCTTCGGGCCATTGCCCCAGCGGCCAGAAAGCGTCAGGAGGCCCGGCGCAGAAGGGAGGTAGGGAAGAGCCGGATCAATGCCGCCTTGGCCCGCCGGGGCATTCCCTTCCGTGTGGTATGAGGGGCGCGGTGTATCGCCTCTGCCGCCGGTGCAAGCAGCGGTGGAACGTGTCCGCCCTGGAACCTGGAGAGAAGGTATATATCTGCCCCAGGTGCGAAAGGGGGTGAGGATATGGTGAAGATCGACGGGAACAAGATGTATATCGAAGGGAGGAGACCGTGGGCCGACGCGCCCTCTGAACCCATCCCTGGCCAACGCATCAGGAGAAACATGCTCTATCCTGGATTGAACTGGGATTCCCCGGAAAAAATCCAGCAATGCCTAAATTGCACCAATCCAGAGTGCAATGAGCGGTGTCCAGGCAAAAGGCCAAAACGTTACCACACTTCCATGCCGGAGGACTTTCCAGAGAAGAATAGGCTGCTTCGATGTACCGATCTGGCAGAGCATTACGGCGTGAGTGATTGGATTATTTGGCGATGGAAGAAGGAACTCCGGAAGAAAGGCGAAAAATAAACTCTGCCGGTTTGCAGCACCGGCAGAGTCCAGAAAGATTAACTATTAAAAGTCAACCCCGAAAATGAATGGTGGTGGTGAAAAAGAGATGGCTCAAAAAAGGTATAGCAAAGCTGAGGTCTTGTCAGACCCCTGCTGGCTATTCAAGTAGCTGCACTTAAGCCGCTGAGCAATATGGCTGCCTGGATTTCTCCATGGCAAATATCAGACGAACCAACTTTTTGGCCGCGTGAGAGATGGCAATATTGTAGTGTTTTCCCTCCGCTCGCTTCTTGGCGAGATAATCAGCAAAAGCCGGGTCCCAGTGGCAGACATACTTGGTTGCGTTGTAAAGTGCGTAGCGTAGGTATCGGGAGCCACGCTTTTCCATATGCGGGTAGCAATTTTTGAGCTGTCCGGATTGGTAAGTGGAGGGGGACATCCCTGCATAAGCCAACAGCTTGTCTGGGGAGTCAAACCGGGTGAAGTCGCCGACTTCTGCCAGGATCATGGCAGCCATGCGGAACCCCAGCCCAGGGATAGTGGTAATAGGAGAATGAAGCTCATCCATAATGGATTGGATTTGCTCTTCGATTTCATCAATTTCACGATCCAGTTCACGGATGAGCCGGATGGTGTGCTGCAATTCAAGGGACTTGGCAGGCATCTGAGAGCCAATAGAGTTTTTGGCGGCATTTCGTATTTCAAGAGCCATATCCCGTTTGTAGTGGCCATTGGAGGCGGTTTCGAGCAATGCTTTCAGCCTCGTTAAATGGGTATTGGCAACCTGTTTGGCCCCCGGGAACTCTTCCAGCAGGGCGTAGACAGAAGCAATATGCAGAGAAGGGACGAGTTTTTCCAATTCCGGAAACAGAATGCAGACCAGCCGGGCGATAGAACTTTTCAGCTTGGCACGTTCTTTCACCTTGTCAAAACGGTATCTGGTCAGTGACTTTAGCTCCTCGTTGTGGTATGCTATATCTGTGTAGGGTTTGAGGCCCGCATCGGATAACAGCATAGAAGCAATCGTTCGTGCATCCACCCGGTCAGTCTTGGTCTTTCTCAGGCTAAGGCTCTTTCGGTAAAGGTTTGTGCGCAAGGGATTCAGGACATAGGTGGTCAGGCCGTTGTCAAGAAGAAACCCGAGCAGATTGTAGCTGTAATGTCCGGTAGCCTCAAGCCCTACTTTTATTTTATCCTGCGGTGCGGTACAATGCCGGATTCGCTGTAAAAGGTAGTGGAACCCGTCCATGGTGTTGGGGATTATGAATGCATCCGCCAGGACTTCGCCCTCGGAACTGACGATAAAGCAATCGTGCTTATCTTTTGAGACATCGATGCCAACAGAAACCACCATAACAAATACCTCCAACGATAAATATGTGATGCTGCATCCACAGTGCACCTTACTTTTGTAGCCTTGTTCCACATAAACCGTCTGGCGGTATTTAACTGATCAACAAAACTGTAAGGGGCTGTGGTTGGAACCTTTCTGGAACCATCTCGTGGTAGGAGGTTGAAACCAATCCACAGCATCCCTTACAGTGTAGCACAGCCCTTGGAGAGGGGCTCTAATAACTACTACTCTATAATACAAGGAGAATAAAATGAAAAAATTATTTTCTCTTTATTCTTAAGCTTTATTGTAACAAAAATTGGAGGTTTGTCAGGATGGAGGAACGAGTAAACTTTTTCCCTAAAAAGGTGGTCGTAGAGGTTTCTGCCAGAACATGCCGGAACTTTATCCTGGACACGTGCCTGGATGACTTCATGGACTACATGTTTGCCTATAATAGCTTCACCATGTCGGCCTATCTGGATGAGAAGATCGATCTATTCCAGGAATACCTGGACTGTGGCGAAAAGGGGGAATGACTTATCGGGATTCCAGTTTTGATTTATGGCAAGAGCGGGTCTGGCAAATCCCGTTCCCTGAAAAACTTCGCCCCAGATGAAATCTTTCTGATTAACGTGGTGGGGAAGCGGCTGCCTTTCCCCGGGACCTTCCGATACCAGATGAAGACAGACAGCTACCAGACCATTACCACTGGCCTGCAAAAGATGCCCACCAAAACCGCTGTCATTGATGACGCCGGGTATCTTTTGACAAATACATTCATGAAAGGGCATTCCGCCCCCAAAGCGGGCAGCTCAACCTTCGAGCTCTACAACGATATCGCGGACAACTTTTGGCGGCTGCTGATGTTCATTCAGGCACAACTTCCAGAGGATGTCATCGTCTATATCCTCATGCACGAAGCCACATCTGACTTTGGAGAAACCAAGCTGCGGACCATCGGAAAGCTGCTGGACGAGAAGGTCTGCATTGAGGGAATGGTCACAATCTGTCTGCGCTGCATGGTGGAAGGGGATCGCCATTTCTTCCGTACCCAGTCCAGCGGGGCAGACATTTCGAAATCACCGGAAGGGCTTTTCGATCTGGAAATTGAAAATGACTTAAAATGCGTCGATGATGCTATCCGCAAATACTGGAATCTCGGCCCTTCTGGAACGTTTTCGGAGGGACCTGCTGATGGCTGAATTTTCCCGCGGGGTAAAAGAATATATCCGCGCCCGCGCCATGGTCGAGGTAACGTTTCCCGTTGACTTTAAGGACAACGCGGACATCAGTTGTTATCAGTGCAAATACTACCGCCGCAACTACCGCAGCTGCGGTCTCAACGGGGAAATTTGCGAGTACCCAGACAAATACATCGGGAGCAGGTGTCCCCTTACATTTTACACCAAGGAGGAACAAAGCGAATGATCCAAACACCGGAGAACAAAGCTGACATCAATGAAGAATTAAACAGCCTGTCAAAGTCTTGCATATTACTTCTTCATTATCAGGAAGAAGTTATTTTCTCCATGATCGGCATTCTGGATACAATCCGAAATGAATTAAATCAAATCAACCACAAGGAGGAACAAAAACCATGATTCAAAAACCGAAAAATTGGGATTCCGTGCAGGAGTTCTCTGACCGTCCCAAACTCCCCCTGGACGCCTATGTCTGCCGGGTCAAGCAGGTATCCTTTGCGGATACCAATTATGGCCCCCAACTGCTGGTCCTCTTCGACATTGAGGAGGGAGAGCAGAGAGGGTTCTTCTCCAAGGAATTTAAGACCAATACCATGCAGGATAAAAAGTGGAAGGGGGTTCTTCGTCAGTTCCTGCCCCAGGATGACGGGACCGACAACGACGACCGGACAAAGAGCTCCTTCAAAGGCTTGACCACCGCCTTTGAGCACTCCAACCCCGGGTACACCTGGAATTGGGAGGAGACTTCCCTGGTGGGGAAGCTGGTTGGAATCCTCTTCCGGAATGAGGAATGGTCCTACAACGGGAAAACCGGCTGGACGGTGCGTCCTTTCCGCGCCATGAGCGCAGACCGGGTTCGCAGCGGGGAATACACCTTGCCCCCGGACAAGCCCTTGAAAAAGGCTCCAGCGCCCTCTAACGGCTTTGCTTCCATTCCCGATGATGGGCCCTTGCCCTGGGACAATGACAGCGGTGACGGACCGCTGCCGTTTTGAGAAAGGAGTATAACATGGAAAAATTGCTGTTGACCCGGAAAGAGGCCGCTCAGGCCCTGAATATCAGCACCGATACTCTGGACAGGTTGATGGAATCTCAGGATATTCAATCAGTCAACATTGGCAGCCGGGTTTACTTTTCCCCGGACGAATTGAAAGCCTTCTTATCCAAACGCGGGGGTTCGATCTCTACCTCTGGGATTCGCTTATGACGAAGGAGAGTAACGCCTTGAAAATTCTTTATATTACCGACAGGGGGAGAGATGTCTTGCTCAACCTCACAACCAACCAACGAGATAGGGTCCTTCTGGCCCTTCTCGTTGGTTCGGACGCCGGGGATGACTGGGATGACCCTGAATGGTTCGCGTTAAAATTTCTCCGGGAAGAAGATGAAGAAATCAAGCGGAAGAGGTCAAAGAAAAGCGAGTATAACCGCCGGTACTATCAAAGGCAGAAAGAGAAAAACACAAGTTCTGAAAAGTTCTTAAAAAGTTCTGAATCTGTTCTGAAAAGTTCTGAAAAATTACTGAATTTTTCTGAAAAAGTTCTGAAAAGTTCTGAATTTTCTGAGCCCTCTCCCTCTCCTTCTCCCCCCTTTCTTCCCCCCTCCTCTCTTTCCCCTAAAACCCCTATCTCTTCTCCC
>OKSC01003125.1_pt1 | contig 12864 bp, 7 predicted proteins | sample 1601161 | NCBI WGS metagenome assembly OKSC01 (sample SAMEA3541552, study PRJEB24748) | human gut metagenome | biome: human gut; feature: human-associated habitat; material: faeces | place: China | collected 2012
GCAGAACGGCTGGGTGCTCCTGCGCACCGCCGACGGCCGCTACGGCTGGGCCGCCGGTGAGCTGCTGCTGCGCGAAACGGCCGACGCCCCCGCGGCAACGGCAACGCCCGCCGCGCCGGTCAACCCCGCCGATCCGGCCGTGCCGGTCGCTCCCGCGACGGCGGCTCCGATGGCTGCCCCGACGCCGGATTATACCGAGGTCTCCAATCCCGATCTCAAATAGGGACATACGAAAAATCCTCTCTCTGCGCTGTGCAGAGAGAGGATTTTCTTTTATGACGGGCAGCGCCGCGAAAGGCGGTGGGGCTGCTCTTATTCTTTGCTGTCCGGCACGATCACCGTGGCAAAATAGCTGATCTTCTCCGGCAGACCGGTCATCGTCTCGAACACCTGCTGCGTGGGCAGGCCGCAGTCGGCGACCATGGCGGAATCCTCCGCCAGACCGTGCCGCGAGAGCGCCGCGGCGGTCTCGCCGATGGCTTTGCCGGACTTCATCAGCACCTTGGTGCCGGGCTGGGCAAGCGCGGCATCGAGATCGGACGCTCCGGCGGGATAGATGTGCAGCGGCAGCTCCATCTCCGTGAGGCTCCGGCCGAGCGCCGCGGCCACGGCGGAAAAGCTCGCAACGCCGGGGACCATGCGCGTATCGTATCCGCGGCGGCGCAGCTCGTCGAGCACATAATACGCCGTGGCGTAGATGGACACATCGCCGAGATTCACCATGGCAACGTCCCGTCCGGCGTCGAGCTCCGGCGCGATGGCTTCCGCGGCATGCGCATACCCCGCAGCACGGACGGCGGCGTCGCGCGACATGGCGAACGAGAGCGGCAGAACGGTCTTTCCGCCGAGCTCTGCCGCGCCCTGCGCGATGGAAAGCGCGAGCATCTCGCCCGAAGCGGTCTGCGGCGCGGCGATCACGGGGCAGGCCTCCAGCACGGCGCACGCCTCGCGCGTCACCCACATGGGATCGCCAGGGCCGACGCCTACGGCGTAAAACATTCCTTTCTTTCCTTTCACAGCGTCCATCCTTCCGTTTTCGCGTCGAGTACCGCGAGCCCCGCGGTCTTCGCGCGCGCGAGAAGCGGCGCATTCGGCGTCCGGGCAGCATCTCCCGCGAGGAGGATCCTGCCGCAGCGGCGCATCGTTTCAAACGCTTTTTCGTATACGGCATCGTCCGGCGCGGCGAATGCCGGCACGGAGACCGTCTCCGCGGCAAGCAGGCGCGCGAGCCGGTAGTCCACATCGTTTTCGTACAGCACGCCGGTCGCAAACGGGACGTTCTCGCGCTGGAGCTTCCGGTACACGGATATGCCCGTCCCCGCGCCCGCGAGCACGAACACCTCCGGCGTGTCGCCGGCAGGCTTTTTGAGCTCGATGCTGCCGAAGAGCGGATCGAAGTATCCGTCCTCGATGTCGTACAGCTTCCGGATGGCCTGCTCCTCGAACACCTCGCCGGGCGCGCCGAAGCCGAACTGCGTGTCGCCCTTCACGGTGAGGATGCGGTCGGCCACCTTCTCCGCAAGATCGATCTCGTGGAGCGACATGATGACCGTAATGTTCTTTTTGCGCGCCATGCGCGTGAGGATGGTGAGCAGGTCGAGCTTGTGGCGCACGTCTAGGAACGACGTCGGCTCATCGAGCAGTATCATCTCCGGCTGCTGGGCGATGGCGCGCGCGAGCAGCACGCGCTGGCGCTGGCCGTCGCTGATGGCGTTAAAGTCGCGCTCGGCAAGCTCAAGCGCGTGGACGGTCTCCATCGCTTCGTCCACGATGCGCTGGTCTTCGCCGCGGAGCACGCCGAGCCGTCCGGTGTACGGGTACCGGCCGGTAGCCACAACGTCGCGGCAGGTCGTGAGCTCGACCTTGATGCGCTCGGTGAGGATCACGGCGAGCTTTTTGGAAAGCTCGCGATAGGTGATCGTCTGCATATCCCGTCCCTCGAGAAAGATCTTCCCCCGGATCGGTTCCAGATCGCGCGCGATGGTCTTGAGCAGCGTGGATTTGCCCGCGCCGTTCGGGCCGATGAGCGCGATGATCTCGCCCTTCTGTACTTTGACGGAGATATCGCGGATGACCGGCACCTTATGGTAGCCGATCGTGAGATCGTCGATCACAAAATAGGGCGTATCCGTCATTTCCGTCCTCCCTTCCGGCGCAGCATCATGTAGATAACGACCGGCGCGCCGAAAATAGACGTGACGGTGCTGATGTTCAGCTCCGTCGGCGCGAAGGCCGTGCGCGCGATGAGATCGCACAGCATACAGAATACGCCGCCGCCTAAGAATGTGGCCGGTATGACCACGAGCGGCTTGGATGTGTTCAGACAGTGCCGGATGAGGAACGGCACGGCGATGCCGACAAACGAGATCGGTCCGGCAAACGCCGTCACCGTGGCGGAGAGGATGCTCGAGAGCACGATCAGCGCCGTGCGGAACGCCTTGATGTTCACGCCCATGCTCTGGGCATACGCCTCGCCGAGCTGGTACGCGCCGATGGGCTTGGCCATGAGAAACGTAGCGCCGCCGGTGATGCCGACGACCGTGGCCGCCACGCCGACGTTGCTCCAGTTCACGCCGGAGAAGCTGCCCTTGGACCAGTTGTGCAGGTTCACGATATCGGAATCCGCCGCGAACGTCACGGTAAAGTCCGTGATGGCGGTGCAGATGTAGCCGATCATGATGCCCGCAACGAGCAGCGTGGACATGCTCGGGATGCGCCGCGAGAAGAGCAGGATGAATCCCACCGAGAGCATCGAGCCAACGAACGCCGCAAGGATCAGCGTATACGACGACACGACGCCGAAGATCTGGATGAAATAGATCATCGCGAACGCGACGACCATTTTCGCGCCGCTCGAAATGCCGAGAACGAACGGTCCGGCGATCGGGTTTTCAAAGAACGTCTGCAGCAGAAAGCCCGCGAGCGAGAGCGCCCCGCCGAGGATCACCGCCATGAGGATGCGCGGCAGGCGGATCTTCCAGATGATGTTCACCTCCGTGGGATTGCCGGTCTTGGTGAACAGGATCTCCACGATCCGCTCGAGCGGGATGGGGATGTTGCCGATGTTGATGTTCAGCACCGTGATAAGGCAGAAGGCGGCAATGAGCACGAAGAACACAAGCGCATACCGGGCGCGCCGCCGTGCCTGATGCACGAGATACGCCCCGGCTTGCGCCGGGGCGGTATTCGTATTGACGGTTTTTTCTGTCATAGTTTTCAGGAAACGCGGGTCAGGAACGTCATGTCGCTCTCCGCACCGCCGGTGAGAGCGAGATGGATGTCCCGGATCATTTCGCCGACAATGTCCGTGGCCTGATAGAACGATTTGCCCGTGCACCAGACGTTGCCCTCCTGCACGGCCTTGAAGTCGGCAAACAGGGCGTCCTTGGCGAGCAGCTCATTGATGCTCGAGATGGGCGCGTCGATGGAGGCGTTGTAGATGAGCACATCGGCGTCCACAGCGGTGCCGTAGAACGTCTCCATGGTAACGGAAACGGAGGTGTTCGTCTGGTCGGTCACGAAGTTTTCAAAGGCATAGCGGCCGCCCGCGAGCTCGATCATCTTGGGAATATAGTCGGTGGGCTTGCGGATGACGATGGAGCCGTCGGAGTTCACGAAGAAAAATGCGACGGTCTTGCCGGTGTTCTCAAAGCCCTCGAGCTGCGTGATGATGGCAGCCTGCTGGTCAAAAAACTCCGCGGCCTCGGCATCCTTGCCGACAAGGGCGGCATAGAGCTTGATCCATTCGGTGCGGCCGAGCGGGTGCTGCTCATAGCTGGAGCGGTCCACCAGCACGGGGATGCCGAGATCCTCGATCATCTCCTTGACCTTGGGCGTGTGGTAGATCATCGTGGACTCGATCGCCAGATCGCACTCCTCGTCGATCAGGCGCTCATAGTCGGGCTCGCTGTACTTGCCGGCGAACTCGATATCGCCGCGCTGCATCGCCTCAACGGCCGCGTCGATGTACCAGCCGGACTCGCGCGTGCCGGTGAGCCGGATGTGGTCGAGCGCGTCCACAGCGGCGAAGAGCGACATGGCGGAGGTAGCCGCAAGATAGATCTTGTCCAGCGGCTGCTGCAGCACCGTGACGGAGCTGTCCATCTTCGCCGGTACCGCCGCGCCCTCCGGCACGACGAGGAAGTCGCCGCCGTTGTCGATGCGGATGAGCGTGTATCCGCCCTCATAACGGAAAAGGCGGAATACCGTGGCGTACTTGAGCGGTGACTCTTCGGTGAAGGTCAGCCCTTCGATGACCGGCGCGTCAGCCGGAGCCGCGGCGGGGTCTTCCGCCGCAGGGACTTCGGCCGCGGCAGCCGTCGGAGCGGCGGTCGCCCCGGCGGCTGCGGGAGTTGTGCTCCCGCAGCCGGACATGACGGTCAAAAGCAGCGTCAGCGCCAGAAGAAGCGCCGAGATTCTCTTTGTCGTGTGTTTCATGCATTAACCCTCCCGGGAGGTAATTTCGCGGATCATGCGCTCGGCGGTCGTCTCGTCGCCGAAGAGGATGCCGTAGAGCCGCAGCCAGTCGGCCTGCGCGAGAGCGTCGGCCTCGTCGGCGGAGCGGTCGATGAGCATCGGGATATCGAGCACGGCGAAGCGGTCGGCCAGATCGTACAGACGGTCGCGATACTCCACCGCCGTCAGGCTCTCCGCGTCAGCGGGGGCGGTCTGCTTGCGCTCGGTGAGCGTTTCCCCGCTCAGCGGCAGGAGCTTGCCGGACGTGATCGCGAGATCGGTCTTGTTCTGCACGAGCTTCTTGTACTCGGGCTTATCCCAGCTGCCGCCGTACAGCACGCTGCCGTCGGCAAGGCCCTTGCTGAGGATCTCGTTCTCGCTCGTCTCCGCGCCGAACACCTTGACAAGGTTCAGCGCTTCAAAGATCTCGAAGGTATCGACGGGCGTTTCGTCCATCAGATAGATGCTCTTCGCCGGCAGCGTCACGATGATGAGCTGCTTTTCAAGGCCCGCGGGGAGCTCCGTTCCTTCCGGAACGAACAGATAGCGCAGGACGTTCTGCTTATAGAGCCCGGCGACGTAGTCGGCCTTGATCTGCGCGTTGTCGGCAGTCTCTTCCTCGGCGACGGCTTCTTCCGTTCCGTCGGACGCGGCGGCGCTGTCCGCCTTGGCGATCTCGGCCTTCGCCTCGTCGGTGTCGAGCACTGTGTCGCTTATGACGTCGATCTCCGCGAGGACGATGCTGCCCTCATAGCGGAAGAGCTTGAGATACTGCGCGTGCTCGAGCTTGATCTCCTCCTGGAACGTGAGACCCATGATCTCGGGCGCTTCGGTGCTGAGCGTTTTGCCGTCGGTGTTGTCCTTCTGGTTGTTCGCGTTCGTCTTGAGCTGCACGAAGATGATGTACTCGATCTCGTGCGCGGAGGACATCTTGGTGGTCATGCCGAGAATGCGGTTGTTCTTGTTGAGCTCCACGGGGATTGTGAAGGTGCTGCCGTCGTTGGAGTAATAGGTGTTGCCGGAGGCCTTCACATAGGAGTACTGCGGCGGGTTGCCGCTGCTGCTCACGAAGCGGATGGTGGCGTACGCCTGGCCGTTCTTCACCGTGACCTTGTCGCACACGATGCGCGCGCGGCCGGAGCCGCCGGAGAAGGAGAAGCTGTCGGGCGCGTAGACGCCGTCCTTGAGCGTCGTGCTGTTATCCACGCGGGAGGTGGAGCCGCTGGTGTCGGTTTCGTGATCGGATTCGTTGTCCGGATTGGTGGGGTTCGGGGTAGGCGTCGGCGTCGGGGTCGGCGTGGGTGTCGGCGTGACGGGGTCGGCCGCGTCGCCGATCTTCTTGAGCGAATCGGAGCGGAACGTCACCGTGCGGTCGTACCAGATGTTGTTTTTCAGGCTGTGCGAGGAAATGATGAGGGGCTTATCGAGCTCAGACACGGGGATGGTGTAGGTGTACTTGCCGTTTTCGTCCACGGCGAAGGGCACCCAGTTGTCCTTGTCCTTCTCGGCCTCGTCGCCCGTGCCGGGGTAGATGTAATCGTAGCCGGTGCCGCTGAGCGTCAGCGTGGCCATGATCGCGCCGTTCACAACGTTGAGCTTCGTGTCGATGATCTTGAACATCGCCGCGTCGCACTCGGCCGTGGCGGAATACTTGCCGTCCTCGGCGGTGCGCTTGAGATTTCCGATGTCCAGCGTGATGCTGCGGTCGTACCACTTGTCGTTCTTCTGGCTGTGAGAGGTGACGGCCAGCGGGTTCGTCAGCTTATCCACCGTGATGGTGTAGGTGTGCCAGTTGTCGCGCGTCTCGCCGTCGATCGTGCCGCTCACGACCTTGGCGGGAGCCCACTCGCTCCGGTCAACGGCGTCGGCCTGCGTGCCGGTGCCGGGGTAGAGGTAATCGTAGCTGGTGCCGTTGAGCGTGAGCGTCAGCTGATACTTGCCGTCCTTCGCCGTGATGACGACACGGCGCACCTTGAACATCGCAGCGCCGGTCTCGGCGGTGGTGGTGTAGGTGGTGCCGTCCTTGATGACCGAGCTCGGGTCGCTCGGATCGACCGGATCGACGGGGTCGGAACCGCCGCTCAGGCGCGGCAGGAAGCGCGGCAGCAGGAGCTGATCCTGCTTCGTGCTCCACGCGCCGCTCTTGCTGCAGCTCACAAACGGGATGGCTTCCGCAAGGGCGCTCTTCGGCAGCGTGACGGAGAACACGCGGTAGCTGTAGGGATCGTCCGCGTTGAGGATGCCGGCGGAGACCGCGTTGGCCTCGCGCGTCGCCTCGTCGTCGCTCACGGAGCCGAAGTACAGTTTGCTGTAGCCGCTGGTGCGGGTGACATACCGGATGGTGATCGTATCGCCGGACACGGTCAGCGTCGCGCCCGCGTCGACGGGGATGACGCCGTTTTTCGTGTCGGCGTAGCCGAAGAGGTCGTACACGCCGTCCGTGAAGGCGGAGGCGTCAAACGTGCCGTTGAAGTTCGGGACGTTCAGGAAGTAGGACTGCGAGGTATCCCACGAGTTATCGGAGAAGCCGACCGTCGCGGGCGTGTAGGAGCCCTGCCGCTCGGCGTTCACGGTGTAAACGAACGTCGTGGTGCCGTCGGGGTTCTGCGTGCCGGTGACATAGGAGGACTTGTCCTTATCGTTGCGGTCGCCCAAATACAGCTTGTCCGGCGTCTTGGAGGAATTGTTGCCGGCCGCCTTGCCGGTGATGGTGCAGGTGATGGTCGTGCCCTTGAGCACCGCGGAGGAAGAGGAGATCTTGAAGCTCTGCTCCACCCGGCTGCCACCGGCGAGCAGACGGATACCGGCATCGTCCAGCCGCGTCTCGGTGTCATCCGTCAGGCGGGGCAGATAGTCGGTGAGAACCAGATAATCCTGCTTCTCCAGCCAGCCGTTCGTATCCTGATACCACAGCGGCGAATGGCGCACGAAGGGGATCTTGTCGCCGAGCGCGCTCTTCGGGAGCGTGATATAGAACACCTTGTAGTTCATGCCGATGGGCTCATAATCGGCGTTGCCGATCGCATTCGCCTCGCGGGTGGCCATCGGGTCGGTCACAAGGCCCATGTAGATCTTGTCGGTATCGCTCGCGCGGGTGACCCACTTGATCGTGACGGTGTCGCCGGAAACGGTCAGCGTGGACTGCGTGTCCACGGGGAAGCCGCGGTTGTCGACCTTGTCGAGATAGGGGTAGGCGTTGCCGTAGAGGTCGTACACGCCGTCGGTGTAATAGCTCGGGTCAAACGCACGGCCAAAGCTCGGGATGTTCAGGAAGAAATCCTGGTTCTCGTCCCAGCTGCCGTCGGCAAAGCCGATGACAACGGGGATGGAGGTCCCCTGCTTGTCCGCGGAGACGCCGAACGAGAAGGTCGTCTGCAGACCGTTTACGCTGCCGGAAACGGCGGAGGACTTGTCCTTATCGTCGCGGCTGCCGAGATAGAGCTTCACCGCGGGCTTTCCGGCGTGGACGCCGGTCATTTCGCCGGTGATGGTGCAGTAGATCGTATCGCCGATGAGCGCGGCGGTGGAGGAGCTGATCTTGAAGCTCGACTCGTTGAAGCCGCCGGCGGCGACCATCTTCATTTCGGCATCGGAGATCTCCGTGCCGGTGTCGCAGTCTCCGTCCGCAGGGATGGAGATTACGAGGTCTTTGGTGGTATACCAGCCGCCGTCCGGCTTGCCGAGGGCGATGGGCATGGGCGTGCCGCGGTAGGACGCGGGCAGTTCAAACTCGAACACCCAGCCGCCGCCGCTGCGCGCCGTGCCCTGCACATAGGGGGACTTGAACGCATCGTCCTTGGAGCCGAAGTACAGCTTGTCGAACGAGGTGTTGGCGGTCTCAAAGCGGATGAGCAGCTTCTCGCCCGCGACGACCATGCCGGTCTTCGCGGCGGTGAGCATCTTGAATTCCGCGTTGTCCTCGGCCTTCAGAACCTTGATGCCGGCTTCCTTCAGATTGTCGGGCAGCTTCGGGATCGCGGGCGCGGCCTCCGGCTTCTTATCCGGGTCCTCGCCCGAGCCGGTGCCTTCGGGGATATCGGCGGGGACGATGAGCTCAAGCTCGCTGGAGTTATAGGGGCTCTTCGCGGTGAGATCGCCCTTGAGGATGCAGACCGGGACACGCGTGCCGGCAGCGCTCGCGGGCAGCGTGAAGTGGTAGGCCTGCGTGGCCGTTCCGTTCACACCGCCGACAACGTCGAACGCGCCGCCCTTATCGAGCTGCGCGACGAGATCCGTGCGCGTGCCGAAGTACAGATAAGAATAGGTAAAGGCTCCGCTCGCGGCGGGGTTCACCTGCACCGTCGCGTAGATTGTGTCGCCGACCTTGACGGCAGTGGCCGTCTCGATCTTGAACATGGGATAGACGGTATCGACGCTCTGCTTGGCGACGAACATCTTGCCGCTCACGTCCTGCTCGGCGCAGGGGGCGGCGGGATAGTCCACCGGCGTGGGGACGGGGTCGAGCTTCCCTTCCGGAATGTCGGCGGGGACGATGAGCTCAAGCTCGCTGGAGTTATAGGGGCTTCTCGCGGTGAGATCACTCTTGAGGATGCAGACCGGGACACGCGTGCCGGCAGCGCTCGCGGGCAGCGTGAAGTGGTAGGCCTGCGTGGCCGTTCCGTTCACACCGCCGACAACGTCGAACGCGCCGCCCTTATCGAGCTGCGCGACGAGATCCGTGCGCGTGCCGAAGTACAGATAGGAATAGGTGAAAGCGCCGCTCGCCGCGGGGTTCACCTGCACCGTGACATAGAGCTTGTCGCCTACCACGACGGCGGTGGCCGTCTCGATCTTGAACATGGGGTAGACCGTATCGACGCCCTTCTTGGCGACGAACATCTTGCCGCTCATGTCCTTCTCGTCCATCGGCGCGGCGGGATAGCTCACCGCCGTGGGAACTGCCGGTTCCGGCGTGGCGGTCGGCTCTGCCGTCGGCGTGGCGGTCGGCTCTGCCGTCGGCGTGGCGGTCGGCTCCTCCGTTGCGGGAGTCTCGGTCGTTTCGGCCGTCGGCGTCGGCGCGGCCGTGGGAGTTGTCTCCGTTCCGGCCGTGGTCTCCGCCGCGGGGGTGGCCGCAGGAGCCGCAGTCGCTTCCGCCGTCGCCGCGGGAGAGGTCTCCGCGGCCGGCGTCACGGCGCCTGCGCTGCCGGTGTCGTCCGCCGCCAGAACGGGAACAACGTTCCCCAGCGCCAGGCAGACCACGAGCAGCAGCACAACGATCCTGGACATTGTTTTGTGCATATTGATGCCCTCCTAAATGATCTCATGGGAAAATCTCGCAAAAATTCAGACGCTCCTCCCGGAAAAACAAAATCAGAGCAGCCCATAGGCTGCTCTGACGGTATTTTCAGAATAATAGCGTTTTAATCGGAAACATACCGTTCCAGACAAGAATCCGCCGGGAAGCGGTATTCATCCGATGAAATATCCTGACTCCGTTTCCTCGCTCGCCCGCCTTCCCGGTTTCCCAGTGGCATAACGGGGTCGCTCCGCGTTACAGTTGCCGTTACAGTCCGTGGATTACACACGGTTCCTTCATTCGGATGTTTCTATTCAATTTTACGGGAGATTCATCCATGTATAGCAAATATAGCATATACATGATAGCTTTGCAATATATGTTCCCGCAGAATTTCCGAAAAAGCGACATGAGGAAAGGCGCTCAGTCCCTCCGGTCGAGGATGCGGTACACGAGCTCCATGTCCAGCCCCTCGCGCACGACCTGCGCGAGCTTGTCGTACTGCTCCTCGCGGTAGGCCACGGGGTCGAAAGCGCCGAGAATAGAGGGGCTCAGCCCCTTTTTGCGGCAGAGCGCGCCGAGCACGGCGTCAGCGACGCCGGGAGCGTCGAAAATGCCGTGGATATAGCTGCCGTACACGTTCCCGCCGCCGGTGACGACGCCGCGCGCTTCCCGGCTGCGTCCCATATGGATTTCATATCCTTCGTACGAAAGACCGTTCAGGCAGGCAAGCTCTCCCGCCACGCCGGAGAACGTTCCGCGCGTCTGCGTCTGCACCTTTTCGCCCCGAAAAACGGTGTCCATATCGAGAAGACCCATGCCCGCGATGTCCGTGATGCCCGCGGCTTCGACCTGCTCGGGGTCGGAAACGCTCCGGCCGAGCATCTGGTATCCGCCGCAGATGCCGAAAACGAGCGTCCCGCCGTCTGCGGCCTTCAGGATCGCCGCCTCCAGCCCGCTCTCGCGCAGCCATTTGAGATCGGCGATGGTGCTCTTCGTGCCGGGGAGGACGATCATGTCGGGCGCTCCGAGCTCCGCGGCGCGCTCAATGTAGCGCACGGACACGTTTTCGTACCGCTCGAACGGGCTCACATCCGTGAAGTTCGAGATGCGCGGCAGACGAACGACGGCAATGTCGATCGCGCGGCGCTCGCTGCCGCGGTCAAAGCGCGTGGAGAGGCTGTCCTCGTCGTCGATATCGAGATGGACATACGGCACGACGCCCGCCACCGGCACGCCGCACAGCTCCTCGAGCGTTTTGAGCCCCGGCTCCAGGATCTTCTTATCTCCACGGAATTTGTTGACGATGGTGCCGCGGATGCGCGCTCGCTCGTCCGGCTCGAGCAGCGCCACGGTGCCGTAGAGCTGCGCAAACACGCCGCCGCGGTCAATGTCGCCCGCCAGCAGAACCGGCGCGTCCACGAGCTTTGCCAGCCCCATGTTGACAATGTCGTCCGCCTTCAGGTTGATCTCGGCGGGACTGCCCGCGCCCTCGATGACGATGATGTCAAATTCATCGGCAAGGCTGTCGTAGGCACGCAGAATATCGGGAATCAGCGACTTTTTGCGGCGGAAATATTCCTTTGCGGGCATGTCGCCGCGGACCTCGCCGTTCACGATGACCTGGCTGCCCACATCGCTGCTCGGCTTGAGCAGGATCGGGTTCATCCGCACATCGGGTTCGACGCCCGCGGCCTGCGCCTGCACGACCTGTGCGCGGCCCATTTCGAGGCCGTCCCGGGTCACAAAGCTGTTCAGCGCCATATTCTGGCTTTTGAACGGCGCGGTTTTGTAGCCGTCCTGCGCAAAAATGCGGCAGAGCGCCGCGCACAGCAGGCTTTTGCCCGCGCCGCTCATCGTGCCCTGCACCATGATGCACTTTGCCCGGCTCATGCCAGCACCTCCCGCATAATTTTCAACAGCTGTTCGTTTTCTTTTTGGGTGCGCACAGCGGTGCGGTACCACGTCTCGTCCAGCCCCGGGTAGTTGCCGCAGCCGCGCACCACCGCACCGTGACGGCGCAGCTTTGCCCCAAAGTCCGCCGGTGCGCGGAACAGCAGGTAGTTGGCCTGTCCGTCCACGACCCGCAGCCCCAGTGCCCGCAGTCCTGCAGCCAGCCTTGGGCGCTGGTCGGCAATGAGTGTGCGCACGCTGTCGGCATAGGCGGTCTCCTCCAGTGCGGCCAGCCCTGCGGCCTGTGCCAGACCGGACACGGCCCACGGCTGGCCCGCCGCACGCATTTTGTCCAGCAGCGCCGCGTCACTGCACAGCGCATAGCCCAGCCGCACCCCGGCCATGGCGTAGAGCTTGGTGAATGCCTTTAAGATTATAAGGTTCGGTGCATCGCGCAAAACCGTCTTAGCTGTCAGGGCATCCCGCGCGGCGAGGAAGTCGAGGAAGCACTCATCCACGACCAGCACCGCGCTGCAGTCGGCACAGCGGCGCAGCAGCTTTTGCACCATAGCGAGCGGCGTGACCTGCCCGGTGGGGTTGTTGGGCTGGCAGAGGAACACTGCATCGGTGCTGTCGTCGATGGCGTCTACAAAGCCGTCCGTCACGGCAAAGTCGTTTTCCTCCCGCAAAAGAAACCGCTGTACGTCACAATCCACCGTTTCCAGCGCAGCAGCGTACTCGGCAAAGGTCGGCGCGGGCAACAATGCACGCCGCGGGCGCAGGGCCAGTGCCAGGCGGTAGATCAGATCCGCCGCACCGTTGCCGCACAAAATTTGCGCAGTATCCACACCCTCTGCCGCGGCCAGCTTAGTGCGCAGTGCCCGGCAGAGCGGGTCCGGGTAGCGATCCGCCATGGGCAGTGCCGCTGTGATGGCCGCCGCCACGCCCGCGGGCAGCCCCAGCGGGCTGACGTTGGCCGAAAAATCCAGCGCGTCCCGGCCAAACTCGGCCCGATAGCCCGCCCAGTCGCCGCCGTGTACCAGTTCCATTCCGCATTCCCTCACAAGACAAGCATCAGCCGCACGGCCAGCCCCAACACAAGGGCCAGCAGGCTCTCGGCGTACATCATGCGGTTGGCACGCAGGATGTCCCGCGGCTCGATCTCCCGCAGCGGGTCGCCAATTGTCGGCTTATCGTAATATTCGCCAAAGTAATAGGCCGGGCCCGCCAGCTGCACGCCCAGTGCACCGGCGCAGGCGCTCTCGGTCTGGGCGCTGTTG
>OKSC01003130.1_pt1 | contig 12839 bp, 10 predicted proteins | sample 1601161 | NCBI WGS metagenome assembly OKSC01 (sample SAMEA3541552, study PRJEB24748) | human gut metagenome | biome: human gut; feature: human-associated habitat; material: faeces | place: China | collected 2012
ATCGCTATCACAGGAACCAACGGAAAGACGACCACTACAGCTCTGACAGGTGAGATAATGAAGAATTACTTTAAGGATGTGAGAGTGGTAGGAAATATCGGAATCCCTTATACATCAATGGTCACAGGAAGCACCGGTGAGACAGTAACGGTTGCAGAGATCTCAAGCTTCCAGCTCGAGACGATAGATACCTTTAAGCCACATGTAAGCGCAATTTTAAATATCACACCCGATCACCTGAATCGACACCATACTATGGAAAATTACATCAGGGCAAAGGAGGATATCACAAAAAATCAGACAGCAGATGATTACTGCGTGTTAAACTACGAGGACGAGGTGCTTAGAAATTTTGCAGCAGAGTGCCCGGCTAAGGTTATATTTTTCAGCAGTAGGTCTGAGCTTTCAGAGGGCTTTTATCTGGACGGAGATATCATCATATACGCACACGACGGTGTACGCGATGAGGTAATTGATGTAAACGAGCTGAATCTCCTTGGAAAGCATAATTTTGAGAATGTGATGGCAGCGTGTGCCATGTCTATAAGCTTTGGGGTACCGATGGATAAGATTGTCGAGGTGCTTAAGGTATTTAAGGCAGTTGAGCACAGGATAGAGTACGTGACCGAAAAGCGTGGAGTCAGATTCTACAACGATTCAAAGGGCACCAATCCTGATGCAGCCATTCAGGGTATACGTGCCATGAACAGACCGACACTTCTCATTGGCGGTGGATATGATAAGCAGTCGGAGTATGATGAGTGGATAGAGGCCTTTGACGGCAAAGTAAAGGAACTTGTGCTTATCGGTCAGACTGCAGATAAAATCGAAGAGTGTGCACACAGACACGGATTCATGAATACTGTAAAGAAGGATACGTTTGAGGATGCAGTAAATTATTGCTATGAGCATGCTGTTTCAGGTGATGCAGTGCTCTTATCACCTGCATGTGCAAGCTGGGGCATGTTTCCTAACTATGAGGAGCGCGGACGTATCTTTAAGGAAATAGTAAAAGGATTTAAGGAGTAAATATTTTGGCAGGAAAGCGTAGAAGAAGTAGTAAGAATAAAGAAAAAAAAGAAAAAGGAACACCTTATTTCGACTACAACCTGTTGTTTATAGTTATATTTCTGCTCTGCTTTGGTCTTGTTATGCTATATAGCTCGAGTGCATACACATCGGCCATCAAAAATCATGACAGCATGCACTATCTTAAGCTTCAGATACGAAATATTGTACTGGGACTTATACCTATGGTATTTCTGGCAAAGGTCGACTACAGATATTGGAAAAAGCTTGGCTTTTTTGCGTATATAGTATCGCTTATACTGTGTGTGCTTGTGTTTGTGCCGAAAATAGGCTCAAGCTCACATGGTTCATCGAGATGGATTGGCATAGGACCAATACAGTTCCAGCCTTCAGAAGTGGCTAAAATTGCGGTCATACTGTTTATGGCTATGATTATAGACAAGATACCCAAGCAGTTTGATAAATTTTTAAGTCTGGTAAAGGTGCTTGCTATGCTTATTCCGCTCATAATAGTTGTTGCAATCAGCAATCTGAGTACGGCAGTTATCATCATAGGCATTTCGGTCTGTATGTTGTTTGTCGCAAGTCCAAAGTATCTGCAGTTTATTATTGTGGCAGTGGCGGTAGTTGTGTTTGCAGTGGCGTTTGTCATGCTGGCAGGCTATAGAAGTACACGTATTGAGGCATGGCTGCATCCGGAGACTGCGGGAACAGACGCAGTATTCCAGACTATGATGGGACTTTATGCGATAGGCTCGGGCGGATTGTTTGGAAAAGGACTTGGAGAGAGCTTACAGAAGCTTGGCAATGTGCCGGAGTCACAAAATGATATGATATTTACAATTATTTGTGAAGAGCTTGGACTGTTTGGAGCTATCTGCCTTATTTTACTTTTTATACTGCTTATATGGCGTATGATGGTCATTGCAAACAATGCAAGGGATTTGTATGGCTCACTTTTAGTGATTGGTGTGATGAGTCATATTGCAATCCAGGTGATACTGAATATTGCGGTAGTTACCAATTCACTTCCAAATACCGGTGTTATTTTGCCGTTTATCAGCTATGGAGGTACGTCAATCATATTCCTGATGGCGGAAATAGGGCTTGTTTTGTCTGTGTCAAGAGGCATCAGGCTTGAAAATGTGTAGATTAAGGCGTGAAATATAATGATTAAGAAAAAAAGAAAACATAAAAAGAGATTAAAGCATTTTTTTATGGGACTGCTAATTACGATAGCAGTGCTTGCGATATTGTTTCTCATTGCACTTAAGCTGTTTACGGTAAAAAAGGTAGTTGTCGAGGGCAATGAGCTTTACGACCAAAAGACTATAGAGGATGCGGTGCTTAATGATAAGTACTCATGGAACTCACTGTATGTCTATCTGAAATATAAGATAAAGGATACTAAAAAAATACCGTTTATTGATACAATGAGCATAAGCCTGGATAGTCCGCATACTCTTCATATATCAGTTTATGAAAAAGGAATGCTTGGATACATATATATTCCGGGAATTAATGAGAATGCATATTTTGATAAGGATGGCTTTGTGGTGGAAACATCCTCAGACACGGTGCCGGGTGTGCCATGTATAGACGGCATAAGCTGTGACAAGGTAGTGCTTTATGAGAAGCTGCCTATAAAGCAGACTATGCTAAAAGATATCCTTGAGCTTACCCAGGGATTAAAAAGGCAGGACCTTGTGCCGGATTCTGTGGATTATGGTGCGCAAAATGCACCGGTAGTCAAGTATGGTAATGTGAGTGTGATAATTGGTGACACGACAAAGCTTACACGTAAAATAGAGAGGCTTAAGGCTATCATGCCATCGCTTGAGGGACAGTCCGGTACACTACATTTAGAGAGCTGGACGGAAGAAACAACAAATATTGTGTTTGACAAGTCATAATAATGTAAAACTAAATAAAAAAAATCATATTTTATAGTTGATTATTTTGGAGAAAAATTATATTATAGAATAAATGAGTTTAAGAATATTCGATATTTTTATATAGAAAATTAAATTTTGGGAAAGAAAGAGGAGGAATCACCTTGCTTGAGATAAGAAGTAACGAGGCTGATAACAGCGCAAAGATTATTGTCATTGGAGTCGGAGGAGCCGGTAACAATGCAGTTAACAGAATGATTGATGAGAATATTGGTGGAGTAGAGTTTATCGGTATCAATACAGATAAGCAGGCTTTACAGCTTTGTAAGGCTCCTACACTTATACAGATTGGAGAGAAGCTTACAAAGGGACTCGGCGCAGGTGCGCAGCCTGAGATCGGTCAGAAGGCCGCTGAGGAGAGCGCAGAGGAGCTTCAGGCAGCAGTAAAGGGCGCTGATATGGTATTCGTCACATGTGGTATGGGAGGCGGAACCGGTACAGGTGCAGCTCCTGTTGTTGCAAAGATAGCAAAGGATCAGGGCATACTTACAGTTGGTGTTGTTACAAAGCCATTCAAATTTGAGGCAAAGCAGCGAATGATTAATGCGGTTTCAGGAATAGAGAGACTTAAGGAGAGCGTTGATACACTTATTGTCATTCCAAATGATAAGCTTCTCGAGATAGTAGACCGTCGCACAACAATGCCGGATGCACTCAAGAAGGCAGATGAGGTATTGCAGCAGGCAGTTCAGGGAATCACTGATCTTATTAATCTTCCTGCACTTATCAACCTTGACTTCGCAGATGTACAGACTGTCATGAAGGACAAGGGTATGGCACATATCGGTATCGGTAGTGCACAGGGGGATGATAAGGCTATCGAAGCTGTTAAGCTTGCGGTTGCTTCACCTCTTCTTGAGACAAAGATAAATGGTGCAACACATGTCATTATCAATATCTCAGGAGATATCTCCCTTATGGATGCAAACGATGCAGCAAGCTACGTACAGGATCTGGCAGGAGAGAATGCCAATATTATCTTTGGTGCCAAGTTTGATGAGAGCATGACTGATCAGGCTTCTATCACTGTTATTGCTACAGGACTGGAGGATGTTTCAGAGAAGATAGATATGCCGAGCAAGCAGGCAGCGCATGGTGCAGGAATGGCAGGCGGTATGCAAAACCGTATGGTATATCCGAATCAGACAGCTGCAAGACCTGTTTCAGGCATGGGAACACAATCCACAGCCACAGCAGGACTTCACTCAACAGCAACAAGCGGACTTCATACAGCTGCCCAGCCACAGCAGACAGCACCTGCACATGCATATACAGGTATCCAGAAGCCACGCCAGCCTGAGAGCACGGTTAAGCCTGTAGAGATTAATATTCCGGATTTCCTTAAGAATTCAAGACGATAGTTTATAGGACATGCAGCTTTTGGGCTGCATGTCTTTTTTGCTTATTGTCGACATATTACGGCACTTAAAAACCTGCTTTTACGCTATTCTTGTCTGTGAAAGTGAGGTGAAAAATTATCTATGCATTTTATCTCGATATTTTTCTTCTGCGTACATTTATCACCAACTGTCTCATACTTATATTTGTCATATATATGCTAAAAATCCCGTTGATCGGGAAGGTGGTACGTCTGATTGCTTCTGCGGTGGGTGCATCGGTATGTGAATGTGTACTGCTTCTTTTGGCAGGCAGCTATGCGTTTTATAAATGGACCTCTGTTCTGGTGGTCGTACCGCTTGCGGCAAGGCTTGCAATAGGCAGACAGGCTGGCAGAAAAATCCCGTTTCTAAGACTTTTTGCACTATGTATGTTTGTAACAGTGCTGACCGGAGGCATAGTAACAGCTCTGGACAGCTTTTTCAGCTCTGATGCGACAGTTATGATATGCTTTGGTTTTGTCATATCATACATAGTGTTAAAGTGCTTCTGCGAGCGAAGTAATGAGAGCAGAAGACTATATAGGGTCACACTCCTAAAGGATGGTAAAAGAGCTTGTGCCACAGCCTTGTATGATACGGGAAATCTGCTAAAAAAACAGCCCGAGCAGCTTCCGGTACATATAGGCGGGAGTGCATTGTTTGATATTGTAGGAGAAGATGCCGGCTTTTTTGATGTGCCGTACAAGAGCCTGGGAAATGATGGTGGGAGCATTAAAGTGTGTGAATTTGATGAGATGACAGTCATGAAGGGAAATGGTAAGCTGATTTTACATAATGTGCTGGTGGGAAGAGCATCGGATAGTTTATTTGAGAACAATGCATATGATATGATTTTGAATGAAGCTGTTTTTAGTAATAAAACGGGTATGGAAAATACTCTGGGGAAGCAAGCCGCACACAAATGAGGTGTTTTACATAGGAGGGACGGAGGTGCTGCCGCCTCCGCTTGAGACAGATGAGGAGAAGTGCTGTCTGATTGCACTGGTGGATAAAAATGTGGCAATGTCAAAGGAACAGGCAAAAAAGCAGCTTATAGAGCACAATCTAAGGCTTGTGGTGTATCTGGCAAAAAAATTTGAAAACACGGGAGTATGCGTGGAGGACCTTATATCAATTGGCACAATCGGTCTCATAAAGGGGATAAACACATTCAATCCTGAGAAGAAAATAAAGCTTGCCACATACGCATCCAGATGCATAGAAAATGAGATTCTTATGTATCTGCGCCGCAACAACAGAGTGAAGCTTGAGGTATCCTTTGATGAGCCACTAAACACGGATTGGGACGGAAATGAGCTGCTTTTATCAGATATACTGGGGACGGATGAGGATGTCATATATAAGGATCTCGAGACTGAGGTTGAGATTTCACTGCTAAAAAAAGCCATGCTGTCATTAAACGAGCGTGAAAGACAGATAATAGAGCTTCGATTTGGAGTAAACCGTGTGGAGAATAAGGAGCTGACGCAGAAGGAGGTGGCAGATATTCTGGGAATTTCACAGTCATACATATCAAGGCTCGAAAAAAAAATAATGGCAAGATTGAAGAAAGAAATACAGAAAATGGCATAAGTGTGGTATAATATTTTTATCATAAGAAACTATTCAGAATCACTGAGAAGTTTCTATTATAAAACAGAATAGGAGATGGTAGTATGGTATTGGAATTTATCGGTGCTGACAGAGAGGTTACTGGAAGCTGTCACTATCTGACATTTGGGGACACACATATACTTATTGACTGTGGAATGGAGCAGGGAGCTGATTTGTACGTGAATCAGGAGATACCGGTCAATCCTTCACTCATAGACTATGTGTTTGTCACACACGCACACATTGACCACTCAGGTCTTTTGCCGCTCATATACAATCATGGTTTCAGGGGCACCATTTTTGCGACAAAGGCGACAACAGATTTATGTAACATCATGCTAAAGGATTCTGCACATATTCAGGAATTTGAGGCGGAGTGGAAGAACAGAAAGGCAAGACGAGCCGGAAGACCGGAAGTGACTCCTATGTACAATGTGGAGGATGCACAGAATGTCATGCAGCACTTTACACCGTGTGATTACAACAGTGTGTATGAGATATGTCCGGGGCTTAAGGTGAGATTTGTGGATGCAGGTCATCTGCTTGGTTCATCATCCATTGAGATGTGGGTGACTGAGGAGAATGTGACCAAAAAGATTGTCTTTTCAGGTGATATCGGAAATCACAACAGGCCGCTCATCAAGGATCCGCAGTATGTGGACAGTGCTGATTATGTGGTTATGGAATCTACATATGGCAATCGTCTGCACGATACGCCGCCTGATTACGCGGTGGAGCTTGCAAAGGTCATCAATGCGACCTTTACAAGAGGCGGCAATCTGGTAATCCCGGCATTTTCAGTGGGCAGGACGCAGGAGATGCTCTACTTTATCAGGCGTATAAAGACGGAGAATCTGCTGCCGGAGCATCCGAATTTTGAGGTTTACATCGACAGCCCCCTTGCTGTTGAGGCAACAAATGTATTTCATGAGAATATATCGGACTGCTTTGATGAGGAGGCTATGGAGCTTATTTCGGCAGGCATCAATCCAATCAAGTTCCCCGGACTTCGTGTGGCAGTATCATCGGATGAGTCAAAGATGATTAATTTCGATAAGAAGCCAAAGGTTATCATCTCAGCATCGGGTATGTGTGAGGCCGGACGTATCAGACACCACTTAAAGCATAATCTTTGGAGAAGTGATTCAACAGTTCTGTTTGTAGGATATCAGGTTCCGGGAACACTTGGCTATGCACTTTTAAACGGTGCTAAAAAGGTGAAGCTTTTTGGTGAGGAAATAGAAGTAAGGGCAAGCATAGTAAATCTGCCGGGTATCAGTGGACATGCAGACAAAAATCAGCTTACAGAGTGGCTTGGCGCAATAAAAAACAAGCCGGAGCATGTATTTATAGTCCATGGAGAGGAGTCTACAGCAGAGTCCTTTGCAAACCACGTGCATGAGACCTTCGGCTATGATGCAGTGGCACCGTACAGTGGTGATGCCTATGACCTTATCACGAATCAGAAGGTGGCAGATGGTTCCCGCAAGCTTGTGGAGAAAAAGGCTGCATATGGCATGGCAAGCAGAGAGAAGACTATATTTGACCGTCTTGTGGCAGCAGGCCAGAGGCTTGTATCAGTTATCCAGAAGTGCCAGGGTATGGCTAATAAGGACTTGAGCAAGTTTGCAGACCAGATAAATGCGCTGTGTGATAAGTGGGATAGATAGAATGTAATCACAGCATATCAAAGTAATAAAGCAAAAAGGGAATGTGTGGGCAGTCAATCGCATACAACATATATGCAACACTGGGACACACAAATCCCCTATTTATGGGCTTTTTAGGATATCAAAACGTTAACAAAGAGATAATTCAACCGAATATCGAAAAAGAGCAACAGACCCCGAAAATCCTGTATTTTCGGGGTTTTCTTTATATTCTGAAAATCTATCAGACACCTTCAAAACACACGAAAATGTTCCGGTAACTAACAGGTAACACATAGAAATGTGCCTATCGCAGAGATTGCTAAAGCAATTGGAAAGGATGCATAATATATAAGAATTGGCATACAACAAGGAATATTAAAATTTGGAACAGCAATGAAAGTTGGAAATTCAAGAGAATATAGTTATTATTGTCCAGATAAGAAGGTGTGGGAAGAGACAGGATACTTTAATAAAAATATGTGATACTATTTTTGTGTAAGAACTGTGATATATGTACATAATGAGAAGATGAAGAAATAGATGTAAATTTAATAGCCAGGAAAATCAAATGGGGATATGCGTTAAAAACGCGAGAAAACTAATAGGGATTTGACTATAATTCAGATTTACATGAAAGGGGATTTGTGTTATAATTGTGGCGGAAATGTGGATTTATGCATGGATAAACCAGTTTTTAAAAGAAAAATATACGATGAAATATATGAGTGGAAAGAGAACAGAAGCGATAAATATGCACTCTTGATAAAGGGAGCAAGACGAGTTGGTAAATCAACTATTGCAGAGGAATTTGCAAAAAAGAGTTTAAATCGTATATTCTCATTGACTTTGCTCATACAAGTAAGGCAATTATTGATCTATTTGATGATATGTATGATCTGGATTTTTTCTTTTTGCAATTGCAGCAGTTAATGGGAACCAGGTTATATGAGAAAGAGTCAGTAATTATTTTTGATGAGGTTCAGTTATTTCCAAAGGCTAGGCAGGCAATTAAATATCTCGTTTCGGATGGAAGATATAAGTATATTGAAACAGGCTCTTTATTATCAATAAAAAAGAATACAAAGGATATTTTGATTCCAAGCGAAGAACATAAAATATCTATGTTTCCTATGGATTTTGAGGAGTTCTTATGGGCAATAGGAGATGAGGTATCAGCGGAAACAATAAGGTATCTTATAAAGAATAAAAAGGCTGCAGGACGATATAAATTGTTTAATTCGGATGTTGGTTTATTTATAACTTTGGCATTTAAGGATAAAAAATATACGGAGAATATTATTTATAATAAGTTACTTTCGGATAAACTGGATGTAAATTTAGGATATGTCTATGAAAATGTTGTGGCACAGATGCTAATAGCAAAAGGTAATAATTTGTTTTATTACACGATGAAAAGTGAAACTTCAAATCATTTGTATGAGATTGATTTTTTAACTTCTGTTAAAGATAAGATATGTCCATTAGAGGTGAAATCCGGTAATTATAGAACGCATAAATCACTTGATGCATTTTGCAACAAGTTTAGTAATCGTATAGGTAGCAAATATGTTGTTCATACAAAAGATTACAAATGGGAAAACGGAATTTATTATATTCCAATGTATATGGTACCATTTTTATAAAGATTTTTTAGAAACGTATATATTCATCAGGCAGCAAGTGGTTAAAGACGTAGAATAATAAACTTTTAACGGAGACACGCAGCTTTAAAATTTGTATATAGATGAATAAAATGCAGTGTATGAGGAGAATGTAATGAGAATATCAGATATTATGAGATTAGGAAAGTCTGCCATTATTTTTGCCACTATTGTAGTGGCTTTTTTGGCAATAATCTGGCTTTTAGGCTACAAAATGATTTATAAAAAAATATTGCATGGTAAAAAACAGATTTCAATTGGCAGAATAGGACTGGTGTGTGTACTTGCAGTATACATTGTTGTTGTCCTTTATGTGACATTGCTAAGAGGAGGTATTGGTTTTGGGGGATTTGAGTACCGGGCTAACTTTAAACCATTTTCTTCGTACAAAGAGGCCTGGTACAATTTTAGTGCACAGGAATGGAGAAATCTGATACTTAATATATGTATGTTCGTGCCGTTTGGATTTTTACTACCAATTTGTTTTGGAAAGATTAAAAGAGCGTGGAAAATATATTTGTGCGGGTTTGGGTTTGCACTGTTTATAGAGGTTGTGCAGCTTATCACGGGACGAGGTGTATTTGAAACTGACGATATCATAAATAATACGATAGGTGCAATGATCGGATATGGATTATTTTCGGTTGCAAGACTGATATTTGTGGCAGTCTGTTCAAGGAAGAAAGTCCAAGATAATACAAATGAAGTCAGTGGAGTGGCACATGATGAAAATGTTTGTGAAAGACAGAACATTTCCATAAGAAAATGTCTGGTGGCACAGCTTCCGCTTGCGTTTACAATTATAGCTTTTGCAGCTGTTTTTATTGTATACAATAGTATGGAATATGGTAATCTTTCAATCGATAATATTTCAAATCAAAATGTGGATGTCTCGATGGCAGATGGTGTGAGTCTGGCAGATGAGGCAGATCCGCTTGATGTATACACAATTCACAGGGCTACAGAAGATGAGGCGAGGGAGCTTGCCTACGGGTACTTTTCAAAGTATGGTGTTTTAATAGATGACTCAAAAACAGACATATATGATGATACTATTATTTTTTACAGTACCAGCCTTGATGATGAGGGCAGTAACCTGAGTATCTGGTGCGATTACGAAGGACCAACAGTAAGTTTCACGGATTTTTCAAATATAGATGATGAAAATTCGTATGCTGACGCTGGACTTTCAGAGGAATTTGTCAGAGAAAAGCTGGAAAATCTAGGAGTGGTTATTCCCGAAAACGCAGTTTTTGCACCAATCGAGGAATATGATGCAGGAAACTATAGGTTTACAAACGATGGAGAAATTCTTGACGATGGCTTGTATTATAAGGGAACGATAGAATGTTGTATTAATTCGTCAGGTAAAATTGCAAATTTCAGAGACTCCATGATAAAATATACGCCTTATAAAAAGGTAGATGTTATTTCAGAAAAAGAGGCTTATGACAGGCTATGTGCAGGAAAATTTTATTTCCCGGATTATGATAAAGATGAACAATTATCTGATTTAGTTGTAAAATCAGTGAAGATAAGTTACACACCGGATTCGAAGGGATATTATCGTCCGGTTTATGAGTTTGTGGCAAATGCAAATCAGGATACAGGCAAGAGAGAAATAAGTATAATGGTAGATGCTATGGAAATTTAGGGAGGAATAACTTACAAAAATTAACTGACAGCTGCATTAGGTCTGGTAAAAAACAAAAGGGGCTGTAAAAAAACTCCCCTGACAGAAAATCGCCCAGACCGTGAGGTCTGAGCGATTTTTTGGTATAATTAATTATGCTACTAAATAATAATACCAATGGTAATTATACTATGCGTCAGCTGAAATGTTACATGTATCTTCTTGATGGCATGAAAACTCCTTCTTTTGCTACATTTGGAAACTTAATCCGAAACGAACTAACCGATTCTATCGAGCAGATATTTGAAGACATTAATTCATATATTTTTGCCAAAGATCACGTGGATCTGCAGCATACATACATTGACGGGACAAAAATTGAGGCAAATGCCAATCGATATACCTGGGTATGAAAAAAATCGTGTGTGAAAAACTGGCAGAAAGTCTTTGACAAGATTTCACTCTTGATTGATGCTATGAATCAGGAAGTACTTGGATATCTCGGAATAAAATTTGAAAAGCGTGAATCGTATGCGGTTGATTATGTCTCTGAATTACTTACGATGTACAAAGAAACAACCGGACTGGATGAAACTTCTTTCGTTTCCGGACGTGGTCGTAGAAAAAGCATTCGACAAAAACAATACGAAGAATTGCATGAATATCTGGAACGTTTGAAATCCTATGCATATCACATCGAGACCTGTGGAGAAGAAAGAAACAGTTATTCCAAAACAGATCATGATGCAACTTTCATGCGTTTAAAGCGTGATTACATGGGAAACGATCAGCTACTTCCGGCATACAACCTACAGGCAGCCATCTGTGATGAATACATAGCTGTAATCGACGTAAAACCATATGCATCCGATATGGAATGCTTTGTGCCTTTGATGGAAAAATTCAATCGCACATATGGTCACTATCCGAAATATCCGGTTGCTGATGCCGGATACGGTTCTTACAATAATTATCTTTATTGTGAAGAACACTGCATGGAAAAATACATGAAATTTACCATGTACAAAAAAGAAACGACGGACAAAAAGTATCATGAGAATCCGTATCGTGCTGTAAACTTTGCAAAAGATGCATACTTGCTTAGAAATAGAAAAGTTAATACAAAGAAACGCCAAAACCGACATTTGCCGGAATTGGCGTTTCTTATATTAGGGACTTATTTTACAGCCCCTTTTTTATTTTGTAACGCGTAGCTTATTGAAAGTGCTATGTATGTAACTACGCCTCGTCCTGCTTGAAAATTACATTTCTGTATTTCGAAAGTATTCCTTTTAACAAGCTTCCAAGTACACAGATTGAGATAATCTCACCGATTCCGACTGTAACTGCATTGAAAAGAAGAGATATATCAACACCCTTGTATATAGTTGTAAAACCATATCCGTATCTGAGCACGAGTGGCACGATAATAATGTTGGCGATAACAGGTGGAAGCGTGTATACAAACTTCTTTTTTCTGAGGAAGTAAGTGCCAAGTGCACCGAGCAGTGTAGCGATACTTCCGAAGATGATATCCCAGATGATGCCGCCTGTGATAAGATTGGAAATCAGACATCCGATGAAAAGACCCGGAATGGCTGCCGGTGTGAAAACCGGAAGGATGCAAAGCGCTTCAGAAAAGCGTACCTGAATGGTGCCTGATGCGAGACCAAGCAGATTGGTGATATACGTAAGCACAACGTAGAGTGCCGCGATCATAGCTGCCTGTACTGCAAATAATACTTTTTTGTTTCTCATATTTAGTTCTCCTTTAGTTTTGTTTTACGTCAGGAAGGTTTCGAACTGACGCATTTATTTTCGCCTTGCTATGTTAACAAAAAATGCTTTGAATGTCAAGAAGTATATAAAGTCAGTGCCCATTTAGAGAAATTGTGGTATAATGAGTGCAAGTGAGAAGA
>OKSC01003136.1_pt1 | contig 12811 bp, 16 predicted proteins | sample 1601161 | NCBI WGS metagenome assembly OKSC01 (sample SAMEA3541552, study PRJEB24748) | human gut metagenome | biome: human gut; feature: human-associated habitat; material: faeces | place: China | collected 2012
TCGATCTGCTCGATACGGAAAGTGACGCCCTCGATAGGCTCCCCGGTGGCGATATTTTTCTTCAAAATTTCCAGACCGGGCTTCTGGTAATCCTGAAAGCGCACCTCAGAGGTTTTGCCGGGGCGCAGCGCCACCGTCTGCTCCGTGTGAGACATCACATAAGGCTCCGGCACGGATTCCTCCCGCACCACATAGACGCCTGCGGGAAGTGCCGAAAGTGTTGCGGAGCCATCTGTACCTGTGGTGATGGAGGTGGAATAGCTGCCGGTCACGGATTTGATGGACAGCACCGTGCCGGGGATCGGCGCACCGGTCTGCGCATCGGTCTTGATGATCTGCATGCTGGGCAGTTCGTAGTTTGTAGCGGTGACGGTATACTGCTTGTCTCCATCGGTCGTATCCACATAGACGCTGATGGGGGTGGAGTCTGCACAGTACCCTGCCGGCGCTTCGGTTTCCACGAAGGACCACAATCCTTCGGTGACGTCCTTTACCTCGATCATACCGCCATTTTTGGTCACATCGCTGCCGACGATCTGACCGTCACGGTAAATATTGAATTTTGCACCGTCCAGCCCGCGGGTCGTTCCGGCAGCCACCTTTCGCAAGGTAATGTCCGCATCTCCCGCGGGAGGAGCCGGCTCGTCCTGTATCGGCGCCTCGCTCACGCGCAGCTTGCGCGGGCCGTAATAGTTGAAGAAGGACTGGTTCTTGCGGTTGCTCGAAAGTGCGAATACCGCCCACTTTGCACTGTCGTCCTCCACGATAACCGCCACTCTGCCCTGTGCGGCATATTCCTCGATCTGACGCTGAAATGCCGCATCCTCCTGCGCTTTCTGCGCGAGCATCCAGTCGATGAGGCTCAGATACATCTCGTAGGTATCGGCGTTGGCATAGCCGCCCGCGTCACCGTCTCCGCCGGGTTCTCCTTTATAGCTCTGATGGTCCCACACATAGGTTTGGACCGCCATAAAGAGCTGGCCTACATTGGATGCCTTGCTGTCGTTGATGTAGGTCATGAGCCACTTGACATTGGCAAGCGTCGCGGCGTCCATCTCACCAAGGCCGCTGTTGGCAATAGCAGTCTTGAGCACGGTGTCGGCATCCGCATTGGTAGCCGAAGTGTAGGTATAGGAATCAAAGAATGACTGCGTGGCGTTGTGATAGCCGAGGCCGCTGTCGAGGCAGTAGAGCAGCCTTCCCGCCGCCATCGGCGGACGATAGCTGTACGGCGTTCCGTTGGCGAGCAGTCGGGTGCTCCAGTAGTTCTGGTTCTTTGTGATCGTGATACCTTTGCCTGTGCCGGATGCGGCAAGGGCAGAGGTCGGCAGCATCGTCAACAGCGTCATAATGACAAGGAGCGCTGACACGATCCTTGCTTTCCATGTTTTCAAGATTGTTTCCTCCTGTCTGAATTTAGAAACGAAGAAGCAGACCGATCGGTCTGCTTCAGATTGATGTTATGTAGGTTTATTTCCCTGCCGGAGTATCTACCCAGCCTACGGTATAACCGTCCCACAGGAAGAGCTGGACGCAGTACCAGCATTCGTCGCCGTTGTCGTTGACTCCCCTGGCAAGTCCCACACCGATCTCAGCATAGTTCTGATTGAGGAGGTTTTTCTGATGGCCGTCTGAGAGGTTCCACGACCATATGGCGACCTCGGATACGGTTTTGCCCTGCGTCGCCCAATCCGCGATGCAATGGATATTCTCTCCTACATAGGGGCAATCCGTGACGGTGGTATTTTCCCGTCCATCCGGCCTGGTGTGGGAGTAGACGCCGCTGGCAGCCATTTCCTCTGCCCGTACCTGCGCCGCCTGCATGAGCTTGTCGTTGACACGCAGCGCGGCAACACCATTTCCTTTGCGCAGAGCATTGGTCCGATCCACGATGTCCTGCCTCATGGCGTCTGCATCATCGGCAGACGTCGTGATCTCCTGCTGTGAAACAGAGTCGGCAGCTTCATCTTTTGCCGGTGCTTCGCCGGTGTAGGGCTTGCCTGTCTCGATTTGGACGGTTTTGGTATTGGTGTCCCAATAGACATTGAAGCCGACAGCCTTTCCGATGTCGCGCAGCTGCATGAAATTGTTATCGTGGATCGTATAGGCTTCGATCTGCACTTCCTGTCTATCCACAAAAATACGGTTGGCGGAAAGCATCGCTTTCAGCGACTCTACCGCCTGCGCTGCCGGTGCGCTCAGTGCCAGTCCGAGGACTGTGCCGCAGAGGACGAGACCGACATTCTTCATTCGTTTCATGGTGTAGCCTCCTTCATAATGTTTTGGTACGCACACCATATCACAAGTAAGGTGAAGAAGTCGAACAGAACATTTTCGGCAAAAGGGAGAACATCATGCTTCCGCGGCGATAACGCACCAGCGCTGGTCCCGCTGGTTGCGGACGCAGGTGTAAAGCGTGAGCATATTCTCGCCGGAGTCCGCAAGACCGCTACGGTCGGCCTCGCTGACCTTAAAGATATCCGTCACCTTATAGGTGCGCGTCCCCAGCTTGGTGGTCAGCTTGATCCTGTCCCCAATGTCCAGCGTGTGGAGCTGCCCGAAGTAGCTGTTGGCGCCGCGGTTATGGGCGGCGAGGCAGACATTGCCCTCCCAGATAGAGGTGTCCTCAAAATGGCCGATGCCCTTGGCGAGCGTCTTACTGTCCGTTCCCGGATAGATCCTCACATTCAAATCCAGCGCGGGGATCTCCAGTCTGCCAAGGGAGCTGTTTTTGTAGTAGAGGTCGTTCGTCACCTCCGTGAACAGCACAGAGGGCTGATAGCTGCCGCCGCTCACCGTGCTGCCAGGGGTGACGCCGCCGGAGGCACCGTCGCCAATGACCGAACCGGATGCGGGCATACCACCCGGCGCGAGGTTTGGCGTGAGGTATTCGCCCGTATTTAGGGCATTCATACTCTCTGAGCCAAAGGCGGGCGGAATGAGCGCAGCGTTCTTGCTGGCGTCGGTATTCTTCATAGCCCCGCCATCTGCCGTGTGGACGGTCCCAATGGAAGTGGATCTGCCGAAATCGTAATCGTCCGGCGCGTCGATGGTATATTCCAGTGCAGATGTACTGACAGCAAGTGCGGCCATCAGGCTGATGGCAAAGGCAAAAACAAAGAGTTTTTTCATTCGCCGTCATCCTCCTCTCCAGCCGCCGCTTCCTTTCTGCGCTTCCAGAACAACGCACCGCCAACGCCTGCACCAGCCGCGGCGACAATGCCGAACGGCACGAGCACATAGCTCCAGCGGAATGCCGCTGCATTCCCTGCGGGCAGGATCGGCTGGATGGGTTCGCCTTCGAAGATAGCGACATAGCGAACACGGTCGAGGGCAATATGGCTCACCGTACCGGTGTAGTCAGCTGTGACGGTGTAGCCTTTGATGTAGCTGCTGGTCGTGCTGCCGGTATAGGTCGCAATGGCGGTATAGCGGTCCGCCACGGCATAACCGTCCATATTGGCGGTGTTGTCCGCCTGCCATTGGATATCCGTGAGCGCCAGACTCTTGCCGTTCTCCTCAATGGATTTGGGGAGGTACTGCGTGTCCTGCTCTGCGAGGTTCGGGTAGCTGCGTTTGGCAGAGATCTCCTTCGTGGTGCTGCCATAGCCGGACGGCTCGATCTGCACGGTATCAAGTCGGAGCGTCAGGGTCCCGATAAGGCCATCGTCTGTGATGAACTCCTTTTCCTGCGGCAAGATCGCCAACACGGATTCCATATCTTTCTTGGCACTCTGGAGCGAAACGGTCTCCGTGTGCTCGCGGCTCTCCTCCTGCGGCAGCTCCTGCCGGAGCAGCTCCACCAGAGTGTAGTGGTAGCCATCCCTCTCGAAGCCCGAGCGGGCGATGCCCTTGGGATCTGCCTCCGGCGTCAGGTCATAGATCTTTTTCAGTTCTGTCTTATCCTCGCTGCACTGCACGGAGGTCGGATAGCAGACCTCCGGCAGCTCGGCGGCATGGGCCGAGGGCATCAGCGCCATGAGCAGCGTCAGGGAGATGAGAAGAAATAGGCAGCGCGCGAACCATGCGTTCGCCGCGCAGCCTGTCAAGCGGCTTGATTTCATCGTAAAATTTCTCCTTTTGTTATAATGTCATGCCGGTCATTTCCGGCTCATCCTGCCGGGGAGCGGTCAGCTCCGTCAGCTTTGTCCTTGCCCATTCGGGCAGATATTTGTCAGCCAACACGCCGACGAATTCGTTACGGTTCCAACGAGTCATCTCGCCATCGCCCAGGCAGGTACAGCGCACCGAGCGTCCGATGGCGTGCGGATTGCAGCCGAGGCCATCGTGGGCGTACCAGAGTTGGTTTTCTTTGCTCCAGCAGGATTCTTTGAGCGTGTCGGGGCTGAGTACCAACACCTTGCCGGTAAAGTCCTGCTCGGTCCGGTCGCCGCTGCAATGCTCCGCGCCGAACAGGTCCAGTCTTTGAAACGCTGCACGGTAGAGAGCAATAAAGCCATCCAGCACGGCGGGATGGCTCCGGACAACGAAATCACTATTGTGGTTGAGGTCTGTTGGAACGTAGATGTTTTCTGCCCAGCGTTTGTTGGTGGGGCTGAAGCGTCCATCCCACTTGAGTTCGTGCAGTGTGTTGGCGAGTACCCATGCTGTGCGCTTGTAGCCGTATTCGTCTAACACGGGCTGGATGCACTTCTCTTTCAGGTTCATTCCATCGAAGTTCTGACGGATCGTCTCCTCGATGGCGTTGCGGCAGGCGATGTTCGCCTTATGGCTCTCCCGCCAGAGCGCCAGTTCATTTCTTTTATTCGCTTCGGCCGCTGAATATGGGTAGAGATAGGTCTCATTCATGCTCTAACTCCTCCTTCAGCAGAAGGAATAAGCCCGCCAGAGAAACACCGGCTTCTATCAGACGAATCCGATCCTCCGAGCTCAGGGCGGACATGATCTTATAGGTCGCTGTCTCCTCGGAGGGCGTGAGAACGACTTCACCATTTCTGGCTTTGCTGCAAATATTATCGGCGTCATCCGGGTCGATACCGGCTTCGGCCAACACGCAGGGCATAACCGATAGGCTGTCCCAGCATTTCTCTTCCCAATAACAGCCATCACATTCATCTCCCACCGTGCCGCCGGCCGCGATGCTCGCCTTCGCCAGTTCGTTGAGCAGGACAGCGTTCAGAGCGGTGAGCATCTGGTGTGTCCGCAACATTTCCGAGGGTGAGATGTCCTCCGGCAGAAGGACGGAGCTGCCCGCCTCCACGCAGAGGAACAGCTTTCGCGCATTGTCCAGCTTGGAGAGCTTGAGACTGGCTGCGGGGATATGAATGCCCTTACTGTCGTTTTCGTGCGGAAGGTCAAAAATCAAATACGCCATTTTATTTTCTCCTCGTAATTCTTTTGATGGGTCGGATAGGCCGATGGACGATCTTCAGCTCCAGATCGTTTGCCTGCTCGTCAAAGAGCGTTGTCTGGCGCGCCATATACGGTTCGGGATCATAATTGGTGATGATGAGCTCACCAAAGGACGAGCCTTTTTTCTGCGCCATCGGGTTATTGCGGCGAAAGGCCAGAATGTAAAAGTCCTGATAGAGCTTTCGGATGAACGGGCAGTCGTTGTACGAGAGCACGACATAGCCCTCACAGCCGGACACCACCTGCCAGAGCCGAACGTGGAAGCGCTTCGCATTACGGATACTGCTGGATGCCCGGTACATTCTCTCCGTGTTGACATAGGGTGGATCACAGTAGAGCAGGCCGCCTACGCGGTCCCTCTCCCTGATAAACTGCAAGGCATTCTTGTTCTCCAGCGGCACGTTCTTCAGGCGTCTGGATACAGCCGGAAAGCGTCCAAGGAATCGCTCCACATCCACGCCCTTGACGCCATAGGACTTGATCGTTCCGCTGAAGCTTCCGCGAATGGCGAGGTAATAAGCTGCCGCGCGCTTGACGTTGAAGAGCCGCAGCCGCTCGTCAAAGATGGGCCGCAGCGCCCTCTCCTGCTCTTCAGTGAAGCAGGACCGATCCCCGAGACACCTGATCTCTTCCGCGATGTTTCGGTAATAGACGTCCTTGTGCATCAGAAAATCGCGGTAATATTCAAATGTCGCGCGGGACTGAATGGGCAGGAACTCCAGTTCCCGCATCAGCACATTCGTGCATTCCTTGACGCAGGAAAAGAAGTTGACCAGATCGGCATCCAAGTCATTGTAGATGTCCAAGCGGTTTGGGTCCGGTGGCAGGGCCAGCAGCACAGCGGCGCTTCCGCTGAACGGCTCTCCGTACTGGTCAAGCTTTGGCGGGAAGATAGAAATGATACAGGCAGCGTATCTTTCCTTGTTCCCCACCCATGTGATCGGCGGCTTAACCATACGGCTCCCCCTCACGCTCACCGAAGTATTCCAGCGCCTGCTCCAGTCCATGGATCGCAGCCTCCAGTCCGCTGGACATCGCCTTGAGCTGCCGGATCGTTGTGTAGACCTCTCCCGCGGTGACGGCATAGAAATAGCCGCCGCGGTCGCTGCCAACAGGGGTGCCCTTGCGCCGCAGGCGGTTGACGAGCTTTCGCAGGTCCGTGCCGTTGATGCCGAGCACCTGCTCCAGCTCCGCACCGCTCACGCGGTACTTTCTTCCGACGCAGGCGCCCTTGAGGTATGCTTTTAGTTTTTCTTCGCGCATTTTTCTCCTTTCCGAGCCGCAGTCCCGAAAAGGGTATAAAAAGAGAGGGCCGTATGCCCTTTCGGGAATACGGCCCTCGTTGTGTATATTCCTATCCGCTCAATAGAAGCGGGATAAGACGGGTTTTATTGGATCGTCAGGATTGCCGGTCACAGCTCCTTTGGGTAGAGCAGACGCTTCATTCGCTGCGTCCGTTCTGGTGGACGGAGCGGGAGGATCGGCGCGCCTTGGCAAACGCTGTTCTGAAAACGCGGGCTATGCTGCAAAGCGGCCAGCCATAGAGCAAAAAAGAATGACCCCTGACTGCGTTGTAGCTCTACGGCAGTCAAGGGTCATGGATGGAACTTGGGCTCTACCATCTGTGATTACCTCCGTTTTCTATTGAGTTTTCAGAGTTAGGTGTACATTGGACTCAGCCTTCCTTTCTGTACTTTTAAGATACCAGAAATCGGCTTTCATTACAATCCGCCGTTTATACGAATTCCTGGCAGGGCGGATTATGCAGCCTTCCGATTTTGCGGCTTGCTGTCTGATTTTCATTGACGCGGTACTCTCAGTTCTGCTATACTGTAAGTGTTGTGGGGCTAAAAAGCGGTGCGAACTGCACCGCTTTTTTGTTTCGGTCGTACTCGCATCCTCTTTGGGGGTTCATCCCATGCCGCGGAGGGGAATTCAGGATATTCCACCTATAATTTTGACCGTTTCCGTTCCTATAGAACGATTATCGTCCTGTGCGCTCCTGTGAAATAATGTGGCTCTTCCATATACTAAAAGGACGGAAACCGTTCAAATAGGAGAGTGCTGTATGGACCAGATCGCATTAGGAAAACGAATCAAAGCTGCTCGCGAGAGCGCCGGTATGACGCAGGATGACCTTGCCGCTGCCGTGGATTACAGCGTAGACCACATGAGCGTGGTCGAGCGCGGCGTCAAAGCCCCAAAGCTCGATAAGCTAACAGCAATCGCCAATGTGTTGGGTGTCGGCACGGACGAGCTTCTGCAAGACAGTCTTATTGCAGCGACCATGCTGCAAGCCACCGTTCTGTCCGAACGGCTCAAATCTCTGCCACCGGAAACACAGCGTAAAGTGATGAATGTCCTTGATGCCCTAATCACAGAATTACAGTAATATCAACACGGAGGTCTGTTGTTTTGCAGGCCTCCGTGTTTTCGACTATGTTCGACAGATTTCCTTCAATCTCTTGTGCTATAGTGGTTCCATAAGAACGGAAACCGTTCTAAAGCAAAGGAGATATAGAATGGAACGAAAGCATATTGATGCAGACGCTGCCCTGCGAGAAGTGGCACGGAAAAACCATATCACGGTGGATGAAGTAAGAAAAGAGATACAACTGGCGATGATAGCTGCGATGTGCAATCCTGACCCTGCCGTACAGAAGAGATGGCGCGAGATACCTCACACCGGTGATACGATCACGCCGGAAGATCTCATTACATACATTGCAAAGCAGTGCCTGCCACAATGATCTTACGCTTTGGTCATGACGGGGACCTGACGGGATTACATTACCTGCATTTCCATCGACTGTTTCTGTTCGGCGGCTGGATACTGCACATAATCACTGCCGATGAACATGCCGGGGTGCTCGTCCTCATAGCGGCAGCCCAGCGCGCCAAGATCCATGTATTCGTACAGCTCCTCCGGGACGGCAGTCTCATTGGCGAGGTAGTACCTGCCCAGCGCGGCGTAGCTGTTGACGCCCTTGAGGATCGTGTAATCACGCAGATGCTCCGGTGACTCCCTGAAAATCTCCCCAGCCTCCGCCTCGCCCTTTTGCAGAGCCATAGCGGAGAGGATCGTCTTTTCATCATCGCTCAGAGCATCCTGTCTGCATTGGAATGCCTCCTGTACTGCACAGGGCAGCGGCCGGTCGCCTTCATGTTGGATCTGTTCCCTGGTCATTGCATCGTCATCTCCTTTTCCTGTTTTTGCTGTATGGGTGAGAGCATTGGTTCATAGTCCGCGCGGTGCAGCAGGCCGTAGGATGTGAGGGCGGCGTTGTCCGCATGGATGACTGTCTCGCCGTAGTTGAAGAGGTTCACATACGGGATCAGCCGAACGGCTTCTGCACGGTTCATGATGAAGCAGAGCTGATCCAGCGCCGCCTCCTGCGGGGAACTCAAGTCCGGCGTGAGGACGTAGTCCGCCAGATGCTCCGTCAAGAACAGGGCGGTTTCGATGTTCCGTACCTCGAACTGCTCCAACAGAGCCTTCAGCTTTGGCACCTCGGATCTCGGAATGTCCCGCGCGGCCTTGGCGAAGGCGTTAAATTCCTCCAGCTCCATGGGCAGGTCGGTGAAGTCCGCCGCATAGGGGATGATCCCGTCATAATCAATGACCGTGACGCCCTCCCAGCCCTCCACACCGAGTTGTTCCTGTGCGTCCAGCAGCTCTGCCTCTGCTGCGGGCAGATTCAGTGTCACCGTGCGCGCATCGCCAATGTCGGGATGCAGTCCGAGCGTGAGCCGAAAGAGGTATCCCGGCTTTTCCGGCAGCGTTTTTTGGACAGGCGGCGCGGTGGTCAATTCGCCATCCCGCAGTACATACAGACTGTCCACAAAAACGCCGTTTTCACCGCATCGCATCATTCTTCCGATGCCGGCGAAGTCCAGCATCTCGAATACCGCATCCGATATGCCCTCCAGTTCCGGCACAAAGTCGTTTTCCGCGTAGAAGCGGCCAAGCTGGGCGTCATCCGCGGCCTCCACAACATGATAGCAGTCTGTTTTTGCGCTGACCGCCAGATCTCGCAGATCCTGCAGCGTAATGACGCCGCCGTTGGCGTTTACTTTTCTCTGCACCTCCATGGAAAACAGTCCCTCAAAGGCGGCTTCCTGCACCTCGTCCAGCGGCGACAGCAGTGCGGCAAGGTCGTTGAGCTCGATGAGGCTGATGTCCAACCCGTCCAAATGGGGCGAGAGATACTCAAAGGCATCGTAGTCTTCGATCTCCATGTATAACTGCTCACCCTCGTTCAGCCGTACCTTGTCCAGCGCATCCACCACCTCCCACGGGGAGGCGGGCAAGTCCAGCTTGGCATAGGATTCGTTGTTGGGTACGCTTTCTTTCGCAAGATATACATGAAATATTTTCTTATCCACGGCCGAGACCTCCCATTTTCATCCCGCCCTGCTCATAGGCCTTCGGGTCCGCACCGGGGATGTTCCAGCCGAACATGGAGCCCGTTTTCATGGCTTTCTCCTGTGCGGGGGTAACGCCAAGCCGCTCGTTGTTATAGTCCGCCAGTTCACGATTATGCGTGGGATCGTTGGTGTTCCAATCACTGTGGTAGTAGCCGCTCTCACCGCGCTTGATGCAGATGAGCTCGCCGGTGCCGGGGAGCGTGGAGAGGCACAACTCCGGCAGACCCTCCGCCAGCTTGGGGGAGAAAAGCTCCTGCTCCGTTTGGATGCTCCACTCGTCCGAATTCCAAAAGTGGACATACAATTCACCGCCGTCATCCACGGAAATCTCCCGCTGCTCAAACCCCTCGCACCAGCCATCAGAAGCCTGTCCGGTGATAAATTCCTTCAAAGTATCCATTTCGGTGTCCGACAATTCCCCGGCGACGCGGCATTCCGCCACGCCCCAGAGCTGCCGGTCACGTTCCTCTACGATGAAGACGGCGGAGCGCACCTTGCGGTCAACGCTGTCGGCTTCATCATACCAATGCATGATGCCGCGCTCCGCCTCCTCCGGCATCCGGTTTTTCACCAGCGCCGCCGTGATCTGATCCTGATAGCCCCGCAGCTCACTGCCCTCCAGAAGTGTGCTGCTGTCATCAAATTCGCCGTACTCGTTTCGCTCGTAGAGATCGGCGGTCAGGGGCATATACAGCTTGAGGGTGGTCAGCGTGGGCGGCAGTACGGTGAAGCTGTCCTCGCCGGGGGCGAGCGGCAGCGTGCGGCCATTGTCCCACTTCATAAAAATTTGCCCCTTATCGTCCACGAAGTCCACCTCGCCCTCGGTGCCGGGAAGAATGGGCGCGTAGGGGTCTTCCATCGAATTGAGCCGGATGCGGGTGCCGGGGGGATACTGCTCCTTGATAAAATTCACCATTTTTCTGTCCATCATCTTATACCTCCCATTGTCATACCCTGATCGGGCGTTTTTTGGTATTCCTCCAACCGGCGGGGATTTTCCTCGCCGTAGAAGTCGAAGATCATGTCATCCACCTGCTTGCGGACGCTGGGATCGTCGGTCAGCACTTCGTAGCGCAGACCTGTGGTCGGGCGATACGGAAGTTCTTCCCGCACACATTTGAGAAAGGCTTCGGCATCGGTAAACTCCTGTGCGTCGCCATTGGCGTAGGACACACGGCCCACCAGCGGCTTGTCCCGCGCCATGTTCTGCCGCTGTACGGCCAAATCGTATACCGCAAGATAGCCGTTATAATCTCCGGGGGACGGGTTGCAGCGCAGGCAGTAGCGGTAATGCTCGGTTTCCACGATGTAGCCGTAGTTCTGCACATAGCCGCCGCTGATTTTCCCGCCGTGGTCATAGCAGAAGCGCTCCATGGCGAAGCGGTTTTTCAGCACATCCTTCCGCAGCGTGTTCACGACCTCCTGCAGTTCCAGCTTGAATGCGGGGCTGTTCAGCTCCTCCGGGCCACGGGGCCACCAGGTATGCCAGAACTCGTTGCCGCTGCGCCCGAAGTCCATGCGGACATGGCCGACAGCGCCAAGGCGCTTATCTTCTTCGGGGTGCTGGGCATAAAATAAGCCCGCCTCATCCGGGCGGGCAGGTCGGATATGGAATTGTGTTGCATTTTTCAAGGTTAAGATCTCCTTTCGGTGTAGAATTTGGCTTTACACATTACTGGGGGATATGCTATGATGTGGCAAACAAATCGAAATATTCTCAGGAGGCTATAAATATGATTGGAAGAATATATCATGTAGGATTAACCGTTTCTGATATAGATCGCTCCATTGCTTTCTACAGAGACATTTTGGGGCTTGAATTTCAGGGCGAAATCTTTATGGAAGGCGAAGAGACAGATAAAATGTTCCGTAAGGGGCATTGTAAAGCAAGGGTTGCTTATTTGAACGGTTCTAAGGCTCTTGAAGCACCACCGGTCGAGCTGATTCAGTTCGTAGATAGCGAGATTCATAAAGAACAATCAGACTTGTTTACGACATCTATCTCAGAAGTATGCTTTTACACGGATAACATTGATTCTGTCTACAAAACCCTTATCGAAAATCATGTGGAGTGCTTGTCTGAACCGCAATATTTCGATTTCAGGGCAGATGGATTTGGGGAAAGTAGAGCGTTTTATTTCAGAGACCCGGATGGAATCATTCTTGAGATGATGCAACCGCTATAAAAGGACACTAATCGGAAGTTGCGAGGGAACTTAGATGGCATTCGAAAAAATTGATATAAACGGATGGAAGCGACGCGAGTATTTTGAACATTACTTTACGAATATACCTTGCACATACTGTATGATAGTTAAATTGGATATTACGCAAATAAAGAAGAAACGAATGAAGCTATACCCTGCGATGCTTTATTACCTTGCAACGATCGTCAACCGTCATCCGGAGTTCAGAACGGCAATCAACCAAGCGGGTGAACTGGGAATATATGACGAGATGCTGCCCGGCTATACCATATTCCATGAGGACACAGAGACATTTTCTAACCTTTGGACTGAATATGTGCCGAACATTGAAGATTTTTCAAAGGCTTATGAAAACGATATTCAGCTGTATGGAAGTAATCATGGCATGACAGGAAAACCGGATGCTCCGGAAAATGTTTTTACGGTATCTATGATACCGTGGTCAACATTTGAGAGTTTTAATTTGAATTTGCAGAAAGGGTATGATTATTTAATCCCCATTTTTACCATGGGGAAATATTACAAAGAAGATGGGAAAATTTTGCTTCCTTTAGCAGTTCAAGTTCATCATGCGGTATGTGATGGATTTCATATCTGCCGGTTTGTCAATGAACTGCAAGAATTGATAAATAGTTAACTTCCAATTTATCTTCTTATCAAGCGGCTTGATCCAAATGGATCGAGCCGTTTTTGCTTACATCATCCGCTACCCCCTGCCGCGGCTCTGGAAACGGCGGCTCCAAGGGTGCCGTCAAGATTTATGCGCAAAATTGTTTGCAGGCTCCGGCTGAATGAAGTCAGCC
>OKSC01003138.1_pt1 | contig 12804 bp, 11 predicted proteins | sample 1601161 | NCBI WGS metagenome assembly OKSC01 (sample SAMEA3541552, study PRJEB24748) | human gut metagenome | biome: human gut; feature: human-associated habitat; material: faeces | place: China | collected 2012
TGGGCGTCAATACGAAGCTCCTGCGGCTGGCCGTCATCGTCTGCGCGACGCTTGCAACGGCGGCCAGCGTCTCCATCAGCGGCATGATCGGCTGGGTGGGACTCGTGATCCCGCACATCTGCCGTCTGCTCGTCGGACAGAACACCCGGCTTCTGCTGCCGTGCTCGATGCTGCTGGGCGCAAGCTTTCTCATGCTGGTCGACGATCTGGCGCGGTGCCTCACGCCGAGCGAAATTCCGCTCGGCATCCTCACGGCCCTTGTCGGCGCGCCGCTGTTCCTCTATTTAATTGTGAAGGGAGGCGCGCGGGATGCAGCTTGAGGTATCTGACCTTGTGTTTTCCTATGGCGAGGCGGACGTATTAAAAAGCGTCAGCTTCTGCGCGGACAGGGGCGAACGTATTGCCGTGCTCGGCCCGAACGGCGTGGGAAAGAGCACGCTGTTCCGCTGTCTGCTCGGCTTTCTGGAGCCGAAGCGCGGCAGCGTCAAAATCGCGGGCCGCGACGTGCGGGACTATTCCCGCCGCGCACTGGCGGCAGAGCTTGCATATATTCCGCAGTCCTACAGTCCGGCGTTCGACCATACGGTGCTCGACAGCGTTCTGATGGGCCTTGGCGCGCAGCTCGGGCCGTTTGACAGCCCCTCTCGGGAGCAGACAAACGCAGCGCAGCGGATTCTGGACGAGCTTGGCATCGGCGCGCTGGCTTCGCGCGGGTGTATGCGCATCTCCGGCGGCGAACGGCAGCTGATGCTGCTCGGCCGGGCGCTGATCCAGAACGCGCACACGCTCATCATGGACGAGCCGACGGCGAGTCTTGACTATGGCAACAGCTTCCGCGTCATGCAGCGCATTGAAGCGCTGTCGGCGGGTGGCTACAGCGTCATTTTTTCCACGCACGAGCCGAATCAGGCCTTCCGTTATGCGACAAAGGTATTGGCGCTGAAGGACGGACGGGTGCTGGCCTTCGGCCTGCCGGGACAGGTGCTCACGCCGGAGCTTTTGCAGACGCTCTACGGCGTTCCGGTCGCCGTCACGCAGGTGCAGGCCGGCAGCCGCGTCTTTTCCGTCTGTACGCCCTATGTGACCGATGATTAAATCGTCTGCGGTTGTCAGCGGAGCTTTTGCCCCAACTGTGCAGCTTGAAAAACTTGAAATACACAAAGTATTCCTGCGTTTTCAAACTTTCATTTGGGACAAAATCTCTCGCTGACAACTCTTGCCGATTCAATCAGCGGTTACCTACGCCCAGGAGGAATAGAGGTATGTTTGTCTGGACACCGGACATGATCCGGTTCATGCAGGCGGCGAATGAAAAAAGCGACTATCACGCGCGGCTCGCCGCCATTCTCACACCCAAGCTTTCAAACTGCCGCACGCTCTGCGACGCGGGGTGCGGGCTGGGAGCGTTATCCGCCGCGCTGAGTCCGTATTTCGAGAAAATCACAGCGGCGGACGTGTCTGACGGGGCGCTGGACGTGCTGCGGCAGACCATCCGAACGCGGCAGCTCACAAATATCACGCCGCTGCACTGCGATTTATTGACGTCGGAGGACAAAACGCAGTACGACGCGATGGTCTTCTGCTTTTTCGGCAGTCTTGCGGAAATTCTTCCCGTCGCGCGCAGACAGTGCGCGAAAACGGTCATTATCATCAAAAAGAACTACGATTTACACCGGTTTTCTCTGACAGAGCAGCCCATTCGCGGCGAGACGGCTTCCGCCGCCTGCGAAACGCTCCGCAAACTGGGCGTGCCGTTCGAATTTGACGCGCAGGAGCTGGAGCACGGACAGCCGTTTGCGGCGCTGGACGAAGCCGTCCGGTTCTTCCGCATCTACAGCCGGGACGAAACGCCCGGCGCGATCACGCCCGAGGCCGTCCTGCCGCGTTTGCTGCGGACGGACAACGCGCAGTACCCGTATTATCTGCCGCAGACCAAGCGGCTTGGCATCCTGACGATCAGAATGGAGGATCTTGTATGAAAGCGCTTTTCACATCCATGCTGCAGGCGCTCGCGCAGGGCGAGGGCGTCGTGCTGTGCAGCATTCTCGCCTCGTCCGGCTCCACGCCGCGCGGTGCGGGCGCAAAAATGGCCGTCTTCGCCGACGGCCATACGGAGGGCACCGTCGGCGGCGGCGCGGTCGAGCTGGAATCCGGGAAGCTGGCGATGGAGGTCCTGAAAACGAAGCAGTCCCTCGTGCACGGCTACTGCCTGGCTCCCAACGAGGTCGCGGATATTGGTATGATCTGCGGCGGCAATGTGACGGTCTTCTTCCAGTATTTTGACCCGCAGGCCGAGGCGGATACCGCGCTGCTGCGCGGCATTCTGGAGCTTCTGAACGGCAATCAGAACAGCTGGCTCGTCTACCGCATGGACGATGGCTGCGTCAGCGCAATGGGGACCTATGACGAGGCGCATGGTCTGCGCTTCACGGACTGCATCACACCGGACGAGCTGCGCCCGATGCTCCGCGCGGATGCGGTCACGAAAAAGGGTGAGCCGCGCTATTACGTCGAGCCGCTCACGCGGGCGGGCTATGCGTATATCTTCGGCGGCGGGCACGTCGGCGCAGCGCTCGTGCCGGTGCTGGCTTCGGTCGATTTCCGCGTTGTGGTCTATGACAACCGGCCGGGATTTGCCACGCCGGAGCACTATCCGCAGGCTGAGCGCGTCATTCTCGGCGATTATCTGGACATTGGCGCGCATCTGACACTCACGGAAAACGATTACGTCTGCATCATGACACCCGGCCATCAGGCCGACCGCGAGGTGCTGCTGCAGGCGATGCGTTCGCCCGCGACGTATATCGGCTGCATCGGCAGCCGCCATAAAATTGCGTCGACCAACGAGTATCTCATGGAAAACGGCATCCCGGAGACGGAGCTTGCCCGCATCCACGCGCCCATCGGGCTGGACATTCTCGGCCAGACTCCGGCGGAGATTGCCGTGTCGATCGCGGCAGAGATGATCCTGCACCGGGCGAAGCGCTCCGGGACCGCGAAAAAGCCGCGGGAGGAGGGGTAAGGATGCACGTATTTCTGACCGGTCCTGTGCAGATTGGGAAAAGCACGCTGATCGCCGCCGCGCTGGACGCTTTGCAGCCGGAGCGGCTGGGCGGCTTCCGCACCGTCTCGGCAAAGCCGGAGGCGGACGGCAGCAGACCCGTCTATCTGCATCCCGCCGCCGCGCAGGATCTGCTCTGCGGCGCACAGAACCGCGTTGGCATCCGCCGCCCGGAACTTGGCATCGCGTCGTTCCCGGACGCGTTTGAAACGGCGGGCATGGACGCGCTGAAGGGCGCGGAGGACTGCGACCTTGTGCTGATGGACGAGATTGGCCGCATGGAGCGGCACGCGGACACGTATTCCGCACGCATCCGGACGCTTCTGGATGGATGCGTCCCCATCCTCGGCGTAATGCAGAAAAAGGCCGACACCCCGCTCGCCGCCGCCATCCGCAGCCACCCGAACGTGCGCCTGATCGAGGTATCGGAGGAGAACCGCGACGTGCTGCTCCCGGAGATCCTGAGCGCACTGCGCAGCTGAACGTCTGCGGCAAACTCGTATATACCTGCCCATTCGGCTGTAGGGCAGGTACTACCCATAACGCGCAGGAGGTTTTTATGTTCGTTTCTTCTGTTCTTGACTCGGCTGCCATTGACGAGAAGCAGGTGGAGTCGTTCTTTTCAAAGCTGACGCTGCAGAAGCTGCTGTACGCGGCGGTTCTGCTGGTTTTGTGCGCAGTGCTGATCCGGCTGATTCTGAAGGCGGCGGACAAGCTGTTTTCGCATTCGAAGCTTGACCACACCATTTTCGGCTTCCTGCGCACGACGGCCAAGGCAGTTCTGATCTTTATCGCCGTCATGCTTGTGGCCGGGACGCTCGGCATCGATACAAGCTCTCTGCTGGCGATTTTGAGCGTCGCCGGTCTTGCCGTTTCGCTCTCGATGCAGACGGCGCTGTCCAACGTCGCGGGCGCGCTGATGATTTTGACGGCCAAGCCCTTCCGGTCGGGCGATTATGTCCAGATCGGCGACAAGGCCGGGACCGTGCTGACCATCGGCGCGGTCTATACGAGCCTGCGCACCTATGACAACCAGATCATCTATCTGCCCAACAGCCAGATCACGACGGGCAGCATCGTCAACATGACGAGCGAGGACGTGCGCCGGATCGACGTGAACGTCTCGGCGTCCTATGACGATGCGGCGGACAAGGTCCGCGCCGCCCTCTGCGCCGCTGCGGCAGCGCATGAAAAGACGCTCCGCGACCGGCCTGTCAAGGCGCACGTCGTCTCCTACGGCGACAGCTCGATCCAGTATGTCCTGCGCTTCTGGGCGCGCACAGAGGATTATTGGACGTGCTATAACGATGTGCTCGACGGGATGCAGGAGGTCTTTTCCGCTGCCGGAATCACCATGTGCTATCCGCATATCAATGTTCATATGGGATCATAAAAAAAGGAATATCCGGATACCGCATATCATTTTCTGCATAAAGTCAGAATTATCTATTATTTTGTAGATAATTCTGACTTCATCTATTTTTAATGTTTTATTCTCTCCGTAAAATTGGATTTCCGGTGATCCCCCGCAGGGGGTTCGCATCGGTTGACTTTTTTCGGGACGCTTGGTAAAATGGACACAAGCTATATGAGGTGCATCCTGCCGCTTTTTGGTTTCAAAGCGCAGCTGCGCCTGCTCGGTCTGTCCGCACGGGCAGTCCGCCGCCCCTTTCGGCTCTGCGTCCGGTGTACGCAGGCCGGTTCAGAACATATTTTAGGAGGATACATCATCGATGGATTGGGATCGCTTAATCACAGTTGAACAGATGGAAGCAGCGACCAACGAATTGCTTGAAACCGGCAAAAAAGTTGGCGCGGATTCCTGGCAGCAGCGCGTCAAGAATCAGACGCCGCACTGCGGCTTCGGCGAAGCCGGCACCTGCTGCCGCATTTGCTCCATGGGCCCCTGCCGCATCACGCCCAAGGCGCCGCGCGGCATCTGCGGCTGCGACGTGCACGGCATCGTCGGCCGTAACTACCTGCGCTTCACCGCAGGCGGCGCAGCCACGCACTCCGACCATGGCCGTCAGATCTGCCACACGCTCTATCAGGCGAAAGAGGGCGGCTCCTACCAGGTCAAGGATCCGGAAAAGCTGAAGAAGATCGCCGCCGAGTGGGGCATCGAGACCGAGAGCAAGGATATCTACGATCTGGCCCACGAGGTCGCCGAGACGGGTCTTCTCGAGTACGGCAAGCCGTTCGGCGTGCAGCGCTACCTCAAGCGCGCACCGGAGCACACCCAGAAGCTGTGGCATGACGCCGGCATCGAGCCGCGCGCGATCGACCGTGAGGTCTCGCAGTCGCTGCACATGACGCATATGGGCTGTTCCTCGCTGCCGGAGGCTCTGATCAAGCAGTCCCTGCGCGCCGGTCTGTCCGACGGCTGGGGCGGCTCCATGATGGGCACCGAGTTCTCCGACATTCTGTTCGGCACCCCGCGTCCCCTTGACACCACCGCCAACATCGGTGTCATGGAAAAGGACATGGTCAACATCATCGTCCACGGCCACGATCCGTCTCTTTCCGAGATGATCGTCATGTATTCGCAGGATCCCGAGATGGTCGCGCTGGCCAAGTCCGTCGGCGCAAAGGGCATCAACATCGCGGGCGTCTGCTGCACCGGCAACGAGGTCGCCATGCGTCAGGGCATTCCGATGGCGGGCAACTTCCTGCAGCAGGAAAACGTCGTTCTGACGGGCGCCTGCGAAGCCATCGTCGTCGACGTGCAGTGCATCTTCCCGGCCCTTGGCCCGCTGTCCAAGTGCTTCCATACCAAGTTCATCACCACGTCTCCCATCGCCCGTATGCCGGACTCCGATTTCATCGAGTTCCACGAGGACACTGCGGCGGACAACGCCAAGGCGATCATCAAGATGGCGATCGAAAACTTCAAAAACCGCAAGCCTGAGCTTGTCAACATTCCGAACCTCAAGACCAAGGCCCGCGTCGGCTACTCGGTCGAGGCCATTAAGAAAGAGCTCGACGGCGTGTGCAACTCCCACGTTGACGCCCTCGGCACGCTCAAGCCTCTGGCTGACGTCGTCAAGGCCGGCGTCCTGCGCGGCGCTGTCGCGATGGTCGGCTGCAACAACCCCAAGGTCCGCCCCGACACCGCGCACATCGAGCTGATGAAGAAGCTCCTCAAGAACGATATCATCGTCATCGTCTCCGGCTGTTCGGCACAGGCCGCGGCCAAGGCAGGCCTCATGGATCTCGACGCCGCCGAATACTGCGGCGAGGGTCTCAAGCGCGTGTGCAAGCTGGTCGGCATCCCGCCCATCCTGCATATGGGCTCCTGCGTTGATATTTCCCGCATGATGATCCTTGCTTCCGATCTTGCAAAGGATTGGGGCATCAACATTTCCCAGATTCCGCTCTGCGGCTGCGCGCCGGAATGGATGTCTGAAAAGGCAGTTTCCATCGGCAACTACGTCGTGGCGACCGGCATCGACACCTACCTCGGCGTCGATCCGTACTCCAAGGGCTCCAGCGAGATCACCGAGCTTCTGCAGGGTGAGACGCGGGGCTGCAAGGAGTGGGTCGAGGCGCACTTCGTCGTCGACACCAACATTGAGAGCCTCGGCGACAAGATGATCGCCGCGATCGAAGCCAAGCGCGCGGCTCTCGGCATCTAAGATCTTCCCGGAGGGTCTTTACCGATATGAAAGTAGCTATCACCGGCAAGGGCGGCGTCGGCAAGACGACGCTGGCCTCCACGCTCGCACGTCTCTACGCCGACGAAGGGCGCACCGTCCTCGCAGCCGACGTCGACCCGGATGCCAATCTGGGTCTGGCGCTGGGACTGACGGAGGAAGAGGTCAATTCCATTGTCCCGGTCTCCAAAATGAAGCAGCTTGCCAAGCAGCGCACGGGTGCAAACGACCAGAACAGCTTCTATAAGCTGAACCCGGATGTTTCCGATCTGCCCGACAAGCTTGCCAAAAATATCAACGGCGTCAAGCTGCTCGTCATGGGCACGGTCGACACCGGCGGCTCCGGCTGCGTCTGCCCGGAGCACGTGATGCTCAAGGCGATTCTGACGAATCTCGTCTTCCGCAGGGACGACGTGGTCATCATGGACATGGAGGCGGGACTTGAGCACCTTGGACGCGGCACGGCCAGCATGATGGATCAGTTCATCGTGGTCATCGAGCCGGGCGCGCGGAGCGTACAGACCTATGTGCGCATCAAGGAGCTTGCAAAGGACATCGGCGTGACCAAGGTACGCGTCGTCGCCAACAAGATCCGCGACGAATCCGACCGTGAATTTATCAGAAGCCGCATCCCGGCGGACGATCTGCTCGGCTTCATCAGCTACAGTCCCACCGTCATCGACGCGGACCGGAAGGGCCTCTCCCCCTACGACTGCAGCCCCGACGCGCTGGATGAGATCCGCGCGATCAAGGCTGCCATTGACGCCAAAGAATGAATCTGAAAGGAATGAAACCACAATGAAGACATTGTTTAACCGCGTCTTCGACGGCTCTGACGAGATGTTCGCCAAGGCCGAGGAAGAAGTGAACAAGATCGTGGCTGAAGTCGGCCGCGACGCTCCTCTGACGCTTCCCTCCACCGCGTATTTCTGCGCCTGCATCTATGCCTACATCGGCAAGAAGGTCACCACGACCGGCGAACTGCAGGATGCTCTGGCCGACGTCAAGGCCATGATGCTCCGCGAGCCGCGCACCAACTCCATCTTCCAGTCCGGCGTCGGCACCGCCATCGCCGCTGAAATGATCGAAGCCTGCAAATATGTCAAGACCCAGGCCCCGTACGAGGGCACGCACTATCACGGCCATTTCACCGACGCAGAGGTCCGTGAGCTGGGCGTTCCCCTTGTCACCGGCGATATCCCCGGCTTCGTCGTCATGATCGGGCCGGCTCCCTCCACCGAAGAAGCGGTCGAGACGATCAAGGGCTACCAGTCCCGCGGCATTTTCGTCTTCCTGATCGGCGGCATCATCGAGCAGGCTGTGGAAGCTGGTCTTTCCATGAGCTTCCCCGTCCGTGTCGTTCCCGTCGGCGAAGAGATCTGGTCCGTCGGCCATGTCATTTCTCTGGTCGTGCGCGCAGCCATGATCTTCGGCGCCATCCAGCCGGGCGACGTCGAGGGCTTCCACAAGTACACCTTCGACCGCATCAACGCATTCGTCAACGCCTATAAGCCCGTCAACGACATTACCGTCGCCTGCGGCGCAGGCGCCATCAAGCTGGGCTTCCCGGTCATCACCAACGACCACGACGATATGTGGGCCGTTCCGAAGTCCCTCATCATCTATGATAACACCAAGGACTGGATCGACACCTCCATCGAGGCGCGCGGCATCAAGCTGAAGATCACCAAGATCGACATCCCCGTCTCCTTCTCCTCCGCATTCGAGGGCGAGATCATCCGTAAGGGCGATATGCAGGTCGAGATCGACGGCTCCCGCAAGGACTGCTTCGAGCTTGTCACCACGAAGGACGCCTCCGAGGTCGAGGATCACAAGATCGTGGTCGAAGGCCCCGAAATCGACGAGATCCCGGTCGGCTCCAAGATCTCCATGAGCTACACCGTCGAGGTCGCAGGCAAGAACATGCAGCCCGACTTCGAGCCCGTCTTCGAGCGTAAGATCCACTCCTTCCTCAACTGCGTGGAAGGCCTCATGCACACCGGCCAGCGCGACATGATCCGCGTCCGTATCAGCAAGGCTGATTTCGAGGCCGGCTTCAAGTTCCGCCACATCGGTGAGGTGCTCTACGCCAAGATCAAGTCCGAATTTGACACGGTCGTTGACAAGTGCCAGGTCCGCATCGTCGTCGGCGACGAGCCGAACGCCGCGCTGCGCAAGCACGCCAACGAGGTCTTCGACAAGCGCGACGAGCGTCTGAAGTCCATGACCGACGAATCCGTGCCCGTCTTCTATTCCTGCATCATGTGCCAGGCGTTCTCCCCGAGCCACGTCTGCATCGTCACCCCGGAGCGTCTGGGCCTGTGCGGTGCCGTGTCCTGGCTGGACGCGAAGGCCACGAACGAGCTTGACCCGCAGGGTCCCTGCCAGGTCGTCACCAAGGAGCGCTGCACCGACGAGCGCACCGGCCGCTATGAGGACGTCGACGAGGCCGTCGCACAGTACTCTCACGGCGCGCTGGAGCACGTCACGCTCTACTCCCTGCTGGAGGATCCGATGACCTCCTGCGGCTGCTTCGAGTGCATCTGCGGCATCGAGCCGTGCTCGATGGGCGTTGTCATCACCTGCCGTGAATACGCAGGCATCACTCCGCTCGGCATGACCTTCTCCGAGATGGCCTCCATGACCGGCGGCGGCGTGCAGACTCCGGGCTTCATGGGCCACGGCAAGCACTACATCGCCTCTCACAAGTTCCTCAAGGCCGAGGGCGGCGTCGGCCGTCTGGTCTGGCTGCCGAAGGAGCTGAAGGATCAGATCCGCGACAAGCTCAATGAGACTGCCAAGGATATGTACGATATCGACAACTTTGCCGATATGGTCGCCGACGAGACGAACTGCCCGAACGGCGATCCGGAAGAGCTGCTCGCCTTCCTGTCCGAGGTTGGCCACCCTGTCCTCAGCATGGACCCGCTGGATATTTAATTCAGAAGCTTCAGGCAAACGGCTCCCGTATGCAGCTGCATACGGGAGCCGTTCGTGTGTGGGTAAAGCAAAAACCGCCGGGCTCCGTGTGGAACCGGCGGTTTTTGGATGGTTGGGATCAGACCTTTTCCTTGACCTTTGCAGCCTTGCCAAGACGGTCGCGCAGATAGTACAGCTTCGCGCGGCGAACCTTGCCGTGGCGGACGCACTCGACGTTGACAACGTTGGGCGCATGGAGCGGGAAAACCTTCTCGCAGCCGACACCATAGGAGATGCGGCGAACGGTGATGGTTTCTTCGATACCGCCGTGCTTCTTGGCGATGACGGTGCCCTCGAAGATCTGGATTCTTTCGCGGGAACCTTCCTTGATTTTGACATGAACGCGAACGGTGTCGCCGACCTGAACTTCAGGCAGCTCCTGCTTCATGTACTGGCTGGTCAGAGCCTTCATGAGATCCATACTTGTGTCCTCCTTCAAATTAAGAACGTTCATACCGCAAGGAAATGCCGCTGCACCTTCGTGCCGGCTGCGGCAGAGGACCATTCTTTTTCACAGACCAATGTATTTTAGCACACAGAGCGCCGAAAATCAAGCATTTTTTCAGGAAAATCCGCTTGTTTTTATCGGTTCCGCGCTCTATAATAGTGTCTGTCATACCGACTTAAAGGAAGCGAATGCCATGGCGTCCAGAAAACGAATCGTTCTTTGTTATGTCCTCCTGCAGGCCAGCTTTTGGGGCATGATCAGCTCTATCTGCGCCTATCAGGCCGCGATCGTCCTCGACCGGGGCTTTACGACCGGACAGGCCGGAATTTTCTGCGCGCTGTGCTATCTGGCAAGCCTTTTTACGCAGCCGGTCATCGGCGGCTGGGCCGACCGGCATCCGAGCGTGCCCATCAAGCAGCTGCTGATCGTCATGCTGCTGCCTGCCGTGGCGCTCAATCTCGTCTTTTATTTCACGCGCCCCGGCTTTGCGCTCACGGCGCTGATCATTTTCCTGTTCGGCGTGCTGGAGACGAACTCCTATCCGCTCATTGACTCGATGGGGATGCAGTATGTCAACGCAGGCGTCAAGATCCCCTACAGCTTCGCACGCGGGATGGGTTCGCTGACCTACGCAGTTTTATGCGTCGTGACGGGGCTGCTGACGGCGCGGTTCGGTATGCAGGCGGCGCTTCTGGCGCACTGCGCCGAGCAGCTTCTGCTGATTGTCTGCCTGCTGGCATTCCCGAGCATCCCGGCGCGCCTTCTGCCGCAGCCGCAGGCAAGGTCGGCCTCCGGCCATTCGATCTGGCAGATCTTAAAGAAAAACAGGGTCTTTACGCTCATGCTCATCGCCTGCTTCTTCGGCATGATGGGCGTGATGCCGATCAGCAATTTCCTTGTCTCGCTTGTAAACAGCCACGGCGGCGGCAGCACGGCGCTCGGCGTCGCGCAGTTTTTGATGGCCGCTTCGGAGCTGCCGTCAGCGCTGGTGTTCGGACTGCTGCAAAAGAAGATGAGCAGCGCGAAAATTCTGCTGATCTCGATCATCTTTATGGTGGTCAAGCCACTGCTGATCCTCGCGTCCGGTTCGCTTGGGATGCTGCTGGCCGTGCAGCCGGTGCAGATGCTGGGCTACGGCCTGTTCTTCCCGGCCTCGGTCTATTTTGCCAACGAATCCGTTGACCCCGCCGACCGGGTGCAGGGCCAGTCCATCCGCACGATCCTCTCCATCTCGCTCAGTACGCTGCTGGGCAGTCTCGTCTCCGGGTATCTGATCGATCTCGGCGGCACAACGCTCATGCTCTGGTTCTCGACCGGCTGCGCGTTCATCGGCGTGCTGATCGCGCTCGGCGCGCTGGCCGTGCAGAAAAAATCGCTGCGCGTGTAAGCTTCCGGAGGTTTCCGTTATGTCCAATGTTCTTGTTTTTGTGTTGGAACTGATCGGCACGGCCGCGTTTGCCGTGTCCGGCGCCATTGTCGGCATCAAAAAGCAGATGGATCTGTTCGGCGTGATCGTCCTCGGCGTCTGCACGGCGGTCGGCGGCGGTATTGTCCGCGACGTCATTCTCGGCGTGACCCCGCCTGCGACGTTCCACGATCCCGTCTATACCCTCACGGCGGCTGCCGTGTCCGTGCTCATGTTCCTGCCGCACGTGCGCGCCCGCGTCGGGCGGCACGAGCCGGTGTTCGACCGGCTGCTGCTGGTGATGGACGCGGTCGGCCTGGGCGTGTTCACGGTCGTCGGCGTCCAGTGCGCGTACCGGCAGGCAGAGCATGATACGCTGTTCCTGACCGTCTTCGTCGGCCTCATCACCGGCGTGGGCGGCGGCGTGCTGCGCGACGTGTTCTCCGGGGAACGGCCCTATATCTTCGTGCGGCACTTCTACGCCTGCGCATCGATCATCGGCGCGCTGATCTGCGCGCTGTGCTGGGACCGGCTGGGTGCGAACGCGGCCATGCTCTTCGGCGCAGCAGCCATCGTCGTGCTGCGCCTGCTGGCGGCATATTACCACTGGAGTCTGCCGAAATCCGACTATCACGACGAGCCGCAGACAACTACCGCAGCGCAGACAAATCAAGATTCGGAGATACCACAATGAACCAGAAGAAATTGAATTTCACAGCGATCATCAGAGAAACGGCCGTTCTGACCGCAGCGGTGGCGATCATCGCGGCGGCGGTCTTCTTTTTCCTGTCCCCGAGCCACACCTCCGTCAGCAGCATTTCCGGCCTCGGCATCGTACTGTCCAACTTCATCCCCCTTCCCCTGTCGGCCATCACGATGATCCTGAACATCGTCCTTCTGATCATCGGCTTTCTCACCTGCGGAAAGGAATTCGGGGCAAAAACCGTCTATACGAGTGTGATGCTGCCCGTATTTTTAGGACTTTTTGAGCTTGTTTTCCCGGATTACACGTCCATGACCGGCAGTCAGGAGCTGGACGTGCTCTGCTACATTCTGGTGGTCAGCATCGGCCTGAGCATTCTGTTCAACCGGAACGCCTCGTCCGGCGGACTGGATATCGTGGCAAAGATCCTGAACAAATACCTGCGCATGGATCTGGGCCGGGCCATGTCGCTGTCCGGTATGTGCGTGGCGCTGTCCGCCGCGCTTGTCTACGACAAGAAAACCGTGGTTCTGAGTATCCTCGGCACATATTTCA
>OKSC01003142.1_pt1 | contig 12789 bp, 10 predicted proteins | sample 1601161 | NCBI WGS metagenome assembly OKSC01 (sample SAMEA3541552, study PRJEB24748) | human gut metagenome | biome: human gut; feature: human-associated habitat; material: faeces | place: China | collected 2012
CGGCACAGAGTAAGAAATGGGGGTGCGGGGGAAATGTATTTCCCCCGCGAATCCCGCGACAATGCAGACGGACGAGTCCAGGAAACACAAACGGAACAATTCAGCCGCCAGAGGCCGAATAAATTCATTCAACAAAAAGGAGTTATATCATGACAGACCGAACACGGAAACTTCACATACCCGGTATTATGCGTAATTACAGTCATATTGTGGCATATTCACCAGAAGTTCGATCAGAATAAAAGGCCTGCATTTCATTTTCTTCTCCAGCGGTCTTCGCATTTCCTCCGAAAAATATCCTTCAGAAAGATTTTATCCGGCATTAACGACGCTGTCTTCCGATGCGAAGCTCCACGGCAGCAGCAGCGGCTCTATCAGCTGGACCGGTTGCGCAGGAAATTTCCCCGCTGTAAAATCAAGCATGGTCCGGAAAACCCGGTCGGCTATCTCCTCAACCGGATGGCGCAGCGAAACGTGAAATTTTTCGTCCTTGAGAACGGAAGCCATCCCGTCAACACCGGCGGAACGGTAAAATCCGGGTTCGCGCGGCGCAACCTCCTCCAGCCGGCGCCGGACCTGAATCGCAGTGAAGTCGACCACGTGCCAGACCGTATCAAGCTGAGGCTGCTCCTCCAGCAACTTCAGCAGAGCGGCGCCATACGCTTCGGTTGCGATATTTTCATCCTCGGAATTGAACAGAACCAGAGGTTTCTTTCGTTCCGCAAACCGATCGATCATTCCCCGTGTGCGGTCATGAAAGCCGCGGTAAACCGTACAATTGCCACTGACGCAGGCAATGACGTTACGATTGCGGTCAATCAAATAATCGGCAGCCATGCAGCCGGCCAGATAATTATCCGTACAGATCGTACAGGCGGCCGGCGAGTCTCCGATATCGTCAATCTCTATCACATTCGGCATTGCCCGAAGCCGCCGGTCCAATGCGGGAATAATCGTCGCACTGCGGACTCCGGCCAGGAGTATGCCGTCAAAGGAATCGAGAACCGAAAGCACCCAGTCTTCCTCCCGGGGATCAATCATCGGCATGAAAACCAGATTGGCGTTGATTCTCATCATCATACGTTGCAGAGTATTGAAAATTTCCAGATAAACGGGAGTGGCCCCGGCGAAAGGATCCCGGCTGATCCAGGCGAACCGGAGTGTGCGTGTACGCTCCGGAACGGCGGCGACATTTACAACACTGCGCCTCCCCTGCTGCTTGACGATAATGCCGAGCCGGCTGAGCTGCACGAGAGCCTGACGGACAGTAACGCGCGAAACACCGGCCTGCGCAGCCAGCTCCGCTTCCGACGGCAGCGGCGTTCCATCCGGATAAATGCCGTTCTGAATATCTCCGGTAATCCGTCTCGCCAACTCTTCATATTTCGGAAGAGAACCCATCTGCTCTCCTTCTCAAAACAATACAAGTAAAATACAAGCTCCGATATAAGTATGAACAATTTCTCATGAAATGTCAATAGGCGGAAAGAAAATTTCGGCTTTTTTCCGCAGCCAATCAATTCCGGCCTCCGTTTTCGATCATCGGCACGCTTTTCCGGTGAAACCGGCATGAGGGAAGAAACCAGGGCAGAAGGGAAACCGAGAAAACAGCAGAAAAAAACGACGCCCGGTCAGCGCGTCCGGCGGACGTATTCGAGCAGTTTCCGCAGGCCGTGCCGGTCGGCATAGGCCTTCACTTCGCGGAAGCCGGCGCCGTAGACAGGATCTTCGTTCTTCTCCATGCGGAGATTGCGCGACCCGTTGCCGTGCCGGAGGTTGACGAGACTTGCGACATATTCCGGGAACCCTTCGCTCCAGGAGGGCGGCAGGGAGCGGCCGTGATGATTCAGCCAGTCGTGCGCGGCCTCGTGCGCGGCGACCTCGATGAACTGGTCGCGCGGCAATGCGTCCAGAATCAGGATCGTGCAGCGTTCGGAGACGATTTCGGGCTTGCGGCCCGGATAGGTCCGCGTCCGATATTCGTAGTTGCAGCGGCCGAGCTCATACTTGCCGCCGGGCACGATTTCCCGCCCGCGGTTCAGGGTGGCGAGGTCGCAGAGGACGAATCCGGTCCGGCCGCAGCCGGGCGAACCGAGCAGCCCGGCAACCTCTCTTTCGACTTCGCGGCAGAGCTTTTCGGCCTCGGCCGGATCGGTGACCGCCGTCGCCAGGCAACTGCCGCAGAGCGTGCGTCCGTCCGGCTGCTGCTCTCCGCGGCACGGCAGGTCGCAGGCGAAGCAGCGCGGCAGCTTTGCGCACTCCATGCAGAAAAGCCGCTTCTCCGCGCCGGTGTCGATAACCGTGTAGCGCCTGGCAAGCGGAGAGTCGCAGACCGAACAATGCGGCAGCAGCTTCTCCCAGCAGCCGGGCGAACAGACGATTTTCCCTTCGGTCCGCAGGTACTGCCCGTGAATCTGCCGCCCGCACACGGCGCAGGAGAGCGCCTGTGCCGCCGCCGGCAGCAGCAGCAGAGACAGCACTGGCAGCAGCCGGCAGAGCCATTTGCCGACCCCGTTCATGGCAGCAGCGCGTCCTCCGTCACGCGAGAATCGCGTCGATCCGCGCCAGCTCCGCGGGAGTCAGCGGAGCCCCCGAAAGCCCGGCGACCACATCACGGATCTGGGCCGGACGGCTTGCGCCGATCAGCGCCGAAGTCACGCCCGGGCGGGCGAGCAGCCAGGCGATCGCCATTTCGGCCAGCGTCTGGCCGCGGCCGGATGCGATCCCGTTCAGCTTCCCGATCTTCGCCAGCAGTTCCGGCGTCAGCGCCTCCTTCTTGAGGAAGCCGTTGCGGGCGACCCGCGAATCCTGCGGAATTCCGTCGAGATATCGATTGGTCAGCAATCCCTGGGCGAGCGGCGAAAAGACAATGCCGCCGACTCCCTCCTGCTCGAGCAGCCGGAACGAGCCCTGCACTTCATGGCCGCGATTCAGCATATTGTACGGGATCTGGTGCAGGACGAACGGCGTCCCGAGTTCGCGCAGAATGCGGAACGCCTCGGCCGCCTGCGCCGGCGGATAATTCGAAATCCCCGCGTAGATCGCCTTGCCGGAACGGACGATCTGGTCGAGAGCCCGCATCGACTCCTCGATCGGAGTTTCCGGGTCGCAGCGGTGGTGATAGAAGATGTCGACATAATCGAGCCCCATACGCTTCAGGCTCTGGTCGCAGCTCGCGATCAGGTACTTGCGCGAGCCCCAGTCGCCGTAAGGCCCCGGCCACATCGTGTAGCCGGCTTTGCTCGAAATAATCAGCTCGTCGCGGAACGGCATCAGGTCCTGCTTCAGGATGCGCCCGAAGGTCAGTTCGGCCGAGCCAGGTTCCGGCCCGTAGTTGTTCGCAAGGTCGAAATGCGTGATTCCGAGATCGAACGCCGTCTGCACCATCGCACGGGCGTTGTCGTAAACATCGACGCTGCCGAAATTGTGCCAGAGTCCGAGCGAAACGGCAGGAAGTTTGAGGCCGGTCTTCCCGCAGCGGCGATAACTCATTTCCTTGTAACGATTTTCATCCGGTTTATAAAACATCCTTTTTCACTCCTTCATCTGGCTTGTTCGGGAAAACGGTACAGGACTTCGTCGAGCCGGCCCGTCACGCCGAGCTCCGCGAGAAAACGGAAATGCGGCAGAAAGAAGCCGACTTCATAAAGATTGTGCGAATCGCTTCCGAGCGCGATCTTCACCCCCTTCTTCAGACATATTTCAAAAAACTCCGGCTCCGGATCATTCTGGTGAAAGTTCACTTCGGCCGCGACGCCGCAGCGGCGCAGCAGCTCGGCGACCGGTTCGTAAAGCTCCTTCGGCTTCGCCATGCCGGACCACGGAAAGATCCGGAACGGATGCGCAAGAATGTGAACGCCGTATTTCAGCAGCGCCTCGGTGCAGAACAGGAACTGCCTCGATGCGATGTGCGCATCATACTTCTCGGCCATATGGTGATATGCGCCGAGCCGGACCTGCGCGAACCGCCGGTCGGGTTCGTCGAGAATGATGTCGCCGTTGCGGTCCACATCGAGCTCGAAGCCGTTCAGGAAGGCGCCGGAGCGCCGCCCCTCGCGGATCGTCTCCTCATAGCCCGGCATGCGGCAGACCGCGGGGCAGCCGTCGGCTTTGCCGCGCGTCTTCCAGACATAGCGCCCGGCCCAGTAGTCGTCCACATCGAAATAGAGCTGCCCGGAGTGTTCGATGAAGGCGACCGTTTCGATGTTCGACAGCTCCGCCATCCGGAGCGCCTTCGGGATATCCATGTTTTCACAGCAGTAGGCCATGCGGGTGTGCACGTGAAAGTCCGTGACGCCCGGAAGCTTCTCAACCGCCATCGGCACCCGTTCCGCCCGGATCGAGCCGTCGGCGCCGACATCGGCCAGCACCACCTCGAACGGAGCACGGCAGAAGTCGGGCAAGCCGCCCGCGGCCAGGCGAATGCGCTCCACCAGCGCAGCCGGGGACTCCGGCACGCCGTTCACGTCAACTTGTTCCGGCGCCTCCGGCAGCGCCGCGCCTTCCTGGCGCACCAGCCAGAGCGGAGCCAGCGGCAGCCTGCGCCGCTCGACCGACAGAAACAGATCCTTCAGGAACCCCTCCTCCGGTTCGCCGAGCTCGCCTTCCACAATCAGCAGGTCGGCCGGAACGAACTTGTTGAACGCGTGCACCGCCCGCAGCAGCAGGTATTCGATCATATCCCCGGCCCGGTGGCGCGGATTCGAAACGATCGCGACTTTCATAGAACAGATCCCTCTTTTCCTTGATACCGCCGGGCGCCGGCCCGGAACCGTTTATCTTTTCGATAATATATCTCATTCTTTGCGCAACGCAATCGATTTTCAGCGAAAAGCCGCGAATCTCTTCCGGAACGGAGTTGCAAAAAAAACCGGCCGGAGATATGGTAAAAGCATGTGCCGAATCGACAATGACAATCAAAAGGGAAAGACGGTCCCGGCCTCCTCCCGGAACGCCTCGCGCTCCTCCGACCGGATTCTCGCGCTGCTCCTGCTGCTTCTGCTCGCCGGAGCGGCAACTTATGTATGCCTGCGCTACCGGGCGCTCGCCGTAAACCGCGACTTCCTCACCGCCAGAACGCCGGAACGGCTCGTCAAAGTCATCTCGAAATACGAAGCCTCCCACCCCGAGGCGGTTGAAGAGGCCCGCATCCGGCTGGCGGATCAGTACATGAACGCGAAGCGGTTCTCCGAAGCGCGGGCCGTCTATGCGGCGATCATCGACAAGGCGACCTACCCAGAAATCCGCCGCCTTGCCGCCTTCAACTCCGCCTCGGCTTATGTTTTCGAAGGGGATCACGCCAATGCCGCCGCCGCGTTCACCGCGCTCCTGGCAGAACCGCAGCTGCCGCTGGCGATGCGGGCCGAAGCAAGCTTCGCGCTCGCGGGGGAGCTCCGGAAGGCCGGGCACCCGGAAGAGGCCGTCCCGGTGCTCGCACGGCTTTTCGAAACGGCGCGCATGAGCGGGGACCCCGAAGCGTCCGCCGTCCGGAAAGCCGCCGTCGCCGCCCTCAAAAAACTCCATGAGGAGATCAGTACACCATGAAACGGCTCGGGGAAAAGTACTCCGGAATCCGCCCGTGGTTCTGGTTCTTCGGCTATCTGCTCGTCTTCCCGGATCTGACGATCTGGATCGCCAACTGCCGCGGATTGCATATGTTCGACCTCGAAAATCTCCTGATCGCCGCGCTGCTGACCGTATCCGGATTATTCCTTTTCGCGGTGTTCGGCTGCTTCGGCTCCCCGCGCTTCGGGCGGACGGTCATGCTCGCGGCCTGTGTGCTGGCCGGAACCTTTCATTTCCTGGATCTCTTTTTCTTCGTGCATTTCCAGAGCCAGACACGGCTCTCCTTCTGGTTCCTGGCCCGGGCGACGAACTGGACGGAGGTGCTCGGCTTCATTCATTTCTATCTGCTGAACGGGAAAACGGTTCTGCTGCTCCTCGCCTATCCCGCGAGCGGCCTCCTTTTCGCCGTGTTCCTGAAGCGGAAATTCGTCGCGGCCGGATTCGCGGCGTGGATTTTCGCCGGGCCGCTCCTGCTGAATTTCGCCCTTTCGCTCCGGCCGGATGCGGAGAACAACCGGTACGGCGTCATGACGCTGCCGGTCCTCATCGACCGCTTTCTCGAAGAGAAGCTCGACGCCGAATTCATGGCGGACGATCTCGCGGCCGCCAATGCGGAGCTGAAAGCGGTCAACCGCGAGGAATCCGCCGTCTACGTCCTCGTCATCGGCGAGTCGCACTCGAAATACCACAGCTCGCTTTACGGCTACCCGCGCCGGACCATGCCGCGCATGGAGGAGCTGGCGGCCCGGAACGAGCTTTACGTATTCCGGGACGTGACCGCGCCGAACTCCTTCACGAACAATGTCCTTCCCAAGCTCCTGAGCTTCGAGGCGCACGACGTGGATGAAAAGTTCTTCGAAGTGCCGAACATCATCGACCTCATGCGGGCCGCCGGATTCCGGACCTGGTATCTGAGCAACCAGGCGAACGCCTCCGAGCTCGGGCTGACCTATATGGCCATCGCCGCCCGCGCCGACGTGTTCCGCAACACCATGACCGTCTGGAAATCGAGCCCCGACGAAGCGCTTCTGCCGCTGTTCGACGAAGCGCTCGCCGACCCGGCTCCCCGGAAATTCATCATCCTGCACCTGATCGGCAGCCACAGCGGCTACGAAGCGACCTACCCCGCGTCATTCCGCCGGTTCCCGCTCGACGAAGCCCCGGAATTCTTCAACGCCCAGCAGAAACAGAATCGAGAAATCGTCAACCACTACGACAACTCCGTGCTGTACAACGACTTCATTCTCGACACCCTGATCGGCAGACTGCGCCGGGGCAATCCGAACGGTTTCCTGCTCTATTTGCCGGACCACGGCGAAAACCTTTATGAAGAAAAAGATACGATTCTCCATATGGAATTCATGCCGACCCGGCAGACCGTCGAAGTCCCGATGCTGCTCTACCTGACCGACGCCTATCGGGCCGCCATGCGGCCGGGAGAAGCGGACGAAATCGCCCGCGGCACCGCCCGTCCCTGGAGCAGCGAGGACCTTCCGTTCCTGCTGCTCGAACTCGGGAGAATCGAATACGACGGATTCCAGCCCGAAAAAAGTCCGATCAATCCGCAGTTCCTCTATATATAGATACAGACTGACGTACAGGCAGTTCCGCCCCAAGACCCGTATCGTCTCGAAATGCCGCATTCTCTACGACAAACTGAAGAATGCCACCTGCGAGGAACGCATTTCAGCCCGGAATTTGCGTTAAGAGCTTATTCAGGGATAAGCTCCAGGCCGCCGGTTCAGTGCATGCGCCGCGGACCCCGGAGAGGAAACAACGGTAAGAAAACCGCCGCGCTGTTCCACACGCCGCGGCGGCTTTCTTTTCCGCGAAACCTTTTATTTCAGAATCAGTTCAATCACCGGAATCTCGCAGCCCTGTTCCGGCAGGAGCACCGGCAGCTCAAGCGTCAGCGCGTTCTCCGGCGTGCCGCTGTTCAGGCTGTCGCCCTGCGACTCGCGCATGCGGATCTCGCTGCCGTCGGCCAGAAGCTGCGCATACCTGACCTTGCCGCCCAGGCCGTGCAGATGAATATGCTTGAACGGCCAGGCAAAGCAGTGCAGATAGAGCCGCTTCGTCTCCGGATTCCAGGTGAACCGGCAGTCCTCCGGGGCCGCAAATTCAGCCGGGGCCTGTCCGCAGCCGTAGATCGAACGCGAGTTGTACCGCATCCACGCTCCGTAGGCCGCCAGCCGGTCGAGCGCCCGCTTGTCGAGATAGCCGCGCGAAGTCGGGCCGACGTTCATCAGCAGATTCCCGCCGCGCGACACGTGGTTGATCAGCATCTCAAGACACATGCGCGGCGATTTCCAGGTCGCTTCGTCACGGTGGTAGCCCCAGGAGCCGGAGAAGGTCTGGCATCCCTCCCAGACGACCGGCCTGCCGTCCGCATCGACCATGCCGCGGTCGGGCGTATACTGCTCCGGCGTCACGATATCGGCCGATTCGGGCAGATCGAGCCGGTTGTCGACGATGATGCCGGGTTGCAGGCGCTGCACAAGCTCATACAGCTTTTCGGACTCCCAATCCTCATGCCCCTTGCCGTTTTCGCCGGGATACGAGAAGTCGAACCAGATGATGTCGATTTTCCCGTAACCGGTCAGGAGCTCGGTCACCTGATCGCGCATATACTGCGCGTAACGCTTCATGTCGCGAGGCGCGTTCAGCTTCGCAATCTCCTCCGGCGGCAGGTCGCGCAGCGGATGAATCCGGTCGATCGGGAAATCCGGATGGTGCCAGTCGATCAGCGAATAGTAGAAACCGACCCGCAGCCCCTCGGCGCGGAAGGCATCCACCACTTCCCGCAGCAGATCGCGTCCGGCCGCGGTGTTCGTGACCTTGTAATTTGTATATTTCGTATCCCATAGGCAGAACCCTTCATGGTGCTTCGTCGTAATGACGAAATACTTCATGCCGGCCTCCCGTGCGGCCCGCGCCCACGCCTTCGGGTCGAAAAGATCCGGGTCGAACATCTCAAAATAGATTTCGTAATCTTCGTTCGGAATCCGCTCGATATTGCGGATCCATTCATGCCGCGCGGGGAGCGCATAAAGTCCCCAGTGGATGAACATTCCGAACCGGTCGCGAACAAACCATGCCGTGTTGCCTTTTCCCATTTTTTTCTCCTTTGCCGTTTGCAAAAACATCGAAGGCTGCATATATTGTACCCGGGAATATGTATTTTTGCAACACTTCTCCTATGAAGAAAGTGCGGGCAGATATGACGAAAACAAACATTCTTCTGCCCGCGGGGCGGCAGTTGCGGCTCGACGGCGTCTGGCAGGCGCACCTCGGCAGCTTCTGGAACCACTTCCATCTGACCGGCGGCTACTGGCGGCTGTACCACCATGACGGCCCGGGCGCCGGAGTGTACCGGAACGGAACCCGGATCGAACTGCTGCCCGACGCCCTTTATCTGCTGCCGCCGTACCCGGAACTCGTCACCTGGCGCGAACGGCCGGTCTGCCAGTATTACATCCACTTCGAAGCCGCCTCCTTCTTCGGCAACCCGGAATACCGGCTGAACCGCATCGAACTGACGCCCGACCTGAAAGCGCTGGTGGACGAAGGGCGCCGGCTGGTCGACGAGGGACAGTCCGGAGGCCGGACCGACCTGATCGGGCTCGCCCTCGCCGCCTCGGCCCTCGCCCGTGTTCCGCCCGAAGCGCTCTGCGAGCTCGACCGCGACCGGCGCATCACCCGCGTCTGCGACTGGATGCGCAATCATCCGGCCAGGGAACTCGATATCCCCGAGCTGGCCGCGCGCGCCGGATTCGTTCCGAATTCATTTATCCGCCGCTTCCGCGAAGTGACCGGCAGCACGCCGCACCAGTATCTGCTGAACCTGCGCTACACGCTCGCGGCGCGGCTGCTCGAATCGACCGATCTGGAAATCGATGCCATCGCCGCCGAAATCGGCGTAAAGGATCGTTTCCACTTCTCGCGCACCTTCAAGCGCCTGTTCGGTTCTCCGCCCGCGACCTACCGCAACGCCTCGCAAAAACCAGGCTGACCCCTTCATGCGCAACGAGCCCCGGAGGGAGCAATTCGTCTCTCATTCCGGAAAAGGAGTGCGTATTATTCGTTTAACCGCGACAGCACCAGAAAAAGGTATATCATCATGAAACTCGATTTCGCTTCTTTGACAAGCCTGGAACCGGCTCTGCTCCGCCGATGCCCGGAAAATCCGATTCTGACCACAGAAGATATCCCCTACAGCTGCAAGCGCGTGTACAATCCCGCCGCAACCCGCTTGAACGGCCGCTATGCGCTGGTAATCCGGGTGGACAGCCATGAAGGCGAACAGATGCTGGGACTGGCGTTAAGCGATGACGGCATTCATTTCACCGTGGAACCGGAGCCGATATTGCGGCCGGACGCTTCGGAATGCGGACACCTGAATGATCCGCGCATCACGATGATCGACGGCGAATATATTCTGACCTACTGCTCCGATCCGCAGGAGGACAACTTGCGGGAGGAAGGAATTTTTCTGTGCATTGCCAGAAGCCGTGACCTGCGCCATTGGGAAAGAATCTACCGCTCTTTGCCGGATAACCGCAACGCTGTTGTTTTTCCTGAAAAGATCAACGGAAAATTTGCGCGGCTGGAACGCCCGTTCCGCCGCGCTTACCGCCCGGAGAATGGTTATGATATCTGGTTTTCCGACTCTCCGGACCTGGAGTATTGGGGAAATCACCATCTGGTGCTCTCCTATCTGGATGTCGCCTGGGGGAGTCATAAAATCGGCCCCGCCGCCCCGCCGATTAAAACCGGGGCAGGATGGCTGACCTTCTTTCACGGTGCATTCGTTCCGGAAGAGTGCACTGCGGACGGCTGGAAAATCTGGCCTCCCGAGGGGGGAAAGGTTTATTGCGCCGGCCTGATGCTGCTTGATCTTCAGAAACCGTGGCTGATCCGGGCGCGCTGCCCATTTCCCGTGCTGACGCCGCGGATGGAATACGAACTGGATCCCCGCTACCGCCCCAACGTCGTATTTCCATGCGGCATCATCCCGGAGCCGGACGGTTCGGTGAAAATCTATTACGGAGCGTCAGACATCTGTATCGCCATGGCAACCGCCCATATCGACCAGCTGGTCGAATACTGCCTGACTCATTCGTCCGATTCTCTGAAACAATGAGAATTTGCCCCTGATGAAAGAAACTGCATGATGCCGCCGAAAAACAGTCATTTGCCGGGAATCCGATTGGCCGACCTGTTTGTTGAAACGATATCCGGAAATGATGAAAAATGAAGTGCCCCAAAAGCCGGGCCCGGCTTTTGGGGGGCACTTTATTTTACGAGGAATTATTTTCCGGAAGCAGGCTGGAGATTTCCCGTCTGCTGTTTTTGTGAACTGCGTCTTCTGAGCTTGGCGATTCTTTCTGCCGAGGCATGGATTGCTTCAGCAATCTCTTCGCGAATCTGTCTGGCGATCTTCTTGTTCAGTTTTTCTCTGGTCGACATATTGTGCTCCTCCTTTTGCTTTTCAGCTTTAAAGAACGACCGCATATTATGCGTTCCGACACGATATATCTAGAATGAATTTCCGGAAAATTCAATCTCCGGCCATCGGTGTTGACGGAATATTGACGATTTTCTGATGATTCCAAATCTCAATCTTTTAATCCTTCCGAAATCCGTTTTTCAATCCAGCCGGATTCAGAATCAAAATTAACACCGATCAGCATTCTTGCTTCATGGCTTTCCCGACAAGTTGATCCGTCTGAATTCGAATGCAATCCTGCTGCAGGCCTCCACAACCATGTCGATGCATCCATCATTGCCAAACTCTCTCGAATCTGAACGTACGGGAAATCATATTTGGCTCGTCTACGATTTTCAATTGACGGATATGTCATTCTCCTGTAATATATCGATACATGAATGGAGCTCGTCTGCACATGAATCATCAAAAAAATGGTTAAATCCTTTTTTAATTTTTTTGTCCAATGGCAACCCTCCTGAACATTTATCGGGTGATTGTTTAAATAGCGGTGCGCGATTGACGAAGAGATCCATGTACAATTTTTATAATCCTGATTTTGTTCTGATAGATGATACGCATCAATCAGTGCTTTTATTGCTTTGGAATTACTTTTGTAAAAATCTGCCGCCGAGGCAATAATATTTGCTTCCGGTCCATACTTTTTACGCAGCCTTGACAAATACCGGAAGTATTTTTGCCGTGCTTTACGTTCAGTTAAAATATCTTGGCTAAAAGCCAGCTTTTCGGCAAGTTCAATAACGTTGCCCCATTCCCGTGAAGTGGCTTTCATTCTATTAAATACCCTGATTATATTTACGTCATCAGCCGTATCGAGACTTGTGCGCACATTTGATTCTGACCGATTGCAGTTTCCTGAGCACACGTAGCCGAAGCATTCTCCGACCGCCCAGGAAGCCCCCGCTTTCTCATTCTTGCAGGCAAAGCGTACCCGATAACCTTCTTTTTTTACGAACTCAATGGAATCACCGTCATTGATGTCTGGAAAAAATTCTTTTTAAGACGCTGCTGATGTCAAGGTTTCGTCTTTTTCAGTAATCATATTCTGGAATCCCCGTGCCGGCAGAAACATTGTTTTGCCGGAAAACGCAGTAAATGCTTCGGAACAGCCCCCCCTTTGGCCGCGCCGAATCCCGCGCGCATGAAGCGGGAGATGGAGAATCGGCCCCCCGCTTCTCTCCCGGCCGGTTACTCCGCCGGCTTCACCATGGCGCTGACCGTGTAGGTCTTGCCCGGTTCGACTTCGAGGACGCGGTAGAAACGGTTGTCATGGTTCGTGCGGATCGCCGCCTTGCCGTCGGGACCGGCGCCCGGCACAATCTCGGAAACTCCGGCCAGCCAATAGCCGGACGGCATGGTCCTGCCATTACCGGCTTTGTAGGTTTTCGCATAATCCGAATTCGGCAGAACCTCTCCGTTGACCTTGACGGGCCCGACCAGGACCCATTCGCGGGCATCCTTGTTCTGCGCCCACTGGCCGCCCATCTCAAGAGTGACCCTGCCGCCGTCGGCGGCCCTGAACGAGAAGGTGCATTCAGTCCATTCCCCGGCCTTCAGCGGCGCGGCGGAATAAGCGGTCACGTAGTTGACCCGCTCCGCTTCCGGGCGGAACGCCGGCGCCATGACCTTCATCTGTTCGCCGGCGACCGGCTCAAGCCGGACCTTTCCCTCCTTCCGCGCGCCGTTCACATCAACCCGGAACGCCGGGGCGGCAA
>OKSC01003147.1_pt1 | contig 12781 bp, 9 predicted proteins | sample 1601161 | NCBI WGS metagenome assembly OKSC01 (sample SAMEA3541552, study PRJEB24748) | human gut metagenome | biome: human gut; feature: human-associated habitat; material: faeces | place: China | collected 2012
CTCTCTATATAATTCAACCGTCTTTTCAAAATCCACTCTTCCGCTTCGGCTGCTTCCGAATACTCTCAATCCTTTTTCCAAAATCATGCGGGTATTAATCGGTACCGGATACTCCGATACTCCTAATATAGAGATCGTTCCCTCAGGCTTAATAAAATCAATAATCTGGTCGATTGCCTTTCCGGAACCGGCTCCACCCACACACTCAAAAGCATGATCTAATTCCATATTCTCCGGAATGTCACTTACCTGATACGTTGCGTCAGCAAATGTAAAATCAGAAAGCTTGTCTTTGCTGACACCAAAAATATACAGTTTTGTATCCGGGAACATTGTTTTGAAAAACACAGCCGTAATATAACCTAAATTACCATCGCCCCAGATACCTACCACATTTCTTCTACCATGTGCAAAACGGTCAAAGCGTGAAATCGCATGAACACTGACACTGACAATTTCCGTAAATGCCGCTACTTCTTTGTTGATTCCCTGTGGCAGACGGACTAATCTGTCCTTGCGGATTTTAACATATTCCTGCATAAATCCATTAAATCCGCTGGCACGGAATTTACTTGAGCGAAGATAGTTCTCCGCAATAAACTCATCTTCTTCTACCGGTGTATTCGGTATCATCACAACCTCTTCCCCCGGCTCAAACTCGCCACTTGGGTCACGAAGTACAACACCAATCCCTTCATGAATCAATGCCATCGGCAGTTTCTGACGAAGTACATGTTCTTCCCTAAGCCCCTGATAATATCTCTGGTCTGCATTACAAATCGAAAGATGTGTCGGACGAACGATAATGTCATCATCCTGCAATCCGATGTTTTCATAAGTGACCTCGAATTTACGAGGAGCCACCAACTGGTATACTGTATTAAGCATTCGCTCTTAATCCTCCTGCTCCGACTGAATCAATGTTTCTGCCACACGCAAATCATAAGGATAAGTTATCTTAATGTTTGATACTTCTCCTTCTACGAGATATACGTCTTCGCCCTTCATAACAAAAATCTTCGCTGCATCCGTAAGAATTTTCTTTTCCTCATCGGTCAAAGATTCATACAGCGATTTCAGTTTCTTTAAGCGGAATGTCTGCGGCGTCTGTCCCTGATACATCTTACTGCGGTCCGGCACAGATGAAATCACTTTGCCATCTTCACTCTGTACAATCGTATCAGTTGCAGCTACCGCCGTATCGCAGGCACCATACTCCAGTGCATAACGAATATTTTCCTCAATAATTCTATGTGTCACAAATGGGCGGACGGAATCATGAGTCAAAATAATCGTATCATCATCCACTTCATAGTTTTCTTCAATATAAGAAATGGCATTCATAATCGTCTCATTTCTTGTTGTACCACCTGCCATCACAGCAATACGGTCTGTCTCCCCCAAATATTTTTTTATAAGATTCTTGGTGTGTGAAATCCACTGTTCCGGACACAAAACAAGGATTTTTTCAAATTTATCATTCACAAAGAACTTTTCAATTGTGTGAATAATAATCGGTCTGTCACCAATATTCATATACTGTTTCGGTTTCTCTACATTTCCCATGCGGCTTCCAACACCGCCTGCTAACAATACTCCAAATATCATAATCTGCTAAAACCTCCAAAAAAATTCGTTGTTTTTATCATATCACAGATAGTTTGTCATTTCAACTCATCATCGAGGCGAAGTTTCCATTTACCGGACAAAATCGCACGGCAGCATGCATCAAATGGTTTCAAGCAGCAAATCAAGGTCACCACAATTCCAAGTAAAACAAGTATAATTTCCCATGTATTTGGGAAATTATGATATAGTGCCTTGTACCAACAAGAATGCACAAAAAGGTTAATGAAATTATAATGAAATACATAAACACCCAAAGTTCTCGTTCCTAATTGAGAAAAAATATTTTTTCCTTTTGGAATGATGCATAAAAAAGCGAACACAAGCCCAAAGGATAACACATACGTAAACAACCGTAAAATACCACCATAAAATGCACCATGCGTAAGTGCCTCATAACTTCTTCCCGTCAACAGAAATCTCGCCCAAAATAATTTATCAATTCCGACATAGCAGACTAAAAAATATATCAGGATAACTGCCACGGAAACTATTTTCAACTTTCTATTTTCTGTCCATTTCGTAATTGTATCCATTGACAATGCATATCCAGCATAAAAAAATGGATAAAAAATTGCAATCCTCAACCAGCAGAAAAGATTCGTATCCATATTGGAGTAACCTGCTGCCATTGAAACAAAAACAGATACAATCAAAACATAAGCAGGTCGAAATTGTTTGGTATAAAACGTAATTATATACATGAAAAATAACGCAAGAATAAACCAAGCGGCACCCGGTTCCCTGAAGAAATCAACCGATATAAATGTTCCTCCATTCATAATACCGGATACAAAATAACCAAACATTTTCATAAACAAATAAACCAGCAGATATGGTACTACTTTTACAATTTTTCTTTCCTTCACGGTTTTCTTGGAAAACATACCGGAAATCAGAAAAAAAGCCGGCATGTGAAACGTATAAACGGAGAAGAACAAGGAATTTACCAATTTAGAACTTCCTAAATAATTTTCGTAAAAATGGCAAATAACAACCAATATTATTAACACAAATTTTGCATTATCCCATTTTGCAATTCGATTCATCTTTTTCCTCTCTTTCTCATTCAATCTAACAAGCACTTCAACGTTTGATCATATACATTTTTCTCAATACCATATGACATACTTGCGTTAAAATCCACCTGTGCTCTATTGCACACATCCACCTGATATGCTGCCTCACACAACCTCCCGGCATTTTCAAAATACATTTCCGGATATTTTAAACTAACATATTTTTCAAAGTAATTTTTATTGTAGTGGCAAACATATAAAGGCTTTTCTAAAATTGAAAATGCAGAAGCCAAACGTCCGTTATTTGTCACCAAAACATCAGTAGCATACAACAAATCCGGAACCGGGAGAATCCGGTTTACATAGCCAAAGCTTCTTTTGTATTGATTTCCCATAGAAAATGCATTTTCCATCAAAATTTCACTGTTTGTAAAAACAAACCATTCTTCCCCAAGCTCTTTTATCCATTGCTTTACATCAATAGATTCCCAATCCTTCCTTTTCATCTCTTCATCACCATATACAATAACGGAAAGAATCTTTTTGTCTCTTGCATGCGGAAAGTAATAATAAATCAGTTCCGAGACATTCTCTCTTCTTTTAGCATCCCCTATATCATAGGCAAACGGCAGGGAAACACCCTCGATTATTTCTTTATCTTCTAAACGATACGCCCGTTTTAACAAATCTGCTGTAAATGGAGAGCCCGGAATGATGTGCGTAAATCTTGCAAAGGTATTTAAATTAAATTCTTTTCCTTTTGACTCCATTAAAAACATATTCTTAAACTGGTAATCATATGGAACACCCAGTAAAATCCGACTACCTTCCGGTGCTAAGTTATTAATTTTAGTTGATAGAGAAGCATCCACACAGACAACATTTGTCATACCCTCCATAAAATCCTTTTTCGCACGGCGGTAACCATGTGCTGCCAGTGGATTTTTATGTCTTTCATTATTCAAATAATAGCGGAGCTTTACATCCTCTCCGGATTGTTTCGCAAGATAATCTTTCAAAAGCGCAAGGTCATTACTCAGCCCACGTCCGCGGCTGCTCAAAAATGTAATTTCTGTCTCATTCATGTTTCGCTTCCTCCATATACTGATTAATCATAGCGGCAATCCGCTCACTGCTGTGTCCGTCACACGCTCCCATATATTTTTCAATGAACTGGTCATATTTTTCTGTCAATGTATCTTTTTCCGGTGACTTTAGATACGCTGTAAGTGCCTGCTGCGTCTCATAAACATCCCCCGGCAAATCATCCGGATAATTCAGATAAAAGCCCCGGTTATAATTGAGTAAATCATAACAGTAAAATGCTATTGGTTTTCGCAAAAGCGCATATTCAAAAATAACAGAAGAATAATCCGTTACCAGCAAATCCGATACCAACATCATATCATTTGTGGAGAAATCTCTGATAACTTCGATATTGTCATAAGACTTCTCTACAATTTTATTTTTCATGACCGGATGCGGGCAGATTACAAATATCTGATTTGGCAGTAAGTCTTTTGATAATTTATCAAAATCCAAATCCGGTTTAAACTGCGTTCTGTCATCCCCTATATCACGAAATGTCGGTGCATATACAATAACATAGCGGTCTTTGAATTCCGGATGTGCGGCATATACTTTCTGCTTTGTCTCATCCATCAGCTTTTCATCATAAAATGCATCCGTTCTCGGACATCCCAACGCCTTTACCTTGTGCACATCGATATCAAAGGCATCCGCATAAATACTTCTTATTCTGTCACTGCTTACCGTCACCATATTGTACTGCACATGATAAGCATGATCCGCGGCAATCGACATATTGGTTCCCCGCTGTCCGAATTTCTTAAACGCACCGCATGCATGCCACAACTGTACAACACGCTGGCTCTGACGCAGCTGGAAGTGACGCAGATAACGGTTATAGTCATCCGTCACAATAACACGGCTTGTAATGTTTTTATAGTACATATAAAGTTTCGTAAAAGGATTATGTGGCAGACGCTTGGCACAAATCACTTTCTTTCCTTTGACATACGGATATAGTGCTTTTGCATTACCCTCTAGTTCACCGTCTTTTCGCACCGTAAAAAACAGCACCTGCTCTTTTACCGGATAGCGTCGCAGGAAATTTACCATCTTACGGAACAAAATCTGACCGATGTTTTCAGACGGGAAACGAAGCATCTTCGGCATAATCTCATTTAAATCCGGAACAATCTCCGGGCTGTTCAAATCTGCTTTTCTATCTACCAAATATTCCTTCATCATCGGAATGGTTTCCTTCGTTCCAACATAATCCACATATGTTGCTTCCAAATCCTCATAGAATACAATACGGTCATTCATAAACGTAAAATATCCTCTATGGTACCACTTTGTCAGATGTGACAGCAGACTTTTTGACTTATCTAGGGTTTGATTTTTCAAAAATTCCGTCTTGAAAAATTTATTGGCAAGTGTGTAATCCATACCCATGTATGGGTTATTTTCATAGCCTGTCTTTACGGAATTCAATGCCACCGTGCTGAAAAGTACCGCCTGCATATCTCCAAAATTGCGGTGATATATCAATTCTGACATAAAATCTGCCGGTGATTTGATAAAGTTCTTAATCACATACTTAAATGCATTATTCGCATAACTGACTTTTGCATCCGCAAAAGTAATGTATGGCGTCTGTGCCTGTTCCAATGCCTGATAATACAGTTCATCTCTTGTTTTTACATCAAAAAACTCCATATTATCCTGTAAAAATCCGGCTTTTTCCACTGCCTCTTTCCAGAAAAGCGGCATTATAATCCGAATGGCAATCAGATTTTGCAGTGTCAGACTCTGAATACTTAACAAAAATTTTTCTTCCTGTTCTTTCTCCCCATAAAGGGCAATGGTAAACCACGCATGAGAAAGCAAATCCTCTTTGTCTACCGCCAGATTGTCAAGTGCAAATTCCGGGTGAGAATCTTTTAACATCGAAATATCACGCATATCCAATGTTGAAATTTTATCATTCATTTCTGAAACCAGATGCGTAATTGTCTCCTTTGGCAGTGTCCAGTATTTCGCATAAAACTGATCCAACAGAATCTGCACTTCTTTTCGGCTGATTTCATTTAAATATTTGTGAATATCGTCATTATTCTCTTTTACTTCCTCAATATCTTTGTACTGTGGGAAATCAATTAAAATACTTTCTTTTGCCGACTCCAAAATCAGCCGGTGTGCCTCAATGTAGTCTTTGATTTTCCAAGAAGAAATCGAAGCCGTAATCGACTCCGCCTCACCATCAAACATTCTGCGGTAATGGAAAATCACACGGTCAAGTCCGGTAATTCGGTTCGTACGGTATACATAACGCATCAAAAATGCCCCATCCTCCGAATAGGAAATCGGTGGAAGACGCAGTTCATACTGCTCAATAATTGAGCGTTTAAATAATTTATTACACAGCGAAAACGTCCACAGAATCTGTGGCTCATATTTGTCTATTTTTTCCATCTGCACCAAATCATTGATTCCATTGACTGCAAAAGTCTGAAAACGATTAAAAATATCATACTTAGCAATAACTAAATCTGCCCTTTTTTCTTTTGCACGCTCATACAGTGCCTCTAAGGCGTCTAACTCTAAGACATCATCTGCATCAAAGAAGTATACATACTCTCCTTTTGCCAAATCCAGTCCGCGGTTTCGCCGAAGAAGGTCCACCATTCTCCTTGTCCACAACTGTTATGTTGTCATAGCGGCTTTCATAATCCCTCAAAATGTCAATCGTGTGGTCTTTGGAACCATCATTGACTACAATAATTTCATAATCGTCGATACTTTGATTGGCGAGACTTTCCATCGTCTCTGTTACATATTTCTCTGCATTATAAGCAGCAACAATTACCGAAACTTTCACTCTTTCTCTCCTCCATGAGTCTCTTTCTCTTCCTGATAAATATCTCTGACAATATATATCGGTCGATCCTTAATTTCCGCAAACAAAACGGCGATATATTCTCCTATAATTCCAATTACCATAAGAACAACCGCAAACATAAAACATAAAACTACAATGATTGTAGAATACCCCGCCGGTGCTCCATTGACAATTTTGTTTATAATAGTGAAAATCATCAATATAAAACCACACAGAGCCACAAATACACCTGAATACATTCCCAGTTTCAATGGCAAATCCGAAAAGCTGCACAGTGCATTAATGGAAAAATGCAGCAGTTTTCGAATGCTGTACTTACTTTCCCCTGCCTCTCTCTTCTGTGCCTCGAACTCCAATGTTGTTTTTCGGAATCCAACACTCTGCACATATCCTCTCAAATAGCGGATTTTTTCTCTATAGTCCTTTCGCAGAACGCCTGCTACATTTTTGCTGATAGCAAAAAAGTCAGAAGAATTATTTTCAAATTTAACCGGCGACATAAGATTCAAAACTTTATAAAAGGCACCTGACGTAATTCGCTTAATAATTCCGGCATCTGCATTCTTCGTTCGAATCATCGAAATTACTTCATAACCATCCTCAAACTTAGCAATTATGTCCGGAATACATGCCGGCGGATGCTGCAAATCTGCGTCCATGCACACAACTCCATCCCCTTGTGCATGATCAATACCGGCAATCATCGCTGCCTCATGTCCAAAATTACGTGAAAAATCGACCACCTTAACTTTGGCATTTTCCTTTGCAAAACCTTTTAACAATTCAATACTGCCATCCTGGCTGCCATCATTTACGAAAATAAGTTCATAGTCCCAAACACACTTGTCCAAAACACTTACTGTTGTCTTATAAAATTGGTTCAAAGACAATTCCTCATTATATACGGACACGACAACTGAAATTTTTTTTCTTTCCATAAAACATTCCTCCGTAATCTTGTTATTTTTTCTTACTGTATTCCCATACTGCTTTTATTTCCAAATCCTCAGGCAAACCATAAAACAGTTTGTAACGCTCAATCCATGGCTCCCATTCAGGAGTGGCTGTCCATAAATAAGATTCGTATGGCAAGTGCCGAATTTCCACGGACGTTTTACCTGCCTCTACCTGTCTCTCAATTCTAGCCAATCGTTCTTTATCCACCTGATAGATTGAGGAAAAAATATTAAGATAAAACCCTAATCCGAAAATGGACACAACTGCGCATGTCTTACAAAATGTCTTTGTAAAAATCCGGCTTTCTTTCTCTTCTCCGTCTAAAAGGATAAGCAGTTCCAAAAGGAGCATCAAAAACAGTATATACGTGGCAAAAAAGCATCTCTCACCAATCGGATTTACAACAAGTAACGGCGCGGCAACACAAACAATTCCCGCATTCCAAAACAAAACTTTCCATAAACATTTTTTTTGACTGCCAATAATAATACAATAAATAATGAGGGCAATCATGTAAGCTGCCACAAAAGCCGCTTCAAAATATAATAACCGGTTCTGTTTTGCAAATGTACTGATGCCAAAGGACGACAACAAAGACCATGTCGTAAATCCTGCCATAACTATCAGACAAATTTTTGCTAATAACGCACTTCTGTTTTTATTTACGTCAGAATAGATTTTTTTATAAATCATGGCACATACAATAACGATTGCTAAATTCATCCAACAATTATTCAGGCAAAGATGCTTTGCAATTTCATTGACATAATTGTCAAATGCACGACTGATTACTCCTCCCTCTGCCATTTGACGATACTGATCCTGATTATTTGCGATCGTATGATATGCCGAATTTGAAAACATATAAGCAGCCCCTGCCACACTTCCAATTAAATATGCCACATGAGAAGCAACCACCTTGCGATGAACACAAATTGTATACACAAGCACACCACAAGCCAAAACCACATTATAAATTGTCAAATGCTCTACAATTAATGCATTTATTACCGCTAACACAAAGAGCGGCAGACAATGCCAAACTTTTCTTCGTGGCATTGTCTCCTGAAAAATAGGATAAACATACGCTATAAATAACAATGTGAAAAACATTGAGGTTACGTAGTTTGCATAACCTGCCGTCCATACAACGGCCTGACGAAAAATCAATTTAGGTATCAAAACAAGTGCAACACAACTTACATAAAAAACCCATTTTCTTTTAAATATATACTCGCAAAGTGCTACAATTCCTGTTAAGCAAAATGACATAATAACTGCCTTTAAAAGGTTTGAGCGCGTCATTGCCAAAACGATAAGATTTCCCACATATCGTCCGTTGTAATTTTCAAACCAGTTGTTTAATCTGTCGATACCGATTTTACTTCCCCATGCCCAGTCATCTCCGGTATATGGAAACAAGTAGCATAGAATGGCAATCAGCCCAAAACATATGATATAACGCAACCATATTTTATTATTTTCCTTCATGTTTTTCTCCTATCTTTCAATCATTTTTTATACTAAGACGTTTACATGTCAAAATTATATCATGCCTCGTCCTCTAATTCCTGTAAAAATTTATTTTTTGGTACTTTTTTCACAAATAAATCACCAAATGCAAACCAGTACGCAAATGCCGGAAATACTTCAAACGGCAGAAACAAACATTCCGTCAGTGTAGCAATAACAAATCCGATACAGATTGCCGGTATCAAAAAAGCATATGTTGCATTTTTCCTTCTCTGTGTCAGGTAAAATTTCAAAGAAAACGCTACCCCTAATAACGTAATCACACCATAGAAAAACATACTGAGAAGTCCATAGGTGTAACCAAACTGAATCCAGTTGTTATGCGAATGGTTTTTCTTTTCCCCATCCACTACCATTGAGGTGCTGGCATGTCCTTTAAAATTCATTTTATCCCAATAGGCAAGATAAATATCAATTCTTCCATTCGTAATGGCATTCAAGCCCTTTGAATACTTGATGTTATACCAAATGCGTTCCCACATATTGCGTGGTGCAATCGTATCTTTCTTGTTTTGTGTCTCCTCCACATCTTTATACTGTGGCACCACAACATCGTCCGGCTCATCCGCTTTTTCTTTATTCCCCTGAAATTCACTTGTATAATACAAAGGTTTTCCTTCAAACACAATCGGATGTCCAACAATGTTTGGCAGATGCAAAAGGCAGATTAAAAACAGAGGATACAGCACTACGGTGAATACTGCCATACAGCCTAAGTTTCCTAAAAAGGTCCGGTAATTTTTTGTCTTTTTGGCCAAATAAAACCGCAGTACAATCCAAAGCAGCACAATTGCTGCAACCGCAATCAGTGAAGTTCTCGCCTGACTTTTTTCCAGATAGAAAAAGCATAAGGCAAGCGAAACATACGTTACAATGTTTTTCCGGCAAGACCGGCCGGTCTCCACACACCAGTCCAAATCCGACAAAAATACAGCGATAATAATATACAAATACAATCCAAACGTATTCGGATTTGTAAAAATGCCGGCATACCTGCCTCCCTCATACAGAGGACGGAACAAAAAGGAAATCACCGACATAACGGCAAACGACCATTTTATGGCATTCTTGAAGCACTGCCACAACAAATCTTTTCTCGTATGATTCTGCCACACAAAAAATACAGCGGTAAAGACAAAAGCTAAAATCAGACCCAGTCCACACATTTTTTTCGGCACCAGAATATCCGAAACGGTAAAGGAAATGCACATACCAAACCAAGCAATCCAAAGAGAACGTCTCCAGTGGATATGAACCAATGTCCGGTCAAGCGATAATATGGCAATGGCAAACATAACAAAAATACCACAAACCGTATTATAAAAATAGCTTTCCTTATGAAGTCCGTAGCGGACGATACAAAACAAAACAAGGTCAATTACAAAGCACAGCGTAATCAGCCGATACCTTACCTTGTCTTTTATTCTTCCCACAATCGGAATCCATGGATCAAGGAGAAGAATAAACAAATCCTGTAATTTCGTAATCAATTTTATTCCCCACTTATTCACGACAAACGACCGCTAAAAAGCGGCCGTTTTATCTCGTGTAATGTCTTACTTAATAACGTCATTCTTATCGGAAGCCGAGCTCTCGTTTTCTTTCGTTTCCTTCATTACTTTTTTCATTCTCTTTGTAATCTTCTTCACGGAATTGTAGTTTGGCTCACAAACATACAGCGCCGTTGAGCGAATCGAGAAGGTCGTCTTCTTAGCTCCGGTACCCTCGGCATTCGCATAAGCAATCTTCCATTTTGCCATATCATTCAACTGCATATTGCAGAGCGATACAATCTTGTCCTTTGACATACTTGTCTGGAACATGGACTTCGATTCTTTCAACAAACTTGAGAAATTTGGCAGTACGGAAGGTGACATCACCTTGTTCAAAATTGCCTCAATCATATGCTGATGGTCACGTCCACGCTGGTAGTCACCATTTGCGAAATGGTGTCGCTCACGGCAGAATGCCAATGCTTTCTTACCATTTACTTTGTTATAACCTTTTTTGAACTTATAATGTGTACCGGCACCGTGTGGACCCCAGTCAGAAATGAAGTCATAATCCGAATACACTTCTACACCGCCAAGCAAATCAACAATCTTTTTCAGACTGGTGAAATTGACACGTACGTAGTAATCAATGTCAATGTTATACAATTTTTCCAGTGTATTAATCGAGCAGTCAACACCATAAATACCGGCATGGGTCAGTTTATCCGGCATACCTCCGGAATACGATTTACCGCCCTTACTGTACAGCGGTACATAGTAATCACGAGGTGTAGATGTCAGTAATACTTTCTTTGTAACTGGATTAACCGTCGCAATAATATTTACATCACTTCGGCTTGTCTGTCCAATCTTACCATATACATCAATACCACTGATATAAACATTAAATGGTTTTGTTGTTACATCGGTATCAACCAATTCTTCTACTTCTGACTCAATCTTGCTTGTATCCAGCTCTCTGGTGTCCGTAGAAAATGTCTTATACTGGCTCTTAACCGTATCTACAAAACTTTTATTCATGATAATTGCCTGCACTTCTTTTGCGTACAAGGCATCTACCATTGTCAACGGATCATCATACTCAACCGTGTTCAATGTCTTGTTCAGTTTCTTACTTACATCCTGAACTGCTTTGTCCGTATTCTCACGGTCCTGCTGTCTTAGAATACCAAAAGAGTAATTTTTAGCATCTGCTAATGTCTTTGCTGCATCGTCCTTCATGACGTAGAAAGAAATAACATCAACCTTTTTGGTTGCACCACCGACATTCTGGAATGCTGCCATACTCTCTCTCACATAGTTCGCACCAACAAGGAACACGGCACAAAACAGAACGGCTAACACACGTCCAAATATATAACTGGAGTTTGTCAGCTGGCTCATCACCTGATAGACAAGCAATACAACCATAATGACTGCAATCGCAACCATGTACTTAACCGGTACAAGCCCTGTTGTTCCAAAATAAATACAAACCAACAAGGAAACTAAAAACTGCAAAATAATTACTACTAAACTAATCTTTCTCTCTAATAATGTTTTCACTCGTAACCCTCCGTTCTCAAATTAGCCTAATAATACGCTCACAACATTATATCTTATTTCTTGTCAAAAATCAAACATAAAAGTCGATTTACAGCATTTTTATCCTGATACTTGAAAATGCGCCTGCAAAACTGCTCTCGTTGTGAGTCATTCTCGTAAGCCGTATGCCAGATTTTTTCCAGCTCCGGCTGCGTATATACAATCATTCCCGGCACAAACTTCTCATAGTCCTCGTAAAAATTTCTGCCATCTTTCTGAAATGCTTCATAGTCATACGCATAAAAAATCATTTTTCTTTTCAAAAGGCAGTACTCATAAATAATGGATGAATAATCCGTAATCAATTGGTCTGCCACAGATAACAGCGTAGCCACTCCCGGATAATCGGAAACATTTCTTATTTTATCCGGATACATATCCCATATACCGGCAGGACAATGCTCTGCCACGTGCGGATGCAGACGGATAAGAAGCACCTCATTCTCTTCCATACATTGATTAAGGGAATCAAAATCCAAACAAATTTCCGGATTTTCAACCTGTGAATCTCGGAAGGTAGGTGCGTATAACGTAATTTTCTTTCCCCTCAAATCAGGATATTGCTCAAAAAAACGCTCCTGCATCTTCTGCCTCTTAGAATCATCTAACATCAAATCGGT
>OKSC01003149.1_pt1 | contig 12772 bp, 9 predicted proteins | sample 1601161 | NCBI WGS metagenome assembly OKSC01 (sample SAMEA3541552, study PRJEB24748) | human gut metagenome | biome: human gut; feature: human-associated habitat; material: faeces | place: China | collected 2012
TCAGCTGTTACTGCTTTTTTTGAATTATGCAAGGTATAAACGCGGAGCCGTTTACGGTTGTAGCTATCAAACACATCCCATTTTCCAGAGACATTCTGTGCCGCCCACTCACCATTCTGGCTATGTTTCAACTGTTTGTAATCCTTGCGCAATATCTTACCTGTCTTATCGACAAAGCTCCAAGTCTCACCATTAACAGGTGCAATATCGCCATCAAAATCTCCATGAGTCCAGAACTTTATATCAGCTATACTCAATTTAAACTTAGCTGCAACGAAGCCCTTACCTGTATCAAGATTGTGATAGCCACAAATTGTTTGCTTCTTCTTGATATCATAATATCTGACCATACCACTTTGTGGTAGCATCAATTGGTCATACACTCCCATCTTAAGGATTTCCTTGCCATTTTCATCTATAAGACCACATCCTGTGATGCCAAAAGGATCATTATTAAAACCGATATACTTACAATCTGTTTTCAAAGTGTCTTTCAAAGAATGAATTGCTGCCGACAAACGCAATCCTTCGTTGTAAGGAAATACGCCCTTGGTATTGTAAGAAAACTCATGAATTCCCTTATATTTTGGAGTAACCAGTACTCTACCATTATCATCAATGATACCCAATTTTGCATTGAGCATATACTGCTTATTATCGGAAGAAGAAGACAGCTTTCCCCCAACCGCAACTAAAGCCTTGCCATAACAATTTGGCTTAGAAATAAAAGAATACTTAGTTGGAAGAACCACTTTTCCATCATGGCTTGCCAATCCCTGTATCTTGCCTGTCTTTATCAAATAAAGGGACTGATTCCAAGGCATAATAGATGTATACTTCAGCGGTAAAACGACCTTACCCCTTTCATCTATTATACCGGACTTTCCTGATTTAGTTACAATCGCATATCCACCTGAAAATGGATAGGCACTCTCATAAGCACATTTAATCACTTCGGCTCCATTTTTATCAACGAACCCGACTTTACCTTTCTTATTAACATGGATCGTTAAATCCTGGGCTTGGGCAACGCAAGCAAAAGTCACACTTGCTACCATTAAAATCTTTCTAAGCCTCATAGTTCTTATACATTAATTTATGAATAAATAATCACTTACTAAAGTTTTCCACCCAAAAATAATGGGAGAAACAGTTTCTCACTAAAAGTTGTATCTTTGTAATCGCTAGAAAACAATAGAACAACGGTTTTAAGAGTAACTATATATTGATGCAAAATTAAGATTTTTTTCTGAATTATACAACATTTTAAGTGTTAAAAGTTGTTGCAAACCATTTAAAAGGCTTTTTAACCGATTGGCGCATGGCATTTACTATTATCGCATGTTATATAGAGCTACTATAGACAGACAAAAAATCTTTTTCGAGAATTCGCTACAAGCATCATGGTGTTACCTTTGACAAATTGGAATCAATAAGAATCTAGCTGTCTCTGCTCATCTTTTTACGTTAAAGCTGATTGCCCTCCGCCTCCACAATCTGTCCATCAAACAGGCGGATGGTGCGATGGGCTATCTTGGCATCATGCTCATTATGCGTTACCATGACGATGGTGGTGCCCTCGTGGTTAAGCTCAGTAAGCAGATGCATCACCTCGGCTCCATTCTTGGAATCGAGGTTACCCGTAGGCTCATCGGCAAGGATGAGCTTCGGACCAAAGACCACGGCACGGGCGATGGCTACACGCTGCTGCTGACCACCCGAAAGCTGGTGGGGGAAGTGCTTGGCACGATGGCTGATGGCCATTCGCTTCATAATCGCCTGCACCTTTGCCTTGCGCTCCGCCTTCGGAATATTAAGGTAGGTAAGAGGAAGCTCGATGTTCTCCTCTACATTCAATTCATCTATCAGATTGAAGCTCTGGAACACAAAACCGATTTCTCCCTTTCTCACATCCGTACGCTCCTTTTCCTTCAGGTTTGCCACCTCGTGATTACCCAGGAAATATTTTCCCGAAGTTGGGTTGTCGAGCAAACCGAGGATGTTGAGCAAGGTGGATTTGCCGCAACCAGATGGTCCCATAATGGCGACAAACTCGCCGTCTTCTACTGTGAAAGATACGTTATTTAAAGCAATCGTCTCCACATCTTCTGTGCGGAAAGACTTGCAAAGATTCTCTATTTTAAGCATTTTCTTATCTTTTTACTTTTTTACTTTTAATTTTATTCATCCTTGAGATATTTCACCGGATTACTATTCGCCACCTTGTAGCAGTTGATGACGACGGAAAGCCCGATGATGGCGAGCAAGATGATGGTAACGCCGATAAACAACAAAGGCGTCATCGTAATCTTCTCGCTAAACGACATGAGCCATTGTCTGGCTATCAGCCAAGCCCCCAAGTCGCCCACTATGATGCAAGGCAAGGCAATCTTTATGATGTCCTTCAGGAAGATGCGAAGAATATCCTTCACCTTCGCTCCGTTCACCTTTCTGATTGCAATCTCCTTGCGGCGGCGGTTCACCTCATCACTCGTATAACCCACCAATCCGAAGAGGGCGATAATCATCGTTACGATGCCGGCAACCAAGATTCCGTTGCGGAAATTGAGCTGGGAAGCATACTGGTTAGCCAGTTCTGAGGCATAACTCTTCACGATGACCTTATTGTTCGGATACATCGCCTGCACCTTCGATTGCAACTCTGACAACGATTCATCCCTTAGTTCTTTAAACTTAACCAACATATAATAAGCTGTCTTGGATGAATAGAAATACAAGTCAGGAAATTCATTCATTCCATCACCCCCGGTTTCCACAGCACCCCAGCGAATATTCCTGCACACGCCACAAATAGTAAAGATATTATTATCATGTCCCGTACAGGTAATTTGCTTGCCAACTACGCCATCCATCCAATGCCACGTTTTGATGAGTTTCTCTGCACCTCGTTCATCAATAATTACCTGTCGGCAACTGTCATTTCTTTCCGTAAAGAAAGAACCCTGAACGATAGGAATATTCATCATCTTGAAGAAATTGTCATCCACTCCCGACATCTCCATGATATTAAAGGTATTCTTCTCGTCGCCAGGTACTCCAACCATATTTCCACTACGATCATACCCATCGAGCGGAACATTAAAAGTCGAGCTGCAATCCTTGACATTCGGCATCCGTCTGATTTCTGCCAGACATTGGTTGCGCTGGTCTCTATTGCTGGCATCTATCGAAACAATCGCTACATGATCGTAATCATACCCAGGATTGAGTCCCAACATCAGCTGGTATTGACCATTCACGATGTAAAGCAAACTGAACAGCAAACCAGAGATAACGAACTGGATACCCAACAAGGCAAGCTTCCATCGGTTGCGATTCTCATTATAACCACGGAAAGCGATGGCTACAGGAATCCTATTGTAAAGCCAACCTGGCAGCAAGCCGCCAACCAGCAGCACCAGAATACAGATAGCCACCAATATCCAACTGCCACGATTAAGCACCAACGTGCTTACCGGAGCAGAAAGGAAGTTTTCGATGGTTCCCTTGCAAAGGAATACAAGACCTGCAGCAAGAACAACCGACAGTCCCACATGCACCAAAGCCTCAGAGAAAATGATGGCATGAATGTTCTTCGATTCGGCACCATAGCACTTACGGACAGCCATTTCGCGAGAACGACCCACGAGATTTCCCACGATGATAAGCAGATAGTTCATCACAGAAGTGAAGAGGAGGACAAAAGCGATAATTCCCATAATCCATCCCATCTTCTTGACATAAGGGTCTTGGGTGTAAACATCGCTCAATACCGTGAAATCATAGTTCAGTTCTATTCCCATATTCTTCATCTCCTTCAAAGGAAAATGATCCTCTCGCATCTTATTCACGTAAGGCTTGAGTTCTTTTGCCTCATGCCCCTTTGCCAACCGGATGTAGGATCTATAACAATCATTTCCCACCCATTGGCCTCTGCCATCGTAGGAATATACGTATGGCACACTACACCTCGACAGAATCATCTGCGTACCATGAAAGGATGAACCCCAAGGAAACGCTTCGAAAACACCATAGATGGTAAAAGTGGTACCCGGATATTTAGAAAGCGTGAAATGCTTACCAACAACATTACCCCCTATCTTTGCTGCCGTTTCTGAATCGATGAGACAGGATAAGGGTTGGGATAAAATCTGTTTAGCCTTGCCTATCAATATCTTCTGTGGAAAGACATCAAAGAAACAACTGTCTGCCATCCTGATATTGGCAGAAACGATGTTCTGGTCTTCCATCTTGCATTGGGCACCATCATAAAAATAGAGAGTACTGGTAGCAGCTTCCACCATAGGCGCATATTGCTTTACACCTTGGGCGGTGGCTCCTGAAGTATTGGTAAACTCCATGGTTTCACCATGGTTAGTACCCACTTCCGAAATCATATACGTCCTCTCCCAACTAGGGAAATACGTATCGTAGGTCTGCTCGAAATAAATCTCGGCGATAATCACCGAACTGATTGCCAATCCGAGCGCCAGGCACAAGATCTTCACGAAGTTGTGCTGGCCCCTTCGAGGCAGATTCTTGAATGCGTTAATAATATGATTCATATCAAATATCCTGTTTCTAGGGCGTTAGCCCAATTTATCACTAATCACTACTAGTTAATCATTATTAACTAATCACTACTAATTAAAAACTAATACATCATTATCCTTATAGGCCTCATAGCCGCTAACGATAACCTGCTCGCCCGGCTCCAAGCCCTCAATCACCTCATAATACTGAGGATTCTGGCGACCGATGGTTATCTTTCGGCGATAAGCCTTCTTGCCACTCTTGTCTAATACGAAGATCCATTGACCGCCCGTTACACTATAAAACGTGCCTTTAGGGATAATTATTGCCTGCTTCGACTGACCGAGCTGCAAATCTACATAATAAGTCTGACCGGTTCGGATGTTGCCAGGGCGAACGCCTTTGAAAATGAAGTCGATGCGGAATCTGCCATCTCTTACCTCGGGATAAACCTTGCGAACCTGCAGGAGATAATGCTTGCCGTTCTGGTCGAAGGTGGCTGTAAGTCCCGGTTTTACCCGGTCGATGTAATGCTCATCCACCTGCGCCTGCACCTTGAAATCGCTGAGGTCGTTGATGACTCCTATCTTCTGTCCAGCCTGGATGCTCTGTCCCAGTTCCACATCGAGCAAGCCGATTTCACCCGATATGGTGCTGCGGATGTTCAGCTTCTCCTTGCGCTGGCGAACCAGCTGCACATTCTTCTGCATGGCTTCCAGATTATCGCCCATCTGCTCCATCTGCGAACGGCGGAGCTGGGCATCCTTCTTCAATCGCTTGCTGATGAGCGCATGCTTCTTGACGGCAAGGTCGTAATCTTCCTTAGCCTTCAGATACTCCTCGCGCGAATTGAGTTCTTCCTTGTGCAACGCCTCCTGATGCTGATAGGAACGGCGTTTGGTAATGACATCCTGCGAAAGCGAAAGCTCCTCGTTGCTGTTGTTCAGGCGGTCCTGTTCCATCGAAATCTGGGTGTTGCGAAGCATGTCCTGCTTTTCGGCAAGTTCGCTTTCGGCATTCAGAATCTCCAGGTCGAGATTCGAATTGCTCAGTTTCACGATTACATCGCCCTTGTTTACGTGGGCGCCTTCATCCACCACTTTCTCCAGAACAATACCGCCTTCCTCGGAACTGATCTGTACCACGGAGATAGGAACCACCTGTCCATCCACCGAAACATAATCGTTGAACTGCGCCTTCTCTACGGTTCCGATGCTCAATCCCTTCCTGTCCACCTTCAGGGTGGAAGAGAAATTGCTCAATCCCAACCAAATGAGGACTGCGATCAAAACCGCTCCTCCGCCAATCCATGCCCAATACTTGCGAGGCACGAGATATTTTTTCTTTTCTATTTTTATATCCATAATTTAAGTGAAGAGTGAAGAACGAAAAGTGAAGAATTCACTTGCATTCTCCAGGTTTATTTAATTAAATTTTCTCCCTGGTAATAAGCAACCAGCCTCTGTTTGATGATGAGCAGCATCTGCATCTGGAGTTCCTTGATTTTGCTTTCCAGAAGCGTCTGGGCTGCGGTATGAAGATCGAAGGTGGAAAGCATTCCTTCCTCAAACTTGCGGCTCGACATGTGATAGGCGAGCGAATCGGAGGCCACCTTCTTCTGCATCTGATGCAACTCCTTGGCGTAACCCTCTGCATCCATTACCGCCTGGGCTATCTGGTCGTGAAGTTTGCGACGGGTTTCCTCCAGGTTCACCTGTGCAAGTTGCCAATCGTTGCGTGCCTTCTTCACGCTGTGCCAGCGGTCGCTATTATAAAAAGGTATGGAAAGGGTCAACGCGAGGTATTCGCCCTGGTTGTTGTGAAACTGCGAGGCAAACCCATCGTATTGCCCTTTCTGAGAGAGATTCTTGTAATAGTTGGTAGAAATGCCGCCACCGAGAGAGAGTGATGGCAGCAACCTGCCTTTTGCTATCTTATAATCATACCGTGCCCGCTCCACTTCGTATTCTGCCGACTTCAAATCGGGAGAAATATGCTGGAAACCCTGGTAAACGGTTTCGTAGTTTACTCCAGATTCAGAAACCTCTTTATTATCAGACGTTAGCTTCAAATTCTGCTCCTCTTTAATCAGAATTTTCAGCTCTTCATCCACCGGAAAATTCATCGCCGATTTCAAGGCGAGCAGACTCTGTTTTGCCACATTCTCCTGATGCGTAAGATTGTATTCATCTTCCGCCACCTGCGATTCCATCTGTACCACATCCGGTCGGCCTTTTTCGCCCAGTTCATACAGGCGCTTCATCTTATCCAGCATCCGCTTGCTTTCGTTCAGTTTCTCGCTTGCTATCCGAATGCTTGCCTCAGCATAGGCAGCATCCACATATTTCTGCATCACGTCGATGGCTCTATCGTCCTGAATTTTCTGCATCGCCGTGGCTGAATAATCCCGGCTCAACTTAGCCTGTTTCAAGGCGTTGATGGTGGCGAAACCATCGAAGACATTCAGTTCGGCATAAAGCTGATAGTAGTTGTTGAATGTCGTTACATTATTATAAGTATTGGTTTCCGGGTCGATGTTTCGTCCCCAGGCATACTGTCCCTGCACGCCGCCCGTAACGGTAGGCAGGAATCCTGCCACAGCATGCTGGTAATCCTGCTTGCGCTGGCGGGCGTTTACCACCTCCCGCTTCACCTCCGTGGCGTGCTCCACGGCGTATTTCATGCAGTCGTCAAGGCTCCAGCTCTGTGCCGAGGCTCCAGCCGTCCAGACCAACCATCCTATCAATATTCCTATTCTTTTCATAATCTTCTTCATTTTGGCATGATAAGGACAAGAGCCGTGCCAAAACAGCATTTCTCCTGATAATCAAACCATTAAATAAAAACTCTCATTAAACAAACTGTCCAACAATTAGACACCACCGTCTAATTGTTGGACAGAAGCCGCAGATCAAAGCTGATCATTCATCGCATCCACCACTTGTCCATCAAACAGATTGATGATGCGACTGGCGTAGGTAGCATCGTGCTTGGAGTGCGTCACCATCACGATGGTGGTTCCCTCCTCGTTCAGCTCGCTAAGCAACTGCATCACCTCCATACCATTCTTGGAATCGAGATTACCCGTAGGCTCATCGGCAAGGATGATGCTTGGCTTGCCCACCACGGCACGAGCTATCGCAACACGCTGCTGCTGACCTCCGGAGAGCTGATGAGGATAATGCTTGGCACGATGACTGAGCTTTACCTTGCGCAGGATGTCGAGCACTCGCTCCTTGCGTTCCGCCTTGCCAATGCCTAGATATTTGAGCTGCAGGTCGATGTTCTCCTCTACCGTCAACTCATCTATCAGATTGAAATTCTGAAAGACGAAGCCGATGCGACCCTTGCGATAAGCCGTGCGCTCACGCTCCTTGAGATGTCCTACTTCCTCATCGCCCAGCCAATACTTACCCTCGGTAGGTGTATCGAGCAAGCCGAGGATATTGAGCAAGGTAGACTTGCCACATCCCGAAGGTCCCATGATGGCTACAAACTCGCCATCCTTTACATTGATGTTCACGCCGTTCAGGGCGATGGTCTCTATCTCTTCTGTACGAAATATTCTCGTTAAATTCTCTGTACGTATCATCTTGATTTAATGTTTAATGTGTAGTGTTTAATGTTTACTTAGCTCATCATGCTATTCCATCTTGATGCTGTCTATCGGATTCTCCAGAGCGGTGCGCAGGGTATAGCTGAAGACCGATACCAAGGCTAGCAGCAAGGTGAAGATAGCTCCTGCTACCAATGTCCACCAAGGGAAATCGATGCGATATTTGAAACCTATCAAGTATTCTTGCATCAGCTTGACACACAATGGGATGGCGATAACCACAGCCACACACGATGTGATGAGGAATCGCTTGGAAAGTTGCCATGCCGCATCAGTCACCGAGGCTCCCATCACCTTGCGCAAGGCTATCTGTCGGCGCTGCTGGTTGCCGTAATATACCGACATGCCAAACAAGCCGAGGGCGGAAATCAAGATGGAGATGCCCATGAAGGTGATGATGAGCACCATCATGTTGTGCTTCTCCTTGAGCGCATCAGCCAAGGTGTCGTCCAGATACTCCGTATCCATGTCGGTAGGTACGCCCAACTGTTCCTTAGCCACTTGCTTGCAGGCACTCCGGATAGCAGCCAAGGCTTGGGCATGGTCACCACGAGTCTTCACCAAGATGGTCCAAAGCACATCATGATTGGAAGGAACACGTATCGCATTATGATTTCCAAATTTGTCAGATTTGAACTCATCAAGAGCGTCGCCACAGTGGAAATTTTTCACAACGCCACAAACCTCATATTCCGGCTTGCCTTCACGATTACCGAAATATGGTTTCTTGCTCGATACGCCAAAGGTTCGCTTGGCTTCCTCGCTAACCCAGATTTTGCCTGGCGTTGGGTCAGAATATCGCTCCAGCACCTTGAAGCCCATCATCTTCATCGCTATGGAATCCAATACGCTCAATCGCAAGAACGCTAAATTTTCTCCCTTCTCATCATGCACTCCATTAGCAAAGCTGATGACAGGATTGTTGCCGATAGCCGTAGCCTCCTCCACCTCTGACAGAGACTTCAATCTCGCTATCAACGCTGCGTTTCTGACATCCACATTATCAAATCCGAAAGTGGTGGAGATGCAGAGAATGTCTTTCGTCTGATACCCCAAAGGTATGTTGGCGAGATGGCGCATCTGGAGCATCATCGTGATAGCCATCACCACCAGCGACATACTGATAACGCTCTGAGCTACGATAAATATCTTGCTAAACCACATCTTGCTGCGCAAGCGGATGGTGCCCTTCACTACATCTATCGGATTGAAGCGAGACACCACAATGGCAGGGAACAAGCCCGACAATAAGGAGATGACGAGATAAGCCACCAACAGGCATCCCCAAACGGCAGGCGAAGAGAAGAGAGAAATCTTCGTATCCAAGATGCTATTAAATAAAGGTGTGAATGCCCAAGCCAGCAAAATGCCCAGCAAGAAGCAACCTGCCGTGAAGAGTGCAGCCTCCTTGATATAGCGCAATACCACACTCAGTACCGACTCACCCAACAGGCGGCGGGTAGCCATCTCCTTGGCTCGATTGCCTATCTGCGCCACGGTGAGATTGATGTAATTGAAGATGGCTGAAAGCAAGAGGACGAGTGCCACAATCAAAAGGACATTGACCAAGGTCTTGCTGCCATGACGGACATGCGAGCATGTAATATCTGAAAAATACAACTTGTCCCAGCGCACCAAGCTAGAGCCCCACAAGAAACTGCCAGTCGTCTTCTCACGACTCCACCATTTCTTCCAATAGCCCATATATTTATTGAGCAACGTGGCATTCACCTTTTCTGGGTCAGCGCCATCTGCCAATCGGACGATGGTAACAACCTCGCCAAACTGATCCATCGGATACAAATCTGCGTCCTTAAATTTCATGGAAACAAAGATGTCGGTGGGTTCCAGCAAGTCTTCCCTGCCAAAATCATCCACGATGCCCACTACCTTGAATTGTAGCGTATCGCATGTAACTACCTGCCCGATAGGATTCGCATTGCAAAAAGCCCTCTTGGCAAAAGACTCGGAGATAAGGGCCTGGTGCTTATCCGTGAGCACACGATGAGCGGAGCATCCCCTGCACTTCATTCCCATCATATCCAAGAAGTTAGGATCTATGGCACGTGCCTGCACATGAAAGTATTGACCATCCACCACAGCACCCTTGTCAGTATAATAATCGCTAAATCGGGTCCATTCCTTGATTTCTGGGATGGAAGGGAAAAACTCCTTAGCCGTACCCAGGGTCATGCCAAGATAATCGCCCGAACCAGGCACATAGAGGTTCTTGGCATCTGGCTGATGAGTGCCCACCCGATACTCCATGAAGGCGTAAGATACCAAAATCATCACAAAAGCCAAGGCTATCGAGAGTCCGAAAGCCTCGATAACCGTATAGAGCTTGTTGCGCGATAAAAACTTAAAATAACTTTTCATATCTGTTGTTTCTTTATTTTCTGATGCTTTTTCTGATGCATCCTATCTGATGCTTTTTTCTGACGCAAAAGTAATCATTCCTTTTGATTCTGCCAAGAATCAGAAGCTAGCGGCAAGCGGATTGTATGAAATTCATACACTCTTCTGTATGATAATCACACATCATCTTCCGTTTTGTTGGCTAATTCAAGAAAAAAGTGTACTTTTGCAAACAAAGACAAAAGATATAACAGAACACAAATAGATGAAATACGGAACAATACTTATTATCGACGACAATCCATCGATACTCACAGCCCTGAAGATATGCCTGGGCGGCACTTTTGAGAAGATTCTCACCTTGCCTCGCCCAGACACCGCCCCCACTCTGCTCCAACAAGAGCCAGTGGACATCATCTTGCTCGACATGAATTTTTCCTTGGGCGTAAACAGCGGACAGGAAGGTTTGCTTTGGCTCCGCACCTTCCGCCGTCTCCATGCCAACATCCCCGTGGTGCTCATCACCGCCTACGCAGATATCCAGCTCGCCATCAAGGGATTGAAAAGCGGAGCCGCCGATTTCATCACCAAGCCTTGGGATAACGATGAACTCATCAGAACCCTAAAGGATGCCATCGACCGAAGCCAAGAAGTAGAGACGCTGGAGAGCATCGAGAGCACTCATATTCACAAGGTTGTGGATCAATGCCACGGCAATATCTCACGCGCCGCCGAACTCCTCGGCATCACTCGCCAAACGCTTTACGCCAAGTTAAAGCGATAATTTTCCATCACAATCATTCATGATTATCAACATCTGATATGGACACCATCTTCCACATATATATAATAGGTATCATTCTCCTCATCATCGGAGGCATCATCTATCTCTTCTTGCGCCATCAGCGCAACCTGAAGAGCCGTGCCTTCTTGATGCAAGAGGCTATCCGCAATGGCGATTACTCCTTCCGTCTATCCACCAAGGGATTGCTCTCTGGAGAACGAGCCTTGCAGCAAGCCCTCAACGATATGGAGAACGACATCGGCAGACTGGTGGCGCAGCATGAGGTGGAATCTTGGCAAAAGCTAACCCGAGTGCTCACCCATGAGATTATGAATGCCACCGCCCCCATCTCCAGCATCTGCCAAGCCTATCTGAGCAATCCCGACATCCAAGGCTCGCCCTACGAGGAAGGCATCCGAGCCATTCGAGACACCAGCAAGTCGCTCACCAGTTTCGTGGACAGCTACCGCAAGCTCACCCAGCTACAAGAACCTGTCATCGAGAACATTCCACTCAAGGATTTCGTGGAAGGCATCAAGCCGCTCTATCCTCAGATAGAATGGCACATCCATATCCCTGAAGATGCCACCTGGTCTGCCGACAAAAACATGCTGCATCAGGTATTTATCAATCTGACCAAGAATGCCATCGAGGCTCACGCCTCAGCCATCGACATTCGATGCTTCCACAAACATCCAGAGAGCATCGAGAGTTCACAATTCTCGGGCATCTATTTCAGCAACAATGGTGCCCCCATCCCAGCCGATGTGGCAAAGGAGATGTTCATCCCCTTCTTCTCTACCAAGCCATCTGGTTCGGGCATCGGCCTCTCCATCTCCCGCCAGATGCTGATGATGCAATCCATCACCCTCTCCCTAGCCGAGCACAATGTGGCAGGCTATCATGTAACATTCCGAATGGAATGAAATATATGATAAAGAAGATGAAACAAAAACTTTTGGTGGTTTGATGGCGGTAGATATTGCGCCTAAGAATGCATCGGGTGCTGCTCTTGGCGTTGTCGGCGTAGCGAGTTATGTGGGTGCCGGCATCCAGGACATCATGAGCGGTCTGCTCATCGAGGGCAACAAGCATCTGGTAAATGGCGTAGAGACTTACTACTTTACCTATATCAATTATTTCTGGATTGGCGCAGCCCTGATGTCTGTCTTGATGACTTGCATCGTCTGGAAGGCGAAACCAAAGACAGTTTAAGAAATAAACGAAGCTATCATCAAAATACTCTTCACTCTTCACCTTTCGGCCGGGAGCCCCTGTGTTTATCGGCATTCCGAGGGGTGAAGAGTTGTTTTTATCTCTTCACCCACTCTTCACCACTCTTCATCTTCAGGCACGGAAACAGATGCGAAAGACTGATAGGAGGATTGCAAATCAGCCAGAACTGAGTGGGTGAAGAGTGGTGAAGAGTAGAGGGTGTGTCATAAGTCTGTGACGCACCCCTTTTTATTTTTTGCCTTTTC
>OKSC01003154.1_pt1 | contig 12744 bp, 8 predicted proteins | sample 1601161 | NCBI WGS metagenome assembly OKSC01 (sample SAMEA3541552, study PRJEB24748) | human gut metagenome | biome: human gut; feature: human-associated habitat; material: faeces | place: China | collected 2012
GGATCGTCGCAGCGAGCCGTGAGCGTGGTGAGCGCGAGGTCAAAATCACCGGCGGCGAGCGCCGCGTCAAGCTCCTCGGCGCTCACGCCCACCAGCTCGACCGCCACGCCCGTGGCGGTCCTCCACATATTGAACAGGCTCAGCGCCGCCGCGCGCGTCTGCTCCCCCTCCACAAAGAGGAAGCGGAGCGTCGGCAGGCCCGCGCCCTGATAGTGTCCGGCAGAGGTCATCAGCCGCGCCGCCTCGGCGCTGCGCTCGGCATAGCCCTCGGCGTCCGCCGCGCAGAGCGCGCCGCCCGCTGTGCGGAAGTCCTCCCCGCCCTCGGGCGCGTCGCTGATGCCGTCGGGCACACAGCCGGTCGCCGCCGTCGCCGTCACGCCGAGCTGTTCGGCGAGCGCCGCGCGGTCGATGGCAAGGTCAAAGGCACGGCGCAGCTGCGCGTCGGAGAAGGTGTCGGTCAGATGGTTGTAGAGCACACAGACCGTCTCCGCCAGCGGAGAGGGCTGCCACGTCTCATCCTCCGCCAGCTGCTCGATGGCCGCGTAGGGCAGCTTCGCGGTGTAGTCCAGCTCGCCGGCAAGAAGCTGATCGTAGTTCGTCTGTGCGTCCGTCTCGAAGCGGAAGCAAATGCTGTCCGGCACGACGAGCTTGCTCTCGTAGTATTCGCCGTTTCTCTTCGTCTGAAGCTGCGCGGCCTTTACCCATGTGCCCACGGTATAGGGGCCGTTCGTCACGATGTCGGCGGTCACCGCCCAGCTCGCATTCCCCTCCACCAGATCACGGCGCAGCGGGGCCGTCGCCGGCGACGTGCAGACGCTGGTGATGAAGTAAGCACAGGGCCTGCTGAGCGTCACGAGGAAGGTGCTCTCTCCCTTGGCCTTCACGCCGAGCAGCGACACGTCGCCGCTCTCGCGCACCTCGTCATAGCCAGCGACCATGCTCAGAAGCGAGGCGTTGGGCGACGCCGTCGCCGGATCGACCAACCGCTGCCAGGCATAAACGAAGTCCTCCGCCGTCACGCGCTCGCCGTCCGACCAGCGGGCCGCGGAGCGCAGCGTGAACGTATAGGTCACGGTGTCGTCGTAATTCTTTTCCTCGATGTATTCCTTGGCGATGCCCGCCACGGCGACCGCCTTGCCGGCGCCGTCGTCGCGCATCCGCATCAGGCCCTCAAAGAGCGTGGAGAGCAGGCTCTCCGCCCCCACGTCGGTGTTCATGGTCGGGTCAAGCGTCTCCAGCGGACCGCAGACCGCGGCGCTCACCACAAAGTCCTCCGCGGGCTCCTCCTGCTTGCCGCAGCCGGCGAGCAGGGTCAAAAACAGCGCCGCACAGAGCAGCAGACAGACGGATCTTTGCAGCATTTTCATCGGGAGCGTCTCCTCTTTCTCTATCGTAAAACGCGGCGCGAAGCGCGCCGCACAGGCAAACATCTAAATGATTATATAAAAATTTGCCCCGCTTGTAAAGACGAGCGGGGCAAAAAGTTACAAATTGTTATTATTTGGCGTCCACGACCAGCGTATCACCCTCGAAGTGGGCGGGCTTGACGTCGTTTCCGGTGAACTTGGCGATGGCGTCGAGCCGCATCTTGCTCGGGTAGTCCGCCACGAGCGTGTAAGCGACGCCGTGACGCTTCGCGCGGCCCGTGCGTCCGATGCGGTGGACGTAATATTCGTTCTCCTGCGGCACGTCGTAGTTGAACACCGCGTCCACGTCGTCCACGTCGATGCCGCGGGCGGCGACGTCGGTGGCGACGAACACAGGCAGCTCGCCGCGGCGGAAGCGCGCCATGACCTGCTCACGCTTTTTCTGCGGGATGTCGCCATGGATGCAGGCGGCGTCCAGTCCCTCCATCTCAAGGTACTTCGTCAGGCGCTCGACCATGCCCTTGGTGTTGCAGAACACCATCACGCGCTCCAGCTTCTCCTGCCGGATGATGCGCGCCATCGCCGCGACCTTGTCGGTCTGCTCGACCGTGACGGCGTACTGGAGGATGTCGGGCTTATTCTGCTCGTCCGCGCGGACAGTGATCTCCTCGGGGTCGCGCTGGTAGACCCAGCTGATGTCCATGACCTCGCGCGAGATGGTCGCGGAGAACATACCGAGGTTGCGGCGGGATGGGATCTTGTCCAAAATACGGGTCACGTCGTGGATGAAGCCCATGTCGAGCATTCGGTCGGCCTCGTCGAGCACAACGGTCTGCACCCGGTCGAGCCGCACGGTGCGGCGCTTCATGTGGTCAGACAGGCGGCCCGGGGTCGCCACAACGATCTGCGGCTTTTTCTTCAGCGCGTCGATCTGCTTGCCAATGGGCGCGCCGCCGTAGAGGCACACCACGCGGATGCCGCTCATAAAAACGGCCAGGTCGCGCAGCTCCGCCGTGATCTGCATGGCAAGCTCGCGCGTGGGCGCCATGATGACCGCCTGCACCTCCTCGCTTTCGGGGTCAATGTGCTCGATGATGGGAATGCCGAAGGCAAAGGTCTTGCCCGTGCCGGTGGGGGCCTTGGCGATCACGTCCTTCCACTCGCGCATCGGCGGGATGCAGCCCGCCTGCACGGGGGTGGACCATTCGATGTTTTTCTTTTCCAATGCGCGCGTCATTTCCGGCAGCAGGCCAAGGCTGTCGAAGCGCACGCCCTGTGTGAATTCCATAGCGTTTTCCTCTGTTCTCGTGATTTTCAGTCAGAGAAATTATATCATGCCTGTCAATAGCGCGGAAAAGAGACGGCGCCGCCGTCTCTTTCCTCCGCTTTGCTTACTTGTGCGGGACGTGCCAGATGTTGTCCGCGTACTGCGCGACCGCGCGGTCGGCGGCGAAGATACCGCTGCGCGCGATGTTGAGAAGCGACATACGGTCCCACGCCGCGCGGTCGGCGTAGGTCTTCGCCATGCGCTGCTCGGCGGCGCAGTAGGAGGCGAAGTCCTGCAGGAGCATATATTCGTCGCGCTGGAGCAGGCGCTGGGCGAGATCGTCGTAGCTCACACCGTCGGAGAAGCCCGTGCGGAGCTGATCGACCACGCGCTTGAGCGCGTCGTCGCGCTCGCAGAGCCGCTGGGGCGCGTAGCCCTGCGCCTTCAAGCGCGCGACCTCGTCCGCGTGCAGGCCGAAGAGGAACATATTCTCGTCGCCAAGCACCTCGTGCATCTCGACGTTCGCGCCGTCGAGCGTGCCGACGGTCAGCGCACCGTTCATCATGAACTTCATGTTGCCCGTGCCGCTGGCCTCCTTGCCGGCGGTGGAGATCTGCTGGCTGACCTCGCTCGCGGGCATCAGATGCTCGGCGAGGGACACGCGGTAATTCTCCAGAAAGACAACCTGCAGGCGTCCCCTGCACAGCGGATCGCTGTTGATCTGGTTCGCCAGCGAGTTGATAAGGTGGATGATGCGCTTGGCGACCGCGTAGCCCGGTGCGGCCTTCGCGCCGAAGAGGAAGGTCCGCGGCTGCAGCTCCATGCTCGGATCGTCCTGCAATTTCTGGTACAGATAGATGATGTGCATGGCGTTGAGCAGCTGACGCTTGTACTCATGCAGGCGCTTGACCTGCACGTCGAAGATCGCATCTGTGTTGAGTGCTACGCCCTGCGTCTTTTTGACGTAGGCGGCAAAGTCGAGCTTGTTGGCGCGCTTGATCTCGTCGAGCCGCGCGAGCACCGCGCCATCGCCGGCGAAGGCCTCGAGCTTCTTGAGCTCCTCGGGATGGAGCAGATAGCCGCGCCCGCCGCAGACGTCGGCAATCAGGCCGTCGAGCCGCGGGTTGATCTGCGCGAGCCAGCGGCGGTGGTCGATGCCGTTGGTGACGTTCTTGAACTTCTCCGGCTCCATCTGGTACTGCCAGCGGAATACGTCGTGGCGCAGGATGTCGGAGTGCAGCGCGGAAACGCCGTTGACCGCCATGCCGCCCGCGATGCACAGGTTCGCCATGCGCACCTGCCCGTCCCAGACGATGGCCAGCTCCGCGGTCTTGGCGGGGTCGTGGTAGAAGTTCTCGACCTGCTTTTGATAGCGGTGCGCAATCTCGGTGATGATCTCCCACACGCGCGGGAGCAGCGTCTCCATGAGCTGCTGCGGCCAGCGCTCGAGCGCCTCAGCGAGCACGGTGTGGTTCGTGTAGGCGACGGAATTTTTCGTGATGTTCCACGCAGTATCCCAGTCGAAGCCCGCATCGTCCATCAGAATACGCATCAGCTCGGGAATGACCAGCGCGGGGTGCGTGTCGTTGATCTGGATGACGTTCTTCTCGTGGAAGTTCGCCGCCGTGCCGTAGACCTCGATGTGCTTGCGCATGATGGACTGCATCGTGGCGGAGACGAAGAAATACTGCTGCTTGAGGCGCAGCGACTTGCCCTCATAGTGGTTGTCCTCGGGATAGAGGATCTTGGCGATGGTCTCCGCCATCGCCTCCTGCTCGCTCGCGCGCAGGTATTCGCCCTGCGAGAACAGGCTCATATCCACCGGCGTCGGGGACTTCGCGTCCCACAGGCGCAGGGGGTTGACGTGCTCGGTGCCGTAGCCCGTGATCTCCATGTCGCAGGGCACGGCGAGCACCTTCGTCGCGCCCTCGGGCACGACGTGCAGCCGTCCGTTGTCCCAGAACTTGCGGACCGTGCCGCCGAAGAACACCTCCTCCGTCTCCTGCGGCTTGGGCATCAGCCACGCGCCGCCGATGTCCTTCCAGTTGTCCGGCAGCTCGACCTGCTGCCCGTCCACGATGCGCTGGCGGAAGATGCCCAGCTCATAGCAGATGGAGTAGCCCGCGGCGGGGATGTCGAGCGTGGTCATGGAATCCAGATAGCAGGCGGCGAGGCGGCCGAGGCCGCCGTTGCCGAGGCCCGCGTCGGGCTCGACCTCGAAAATATCCGCCGCGCGGAAGCCCAGCTCGCCGATCGCCTCGCGCAGCACGCCGCTCACGCCGAGGTTGTAGGCGTTCTTTTCCAGGCTGCGGCCCAGCAGGAATTCCATGGAAAGGTAATGCACCTTCCTCTTTTCCTCGCGGCGCGTGGCCATTCGGCTCTCCACACCGCGCTCGGTCATCACGTCGCGCAGCACCAGCGCCGCGGCGCGCATCACCTGCGCGTCGTCGGCCTCCTCAGGCGTCACGCCGAAGCCCAGGCGCAGCTTATCCGTAAGCGCCTGCTTCATTCCCTGTGTCGTTGTAATATCCATATTTCTTTGTACCTACCTTATTTGCAGATGGAATCGTAAATTTCGCGGTATTTTTTCGCGCTGCGCGCCCAGCTGAAATCCTCGGCCATGCCGCGCTTGCGCAGAGCCTTGTAGGCCTCCGGCTTCTGATGGTAAAGGTCCACCGCCTCGCCGATGACGTAGCACATATCGCCCGCGTTATAATTTGTAAAGGAAAAGCCATTGCCCGCGCCGTTCCACGCCTCGTAGGCGTGAACGGTGTCCTTCAGCCCGCCGGTCTCGCGCACGATGGGCACCGCGCCGTAGCGCATGGCGATCATCTGGCTCAGGCCGCACGGCTCGCTCTTGGACGGCATGAGGAACAGGTCCGCGCCCGCGTAGATCTGCATGGCAAGACTCTCGGAGTAGCCGAGATGCACCGCCACGCGGCCCGGGTACTTCGCCTGCGCCCAGGAGAAGAAGGACTCGTACTTCCCGTCGCCCTTGCCGAGCACGACGAGCTGCATATCCTTTTCCATGAAGTAATCGAGCGTCTCGCACACGAGGTCGAGTCCCTTGTGGCTCACGAGCCGCGAGACCATCGCGACCACGGGCGTGTCCTTTCTTTCGGCAAGGCCCATCATGCGCTGCAGCGCCGCCTTGTCCTTCACCTTGCCGGCCATGCGCCGGAGCGAGTAGTTCGCCGTCAGGTTGGGGTCGCTCGCGGGATCGTAGCGCTCCATGTCAATGCCGTTGAGCACGCCGTGAAGCTTGCCCTCCACCATCTGCATCACGCTCTCAAGGCCGTGGGCGAAGTAGGCGTACTTGAGCTCCTGCGCGTAGGTGGGGCTGACGGCGGTCACGGCGTCCGCTGTGACGATCGCGCCCTTGAGCAGGTTCACGTCGCCGTCGAAGGCAAGCGTGCCGCCGGTGAACCAGCCCGCGTCGAGGCCGAAAAGGTCCTCGACCGTCTCACGGCCGTAGCGGCCCTGATACTCGATGTTGTGGACGGTGATGACCGTGCGGACGGACTTGTAGAATTCCTCGCGCACCGCCTCGTCGCGGATGTAGATGGGCACGAGCGCGGTCTGCCAGTCGTTGCAGTGGACGACGTCCGGCTTCTCCGGCAGCAGCGGCAGCAGCTCCGTCACCGCGCGGCAGAAGAAGGCGAAGCGCTCGCCGTCGTCATAATAGCCGTAAAGCTCGGGACGCTTGAAATACTGCTCGTTGTCCACGAAGTACCACGTCACGCCCTGCCGCTCGTAGGAGAAAAGTCCGCAGTACAGGCTGCGCCAGGCAAGGCGCACATAGGTGTAGCGCTCAAAGTGCAGCCGGTCGCGCCACGCGTCCGCGACGCTCTGGTAGAGCGGCAGAATGACGCTCACGCGGTCGCCGTTCGCGGCAAGCGACTGCGGCAGGCTGCCCGCAACGTCCGCAAGGCCGCCGGTCTTGCAGAAGGGAACGGCCTCGGATGTGACATAGAGAATGTTCATAGCTTTCCTCCTTATTCCGTGTATGCTTCAGACGATGCTGCCCTTGGAAATGACGATGGGGTAGCTCTCATGCCCCATGAGCGTGCGCCCGGGCAGGACCTCCACATATTTGTCGGTGATGACGTAGCGGAGCGTCACGCCGTCGCGCACGCGCGTGCCCTTGAAGAGAATGGAATCGCGCAGCTCCGCGCCCTTTTCCACCGTCACGCCGGGGAAGAGGATGCAGTTCTCCACGCTGCCCTCGATGGTGCAGCCGTCGGCGACGAGCGAATTTTTCACGCGGCTGCCCGGCGCGAAATAGCTCGACGCCTCGTCGTCCTCCTTGGCGAGGATGGGCCGCGCGGCGGCAAAGAGCTCGGCGCGGATGGAGCCTTGCAGCAGCTCCATCGAGCGGTCGTAATACTCCTGCACGGAGCGGAGCTGGGCGGCGTAGCCGTCCCAGACGTAGCTCTGAAGCTTCAGCCGTCCGGTCATGCCCGCGAGCACGTCGCGGCGGAAGCTGTATTTATCCTGCGCGGAGCACTCGTCCACGAGCGTGAGCAGCAGCTGCTTGCTGAGAATGTAGATCTCCAGCGAGCGGTGACCGCGCGGCGCGGTCGGCGCGCACCAGACCTGTCCGATCGCGCCGTCGCTCTCGAGCGTGAGGTAGGTCGCGTTGTCCACGAAGCCGCCGTTCGCCGTGCAGACGGCGGTGATGTCCGCGCCGCTCTCCAGATGCGCGGCAAACACGTCCGCGAGCGGCAGATTGATGATAAGGTCACTGTCGGAGAGCATGACGTAGTCCTGCCGTATCCCCTGTAAGTACGAGCGGACGCCGGCAAGGGCCTCCATCTTGCCGCGGAACTCGCCGCTGCGGTAGGCGCGGGTATCGGCGAAGGGCGGCAGGATACGCAGCCCGCCGTACTTGCGCGCCATGTCCCAGGTCTTGCCGTTGCCGATGTGGTCAAGCAGACTCTGGTAGTTGCCGTGCAGCACCACGCCGACGTCGGTGATGCCGGCGGCGTGCAGATTGGAGAGCATGAAATCGACGACGCGGTAGCGTCCGCCGAACGGGATGGAGGCGGGCATCCGGCGTTCCGCCAGCTCGCGCAGTCCCGGCTCCTGTTCGTAGGAGAAAATAATGCCGTGCAGTCCGTTCATCGTACCGTCTCCTTTCCTTCGCGGTTGAGCATCCGGTTCGCCTTGAGCGTGCGGCCCGCCTCGACCTGTGCCTCGGGGCCGACGACCGTGATGCCCCACTCCTCCGGCGGCGCCGCCTCGGGCGACGCGCCGACGCGGGCGTTCTCGCCCACGCGGACGTTCTCGCCGAGGATGGCGTAGGCGACCCTCGCGCCGCGCTCGACGACCGCGCCGGGCATGAGGATGGAATACTCCACCTCCGCGCCCTCGGCGACGGTGCAGCGCTGCGAGAGCACGGAATTGCGCACCGCGCCCTCGACCTCCGAGCCGCGGGTGACGACGCTGTGGTCGACCTCCGCCGTCTCGCCGAGGTAGGCGGGCGGCTCGCTCTCCGCACGGGCGTAGATGGGCCAGTCCTTATCGAGCAGGTTCAGCCCGCTGCCCTGCGCGAGCATATCCATGTTCGCGTCCCAGAGGGAATCGAGCGTGCCGACGTCCTTCCAGTAGCCCTCGAAGCGGTAGGCGGACATCTTCTCGCCGGCATTCAGCATGGCGGGGATGATGTTCTTGCCGAAGTCGTTGCTCGAGTCCGCGTCGTTCTCGTCCGCGATGAGATAGGCGCGCAGCTTCTTCCACGAGAAAACGTAAATGCCCATCGAGGCAAGGTTGCTCCTGGGCTGCTTCGGCTTTTCCTCAAACTCCGTGATGGTGTCCTCGCCGTCGACGTTCATGATGCCGAAGCGGCTCGCCTCGTCCCAGGGCACCTCCATCACGGCGATGGTGCAGTCGGCGTGCATGCGCTTGTGGTGCGCGAGCATGGCGGCATAGTCCATCTTGTAAATGTGGTCGCCGGAGAGAATGAGCACATAGTCGGGATCGTACATATCCACGAAGCCGATGTTCTGGTAGATGGCGTTCGCCGTGCCCTTGAACCACGTCGCGCCCTTCGCGCTCTGGTAGGGCGGGAGGATGTGTACGCCGCCGTCCGAGCGGTCAAGGTCCCAGGGCTGGCCGTTGCCGATGTAGCGGTTGAGCTCCAGCGGGCGGTACTGCGTGAGCACGCCGATGGTGTCGATGCCGGAGTTCGCGCAGTTGGAAAGGGGAAAGTCGATGATGCGGAACTTCCCGCCGAACGGGACGGCGGGCTTTGCCATGTTCTCCGTCAGGACGTAAAGGCGGCTGCCCTGTCCGCCGGCGAGCAGCATGGCGATGCACTCTTTTTTCATGCCGGTAATTCCTCCCTTGCCTTGCTTTTTTTCGCTTTCGGTTTCTTATATTCGCCCGCGCCGCGCAGGATGACCGCGCCGAGCGGGGGGATGGTGATGGCAATAGACTGCTCGCGTCCGTGCGAGGGGATCGCCTGCGTTCGGACCGGCTTTTCGTTGCGCCACTCGCCCGTGCCGCCGAACGCGGTATCATCCGTGGAAAGCTCCTCGCGCCACGTTTTCCGCGGCGGGACGCCGAAGCGGTAGTCCCGGTAGCCGTTGGGCGAGAAGTTGACCGCGACCAGCAGCTCCTCACCCGCGCCGTCGCGGCGGACAAAGACGACGGTGTTATCCTCGTTGTCGTCCGCGACGAGCCACTCAAAGCCCGCCCAGTCAAAGTCGATGCGCCAGAGCGCGGGGTTCGTCAGGTAGTACCGGTTGACGGCACGGAAGAAATCCTGCATCCTGCGGTTGGCATCGTTTTCGAGCAGATACCAGTCGAGCTGACCGGCAAAATCCCACTCGTGCCACTGGCCCAGCTCCGCGCCCATGAAGGTGAGCTTCTTGCCCGGGTGCGTGAGCATATAGACCATGAAGCTGCGCACGCCCGCGAGCTGCCGCCACTCGTCGCCCGGCATCTTGCCGCGCAGACTGCCCTTCATGTACACCACCTCGTCATGCGAGATGGGCAGCACGAAGTTTTCGGAAAAGGCGTACATCAGCGAGAAGGTGAGGTCCTTATGATGGAACTGGCGGAACCACGGGTCGAGCTTGAGGTAGTGGCACATATCGTTCATCCAGCCCATGTTCCACTTGAGGTTGAAGCCCAGCCCGCCGTCCGAGACCGGATAGGTCACGAGCGGCCACGCGGTCGATTCCTCCGCCACCATCATCACGTTCGGATCAATGGCAAAGGCGGCGGTGTTGAGCGCGCGCAGGAAGTCGATGGCCTCCAAGTTCTCGTGGCCGCCGTTTTTGTTCGGCGTCCACTCGCCCGCTTCGCGCCCGTAGTCGAGGTAGAGCATGGACGCCACCGCGTCCACGCGCAGGCCGTCAAGGTGATATTCCCGCAGCCAGTAGGCGGCGGACGAGAGCAGGAAGCTCTTCACCTCGCCGCGCCCGTAGTCGAATACGCGCGTGCCCCAGCCCGCGTGCTCGCGCTTTTTGGGGTCGGCGTACTCGTAGCACGGCTCGCCGTCGAAGTCGATGAGGCCGTGCTCGTCCTTGCAGAAGTGCGCGGGCACCCAGTCAAGAATGACGGAGATGCCCCTTCGGTGCATCATGTCCACGAAGTACATGAAGTCGTGCGGCGTGCCGTAGCGCGAGGTTTTCGGGAAATAGGTGCCGGCGAAAAAGGGGCGCTGGTCGGCGGTGATGAAAACCGTCGTCGGCCAGCCGCCGCTGCCCGTGAACGCCTGGCAGACCGCCATATAGATGCTGTCGATGTCCGGCCGCTCCTCGCGGTCGACCTTGACAGAGACATAATAATGGTTTAGAATTTCGGCAAGTGCCTTGTTCTCAAATGACTCCCGCGCCATCACATGGCACCAGTGGCAGGTGGAGTAGCCTATGCTGAGAAACACGGGCTTATCTTCGCGGCGCGCTTTCTCAAACGCCGCCTCACCCCACGGCAGCCAGTCCACCGGGTTTTGTGCGTGCTGCTTCAGATACGGGGATCTTTCATTTATCAAAGCGTTGCTCATACCGCAGCCTCCAGTTCGTTTTTATGTATTATAACACCGCAGCAGGCGATTACTCAAGCCCTGCGCTATCACTGCAAAGGAGTATTCATTATGGAACTGCATATCGGAATAACAGGCGTTGACGAAGTCGAAGTCACCCAGGCAAATACTGCCGAGACCGTCGGGAGCGGGACACTCCCCGTGTTCGCGACGCCCGCCATGCTCGTGTCGATGGAAAAGGCCGCGTATGCATCGGTGCAGCCCTATCTCGACGAGGGCTGCGGCACGGTCGGCATCCTGCTGAACGCTGAGCATCTCGCCGCCTCGCCCATCGGGATGCACGTGCGCACCGAGAGCGAGCTTACGGAAATAGACGGGCGCGTCCTCACGTTCTCCGTCCGCTCCTACGCCGGCGGCGAGCTTATCGGAAAGGGCATACACAAGCGCTGCATAATAAATTCCGAGCGCTTCTTGGCAAAGGCTCTCTCAAAGCTCGATAACAAGTAAAATGAAGCTCCTCCCGGATCATACAGTCCGAGAGGAGCTTTTTCCTGCATCGCCATTATTCTGCTCGCTCTGCCTGAGCAGACGCAGATATTTTGCTCCGTACAGCAGCAGGCACAGGCCTATGAGCGCAGCGCACAGGGCGATCCCGCCGTTCATAAGCGCGCCCGGCATATCCGGCCAGAACAGCACCCCGGCCATGACGATATATATCACCGCGGTGCAGAGCTTTCCGTACCAGCGCGCAGAGTACACCTTTCCTGTGCACTGCAGCACGCGCGCCCCGAGCGCCGCAAGGCTCAGCTCGCGGACGATATGCAGCCCTATCAGCAGCCACGCGGCCTTTGTGCGCGTCGCGGCACAGAGCATCATAGCGATTTGGATAAGCTTATCCGCCGCCGGGTCGAGCGCCTTGCCGAGATCGGTCACCATATTGAAGCGGCGGGCGATCGCGCCGTCAAGCACGTCGGACACGGCGCACAGAAGCAGCACGCCCATTGCCTGCCAGAGCGCACCTCTGACATACAGCACCGCAAAAACCGGCGTCAGCAGTATTCTGACCATGCTTATCATGTTAGGTATGTTCATGCTCTCAGCCCCCCCGTTCAAGTTTTCCCTCTCCTCGTATATCTTATGCACAGGTAAAGGCCACGTTCCGCCGATCTCTCAAAATTTGCGCTTTACTCTTGAAAACAGAGCGCATTTTGCATATAATAAAAAAGATTTTAACTGTTTATTTTTGGGAGAGAGCAATGAAGATTCTCAGAAAAGCAATTGCCGCGGCCGCGGTGCTGACCCTGTGCCTGTCGCTCGGTCTTTCCGCCCTCGCCGATGATGGCGATGACGCGCTGTACGCCGGGAAAACCTGGGAGCAGGTAGTCGATCAGGTGCTCGAGGAGTGCGATGTGTCGCGCGACCAGATCACCGCCGGGTACTGCAACCTCGTCACTGGGGAGGAGCACTACATAAACGGCGATGAATACAAGACCGCCGCCAGTATGTACAAGCTCCCTCTCAATATGTATTTCACCGACCTTATCCAGAGCGGCCAGCTTGATTGGGACAGCTACTATCCGAACGTCACCTACGAATATGTGCGTGACGCATCCCTCATCTACTCGGATAACGACTGGTCGATGTTTCTCTGGAGCAGCAGCGTCGTCGGCGGGTACTCCAAGTTCCGTGAGCTTACCGCGCCCTATATGGGCGTTGACCTGAACGACGTGCCGGACAATTATTATACTGACAATATCTATACCGCCCGTCAGTTCATCAGCTGCCTGAAGCTGCTGTATGATGAGCAGGAGCGCTTCCCAGGCATCATCGAGACTTTGCAGCAGACCGAGCAGGAGCGCTTCTTCATGCTGCATGAGCCGCGCTTCAAGATTGCCCACAAGTACGGGTACGTTTCCGAAAACGGCCATTCATTTATGAACGACTGCGGCCTTGCCTTCACCTCCCAGCCTATCGCGCTGGTGATGTTCACCGATAACGTCGAAAACGCCGAGGAGCTGCTGACAGCATACTGCACCGCCGTGTGCGAGTACACGAACTACACCGTCGCGAACCCGCCCGGCACGCCTTCTCCCGAACCGACGGCTGAGCCCACGCCTACC
>OKSC01003158.1_pt1 | contig 12723 bp, 16 predicted proteins | sample 1601161 | NCBI WGS metagenome assembly OKSC01 (sample SAMEA3541552, study PRJEB24748) | human gut metagenome | biome: human gut; feature: human-associated habitat; material: faeces | place: China | collected 2012
GATAAAGGATTTAATTAATGATTTGATGAATAATTTAGTGCAGTAATTAAAGAATAGATAAGCTGACAAGCCTGCACAAATAATGGTAATATTAATAAGAGCCTCCACATATATTGTGAAAAACGATATATGTGGAGGTTATTTTTGTATGGGGGATATTGGACAAATTATAAAAATTCTGCCGCCAGCTCTGGCTGACAAGCTTAGACTGCATACGTTGTCATTTGGCAGGCTCAACGAGCTAAGATTAAGAGTTGGCAGAAATGTAACTTTAATATATGACAATAAAGAGATAATGTATGATATTAAGGTTACCAAGGACTGCATAATGAAAATGCTGGAATTAGCTTCCAATTACTCTATCTATGCGTATGAGCAAAGTTTCAAACAGGGGTTTATTACAATAGAGGGAGGGCATAGGATTGGGATATCAGGACATGCGATTATAGAGAATAATGTCATTAAGAATTTTAATTACATAACCTTTCTTTGTATAAGGGTGGCACATGAGGTTATAGGGTGTAGTAATAAGGTTGTTGATTTCGTATATGGAGGAGGTATTGACCATACGCTTATTATTTCACCGCCGGGTTGTGGCAAGACAACGCTTTTAAGGGATCTTGTAAGAAATATATCTGATAATGACAGGCTTCATATTAATGTAAGTCTTATAGATGAAAGACAGGAGATAGCAGGCTGCTATATGGGAATCCCGCAGAATAATATAGGCAGACGTACAGATGTATATGATGGCTGTCCAAAAGATGCAGGAATGATGATGGCAATCAGGGCTATGTCGCCGGGGATAATAGCTGTAGATGAGATAGGTGGGCAGAATGATGTGCAGGCAATTAAATACTGCATAGCCTGTGGCTGTACGATTATTGCGACAATTCACGGTTATTCGCTTGAAAATGTAATGAACAAGCCTTTTATGGGTGAGCTTATAAGTTCTGATTATTTTAACAAGATAATAATATTGTCAGGAAGAATGGGAAAGGGGACGGTGGAGCAATGTTTAAATTATCGGGAGCAGCACTCATAATAACTGCATGTACATATTATGGCTTTTATTTAAGCAGTAACCTATATATGAGAACACGGATTATACAATCGCTAATAACAGCCCTTCATTATATTAAGGCACAGATAGGTTATGCTTCAAGCACGCTCCCTGACATATTCAGGGATTTATCTGTTAATTCTGATAACTGCTATGTTCAGGAAATGTTCAGTTATGCAGCGAAGACATTAAGTGATGAGGGCATTGTTACATATGAAGCTGTGTGGGAGGAAGCTGTAAATGTACTTAACAGGAGAAAAATATTAAAAAAAGACGAACTTAATGTAATGTATGAATTGTCGCATTTTAATTCGTATATTGATAAAAATATGCAGGTTCAAAATCTGGAATTATCAATTGAAAGGCTCAAAAGAATAAATGAAAATGTGGCAATGGATATTGCACCGAGAATGAAAATCTGCAGGATTGGTGGAATAACAGCAGGAGTGTTTATAGCAATAATGCTGATATGAACACAGCATAATAAAGAATGGGGATGTGTATGGAAATTAATTTGATATTTAAAATAGCTGCCGTTGGAATAATAATCTCTATACTTAATCAGATATTAAAGCATAGTGGAAGAGATGACCAGGCTTTCTTAACAGGGCTTGCGGGACTTCTGCTTGTGCTTTATTGGATACTTCCATACATATTAGAACTGTTTACAACTATGCAGAAATTGTTTGATATGTAAAAGGAGTAACAATTGCTGAAAATATCTATGCTTGCATTATGCACGGTTATAACATCACTGCTTATAAAAAAACAGTCACCAGTAACAGCTTCTGCTATAGGACTTTCGTTATGCCTTATTATTTCAATTAATATAATAAATAACATATCAGCCATAACAGGACAGCTTGGAGTAATGATTTCTTTAACAGGAATTGGTGATGTGTATATAAAGATAATAATGAAGATTATAGGAATAACCTTTATAACGCAGCTTATATCTGATGTGTGTAGGGATAATGGGTTTAACGCGGCGGCATCACAGCTTGAGATTATGTGTAAGATTGCTGTTGCAACAATAAGTATTCCAATTGTACTGTCGCTTATGGAGATGATTAATAAATGTATAAAATAAGATGTATATTAATGCACAATAACTGCCCCCAATATATGTTGTCATTATTAAGAAGCATATTTACTGGGCGGAAATATATATTTATGAAACTTAATTATATACTACCGCTATTAAAAAGCGTATTACTAATGTCAGTAATATTAATGCTTGTATACAATAATGCCAATGTGATTAAAGCGGAAACTAACGGACAGGAAACTGTCACGGATACATCTGGCTGGTCTGATTATGATTATAAGGATATTGATAAGATATTAAAAGAAAGCAGTTACAATTCGGTTACCTTTGAGGATATAGTAGACAGCATATATTCGGGTAATTCAACGAGGGATTCGGGTAAGAAGATTGTACAGTATATAACAGAGGTTATAAGCAGTAACCGTAATGATTGTATGAAGATACTTATTTTATGTATATTATCTGCATTTATAAATGTATTTGGCCCATTTTTTAATAAACAGCAGCTTACCGAAAGCACATTAAGTGTTATAGCAATATCTCTTATAACGGTATTGTTTGTTGTGTTCATACAGGCTTCGGATACAGCCAGCAGCACTCTTACATCGATTATTAATCTTTATAAAGCAATCAGTATGGTGTTCCTGCCGGCAATAAGTGCTTCTGGTGCAATAATGAGTAAAGCTGTGTATTACCAGATAATAATTGCTATGATTGCGGTCAGCAATATATTTTTTAAAAATATATTATTAAAAACAAATAAAATATATCTCATAATTTCGTTATGTGACTGTATAGACAAAGAAGCACATATGGATAAGGCGTGTAACCTTATTAAAAAAGGGGTGAAATGGTGCTGCTATACGATACTTACAGTGTTTATTGGACTTAATGCAATTAAGAGCATATTAACACCTGTTCAGGACACGGTTAATTCTAAAGGTATATTTATGGGGATAAGCCTTATACCTGGTATAGGTGACACAGCACAGGTGTTATCCAATACGATACTTTCATCTTCTGCATTAATAAAAAATGCAATCGGTGTGTCGGGAATTATTGCTATTGTTATGTGTATGTTCTTTCCGTTGCTGCGGATTGGTCTTCTTGCGGTTATATATCAGGGGATTGCTGCAGGACTACAGCCAATAAGTGATAAGAGAATGGTAAGGGCAGTCAGTTCGCTTGGGCAGGCACTTGGAATGATTGTATATATTATGATGATTACACTTGTCCTGTTTATATTAACAATAGCAATTATATGTGTTGCAACTAACTGTGTATCAGTATGAAAGGAGGCACAATGAAGCTGTATTCGTGGCTTAGGGCATTGCTCATATTTATGGTTATGTCGGCTGTATTAATGAATATTATTCCACCCAGGTATGAGGGCAGCTATAAGGTGGTAATGAGGCTTATATTTCTTATGATTTTATTAAAGCCTGTACTTCTGCTTTTATTTAATGAGGAATATATAACTGACAGGGTAAAAACATTGCAGGCTATTCAAGTTCGTATACTGGTGATAGCAGCCTTCAATCAGACTATGACAGCTATGTGAGCAATGCAGTAAAACAGACAGTTATAAGCAGGGTGTTAAATATAGCAGAGGAGTGTGGAGTTGAAGTTAATAATGTAAAGGTTGAATTAAACGATAAGAGCATATTGAATAAATCAGACACCGATTATTCATCTGTAATTACAGGAATTGATATATCAGTAAAAAACAAAAAAAGTGTTTCAAGTTTGGAAAGCACACAGAATGCTAAAACGGCTTTGAATAAATCGGACATAGAGCAATTCGCTAAAATGGTAGCGGATAATTTTAGTATAGATGAAATACTTATCAATATACATTAAGCCAGGTACAGAGAATATTTCGTATTCCGATGTTCAGGACGGAAAGGAGAATTATTATATTTAATTATGAAAATATATTGAATAAATTAGGCAAAGATAAAATATTAATAGTAATACTAGCAGGCATACTGCTTATGGTTATATCAATTCCCGTAAAAGACAGACAGACTGTATCAGAAAGCACAACATCTAATCAGGAAAGCGGTGAGGCCACACAGAAAATGTATGAGGAATATGTAGAGAAAAGATTAGAAGATACCTTATCTGATGTGGAGGGGGCAGGAAAGGTTAAAGTTATGGTCAGTCTTAAGAATTCGTCTGAAAAGATACTTGCCAAGGATACAGATTATTCTGATGAAGAAGTTAATGGGAATAATGATGAGAATTCCAATAGTACGCAAAAAACAGAGACACACATTTTTTATGATACAGCTAATGGTAATACGCCATATGTAGTAATGGAGAATATGCCTGTTATTGAAGGTGTGATAATAGTATGTGAGGGTGGTGATAATAAAGAGCTTGTAAGTGAGATTACGAATGCTGTATATGGGCTTTTAAATGTTCCTGTACATAAAATCAAAGTAATGAAAATGTCTTAAATATGGAGGTTTTTTGTGAAAAGAGTTAAGAAAAATCAGGTTATTATTACAGCACTTGCTATTATGATAGCTGTTGCGGGATATATTAATTATGCAGGAAACGTTTCAGATATAATATCTGTCAGCAGTAAAAGCGGCAGTAAAGTTGTCAATACATCAACGGATGATACAATATTTACAGAGGAAGAACCAGATGATGAGAGTCTTGAAGAACCGGGGAGTGTTATACTTACATCAGGACAGGGCGTGTCTTCAAGTGTAATCTCTGAAGCTAAGCTTAACAGAGAACAGATACGTGCCAAGAATACAGAAAATCTTACTAATATAGTCAATGATACAGCAATCGATAAGGCTTCAAAGACAGAGGCGATAAATGAACTTGCCAAAATTGCAGAATATTCAGAAAAAGAGGCAGCTATTGAGTTGTTATTAGAGGCAAAGGGATTTAATGATGTGGTGGCTTCAGTGGCAGAAGACAGCGTTGATATTGTAATTAACCAGCAGACATTAGAAAACAGCCAGAAAGCTCAGATTGAAGATATAGCAAAGAGAAAGACAGGGGTTACATCGGATAAAATTACCATTAATGTTATTAAGTAACTTATCATTGCATTTATTTATATTTTTTATTATAATAGATTAAAGATTACGTTAATAACAGTCAGGAGGGCATTATGACAAAAGAGTTTGAAGATAGAGGTAATACTTATACAATTCACGAAAGCAAGGATATTGGCGAAGTAAGAGTTGCAGATGAGGTTGTTGCTATTATTGCAGGTCTTGCTGCTACAGAGGTGGAAGGCGTTGAGAGTATGGCTGGCAACATCACTAATGAACTTGTAAGCAAGCTTGGAATGAAGAATTTATCTAAGGGTGTTAAGGTTCACGTTGGTGAGAATGATGTGACAGTTAATCTTGCACTTAATATTAAATATGGCTGTGAGATACCTAAGGTATCAGCCGCAGTACAGGACAGAGTTAAGACAGCAATCGAGACAATGACAGGTCTTGAAGTATCAGAAGTTAACATTAAGATTGCTGGCGTTAATATTGACAACTAAGTACAGTAAGCTTTTGGGACTGTCCTTAATGGACAGTCCTGTTTGAGTAATTAATTGATGAGAGGATTCCTATGACAAGATCAGAAATGAGAGAACACGTTTTTAAGCTTATATTCCGTGTTCCTTTCCACGATAAGAATGAATTAAGAGAACAGATTGACTACTATTTTGACGGTTTGACAGATGTTAATGAGAAAGATTACGAATATATTAAGAATAAGGCACTTCTTGTATGTGAATTAAGCGATGAGCTTGACGAGAAGATTAATTTGGTATCAGAAGGCTGGCCAGTTGACCGTATTGGTAAGGCAGAGCTTGCTATTATGCGGCTTGCAGTCTATGAGATGCTTTATGATGATGATATTCCTGTTAATGTAGCTATTAATGAGGCTGTAGAGTTAGCTAAAAGTTATGGCTCTGATGATAATGCAGCATCATTTGTCAATGGTGTTCTTGCAAAGCTTGTATAATAACCTTTTGCTGAATTAAAGAGCATAATAAAGAGATTAAGAAAGAGGAACGATGGCTGGAGTATATACTGTAACACAGATTAATTCCTATATTAAGAATATGTTTAGACAGGATTTTGTACTTAATCGTATTCAGATAAAAGGGGAAATATCTAATTGCAAGTATCATACATCCGGTCATATTTATTTTACTTTAAAAGATTCGGGTGGAACGATTGCAGTTGTTATGTTTGCCTCTTATGCATCAAAGCTTGATATAAAGCTTGAAAATGGAATGTCTGTTGTAGTAGATGGCAGAATTGATATATATGAACGTGATGGCAGGTATCAGTTGTATGCCGTTAATATTACCGAAAGTGGTATGGGGGATTTATATAAGAAGTTTGAACAATTAAAACAGCAGTATGATGATATGGGATATTTTGATTCATCATATAAGCGCCCGATACCACGTTTTGCAAGAAAGATAGGAATTGTAACAGCTTCAACAGGAGCTGCTATACACGATATAATGAATATATCGCACAGACGTAATCCGTATGTGAGTCTTTATCTGTATCCTGCATTAGTTCAGGGCGAATATGCCAAGTACAGTATTGCCAAGGGAATAGCTGTGCTTGATAAGTTCGGGGTGGATTGCATTATTGTTGGACGTGGAGGAGGTTCACTTGAAGACTTGTGGGCATTTAATGAACCAGAGGTTATAGAGGCAGTATTTAGCTGTAATACACCGGTTATATCAGCGGTTGGGCACGAAACAGATTTTACAATCACAGACTTTGTGGCAGATTTAAGAGTTCCAACACCATCTGCCGCTGCAGAGTGTGCAGTATTTGATATGGTACAGGTTGATGATTATATGCAGGCATACAAGAGACGTTTAAGAAATGCTCTGGATAATGTATTTGCCAGATATAAGAACAGGGCAGAGAAGGACAAGCTTTCTTTGCAGATATACAATCCTATTAACCAGATATATGAAAGAAGACAACGTCTTATTCATATAGAGGATATATTAAATAACCAGATGACACAAGCAGTGGAACGCTACAGGCAGAAGCTGTCATTAGCTGCGTACAGACTTGATAATGTAAGTCCTTTAAAGAAGTTTGACAAGGGCTACAGCTATGTAGAGAATAATAAACAGAGAGTACAGTCGGTTAACGATGTATCAGTAGATGATTTGTTAACGCTTTATTTAAAAGATGGTACTGTGACAGCTAAGGTCATAAATATTGATAATGTTTAATGAGGTATAATTAATGGCAAAGGCTTCTAATCTTGAAGATACATTTAATAAGCTTGAGGCAGTTCTTAATGAAATGGAACAGGGCGAGCTTACATTAGATGAGTCTTTTAAAAAATATAAAGAAGGTATGGAATTACTCAATAAATGTAATACTATGCTTGATAAGGTTGAAAAACAGATTGTTATAATTGATGATAATGGGGTGGTGGATAATAATGAATAATTTCAAAGAACAGTTAAGCAAAGAGACCTCCTGTATAGATAATATAATAGAAAAGTACCTGCCAGAAGCTAAGGGACACGCAGAATATATTAAATCTGCGATGGATTACAGCGTGGAAGCTGGCGGCAAGAGAATAAGACCAATGATTATGCTTGAAACTTACAAGTTGTGTAATGGTACTAACAAGGAAGAATTGTATCCATTTATGGCGGCTCTTGAGATGATACACACTTATTCTTTGGTGCATGATGATCTTCCTGCTATGGATAATGATGACTATAGAAGAGGAAAGCTTACAACACATAAGAAATTTGGTGAAGATTTTGGAATATTAGCGGGTGACGGACTTTTGAATCTTGCGTATGAAACAATGCTTTCAGCTATACATAAAGCAGCAAAGACAGGTGATGCACAGGCTGTATTAAGATATTCTGCTGCCGCAGATGTGATAGCTAATAAGGCTGGTGTTGATGGTATGGTCGGAGGACAATCGCTTGATGTAATGCTTACAGATAAGCCGATGAATGAAGAACAGCTTGATTACATTTTCAGATTAAAGACGGGTGCTCTTATAGAAGCAGCATTTATGGCTGGTGGAATTATTGCAGGTTGTGATGAAAATGTCACTAAGCTTCTTGAGGAAACAGGTTATAATATAGGCTTCGCATTTCAGATTAAGGACGATATTCTTGATGTTACAAGCACACAGGAAGTACTTGGAAAGCCTGTGTTAAGTGATGAGAGAAATAATAAAACAACATATGTTACACTTTATGGAATGGAAAAAGCAGAAAAAGATACTGCTGATATGTCTGTAAAAGCATTGGAAACACTCAAAACTATTGGACATAACGAGTATCTGGAGGATTTAATCACAATGCTTATACATAGGGATAGGTAATCGTGTGAAAGAGGTTAATTATGATACTTGAGAAAATCAATAAACCTAACGATATTAAGAAATTATCACCAATAGAATACAACCAGCTTGCTGATGAGATACGCCAGTTTCTTATTGATAAGATAAGTGTCACAGGCGGACATCTGGCTTCTAATCTTGGCGTTGTGGAGCTTACTATGGCACTTCATATTGTATTTAATCTTCCAAAGGACAAGCTTATATGGGACGTAGGACATCAGTCATATACGCATAAGATACTTACAGGAAGGAAAAATCAATTTGATGAATTAAGAAAATTCGGCGGTATGAGCGGCTTTCCTAAGAGAAATGAAAGTGATTACGATGCTTTTGATACAGGTCACAGCTCGACATCAATATCAGCAGGACTTGGAATTGCTATGGCAAGAGATGTACAGCACGAAGATTACAGTGTAGTTTCTGTTATAGGTGATGGTGCACTTACAGGTGGTATGGCATATGAAGCTTTAAATAATGCTTCAGGTATTAAGGGTAATTTTGTGATTATACTTAATGATAATACAATGTCAATTTCTAAAAATGTCGGCGGCGTATCCAATATGCTTAGTGAAATACGTTCGTCAGACTCTTACTATGATTTAAAAGAGAATATAGGCAATGTATTATATAAGCTTCCTAAAGGGGACAAGGTTGTAAAGCTTATCCAGAAGACAAAGTCGAATCTAAAGCAGGTGATTCTTCACGATTCGATGTTTGAAAGTATGGGTATATATTACCTTGGACCAGTTGACGGACACGATATGGATAAGCTTATCAAGATACTTACAGTTGCAAAAAGAATAAATGGACCTGTGCTTGTCCACGTTGTTACGCAGAAAGGACGTGGTTACAAGCCGGCAGAGCGCAATCCAAGCAAGTTTCATGGTATTGGACCATTTGATGTGGCGACAGGTATGGAGATTAATAAATCTGACCGGCCAACATATTCGCAGGTGTTCTCTAATTCTATATGTGAAATAGCCAAGAAAGACAGGTCTGTATGTGCTATTACAGCGGCTATGCCAGACGGAGTTGGGCTTGCTAAGTTCTCAAAGTGGTTTCCGGATAGATTTTTTGATGTCGGAATTGCTGAGGCTCACGCTGTAACATTTGCGGCAGGATTGTCAGCAGGCGGATTAAAACCAGTGTTTGCGGTTTATTCTTCATTTTTACAGAGAGCTTATGACCAGATATTACATGATGTGTGTATACAACAGCTTCACGTTGTGTTTGCAATAGACAGGGCAGGACTTGTTGGAAGTGATGGAGAGACACATCAGGGGATATTTGATATATCATTCCTGTCATCAATACCTAATATGACTATTATGGCACCAAAGAATGATTATGAATTAAAGTCATCACTTGAGTTCGCTCTGGAAGAATTTAATGGGCCGATAGCTATAAGATATCCAAGAGGCGAGGCAGTTGTCAGATTTCGCGAATTTAATGCACCGGTTGAATACGGCAAGGCTGAGCTTATGTATGAAGAAAGTGATATAGCAATTCTTGCACTTGGAAGTATGGTTGATACAGCATTTAATGTAAGGGAAAGACTTAAAGAGCAGGGCTATAACGTGACACTTGTAAATGCACGTTTTGTAAAGCCTATAGACAGTGCAATGATTGATAAAATAAGCACAACACATAAGCTTATAGTAACACTTGAAGAGAATGTATCATCGGGCGGATTTGGGCGTGCAGTCTGTCAATATATCAATGATAAAGAACTTCATAACTATGTGCTTGACATATCACTTCCTGATGATTATATAGAACACGGAAGTGTTGATATATTACGGCGTGAGACAGGAATAGATGAAGATACAATTGTTAAACGTATAACAGCAGTTTATAATAATATTGGAGATAATAATAATGAGCAGTAAAGAAAGATTAGATGTTCTGTTAGTGAACAGGGGGCTTGCTGATTCCAGGGAAAAGGCAAAGGCTATAATTATGTCTGGAAATGTATATGTTGACGGACAGAAGGAAGATAAAGCTGGGTCATCATTTAATGAGACTGTTAATATTGAGGTAAGAGGCAATACACTTAAGTATGTAAGCCGTGGCGGGTTAAAGCTTGAAAAAGCTATGGAGAATTTTGATGTAACGATTGAAGGGAAAATATGTATGGATGTTGGTTCATCAACAGGTGGTTTTACAGATTGTATGCTTCAGAATGGTGCTGTTAAAGTATATTCTGTTGATGTAGGACACGGACAGCTTGCTTGGAAGCTTCGTAATGATGAGCGTGTTGTATGTATGGAAAAGACTAATATACGATATGTAACACCGGAAGATATTGCGGATAAGATAGATTTTTCAAGCATTGACGTATCATTTATATCGCTTACAAAGGTGCTGCTTCCAGTGAAAAATCTTCTTACAGATGACGGGCAGATAGTATGTCTTATAAAGCCACAGTTTGAAGCTGGAAGAGAAAAGGTTGGTAAACACGGTGTTGTAAGGGATAAGGCGGTACACATCGAAGTTATAGAAATGGTTATTAATTATGCAATTTCAATTGGATTTGAGATACTTAACCTTGAATTCTCGCCAGTTAAGGGTCCGGAAGGAAATATCGAATATCTTCTTCATTTACAGAAACATATAGAAGGAACCTATGATGATATTCCTTTCACAATACAAAATATAGTAGACAAAGCCCACGAAACATTGTAATATATTCATATAGATATTAATATTAATTTAAAGTATAGAGGCGTTAATGAAATCTTTTTACATAGTCACGAATACAACTAAAGATCCAGACCTTGTATATACAAACAGTATTCTGGATTATCTTAACAAGCACAATGTAAGCTGTATATATAATCCTGACTCGGCAGATGTAGAACATACTGATTATTGTTATACGAATGCTGATATTGTGCCAGATGATACAGAATGCATAATTGTTCTTGGTGGGGATGGTACGCTTATACAGGCGGCAAGAGACCTTAATTCTAAGAATATACCTCTTCTTGGTGTTAACATAGGAACGCTGGGGTATCTTACTGATACAGATATGAACACAGTGTATGATACCCTTGAAAGCCTTATTAATGACTGTTATGAGATAGATACAAGGATGATGCTTGATGGAAAGATATACCGTGATGACGAGCTTATATATGAAGATGTAGCACTTAATGATGTAGTTCTTAGCAGAAGGGGAATATTAAGGGTTATAGATTTTGATATATATGTCAATGGAGAATATCTTAATTCGTTCGCGGCAGACGGAGTTATAGTATCTACGCCGACAGGTTCTACAGCTTATTCTTTATCGGCAGGCGGACCAATTGTCCAGCCGAATGCACATCTTATAATGATTACACCAATATGTGCACATACACTTACTCAGAGAAGTATAATATTTGAACAGAATGATGAGATTGTAATACAGATGAATGATAATAAGAAATTATCAGAAGAAAGAGTAGCTACATATGATGGAGAAAGCTATTGTAATGTCATAACAGGGGACAGAGTTGTTATTACCCGTTCTGATAAGACAGCACGGCTTATAAAGACAAGCAGAATTTCTTTCCTTGAAAGGATAAGGAATAAAATGTAGCCGGAATAGGAGAAGAAAAGTGAAATCAGACAGACATAAAAAAATATTAGAACTTATAGCTGATAATAATATAGGAACTCAGGAAGAGCTTGCTGATGCACTTAATAAAGCAGGATATAATGTGACTCAGGCGACTGTTTCAAGGGATATAAGAGCACTTAATCTTACCAAGGTCACAATTGACGGGGTTAATCAGAAGTATACAACTCTTTCACATAGCAGTCCTGTACCTAATGACAAATATATAAGAGTGCTAAAGGAAGGCTATCTTTCTATGGATATGGCACAGAATATTCTTGTTATAAGGACTGTTCCGGGTATGGCAATGGCGGTGTGTGCGGCACTGGATGCACTTAAGCTTGATGAGATAGTTGGTTCTATTGCGGGTGATGACACTATTATGTGTGCTGCAAAGACTGCAGACATGGCACTGGGAGCAGCAGAGAAACTGAGAAGTTTTGTCAGATTGAATAAGTGATCCCACGAGTAACTGCTCAATACCTTTGCAGTTACGATCCTGAACTTTTAACATTACAAATGACTTGATTATGGAGGCAATAAATGTTAGCTCATCTGCATGTGAAAAATCTTGCACTGATAGAAGAAATAGAAGTGGAATTTGGTCCCGGATTGAATATCCTGACC
>OKSC01003165.1_pt1 | contig 12701 bp, 8 predicted proteins | sample 1601161 | NCBI WGS metagenome assembly OKSC01 (sample SAMEA3541552, study PRJEB24748) | human gut metagenome | biome: human gut; feature: human-associated habitat; material: faeces | place: China | collected 2012
TGATGATTATGGACTTAAAGTCACTGCAGAGGCACTATGGAGACTGCCTGGAGCTTGGTGGAGAAGTAGAAAAAAGCAGATTGCTATTGCCGTAAATACGCAAAAAAACAGTTCGTAAAATTATACTTTTACGAACTGTTTGTATTTCTATTACATCTGGATCGTATTTCAGTCCCATTGATTCTTGGTATTCTTTTATTTCCTGCTTATTTGTAATATGTATAGTTCCTTCCTGGGAAAATTGATTTTTTTTGTAGCTATTTCAGCATTGCTAACTTTGTCATAAGTCTAATTATCTCCAAGTGTAGCTGCGGATGAATTAATAGAAATACATAATGTAGTAATCATACAAATTGTAATTAAGCTTTATAATTTCTTCATAGTGTTTTACCTCCTGTTATTTGTTATCAATCTTTAATTTCCCGAGAGAATAAAAGTATTGCACACGCAATATAAATAATTGATATAACGAGCTCTAAAAAATTCAGTGAAACAAAAGGTTTTGTATTTATTTCATATAATGATTTTATGCAAAATATCATAATCATTGCATATCCAATTAAGGTTAATAAGATATTTTTCTTGGATTTATTTTTCTTTTTAACAATAAAAAAAGAAAAAAATGTAAATGATAACATAAACAAAAGCAATGCTATATTAACAATTCCATACAAATCATAATAATCGATGAAGCCTATAAAACCTGTATACCAGGTTCCAGATTCTGCCTGTCTGGCAATGGGAGTTGGAAAAAATGTTGATATTAATTTTATTAGTATAAGGAAAATGATCGAAATAGCCATTCCAGATCCAGATAATAGGAATTTGAGATGCCTTTTAATTGCAGTGGCTTTTGTGCCTACATTTTCATTATTTGCAATCTTATTTTGTTCGTTGCTAAATTCCTCCTCAAATTGGTCTTCTTTATCATCATTCATAAGATAATCTAAAGAGCAATCAAAAAAATTGCTTATCTTTATTAAATTATTAATATCCGGTAGGGTTCCCAGTTCCCATTTTGAGATGGCTTGTCTGGATACACATAACTCAGAAGCTAGTTGCTCTTGCGATAAGTTATTATCTTTTCTTAATTTTTGCAATTTACTAGAAAACGTCATTATTTATATCTCCTCTCCTTCTTGTTTTTTGTATTGTACAATAACTCAAGCTACCAAATTGCTTAAAAAATTAAAAAGTGAGCCCCCCCTATCTCGCAATCTATAAATTTTGATATGAGTAAATATACAGTTACAAATTTTAGTGAAAAATGAAAATCCTCAACCATTTAAGGTTGGAATTTCCGCAACTCACAGTAGCATCTTGCCTATTTTAGGCGTTTCTCTCGTATTTCAGAGACATTAAGTAACGTGACGAGCGCATCGTAGCGAAAGCGTCCCGTCCAAAAACGGAAGAGAGAACGGTAAAGAGTTTATATACAAATTAGATACATTGTTGTTTTATGATGTCACTGCAAAGAAAGTAGGGCGTTTCAGACTCTTTTGAAATCACAATATGTGGATGCAGGGAGTATGGTGAAACCGGAACAAGAATACAAGGAGGACATTATGAAGAAACAAGTATTTATCATTACTATTATGGTAGTAGCAGCACTTGCAACGGCATGTGGTCAAAGAGCAAGCGGACGAAAAAATACAATGAGTACATCGAAGCAGAAAGCTGTTGCAAGCCCAACGAAGAAAGAGCAGGAAGCGACTGCAAGCCCAACGAAGAAAGAGCAGGAGAGGGCTTCTGCAGTCGCTAAGGAATCTCTTGATGAAGAAGATATTCACGCAGCACTCAAGGTGGCTAAAGAATATTATAAACACACCACACAAAAGGTGAAGAGCTTGGAATACAATGGTGGATCAGGTGACCAAATACAGTTCCAAGGCAAGGATACGAAGAGCGGAAAGTATCGTATCATTCGTTTGAAGAAAAAGAACGGCAAATGGGTTGTTAAAGGTGAGGGATATTGAAGCGGCCTGTTTATTTTTTGACCCATTTTTTGTACAGCCTTTTCTTGCTGGATGGCAGCTTAAATTTCGCTTTCTTTGCAATGCCATGAAATGCTTTTTTACCGATAGACTTTTTCGTTAGAGACGTCGTCTTAATGGTTATGGTGCGCAGATTGCTGCATTTGGCAAAAGCAGAGGCTCCGATTTTCTTTGTCTTTTTCAAAATGGTTACTTTCTTAAGTGCTTTGCAACCGGAGAATGCTTTACTTCCGATGGATAGCACATTACTTCCGGTCGAAACACGCTTGAGTGCCTTGCAGCCACAAAATGCTTTATTGCCAATGGCAGTAACCGTACAGCTATATTTGCCGTAAGCTATTTTAGCTGGAATGGATAATGTAACAGATCCTTTTTTCTTGTTTTTTAGATATTTCTTGTTATATCCGAGACAGGTTACAGTGCAAGTACTTGTGCGCACATTGCGGTTTGCAATGCGGTAACGCAGTCCTTTGACGGTAAATACAGTGCCGACTTTTGGAGCGGCGGTATTGTTTTTGTTGACAGATTGTTCATTCCCGGAATTGTTGTTATTTTGGTTAGGAAGGTCAAAGCTCGGATTGTCAAAGTCCGGCTTGTCAAAGTCCGGATCGTCGGAGTTGTTATTGCCCGCATTATTGTCTGTCAGTTTTGGTATTTCCGTAATACGTGAACGTTCATTACAGCGTTTACAATGCAGTGACATTTCTCCGGTAGATGTTTTGGTTGCCGGGATGTCAATGGTGAAGTCAGATGCCCAATCGTGTCCGAGTGCATTTACAACCTGCTGCGTCGTGAATACCAAGCCGCATTCAGAGCAGTGAGATCCTTCGGTAAGTCCCGGAGTGGTACAGGTTGCCGGAACTGCTTCATCGATTACAGTCACATGTGTATGTGGTTTGGCGGCAGAGGATTGAATCGTATACGGAATCGCTGTCTGTCCACAAAACAGACCGGCTCCTGTTACCGTGACAGTTGCTGTACCGACGGCGGTGTTGTTTTCATAACGGATCGTGTAGTCCTTATTTTCGGTCAGGGTAGTACCATGCATGGTCACAGTGACTTTTGGTTTCTGTGGATTGCCGGTATAGATGTACGACTTTTCGGACAGAGTGATTTCGGCCTGTGCAATGTCAACACTGCCGTTTTCGCCGATACGAAGAGTATAGGTTTTCTTTAGGGCAGGGTTATAGGTTGGATACACAGTGATTTGTGTAATGCCTGCAGCTAATACATTAAGCGGATTTAAGTAGGTCTTATCGGATATGATACCAGGCGTGGAAACGACAGACGGATCCGTGGATTCAATACGGAGCTCCTGATAATCGCTATCGCCGTTGATATTTTGTGCCCATGCATAAATGGTGGAGCCGATTGGGTTGCTGGTCGGCATGGAAGAATAATAGTAACTTGTGGTGGAGGTACTATTGCGCCAATAAATATCGAATGAGGTTGGCGGAGCGATGTAGATCGTATTCTGACAGTCGGAGCAGATACCCGTGCTCTTGCCATTGGCATCGATTTCTCCATATACATAGTTATGTGGTTTTTTGGGGATGATTTCCTCAAAATCTTTATTACAGGTGTCACAGTGATATGTATGTGACCCATTTTTTGTACAGGTTGCCGGTGTATAACCGGTCTCTTTACGCGTATGCGCACAAGAGATATGTATTGTTTTGGTCGCAAATATTGTGTTATCTGCTTTTGCTGTAATGGTGACATCTCCATTGGTAAGACCTGTAACGTTTCCGTTGTTATCTACCGTAGCGATCGTACGGTCGGAAGAGGAATAGGTTAGAGGCTGGACGGACCAGATCTCGCGGGTGGACACTTTGCCATTGCTGCGAGTGCGTTCCAAACGTACTTTTGCGGTTAAGCTGGAAGTCTGCTCCGTTTTTATCGTATCTGTGCCGTCTAAGAAATTCTCTTTGATATATTTGTTGGAGATCTCAACTTTTTGTATAACATCGGTCTGCACATCCTGCATGGTTTCGTTCAGACCGGTTCTCGTAGAAAATTCACCGGCAACGGTATTCGGATAAGGTGCTGCTTCGGAATAGAAATCGCCCAATCCGACATAGTTGTATTTTGGATTGATCATACTTGTATAATGACCGGTTTCATTGGACAGATTTTGATCGACCCAGTCTTTTTGTTCAGATTTCCACAGCATGACACCTTCGGTCATGCTTTTTCCCCAACAGTAAGCGAGATCTTCACAATTGGAAGATACACCATGAAAGGATAGGGAAAAAGTATCTTTATCGCTGGGACGATCATGTCCGGATGCCATGAAATTAAACGAAATGCCAGCCTCTGCCGCACGGATGCGAGCGATGCTTTCTAAGTCTCTCGACCATCTTAACGGTTTATAATCATCGGATGTCAGCATACGGCTGGGATCGCGCGGATCCGGTATGTTGCCGGCTTCACAGGCTTCTTTACGAATTTCATTTAACTTGTCTAGAGCTTCCTGTGCCTGACTATAATACGAACCATAGATACTAAGCATTGTACATCCGTTGGATGCGCTCGCCACATCTGTTTCTAATATTGGCGGTGTTGCCTTGGAATCAGGCGTAGCGGTTGGTTCAGTTGCGGTTGCTCTGTGAGTAGTGACATCCTTAGGCGTTACAGCAAAAGCAGCTGCCGCTGATCCACTGGTGGTAGGAAGCACCATAGAGATGCTTAGAAGTGCCACTATTGCAGTCGTTTTCCAATTGTTTTTTCTCATAATCATTTATATTCCTTTCTTTTTTTTTTCAATTGAGCGCACAACAAGCAGACAAGTCGGTACGATGTAGAGCGTAGCAGTGATCCAAGCACTTTGATCGGCAAAGCAGATTGCATCGAAGTGAAAAATAGGAACCAATGCCAGACTGACGAAACAGCGTGCCGCCATTTCGACGGCGCCCGAGAGGATAGCTCTGCCGGAATAGCCAAGACCCTGTGTGGTCATTCGGCAGGTGTTTAAGATGCCGAGTGACCAATAGAAGAATCCGAGGCAGCGCAAATATTTGGCAGAAGCATCAAGCACTGCAGTAGCGGATGGCTTCACGAACAGCAGTGTCAATGTACGGCCAAAGAAGATAAGTACAATGCCTGCTACAAGGCCATATGCCATGCCGACGAAGACGCCCTGCAAGATTCCTTTCTTAATACGATCCGTCTTCCCGGCACCAAGATTTTGTCCGCAAAAGGTGGATACACCGGTTGCGATTGCATCAAATGGACACATGGCAAACTGCTTAATACGCATAGCTGCGGTGAATCCGGTAATATAGACGTCACCCAGTCCGTTGTTGGCGGACTGCATGACCATACTGCCTATCGCTGTAATGGAATATTGCAGTCCCATAGGGATCGCCATGATAAGCAGATGCGATACCATCTGTGGGCGAAAAGCGCGATCCTCTGCAGTTGGATGCAGTATCGGTACCTTCTTTAGTATAAACACGAGACAAAGCAGCCCGCTGATCCCCTGAGCGGTGATCGTTGCAATTGCAGCACCGGCACAGCCCCAGTGAAAGACAACGATGCAGACCAGATCCAAGATAATATTTAATATGGTGGAAAACACCAAAAACAAAAAAGGTGTTTTGCTGTCGCCAACGGCACGAAGTATGCTCGAAAGCAGATTGTACAGTAAAGTACAAGGGATGCCCAGGAAAATAATTAACAAGTAAATATAGGCATCTTTATAGATGTTGGCTGGTGTGGTTAAAATATGTAAAATAGCAGGGCAAAGCAGGGCGCAGATCGTTGTCAGCAGGACGGCGGCAGCAATCGTGATAAAAATGCTGTGCCAGATATAGGCACGCATGGATTTGTAATCCTTGCCGCCAAAGCGTTGAGCGATAGGAACTCCAAATCCACAACAGATGCCGATGCAAAATCCAAGTACCAAAAATTGGACACTAGAGGAGGCACCGACTGCAGCTAGCGCTTTCGGTCCAAGGAATCGTCCAACGATCGCCGCATCAGCAACATTATACATTTGCTGAAAAAAGTTGCCGATCAACAAAGGAAATGCAAACTGCAGGATCAAAAGCAGTGGCTTACCTGTTGTCATATCTTTCGTGACATCTTTACTCATCTAATTTCGACCTCCGTATGTAACGCTGAACTCCGATTTGTTTGCCTCATATAATGTACAGGGAGTAATTAACAATTTCAATATCGTAATTATCTATTTTAACACCATAATTGGGAAATGCAACTGCTATTTTTGAAACATATATCGGAAATAAACTTCCTTGAAGGCAGCATAGTTATTTCGCGAAATTGGGATGACCATGCCGTTTTGAAGAGTTACTTCGGTTTTAGTAAATTGTTCTACTAACATTAGATTTACGATATAGCTGCGATGACACTTGATAAATCCCAAATCCATATGGAATATCTCTTCGCACTTATAAAATGGTTCACGGATTGAGATCTGCGTTCCGTTTGAAAAGGTTACAAGTACCAGTTTGTTTTGCGCTTCCAGACAGGCAACCTCTTCGATCGTCATTTTATAAAAACCGGTCACAGTCTGTGCCGTAAAGGTTTCTTTGGTCTTGCAAAATTGTTTCCGGTATTCGTCCATGACAGCAAATAATCGTATTTCGTCAATGGGTTTCAGTAGATAATGAAAGGCTTTGACCTCGTAGGATTCAACTGCAAATTCACGGGAGGAGGTTAGAAAAATAATGGGAACATCCTGTCCGTTTGCGCGTAATTCAGCAGCAGTGTCTATGCCGTTCAAAAGAGGCATAATGACGTCTAACAGGATCAAATCCATACATTCATCTGTATGTGCAGCGATCAGATCGTCGCCATTATCATACGTGAAGATCTGCATTTCAATACCATGTTCACCAGCCCATTTCTGTAATAAACTGGAAGTTGTTTCTATATAAATTGGTTCATCATCACAAATTGCTATTTTCATAATGTCCTCTTTCTTTCATTCGTTAAATGATAATTTGAAGGGTAAAGTAGTTGCCGGATACAGAAAAGTGGCACTGTCCACCGAGCTTTTCAACATAATATATAATACTTCGCACGCCTATACCGTGACCGGGTGTCTCAGAGATTGGAATACTGTCTATGAATTTCGGCGGTTTTTCAATCGTATTTTTGACTTGGATCAAGAGATGTGCGTTTTTTTCAGAGATTGTTAAGGTGATCATGCGATTCGGAATAGTCATGTTCTGCAGAGCATGCAATGCATTTTCCAGTGCATTGGACAGAATGGTGCTAACATCCGTTTCGGATTCCGGCAATGGTGGCATCCTGCCAATATTGCATTGAAAGATAACGCCGATATTTTCAAATCGTGTATGGTAGATAGAGATTACGGAATTGATCATCTCATTTTTGCAGTAATTTGTAATGACGGTATCATCATAGCTGTCGTATAGTTGTTTGATGTAATCCATCGCATGATCCGGACTGTTGTTTTGAAGCTGTGTCAAGATGATCGTTAGATGATGCCGCATATCATGCCGCAAAATAGCAATTTTTTGTTCGCTAAGTTTGACCTGTTCAATTTCCTTTTGAATAGAAAGAAGCTGCATTTTAGTCAGATCGCTGTATTGGCGGATCTGCTGTTTGCGTTCGTATTCCTTGAAATATATGAGCAGAAATGTAAGATAGGCCAGACAGGAAGCGAAGCCCATAAACTCGACCACAGCTTTGTTGCCGGAGTATAACAGATTGGAAAATTTTGTACACATATAGTCAAAAATATAATAGACAAAAGGGAGAAAGCCAATAACCCAAAGCTCTCGTCTATCCTTCGCAAAAATCATTTCTGTCGTGTGACACACATAGCGGCATAGGAAGAAATACGTACCGAGGGTTGCGATGATGCGAAAGCAGTAATAACACCATTGTTCACCGGAGAGAGAAAGTGCAAACATTCCGATCCACGTACTGACCTGACAGCAAAGGTAGGCAGAGACGATGGAAACACAGGACGAAAGAAATGTGTAATGGTAGTAGAATGTCAAAAACAGAGCGAGCGGAAGATGTATGAACAGAGGGTAGATCTGCATGGTAGCAGTTTCACCGATCAGAGTGAGTGACAGCAGATAGACGGTACCCTCTGCCAGAGAATACAATAGCAGCTTGATCGTATTAGACTTATTTTGGCGCACGCCTAAAAAAAAGGCAGATATAAAAATGCCAAACAGCAGAGTAGTAATATTGTGAATTGCCGCCAGTACATGCAGTAACATAAATTGCTCCCTCCTGATATTTTGTGTATCAGCTTAAGCGAAAGAAATGAAACTCATTACTTTCACAGATGCATAGATCATTACCAAAAGAATAGCAATAAATGTCAGGAAAGTCAAAAAAAACGGTAAAAGGAGTTGACATCGAAAATATATTGATATACCGTAATTTAATGAGAAAAATTCTCAATAAGAATTATACTTGGAGGATAGTATGACCTTAAAAGAACTGGAGATAGGAAAGAGTGCTGTTGTGACGCAAGTAGGTGGCGAAGGCGCACTTAGACAGCATTTTTTGGATATGGGAATGATTCCCGGAGCAGAGGTGACGGTTGTCAAGTTTGCACCAATGGGAGATCCGATGGAGTTACAAATACACGGATACGAATTGACGCTTCGCCTGGCAGAAGCAGAACAGATTAAGATAAAACCGATTGACAAGCGCAGTAATAGTCATGCCGGTAGTGAAAGAATACAGCCATCTGTACATCCGGGGCTTGGTGAAGAGGGAAAGTTTCATTCCAAAGAGGATGAACATCCTCTGCCGGAAGGAACCACTTTAACATACGCCCTTGTCGGCAATCAAAATTGTGGTAAAACGACATTGTTTAATCAGTTGACGGGTGCGAATCAACATGTTGGCAATTTCCCCGGGGTTACAGTGGATCGCAAAGATGGTGCTATTAAGGGATATTCAGATACGAATGTGACGGATCTGCCGGGGATTTATTCGATGTCACCATATAGCAGCGAAGAAATCGTTTCGCGTAACTTTGTGCTGCAAGATCATCCAACAGCAATTATCAATATTGTCGATGCAACCAATATTGAACGTAATTTATATCTGACAATGCAGCTTTTGGAGATGGATATTCCGATGGTAGTCGCATTGAATATGATGGATGAAGTAACCGGTAACCATGGAGCGATCAATGTCAATTTGATGGAGGAATTGCTGGGGGTACCTGTCATTCCGATCTCTGCAGCCAAAAACGAGGGCGTAGAGGAACTCGTGAAACATGCACTTCATATTGCAAAGTATCAGGAACGACCGATGCGACAGGATTTCTGTGACAAAAAAGATCACGATGGTTCCGTACATCGGTGTATTCATGCGGTGATCCATCTGATTGAAGATCACGCTGAAAAGACAGATATCCCGGTGCGATTTGCTGCAACGAAAGCAATTGAAGGAGATTCGCTGATCCTAAAGCAGTTAAAACTTGATGAAAACGAAAAGGAAATGTTGGAGCATATTGTGTGCCAGATGGAGACAGAGCGAGGTATAGACCGCAGTGCTGCAATTGCAGATATGCGCTTTGATTTCATTGAACGTTTATGTGAACAGGCAGTGGTAAAACCAAAAGAGAGTAAAGAGAGGATTCGCAGCGAGAAGATTGACCGGATCTTTACCGGAAAATATACAGCGATTCCGTGTTTTATTGCGATCATGGCTGCAGTATTTTATCTGACGTTTAACGTGATCGGTGCATGGCTGCAAAATATATTGCAATTAGGTATTGATGCAATCGCAGATATGGTAGGAAAAGGATTAAAAGCAGCTCAGCTGAATGATGCGTTATACAGTTTGATCATGGATGGAATATTTACCGGTGTGGGGAGTGTGCTAAGCTTTTTGCCGATCATTGTCACCTTGTTTTTCTTTTTGTCATTAATGGAGGACAGTGGGTATATTGCCCGTGTGGCTTTTGTAATGGATAAGCTGCTTCGCAAGATCGGTCTTTCCGGCAAAAGCATTGTTCCATTGTTGATCGGGTTTGGTTGTACAGTGCCGGCTGTCATGGCAACACGTACGCTGACTAGTGAAAGAGATCGTAAAATGACGATCTTGTTGACGCCGTTTATGAGTTGTACGGCCAAATTACCGATATATGCGTTTTTTGTCAGCGTGTTCTTCCCGGGGCGCGGCGGCCTGATCATGACGGGGCTTTATCTGTTTGGCATTGTTATGGGAATCTTGGTAGCCTTCCTATACCGAGCAACATTATTTGAGGGAGAACCGGTTCCTTTTGTGATGGAATTGCCTAATTATCGTTTGCCTGGTGTGCGAAATGTGGGACAGTTGTTATGGGAAAAGGCAAAAGATTTTCTGCAGAAAGCATTTTCAGTTATACTGGTCGCAACGGTAGTAGTTTGGTTTTTGCAGAGTTTTAATCTGCGTTTGAATATGGTGTCCGATTCTTCGGACAGTATGCTTGCAATGATCGCGCAGATATTTGTGCCTATATTAACTCCGCTGGGACTTGGTGATTGGAGAATTGCTACCGCATTGATCAGTGGAGTTATGGCAAAAGAAAGTGTTGTTTCCACGTTAGAAGTTTTATTCAGCGGATCGATTAGTACAGTACTTTCACCATTGACGGCCGGTTCACTGCTCGTATTTAGTCTGCTGTATACTCCGTGTATCGCAGCGATCGCATCTGTAAAACGTGAGTTGGGCAGTAAATGGGCTGTCAGCATGGTGATCTGGCAATGTATCGTTGCATGGGTTGCGGCCTTTGCAGTATATTTGATCGGTGGACTATTTTGAGGTTGAAATTAGTTGCCAACTTATAGTGTATTGGGAGAAAATAGTAAAAAGGGGGAAATTTATTTATGAAAAAGTCAGTGTTAAGTATAACACCAAGTGTTCATAAGAGCACGATCGCACCGGAGATTTATGGACAGTTTTCGGAGCATTTAGGACGCTGCATTTATGACGGCGTTTATGTTGGAGAGGACTCGGATATTCCGAATACCAACGGCATGCGCAATGATGTTGTGGAGGCTCTGCGTGAGATTAAGCTTCCTGTACTGCGCTGGCCGGGTGGATGCTATGCGGATGAATATCATTGGAAAGATGGCATTGGTCCGAAGGAGTCCAGACGGAAGATGGTCAATACAAACTGGGGCGGTACAGTAGAGGACAATAGCTTTGGTACGCACGAATTTATGGAACTTTGCGAACAGATCGGCTGTGAACCATACATTGCTGTTAATATGGGAAGTGGTACGGTGCAGGAGGCAGCAGAATGGGTAGAATATATGACGGCAGAGTCAGGATCAACTTTTGCAGAGTTACGTGCAGCGAACGGTCATGCAGAGCCTTGGAAAGTAAAATACTTGGGTATCGGCAATGAAAGTTGGGGCTGCGGTGGCAGCATGGACGCGGACTTTTATGCCAATGAATATAAGCGGTATCAGCAGTTTTGCAAAGAATATTCCGGCAATAAATTATATAAAGTAGCTTGTGGACCAAGTGGGGATGATTATGCATGGACGAGAGAGCTGATGAGTCGTATTAACCATCAGCACGCCAAAGGGATTAGTCTGCATTATTATACCGTGCCGGGCGACTGGGAACACAAAGGAAGTGCTACGGATTTTACTGAGCAGGAATATTACACAACGATCGCGAAAACGTTAGGGATCGAGGAGGTCATTGATGGTCATTTGAAGATTATGGATGAGCTTGATCCAGAGCATAATATTGATCTTATTATAGATGAGTGGGGAACTTGGTATGATGTGGAGCCGGGAACGAATCCGGGATTTTTGTACCAGCAAAATACGATGCGTGATGCGATCGTAGCCGCTTTGAATTTAAATATCTTTAACAAACATAGCGACATGATCTCAATGGCAAATATCGCACAGGTTGTCAATGTATTGCAGGCGATGGTGTTGACAGAGGGGGATCAGATCGTTAAGACGCCAACTTATGATGTGTTTGCTATGTATAAAGAACATCAGGGTGCCAGTCTTGTGCAAAGTGCGGTTGATACGTTGCCGGTAGATCATGATGGAAAAGTGATACCATCACTTTCGGAGTCGGTGTCTGTGAGTGATGATGGAAATATGACGATTACGCTTGCGAATACTTCGCTGAAGGAAGAAATACAGGTGATCTGCCGTTTGGAAGATAAGAGCCAATTTAACGGACAAGCAGAGATTGCTGTGCTTCAGGATGAGGTGCATGCGCACAATACTTTTGAACAGCCGGATCAGGTGAAGGTGCAGTATCGTACAGAACATTGGAACGGCAGCGAGCAGACAGTTACTTTGTTACCGTGCAGTGTATGTCGGATTTATTGTCCGATTGTCTGAGAAGGGAATGTAGATTTAATATGTCTGGATCAAATATGCGGATCCCCTGTGTACGCTGTCTGCTACGGGAAATGGATGAGCAGACGGCACTACAGCAGGTGTTGGACTTTCAAAGAAGTGTCCCTAAAATGGAACAGGCTGATCCGTCGCAATATGAAACACGTCTTGCGGTATGCAAGGCGTGTAAATGGCTTAATAAAGGTACTTGCCGAAAATGTGGTACTTATGTGGAAGCGAGAGCCTTTCGGTCAGATGCACATTGCCCGCTGGGGACAAACATGTGGTGATTGTCAAACTCGGTCATTATATCACATATCAATTAGCCTTTTTATCAAACTCGCAAATCCGCTCTTTCAGAGCTTATTCGCTTGTTTCACAA
>OKSC01003169.1_pt1 | contig 12691 bp, 8 predicted proteins | sample 1601161 | NCBI WGS metagenome assembly OKSC01 (sample SAMEA3541552, study PRJEB24748) | human gut metagenome | biome: human gut; feature: human-associated habitat; material: faeces | place: China | collected 2012
GGGGTTGTGTCGGGTGTGAGCAGTGCGCCGTATGCACTTGAGCCGGATGCCGATACTCCCGGGTCGGCGTAGCTCATCAACGGTGAAATAGCACACATCACCATACATAGGGTGAGCAGGATACTGAGTATTCGTTTTTTCATATTTTATTACCTCCGTTTTCGTATATGTCGGCTCAGTCAAGAGCAATGATTGTAAGATTATAGACAGCACCGTTCAGCTGTGTGCCGGGGGTCAACTGGATAAATTCATATTGTAGCACAATATCACTGCCGGCACTGTAGATGCGGTTGAATGCAAACGGCATCCACACTCGTGAATTATCTGCATCGTTCATATATCTTTCGATCAATGTATCTTTGAGAATGCCTTGTTTGCCCTTCAATACTACCGAGTACCATCCACCCATGTCGTGAGAAATGCAGACCGAACCGCTGAATGAAAGGCTGTATGTATGTCCGGCTTTCAGCGTTACGGTTCTGTTGGTTCGATCCCACACAAAAAGTCCTCCGGAATTGCAATCTTCAAACAACTGAAGCGGCTGATTGAATGAAGCGCCGGTGCCACCGTTTGAGGCATGAAAATACCCCGCACACCCGCCGTTCTGACCGGCATCGCCCTTATCGCCTTTATCTCCTTTGTCTCCCTTGTCTCCTTTATCTCCCTTGTCACCTTTGTCGCCCTTGTCACCCTTTTCGCCGTCGATGCCGTCGATGCCGTCAGTGCCTGCTGCCTTCACGCTGGTGTCAATTTCGCCGATCCACCAGTTTCCGTTCTCACCGATAAAAGGTGTTTTTCCGTCCTCACCGTCGGAACCGTTTTGCCCGTTTGTTCCGTCCTTGCCGTTTTTACCGTCAGCGCCGTCTCTGCCATCCGCACCTTTTAATGCTGTAAGGTCGTACAGGTTAAGCCATATTTCATCACCGGCATAACGCCATTGCAGGGTGTTTTCGTTCACGCGGAATTCCGGCGTTTTTCCGTTTGCCCCGTCTGCGCCGTTCTGTCCGGCGGGGCCTGTAATATCGGATATCGAAACAAGGTTTTGCCACTCGCCGCCCTCATAGCGCCACTGTATATATTCTGTTGTTCTTTTTACCTCTATGTTTTTTCCGTTAATGCCATCTTTGCCGTTTGTGCCATCTTTACCATTCTTACCGTCAATGCCGTCAATTCCGTTTTTACCGTCAGTACCGTTAATACCGTCTTTTCCGTTTGTACCATTGGCTCCGTCCTTGCCGTTTTCTCCGGCAGCACCGGTAAGTTCGGTAAGCGCCACAAGGTCGCGCCAATCGGTTTCGTCGCTGTATTTCCACTGGATTGCCGTACCGTTGTTCCGCACCTCCGGCAATGCGGCGCTGCTATTTGCCGCTTTACTGCATCCGGCAGCAAATACAATGCATAATATGATGCAAAGTGCCATAGTAATACAATAAATTCGTTTCTTCATATCTCGTTACCTCCTTTCAAATATTGCGAGCGGTATTTATCTGCAAACAGGGCGACCCCCTGCTTTAAGACCTCCATCTGGGTTTTCAGGTAATATTCATCCTCAAACATGGCATAGTGGACGCTGGCGCGGACGAAGATAAAAATCAGCGGCGTGATTACCGTGTACGGAATACCTATCTTCGGCTCCAGCTGCTTTGCATACTCGGTATAGCGTTCATTGACGCCCTCAAAGAATTTCTTGCCGTGCTCGATATACTTCGGGTGCGTATAGACCTGATACATCAGGCGATATTTTTTGCCGTGTTTTTTTGCCGTCCAGTAGGGAACCTCCTTCACAAACCGGACAACATCCTTGGGGTCGGTGGGCGCCATCTCCATAAAATCGTCCTCAACCTTTTCCATACAGTAAGCCGTCGATTCGATGATCAGCTCATCCAGACTTTTAAAGTAAGCGTAAAGATTTCCCTTTGTGCAGCCGCACGCTTTCGCAAGCGCGCTGACGCCTGTTCCCGTAAGCCCGTTTTCGGCATAGCATTCAAAGCATTTTTCCATTATTTCCTTCTTTTTTTCGTTGTGCTGCTGTTCGCTGTGCATTGTATTCTAACCTCCGTGATTAAACGACCGTTTATTCAATTACACTATACCACACACCCTCGCCGAAAGCAAGACTTTTTTTTAACAAATTATAGGGGCTGTAAAAAGCAGTCTTTTTGTGGTATAATTGAGTTGAAAAAAACAAATAAAAAACACGAGAACAGTATGCCGTTTTTACTTTCTGAAATTAAAAAACCGAGTTTCGCTCAATTCAGAGTGAATCTCGGTTTTTCGTTTGCTTTTTACAGCCCTTTTCCTTTAATATTCGTCCCGTTTGCCGCCTATTGCCTCGGCGCCGTATCGGCAAAGCAGTGAAATAAAAATAAACATAACGCCGAGTGTAATGCCCGCGGCATTATCGGAATATATATTCGCAAGCGAAACGGCTTCAAGCCTCATCCGTCCCGAAATAAGCCCCCTTACAAGGCTTCCCGCAGCTGCGCCGACCGTCTTAAGCGCAAGCGTTAAAATGCCGAGTCTCATCAGCTCCTTTGCCCCGGCATGAGTAAACGGAGTTCCCGCCTTTAAAGCGTTTCCGAAGTAACGCTTCGCAAATGCCGCTTCCACCGCTTCTCCGGCACAAACCGCAAGACCTCCCGACAGCGCCGCCGCAATGCTTTTAACATTTAAGCCGAGCGTATCAAGCGAAGCTCCGTGCACCTTTATACTGCCTATTACGGCTATGCTGTCTCTGCCGATCAACAGGCTTATATATCCCGCAATGCAAGCGAAAAAGCCGATAACGGCAAGCGTAAACGCAATCTGTGACAGTACCCGTCCCAATTTGTAAAGCTTATTGACCGTATCATGCGATTTCATTATACCCACTCCCTATATTTATTTATATTTGAAGCAGTGTGCTGTATTCCGTCGGGGTCATTCCGTAATGCTTTTTAAAGCATCTGGCAAAATAGCCGGGATCGGAAAAACCGCAGCTTGAGGAAATTTCCGAGATCTTGACCCCTTTTTCATTTTTTATCGCCCTTCTGGCGTATTCAAGTCTTAATATCTGTATATATATCATGGGACTGAGTCCGGTGACCGATTTAAACCGACGGCAAAAGTACGCCTCGTCATAGCCGAAGCGGCGGCTCAATTCCTTTGAGGAAATATTCTCGCGGAAATGATTTTCGATATATTCCGTAACATTGCGCAGCTTTTCATCGGACGGCGCATGCACGCTCCTTTCCGAAAGACAATATCTGTAAAGCAGCCCCAAAAGGCGGTAAATTCCGCCTATCACCGTAAGCGGAGACGCGTCAGAGCGCGAAAGCTGCTCATCTACAATATATTTTGCGGTTTCAAATATCTCCTTATTATATGTAACGGGAGCAAACGATATTCGCTGCTCGGCTATCGGCAATAAATACTTTTGCGCGGCGGGGGTAGAATTGTAAAAGGTCTGAATATCAAACATGACCGTGCGGTAGGTGACCCCTCCCCTGCCCGCGATGCCGCGGTGGGGCTGCCCCGGCATAAAAACCGCCACGGAGCCTGCAGAGGCATGCGCCGTTTGGTCACCGAGCAAAAGCTCCAGCTCGCCCTCGGTTATCAGAAGTATCTCCATTCGCTCATGCCAGTGCAGCGAAAAGCAAAGCACCCCCTCAGTCACCGAGTAGGTGTCATGAATTTTTACCGCGCTGTCGCCGTATAGCACGGGAGTCAGCTCCTTTTGATAATTCAGCTTCAAGGCAACGACCTCCAAGTCAAAAAAATACTGAAAAAAATCAAAATAATCCTATCACTTACACTATATGTATGTTACCATAAGGACAGAGAAAAATCAATATTTTTCAGGAGGAGTTTTTATGAAGATCGGAACCTGCGTTCATTTGAACGATATAAACGAAATGTCAAAAAAGCTTGACGAGCTGCTTGCGAACGGCTTTGACAGCTGCCAGCTTATTTCCTGGAAGCCCGAGGTTTGGACGGATGAAAACGCCGAAATAATGAATCGCCTCATTAAAGAAAAGGGCGTTACCGTTTCGGCATTTTGGTGCGGCTGGGAGGGACCCTGCATATGGAATTTTTACGACGGTCAGATAACCTTGGGGCTTGTTCCGCCCGAATACCGCGCCGCGCGCATTAAAAACCTCTGTGACGGCGCCGACTTTGCAAAAAAGCTCGGTGTTACCGATGTTGTGACCCATATGGGCTTTATACCCGAGAACCCGAACGACCCGCAGTTTGCGCCCTTCTGCGTTGCGGTAAGGCAGGTGGCGGAGCATTTAAAGCAGAACGGTCAGTACCTTTTGTTTGAAACCGGTCAGGAAACGCCCGTCACCATGCTTCGCTGCTTTGAAAAGGTGGGAACGGATAATCTCGGCGTTAATCTCGACACCGCAAACGTTATTCTTTACGGCAGAGCAAACCCGGTTGACGCACTTGATGTTTTCGGAAAATATGTCCGTAATATTCATGCAAAGGACGGAAAATATCCCACAAACGGTCACGACCTCGGCGAAGAGACCCGCATAGGAGAAGGCAAAGTCGATTTCAACCGTCTGTTTGAAAGGCTGCATGAAATAGGCTACGATTCCTTTGTAACAATTGAGCGTGAAATTGAAGGCGAAGAGCAGAATAAGGACATACTTTACGCCAAAGAATACCTCGGAAGTATTATAGAAAGGGTTTACGGTGAGCCGAAATGAAGGGTCTTATGGTAGACTGTTCAAGAAACGCGGTTATGAACCCTACCGCCCTTAAAAGGTTTGTAAAGGTAATATCGGCACTGGGCTACGATACGTTAATGCTTTACACCGAGGACACCTATGAGGTTGACGGCGAGCCGTATTTCGGGCATCAGCGCGGAAGATTTTCAAAAGCCGAGCTTAAAGAGGCAGACGCTTTTTGCCGTGAAAACGGTATAGAGCTTATACCCTGCATACAGACCCTTGCGCACCTTAACGCCATGTTCAAATGGGTAAACCGCTACGGCGCAATAAACGACACGGCGGATATTCTGCTGGCGGACGATGACAGAACCTATGAGCTTATAGATAAAATTTTTGCCACGCTTTCCGAGTGCTTCACCACCCGCAAAATACATATCGGCATGGACGAAGCTTATATGGTGGGTCTCGGCAAATACCGCGATAAGCACGGTGATAACGACCGTTTTGAAATTATAAACCGCCACCTGCACAAGGTATGCGATATGGCTGATAAATACGGCTTTAAGCCGATGATATGGAGCGATATGTTCTGTAAGCTCGCCGTTTCCTCTTCCGATTATTACAGCACGGCGGACCTTGAAGCAATACGCAAAAAAGCAAACCTGCCCGAGAACCTGACCTTGGTTTATTGGGATTATTACAGCACGGATTATAACCGCTATTCAAATATGATAGAAAAGAACAAGGCGTTCGGCAGACCGATCGCGTTTGCGGGCGGCGCATGGACATGGAAAGGCTTCGCGCCGGACAATCAATTCAGCTTTGATACCACCCTGCCCGCCGTTAAAGCCTGCCGTGACCGCGGCGTAAAGGATATTTTCTTTACCATGTGGGGCGATAACGGCGGCGAATGCTCGCGTTTTGCGGTTTTACCCGCGCTCTGCTATTCGGCGGAGCTTTTAGAGGGAAATGAAAATATGTCGGATGCAAAGGCGCAGCTTAAAGCGGTTACGGGCATGGAGTTTGATGATTTTATGCTGCTCGATAAGCTGGATAACCCTACCGAAAAGCTTGATTACAACGCCTCGAAATATCTGCTTTACTCCGACCCGTTTATGGGTGTTTATGACAGCCGCGTAACCGAGGGCGTTAACGATTACTACAAAGAGCTTTATAAAAAGCTTTCGGCGGTACAGGCGACGGACGACTACAAGCCGATGTTTGACTCGGCTGCGGCACTGGCGGATGTTCTGTCGGTAAAAGCCGAGCTTGGCATTAAAACCCGCGCGGCATATTTGGCAGGAGATAATAAGACGCTTAAAGACATAGCCGAAAACGATTATACCGCCGCCATAGATAAGCTTAAAGCGTTTTACACCGCTTTCCGCAGATTTTGGTTTTTTGAAAATAAGCCCCACGGCTTCGACATTCAGGATATAAGACTCGGCGGGCTTATAATGCGGCTTGAAAGCTGCCGCGGCAGGATTTTGGATTACTGTGACGGCCGTGAAAAAGAAATTCCCGAACTGCGTGAGCCGGTACTTGAAGACGAACGCTCAAAAAGCTGGGATAATATTGTAACTGCAAACGTTATTTAATTAAAGGAGATTTTTACTATGTTAAAGGTTGCACTTGTAGGAGTTGGCGGAATAAGCGGAGCGCACATTCCGGCGTGGGAGGCTATGGAGGATGTCGAGCTTACAGCCCTCTGCGATATACGCCCCGGGCAAATGGAAAAATACACGGATAAACGCCGTTATACCGATTTTGACGAAATGCTTGCAAAAGAGGAAATAGATATTCTCGATATCTGCCTTCCTACATATTTGCATGCCGATTTCTCGGTTAAGGCAATGGAAAAAGGCATTAATGTCCTCTGCGAAAAGCCCGTTTCCCTAAAAAAAGAGGATGTTGCGCGCGTTTACGGCGCGGCAAAAAAGAATAACGTTAAATTTATGATAGCGCAGGTTCTGCGTTTTTGGCCCGAGTATGAAATAGTTAAAAAGATTTATGACGAAAAGACCTACGGCAATCTGCTTTCCGGCTCAATGACCCGCCTCGGCTGCCGCCCGAAATGGAGCTGGGATAACTGGATGACCGATAAAAACCGCAGCGGTCTGGTGCCGTTTGACCTGCACATTCACGATTTGGACTTTATGGTTTACGCCTTCGGCAAGCCCGCCAAAACAAACGCTTTTAAATCCACCACGGAAACACAAGACTACCTGAATACGATTTATCAATACGACGGATTTTTCATAACCACCGAGGCTTCGTGGTATGCATCGCCCTATCCGTTTAAGGCGGCTTTTCGTTTCCAGTTTGAGCACGCGGTTATAGCGTGGGAAAACGGCGAAATGAAAATATACGAGGAAAACGGGAAAATATGGTCGCCTATATCCGGCGGCGACGGGCTTGATACCGGCAATATAGGTCTGCCCGCAAGCGACGCCTACGCCAACGAGATCCGCTATTTCACCGATTGCGTTGAAAACGGCAGCTTTCCCGATAAGGTCAAGCCCGAGGAGCTTGAATGCGTGCTTGATATTTTGAATACCCTTTGATAAAAATACACATATAAAAAACGACGTCGGAAGCCTAACTCGCGGCTTTCGATGTCGTTTTATTTATATGCCGATATACAATCTTGCTTTTATTAAACCAAATTTGTATATCCCATTAAATATTCGTCAATTTCCTTTGCGGCGGCTCTGCCCTCGGCTATTGCCCACACAACGAGCGACTGCCCGCTGCGGCAGTCCCCCGCAGTGAAAAGCTTATCAACGCTTGTTTTGTAAGAGCCTGCGGCGGTTGCAATATTGCTGCGCCCGTCGGTCTCTGCTCCAAAGCTTTTGGCAATATAGGGCTTAGGACCCAAAAATCCCGCGGCTATAAGCAAAAGCGAGCAATCAAGCGTTTTCTCGCTGCCCGGAATTTCGGTCATAACGGTTCTGCCGGTCTTTTCATCCCTTTCGGGTTTTAATTCAACCGTTACCACCGCCTTTATATTGCCGCCTTCATCCGGCACAAAGGCTTTAACTGTGGTGCAGTAAACGCGCGGGTCATGCCCGAAAACGGCTATTGCCTCTTCCTGACCGTAATCTGTCTTGCACACCCTCGGATATTGCGGCCAGGGGTTAGTCTCTGCCCTGCTGTCGGGTAATTTCGGCATCATTTCAAGCTGGGTTACCGTTTTGCAGCCGTGGCGTATGCAGGTGCCTACGCAGTCGTTGCCCGTATCACCGCCGCCCACAATTATAACGTCCTTACCCTTTGCGGATATAAAGCCCGATTGAAGCTTATTATCAAGCAGCGCCTTTGTGGTTGATTTAAGAAAATCGACCGCAAAGTAAATTCCCTTAATATCGCGGTTTTCGGCTTTAAGGTCGCGCGGGTTACCTGCACCGCAGCAGAGCACTACTGCGTCATAGGTCTTTAAAAGCTCGTCGGGAGATATATCTTTTCCTACATCTATACCCGTTTTAAACTCTATACCCTCGTCGGTCATAAGCCTTACGCGGCGGTCAACAATCTGCTTTTCAAGCTTCATATTCGGTATACCGTACATTAAAAGCCCGCCTATGCGGTCATCCTTTTCATAAACGGTAACGCTGTGACCGCGGCTGTTAAGCCGCTGCGCGCAGGCAAGCCCCGAGGGGCCCGAGCCTACCACCGCCACGCGCTTGCCTGTTCTTACCTCGGGCGGGTGAGGCTTTACCCAGCCGTTTTTGTAGCCCTCTTCAATAATTGCAAGCTCGTTTTCCTTAACGGTTACCGAGCTTCCGTAAAGCCCGCAGGAGCAAGCCGCCTCGCATAGCGCGGGGCATACCCTGCCCGTAAACTCGGGGAAGCTTGCGGTTTTGGTAAGCCGCGCTAAAGCGTACTCCCAGTTGCCGTTATAAATTTCGTCATTCCACTCGGGTATAAGGTTATGCAGCGGGCAGCCCGATACCATTCCGCCGAGCTTCATTGCCGACTGGCAGAACGGCACGCCGCAGTTCATACAGCGCGCGCCTTGTTTTTGGCGCTCCGCCTTTTGCATTGGGGAATGAAATTCATTGAAATTCTTTATTCTTTCAAGCGGTTCTACCGATTTATTGTTTTCTCTCTCGTAATCCAAAAATCCTGTTGGTTTTCCCATTTTTATTCCCCTCCTTATTTCTGTACCGAATAAAAGGCTTCAAGCTCGGCTTCTTCATAGGGCAGACCCTTTTCCTCAAAGCGGCTTATTTCCTGTAACATTCGGCTGTAATCGTTTGGCACTATCTTTTTAAAGTAAGGCAGATAATTTGCAAAATCGTGAAGTATGCGTGTGCCTTTAGGCGAACCCGTGGCGGCAACGTGTTTTTCAATCATGGTTTTAAGCTCCTCGATATCGTGCTTTTCCTCTACACCCGTCATTGTAACAAGCTCCTTGTTAAGCCTTAAATAAAAGTCGTAGTTTTCATCCAGCACATAGGCAATACCGCCGCTCATACCCGCGGCAAAGTTTTTGCCCGTAGGCCCTAAAATTACGGCTCTTCCGCCCGTCATATACTCGCAGCCGTGGTCGCCCGTACCCTCGCAAACGGCGTATGCGCCCGAATTTCTAACGCAGAAACGCTCGCCCGCAATACCGTTTATATAAGCCTCACCGGATGTCGCCCCGTAAAGCGCCACGTTGCCTATTATAATATTTTCTTCCGCCCTGTATTTTGCGTTTTCGGGGGGAGCCACAATGAGCTTACCGCCCGATAAGCCCTTGCCGAAATAATCGTTGCTGTCGCCTGTCAAGCGAATGGTAAGCCCTTTCGGAATAAACGCCCCGAAGGACTGACCGCCGCCGCCCTTGCAGTTTATAGTATAGGTGTCGTCGGGCAAAGTATTTTTATATTTCTTTGTAATTTCCGAGCCGAAAATAGTGCCGAGCGTTCGGTTGGTGCTTGATACCTCAATATCGATAGCCTTCGGCTTGCCTGTTTTAAGCGCCGATTTAAAGGCGGGAATTATAACCGCTTCGTCCACGGTCTTTTCAAGCTCAAAGTTAAATACATTATCGGCTTTAAAATGCTTATCCTCCTGCGGGGCTGACTTATCGCTGTAAAGAATCTGCGAAAGGTCAGCCATTGCCGCGCGCTTTGTAACGGTTTTTTCGCGCACCTTTATAAGGTCGGTGCGCCCCACAAGCTCCTCAACCGTGCGAACGCCCAGTTTCGCCATTATCTCGCGCAGTTCTTCGGCAATATACATCATAAAGTTTATAACGTATTCGGGCTTGCCGCAAAAACGCTTTCTGAGCTCGGGGTTTTGCGTGGCAATACCGCAGGGGCATGTATCAAGATTGCATACGCGCATCATAATGCAGCCCATGGTAATCAGCGGAGCGGTTGCAAAACCGAATTCCTCCGCACCCAAAATGGCTGCAATCGCTACGTCTCTGCCGCTCATCAGCTTACCGTCGGTTTCAAGTATAACGCGTGAACGCAGCCCGTTCTGTATAAGGGTCTGGTGCGCCTCGGAAAGCCCCAACTCCCACGGAAGCCCCGCATTGTGTATGGAGCTTTGAGGAGCGGCGCCTGTGCCGCCGTCATAACCCGAGATAAGCACCACCTGCGCGCCCGCCTTGGCAACACCCGCGGCAATTGTGCCGACGCCCGCCTCTGACACCAATTTTACCGAAATGCGCGCGTCGCGGTTGGCGTTTTTAAGGTCGAAAATAAGCTGTGCTAAATCTTCAATTGAATAAATATCGTGGTGCGGCGGCGGTGAGATCAGAGCCACACCCGGTGTGGAATGTCTGGTCTTGGCGATCCACGGGTACACCTTCTTTGCCGGCAGATGTCCGCCCTCACCGGGCTTTGCACCCTGTGCCAGCTTGATCTGGATCTCTTCGGCGGAGACCAGATACTTGCTGGTCACACCAAAGCGGGCCGAGGCTACCTGCTTGATCTTGGAGTTGCTCTCGCTCTGGTAGCGCTCCTCGGGCTCACCGCCCTCACCGGTGTTGCTCCGGCCGCCCAGACGATTCAGGGCGATGGCGATGGTCTCGTGGGCCTCGCTGCTCAGGGCACCGTAGCTCATGGCAGCGGCCTTGAACCGCTTGACGATGGAGCTGACGGGCTCCACCTCCTCAAGGGGGATGCCGCCGTTGGGGTCATAGCTGAAGTCCAGCAGGCTGCGCAGGTGCACGCCCTCGGCACCCATGTTGTCCACGGTGCGGGTGAAGTCCTTGAAGGCCTTGTAGTCGCCCGTGAAGCAGGCTTTCTGGAACAGATGGATGGTCTGCGGGGTGAAGAGGTGCTCTTCCTTGCCGCTGCGGAACTTGTGAGCGCCGCCGTCGGCCAGCTCCATGTTGATATCCAGACCCAGCGGGTCAAAGGCAGCGTTGTGGGCAGCTTCCACATCCGCCTGAATGTCCTCCAGACCGATGCCGCCCACACGGCTGACCGTGCCGGTGAAGTACTTGTCGATGACATCCTTGGAGATGCCGACCGCCTCAAAGATCTGGCTGCTCTGGTAGCTCTGGATGGTGGAGATGCCCATTTTGGAGGCGATCTTCACGATGCCGTTCAGCACAGCCTTGTTGTAGTCATCCACGGCGGCGTAGTAATCCTTGTCCAGCAGACCCTCGTCGATGAGCTGGGCAATGGTATCGTGGGCCAGATAGGGGTTGACGGCGCAGGCACCGTAGCCCAGCAGGGTGGCAAAGTGGTGCACCTCGTGGGGCTCGGCGCTCTCAAGGATGAGGGCCATGGCCGTGCTCTTCTTGGTGCGGATGAGGTACTGGGACACGGCAGAAACCGCCAGCAGGCTGGGGATGGAAACATGGTACTCGTCGATGTCGCGGTCAGAGAGGATGATGATGTTGGCACCGTCCTTGTAGGCGCGGTCCACCTCCAGGAATACGCGGTCGATGGCCTTTTCCAGGCTGGTGTTCTTATAGTAATTGATGGACACCGTGGCGGTCTTGAAGCCGGGCACGTTCATGTGCTTGATCTTGAGCAGATCGGTGCTGGTCAGGATGGGGTTCTGCACCTTGAGCACCTTGCAGTTCTCGGGCTTGTCCTCCAGCAGGTTGCCGTGGGCACCCACATAGACGCTGGTGGAGGTAACCACCTTCTCACGGATGGCATCGATGGGCGGGTTGGTGACCTGTGCGAACCGCTGCTTGAAGTAGTTGAACAGCGGGGGGTGCTGGTCACTCAGGACAGCCAGCGGGGTGTCGGTGCCCATGGCTCCGGAAGGCTCGGCACCGGCCCGGGCCATGGGCAGGATCAGCTCCTTGATTTCCTCGTATTTGTAGCCAAAGACCTTCTGCAGGCGGGTCAGCTCCTCGCCGGTGTAGCTGGGGACCTTGATGTTGGGGATCTTCAGGTCCTTCAGCCGGACCAGATTCCGGTCGATCCACTCGCCGTAGGGCTCGCGGCTGGCGTAGTATTCCTTCAGCTTCTCGTCATCCACGACCTCGCCCTTGACGGTATCCACCAGCAGCATCTTGCCGGGGCGCAGGCGGTCTTTCATCAGGATATTGTCGGGGGCGCAGGGCAGCACGCCCACCTCAGAGGACAGGATCATCCGGCCGTCCTTGGTGATATAGTAGCGGCTGGGGCGCAGACCGTTGCGGTCCAGCACCGCGCCCACCACGTCGCCGTCGGAGAAGAGGATGGCGGCGGGGCCGTCCCAGGGCTCCAGCATGGTGGCGTAATACTGGTAGAAATCGCGCTTTTTCTGGCTGATGTTCTTGTTGTTCTCCCAGGGCTCGGGGATGGTGATCATCACAGCCAGAGGCAGATCCATGCCGTTCATCACCATGAACTCCAGCGCGTTGTCCAGCATGGCGGAGTCCGAGCCGGAGGTGTTGATGATGGGCAGGATCTTGTTCATGTCGTCCTGCAGGATGGGGCTCTCGATGCTCTCCTCACGGGCCAGCATGGCATCGGTGTTGCCCTTGATGGTGTTGATCTCGCCGTTGTGCAGGATGAACCGGTTGGGGTGGGCGCGCATCCAGCTGGGGTTGGTGTTGGTAGAAAAGCGGCTGTGCACCATGCCGATGG
>OKSC01003170.1_pt1 | contig 12688 bp, 7 predicted proteins | sample 1601161 | NCBI WGS metagenome assembly OKSC01 (sample SAMEA3541552, study PRJEB24748) | human gut metagenome | biome: human gut; feature: human-associated habitat; material: faeces | place: China | collected 2012
TTGGCTCACCTGTCAAGGGGAGCAGGCAGCTTTGCTGCCGAGGGGTTGAATTAAATCCGTGCGCTTTAGCACACACAATGGCTAACTGCTATTAGCTATCAGCTCTCAGCTGCGAAGCCGCCCGGTTTCCACCAATGTCCCGAACCGGGCAACCGCAAAACTCAGCAACGCACTACCGGGTTGCGTAGCAGTTATGGTTTCCACCAATGTCTCGACACCGGGCAACCAGAGATAAATGTATCCGTAGGTGCGGTAATTCGCCACTGAAAAATATTGAATTGTGGAGATATTGTGGTATAATAAGCTATTATAATTTGCCCTTGGCAAATGGGGGCAGCCGTAAGGTAAACGGAGGTTTTGAACATGGGTAAAAAACAATTCAAAGCTGAGAGCAAGCGTCTGCTTGATCTCATGATCAACTCGATCTACACCAACAAGGAGATATTCCTCAGAGAGATCATCTCCAACGCATCCGACGCGATAGACAAGCTCTGCTACATCTCGCTGACGGATGACAAGGTCGGCCTTGAAAGGTCCGATTACCGCATCCGCATCACCGTTGACAAGGACGCGCGCACGATCACGGTGTCCGACAACGGCATCGGCATGAGCCAGGACGAGGCCGAGAAGAACCTCGGCGTCATCGCAAAGAGCGGATCTTATAATTTCAAAAACGACATGAGCGCCGAAGAGGCGGAGAAAGACGATATATCCATCATCGGCCAGTTCGGCGTCGGCTTCTATTCCGCGTTCATGGTTTCCGACAAGGTCACCGTCATCACGAAGAAGTACGGCGAGGAAAAGGGCGTCAAGTGGGAAAGCACGGGCGCCGACGGCTACACCGTCACCGAGTGCGACAAGTTCAAGCCCGGCACGGACGTCATCATGCACATAAAAGAGGACACCGACGAGGAGATCTACGGCTCGTACCTTGAGATATGGAAGCTCAAGGCGCTGGTCAAGAAGTATTCCGACTATGTCCGCTGGCCGATCGTCATGGACATCACCCACCAGGAGCAGCAGCCCACCGGCGAGGAGGACAAGGACGGCAAGCCCATCATGCACACCGTCAACGTCACCGCTCCCGAAACGGTCAACTCCATGGTGCCTATCTGGCAGCGCGCCAAGACCGAGGTCACCGACGACGAGTGCGTCGCGTGGTACAAGGAAACAAACCGCGACCAGACCGACCCGGCAGCGGTGCTGCGCATAAACGCCGAGGGCGTTGTGTCCTACAAGGCGCTGCTGTTCATCCCCGGCAAGGATATCGACAACGGCATTTCCGGCGCAACGAAGAAGGGCGTCAAGCTCTACTGCAACGGCGTGCTTATCATGGAGGACTGCGACAAGCTGCTGCACGACTATTTCGAGTTCGCGCGCGGCGTCGTCGATTCGCCCGACCTGAGCCTGAACATCTCGCGCGAGATATTGCAGCACAACCGCCAGCTCAAGGTCATCGGCCAGAACCTTGAAAAGAAGATCAAGGCCGAGCTTGAAAAGATGATGCGCGACGATCGCCCGAAGTACGAGACGTTCTGGAAAAACTTCGGCATCCACATCAAGTGCGGCGTCTGCGACGAGTACGGCCGCTTCACCGATTTTCTCAAGGATCTGCTGATATTCTACACCTCCGAGGATTCGATGCGCTCGCTCAAGGAATACGTTGACGCAATGCCCGAGAGCCAGAAGGCCATCTACTACGCCTCGGCCGACACCGTAAAGCACGCAATGGCTCTGCCGCAGTGCGAGGAGGTCCGCTCGCGCGGCTATGAGATACTCTATCTCGACCACCCAATCGACGAGACTGTGCTCCAGCAGCTTCGCATGTACGAGGGCAAGGGCTTTGTCAACATTCTCACCGAGGATCTCGGCTTCCAGACCGACGAGGAGAAGAAGGCGGCCGAGGAGAAGGTCGTCGAGAACAAGGAGCTGCTCGACTTCATCCGCGACAGCATCGGCGATGAGAAGCTCAAGCAGGTAACGCTTTCGAGCAAGCTCGTTTCGTCGGCATGCTGCCTGACCTCGACCGGCGGCTTCACGCTCGAGATGGAAAAATACTTCCGCAACGGCCCGAGCGAGGAGATGCGCAAGCTGCGCGCCGACCGCGTGCTCGAGCTTAACGGCAAGCACGCCGCCTGCCTTGCAATAAAGAAGGCTTACGACGACGGCGATAAGGACAAGGCCGCCGCCCTGTCGAAGATCCTCTACGCCCAGTCCGAGCTGATCGCCGGCGTCGAGATCGAAGACCCCACCGCCTACGCCGACCTCGTCTGCAGTCTTTTTTAATGGCGAATTGACGCACCTACCGATACGGTTATCTCTGGTTGCCCGGTGTCGAAGTTACTGACCAAACCGTAAAACTGCCGCGCTACATTAGTGCGATGCTGAGTTTTGCACCGCACTCCATTGGCTCTCCTGTCAAGGGGAGCAGGCAGCTTTGCTGCCGAGGGGTTTTAGTGGCGCATTTGGGCAGCTACGGATACGGTTATCTCTGGTGTCACGGTTCGAGGGCGCGGAGGAAACCGTAAAACTGCCGCGCCACATTAGTGCGCTGCTGATTTTTGCACCGCACCCCATTGTCTTCCCCTTGCGGAGCTTGAGGGGAAGATGCCGCTTGCGGCAGATGAGGTGTAAATAAATCCGCGCCGTAGGCGCCACTTTGTTACAATATGTATCGGTTTTGCCGGAACTCAAATCTATAGCTGTAGGGAACGGATTTATCCGTTCCGTGTGCGATGGTTTAGCCGGCAATTTCCGGTCGTGACACCGCAATAAATGTATCGGTACAATGTAAAAACGCCACTAAAAAAACGCCACTAAAAAAACGCCTCTAAAAATGTGGCGGCTAACGCCGCAGATTTAATAACACCTCATCCGTCGCAAGCGACACCTTCCCCTCAAGCTACGCAGGGGAAGGCAAAAGGCGGCGAAAGCACCGCCAGTGAATAATGAATAATTAATAGCGAATAATTGCCGATACGGTTTTTGCGTCAGCACGACCGGGAGCTTCCGCCAAAACCGTAACATGCGGAACGGGCAAGCCCGTTCCCTACGGGGTGCGGTGCATATATTTACATCGCACTTGCGTTACGCGCGGCAAATCTGGTTTTGTCGGTAACTTCGACACCGGGCTACCAGAGATAGATGTATTGGTAGGTGCGTCAATTCGCCTCTAAAAAGGTAAAAGTTAAAGTGCGGTTCTGAAATATATTTTACGCAGAAGACCACATACTTTATGTGTGGAGGTGAGATATGACGATCAAAAAAATCATGGCGGCGGCGCTGTCGGCGGTGCTGTGCGTCGTGCTGAGCGCGGCGGCGTTTGCCGAGTCGCTCGTGCCGGGCGGCGGCGCCGTCGGCATACGCATGACGACCGACGGCGTTGTGGTGGCAGGCGTTTCGGAGGTCGAAACGCCAAACGGCAAGCGCTCTCCGGCGGCGGAGGCTGGGCTTAAAAAGGGCGACGTCATAACGCGGCTTGGCGGAGCCGACATCGGCACGGCGCAGGACTTCAAAACGGCGCTCGCGCAGCTTGACGGCAGCAAAACGACCGTTACGATCGAGCGCGGCGGCAAGGCAAAGCAGCTGAACATCACGCCGGCGCAGGACTCTGACGGCGCGTGGAAGCTCGGGCTTTGGCTGCGCGACGGCGTGAGCGGCGTCGGCACGCTGACGTTTTACGACCCCGAGACCGGCGTTTACGGCGCGCTCGGCCACAGCATCAGCGACGAGGCTACCGGCGAAGCGCTGCCGCTCGGCGACGGCGGCATCTACAAGGCGCAGATAGTCGGCATCGTGCCCGGCGAGGTCGGCGCGCCGGGGCAGCTTGACGGCAAAACCGACTGCACGAAATTCCTCGGCGATATCCGCATAAACTGCGGCTGCGGCATCTTCGGCAAGGCCGATTTTGACGGTCCGACGCTCGAGACCGGTGAGTTCGAGACCGGCAAGGCGACGATAAGATGCACGCTCAGCGGCGAGGAAACGCGCGAATACGGCATCGAGATCAAGAAGGTGTATTCCTCGGCGGAGGGCACGACCGTCATGCTGACGGTGACAGAGCCCGAGCTTCTGGCGCAGACCGGCGGCATCGTTCAGGGCATGTCGGGAAGCCCCATCATCCAGAACGGAAAGCTCGTCGGCGCGGTGACGCACGTTTTCGTAAACGACCCGACCTCGGGCTACGGCGTCAGCATCCGGGACATGCTGAAAACGGCGGAATCGGCGGCGTAAGCGGCAGCAAAAAACCGGGAGTGCGGAAAAATCCGCGCTCCCGGCGATCATACTTATTTATTCATTGTTTTGCCCGGTACGCAGAGCGTAAACAGCAAAAACGCCGCGCTCACGCCGACTGCGAGGTAATACGGAAGCTTCACCGCTCCCGAGGCGGTTTGCCGCCGATGACAGGCCCATCAGCCCCTCGCGCTTTTCCGGTGCAAAGTAATAGGTCAAAAGCCCGGTTGACAGCGGCATGATCATGCCGACGCCAACGCCGACGAGCGCGCGCATGACAAGCACTGCCCAGATCGAATTGAATAAGCCTGCCGCAGCGCCGCCGACCGTGTAAAGCGCAAGGCCGACCATAGTCAGCGTGCGCGCGCCGAAGCGCGAGGCCAGGCGGCCGAAGAACATATTCGTTATCACGATAAACAGCGCCGGCATGCACACAACAAGCTGCACCTCGAGCTGGCTTGCGTCGGAAAAATGCCGGCGTATGACCTCAAGCGCCGGGGCGACCGCCGCACCGGCCATTACCGTTAAAAGCGAAAGCGACAGTATGCTTGCCGCCAGCGGCTTCATTTTGACTTCTCTGTTTCTCAAAAAACTTCCTCTTTTTTAATAGCGCATTGACGCACCTACCAATACATTTATCTCTGGTAGCCCGGTTCGAGACTGCCGACAAAACCGGGAAACTGCCGCGCTACATAAGTGCGCTGCTGAATTTTGCACCGCACCCTTGTAGGGAACGGATTTATCCGTTCCGTTTGCCACGGTTTTGCCTGCACTCAAATCTATAGCTGTAGCGACCAGTGGCCGCAGCGGAGAGCTAATAGCTGATAGTTAATAGCTATGGTGTTTGCTTAAATTCAACCCCTCGGCAGCAAAGCTGCCTGCTCCCCTTGACAGGTGAGCCAATGAGATGCGGCGCAAATTTTGCACTAATATAGCACAATATTATGGGGTGCGAAACGCCACGGTTTCCTCCGCAGTGCCAAACCGGGCAGCAAAACTCAGCAGCGCACTAACGTAGCGCGTGGCACATACGGTTTTGCACGCAGTCTCGACACCGTGCTACCGCAAAAACCGTATCGGTACGATGTGAATGCGCCTCTGAAAAAATAAAAAGAGCGCAAGTCCGGTTTGGACTTACGCTCTTTTTGCTACACAACATCAGTGATTATAGCAGGTTTTTTTAAAAAGTCAAACGTTTTTGCGCCTTATGCCATGGCCTCGTTCTGCTCTTTCTTAGCCATGATGAACTCATAAGCGGTGATGCCGCCAACGAGGATAAGGCCGATCGCGTCGGTCTTCCAGCCGGGGATGATGAGTGTCAGACCGCCGACGATAAACAGAACGCGGAACAGCCAGTTGAGCTTGCGCTTGACAAAGCCGTTGAGTCCGGCTGCGACGCCGTAAATGCCGAGCATAGCGCTCAGGCAGATGGTCACGATATCGACCCAGCTTTCGACGTCAACGAAGAGCATCGAGGGGCTGTAAGCGAAAACATAGGGAACGATGAATGCGGCAATAGCAAGCTTTGTTGCGTTGATGCCGGTTTTCATCGGGTTTGACTTTGCTATCGCGCTGCCTGCGTAGGCCGCGAGGGCGACGGGAGGTGTGATATCGGCAACGATGCCGAAGTAGAACACGAAGAAGTGAGCCGCGACCGTGGGTACGCCGAGCTTCTCGAGGATGGGAGCGCAGGTTGCCGCCATGATGCAGTAGTTAGCCGTGGTGGGAACACCCATGCCGAGGATGATGCAGCAGATCATGGTCAGGAACAGACCGATGATGAGGGTGTTGCCGGACAGGGCGACGATGGCGGTGATGAGCTTGGATGCAAGGCCCGTTACGGTGATGCAGCCTGCTATGATACCTGCCATTGCACAGGCAACGGCGACGGTGATGGTACCCTTGCCGCCTGCTTCCAGCGCTTCAAGGAACTTTTCCGGGGTAAGGCGGCTGTCCTTGTTGATAACGCCGACCGCGATAGCCGCGATGATGGACAGTGCGGCTGCCTTCTGCATGGTGTAAACGTTCAGGCTGACGAGAACGACCAGCAGAACGATGGGAATGAGCAGATAGCTCTTGACGGCAAGCTCCTTGCCGGGGACCATTTCGCTGCGCGAAAGGCCCTTGAGTCCGAGCTTCTTGGCCTCGAGGTGGACTGCGATGAATATGCCTGCAAAGTACAGGAACGCCGGGAGTATCGCCTTGAGCGCGATCTCGCCGTAAGTAACGCCGACATACTCGGCCATCAGGAACGCCGCCGCGCCCATGATGGGGGGCATGATCTGGCCGCCGGTGGATGCCGCGGCTTCAACTGCGCCCGCGAATTCGGGCTTGTAGCCGGTCTTTTTCATCATGGGGATGGTGACGGAGCCGGTGGTGACGGTGTTGCCGACCGAGGAGCCGGAAACCATGCCGCACAGAGCCGAGGATATGACCGCGACCTTTGCAGGGCCGCCGGAGGAAGCGCCGGCTACCTTATTTGCAAGGTCGATGAAGAACTTTGCGATGCCGGTGCGCTCAAGGAATGCGCCGAAGACGATGAACACGACGATGAACTTTGCGCAAACGTTTATCGGGGTGCCGATAACGCCGCCGGTGCCGTAAAACAGCGTGTAGATCACACGGCCGAGCACACGCTCGAGATCCATGCCCTTGGAGAGCATGCTCCAGAACGTGTACACGAGCAGTGCGCCGGCGACGCACAGGATGGGAATGCCGACGCATCTGCGGCACAGCTCGACAAGGGAGAGAATGCCGATTATGCCGATAACAGTAAGGGTCGGGGTCATCTTCGATGCGCTCGTGAGCACCTTGATGATAGCGTCAAAATTAAATGCGTAATAGAAGAAGCAGGCTGCACCGACGATCATGATGATCCAGTCAAACCACGGGATGTAGTTTTCCCTGGCGTGGTGCTTGCTCATGGGGTAGTACAAAAAACCCATGATGGTTACGCAGCCGAGGAAGATCATGAGGCGGACCTCAAGCGAGGCATTGCTCCACAGGGTGGAATAGATGCAGTAGAGCGAGAAAAGAGCCATGATGAACTGGATGACCCTCTTGGGAACTCCGGTCCAGATACGGGTGTTCGACTCGCGGTCGTATTTTTTCATGACCTCGTCAACTTCTGCCGCAGAAACGGTCTCAAACTCGCCGAATGCCGCCGAGCCGTCAACTTTTATCTCGTCCGCCGGAGCTTCGGGAGCCGTCGGATCCTTTTTCTTGAACAGGGACATACGAGAACAATCCTTTCGTTCCGATGCTTTGCTGGACTCGGCAGCGCTGAGCTCAACAAAGCACCGGGAGTCTTTGTTGTAATTACTGCAATGACTACGGCACAAGAAGTGCCGTAGTCATTAATTATACCGTAATTTTGCGTTAAGATGCCGTTAATTATGCGGCAGTGTTAACGGTGATGTCCTTCTCTGCAAAGTACTTTGCAGCACCGGGATGGTACGGTACGTTGGTGATGGAAGAAGCAAAGTCAAGGCTCAGCTCTGCCTTCTTTGCGTGGCCGATGTCGTTGATGTTATTGAAGATAGCGGAAACAAAGTTGTAGATAGCTGCCTCGGAAACGTCGTTGCGAGCAATGACTACTGCTGCGACAGCAACTGTGGTGACGTCTTCGGGAGTATTGTAGACTTCCTTGGAGATGGTGTACTCCTTGTAGTAGGGGTTGGAAGCGATCAGGCTGTCGATGTGATCCTTGTCGAGGGAGACGAGGTAGACCTGCTTGCCGGTGCTCAGGTCCTGAACAGCGGGGGTGGGAGCGCCTGCTACGACGAATGCTGCGTCGATCTTGCCGTCCTTGAGGCTGTCGGTGGAGTCACCGAAGTTGAGGTACTCGGGCTTGATGTCGTTTTCGGTCAGGCCGTATGCGCCGAGGAGGTCAAGTGCGTTGAAGTAAACGCCCGAGCCCTTTGCGCCGATGGAAACGGTCTTGCCCTTGAGGTCTGCAACGGTCTTGATGTCGGGATTGAGAGTCACGATCTGGACCTGCTCCATGTAAAGAGCTGCGACTACGGAGAAGTCGGTCACTTTTTCGGTGAAGAGCTTCTCGCCGTTGTAAGCATAGCTCATAACGTCGGACTGTACGAAACCGAGCTGAGCATTGCCGCCTGCAATATCCTCAACGTTTGCCTGCGAGCCGTTGCCGGACAGAGCGGTGACGCTGGTCGAGGTCTTGTCGGAGACCTGCTGTGCCAGAACGGTGCCGAAGGCATAGTAGGTGCCCTGCTCGCCGCCGGTCACGAAGTCGAGGCTGACTTTGCCGTCATCCTTTGCGTCTGTGCCGCCGTTATCTCCGCCGTTCGAGCAAGCGCACAGCGCAAATACCATCATAACAGCCAGAAGCATAGCTATTATTCTTTTCATGATTTTTTCCTCCTGTTGAATCTGAATTTTCTGTTTTGAATAATGTCATCTGTAAAAATTCATCACGAATGTATTATACACTCTCCGGAGCGGCATTTCAAGTCCGAAAATGAAATTCAGACTTTGAAAATTTGCAAAAAATTTCGCAAGCTAATGTATTTTTAATTAAATTTTTGCCGTTTTTTCAAGCATTTTTGCAACATCTTCCCCTTGCTGAGGAATTTCAAACTACATGTAGTTGCAAAACCGCAGGATGCGATTCTGCAAGTTTTCTGCTCGTGAATTGCATTTTCGTCATTGTGCCCTATTTTGCCCGGCGCTTATTGTTGCTTTTTTACATGGTTTTTGAAGAAAAGACTTGCATAATGCTGATATGCATGTTATATTGTTCTCAGCTCAAAAACATATGTTTTTGACTGAAAGACACATAAAGACGGTAAAGATATGAACATTGCACTTTTGGGCTGCGGAGTTGTCGGCGGCGGCGTTCTGGAGATCGCGGATAAGCGCGCGGATATGGCGGTCAAATACGTTCTCGTACGCAGGGACAAGCCGGAGCTTGGCGAAAAGGCCGTTAAGGACATAAACATTATATTAAATGATAAAGAGGTCGATACGGTCGTCGAGGTCATGGGCGGCCTGTCGCCGGCGTTTGAATATGTCGCGGCGGCGATGAAGGCCGGCAAAAACGTCGTAACGGCAAACAAGCACCTTGTTGCACATTATTATAAAGAGCTTGTCTCGCTCGCGGCAGAATGCGGCGTTGCGTTCCGCTGCACACCGGCAGTCGGCGGCGGAATTCCGTGGCTGGTCAATCTCGAACGCGTAAAGCGGCTCGACAGCGTGCAGTCGTTCTGCGGCATCATGAACGGAACGACGAACTTCATCCTCGACGCGATGCACACCGACGGCTCGGACTTTTCCGAGGTTCTCGCCGAGGCGCAGAAGCTCGGCTATGCCGAGGCAGACCCCTCCGCGGACATCGACGGACTGGATATCCAGCGCAAGGCCGTCATCTCGGCAAACGTTTCATTCGACGCATGCCTCTCGGAAGCGGACGTTCCCGTGTTCGGCATCCGCAGCATTTTATCCTGCGACATTGCCGCGGCCGAGAGCAGATCACGCATCTGCAAAATGCTCGCCTTCGGCGAAAAGAGCGCATCGGGCGCCGTGAGCTGCTATGTTGAGCCGTGCTTTGTGCCCTCGGGCGAGCTTGAGGCTGCGGTCTCGACAAATCGCAACGTCATTTCCTTCGTCACGGAGCTTACCGGCAAGGAGAGCTTCTACGGTCAGGGCGCCGGGCGCTATCCCACCGCGTACAACGCCGTGGCCGACTGCGCCGACATAATCGGCGGCGTGAAGGAGTTTTACACCTCGCTCGTGCGCGACGTTCCCGTTGACAACAACGCGGCTTCTCACCCCTACTATGTGCGTTTTTCAGGCAGCGACGAGTTTTTAAGCTCTATCGAAGCGGAAAAATGCGGCGAGGGCGTTGTAACGATGCCCGTTCCCGTTGCGAAAATGCACGCATGGGCAGCAAAGGCAAAGGAGGCAGACTCCGGAGTGTTCATAGCCGGGCTGATATAATTATAATGTTAAAGGTTGCAAAATTCGGCGGCTCGTCAATGGCGGACGCCGGGCAGTTCAGAAAAGTCAGGTCCATCATCGAGGCAGACCCGGCACGCAAGGTCATCGTCGTTTCCGCGGCCGGCAAGCGCTTCAAGGACGATCACAAGCTTACGGATCTTCTGTACCTGTGCCATGCGCACAAAAAGTACGGCGTCAGCTGCGACCCGGTGTTCGACATGATCGCCGACCGCTATCGCGAGATCTGCGCCGAGCTTGGACTTTCGGTCGATATCGACTCCGAGCTTTCCGCGCTGCGCGAGGAGATCGAGTCCGGCATATCCAAGGATAAGCTCGTATCGCGCGGCGAATATTTCTCGGCAAAGCTCATGGCCGATTTCCTCGGCTACGACTTCCTCGACGCGGAGCTTTGGCTGCATTTTTCCTTCGACGGCACCATCGACAAGGAGCGCTCCTACGAGGAGCTTGAGCGCCTTGCCACCGGCCGCAGGATAGTCACCCCCGGCTTTTACGGCGCAATGCCCGACGGCAGCATACGAGTGCTCACGCGCGGTGGCAGCGACGTGACCGGCGCGCTGGCAGCGGCGGCGCTGGACGCCGACGTTTACGAAAACTGGACGGATGTTTCCGGCATACTCATGGCCGATCCGCGCATAGTTGACGATCCCGACACCATCGAGCGCATAACCTACAACGAGCTGCGCGAGCTGAGCTACATGGGCGCGCAGGTGCTGCACGAGGGCGCGGTGTTCCCCGTGCGCGAGAAGAACATTCCGCTCAACATCCGCAACACGAACGAGCCGGATCACCCCGGCACGCTTATCATGGAGCGCTTTGCCGACGAGGAGATCAGCGACCGCTTCATCACCGGCATAGCCGGGCGCAAAAATTTCTCCATCATCACCGTTTCCAAGGCCGGGATGAGCTCGCAGATGGGCTCGCTGCGGCAGATGCTCGAGGTTTTTGAAAAGCACGGCGTGTGCGTTGAGTACACCCCCTCCGGCATCGACAGCGTATCGTTCGTCGTTGCCGCAGATAAGGCAAAGGACCGCATCTATTCCATCGTCGGCGAGATCCGCGATGCGATCAGCCCCGACAACATTCAGATAACCGGCGGAATTTCCGTCGTTGCCGCCGTCGGCCGTCAGATGGCCTTCAAGCCCGGCACATCCGGCCGCATCTTCGCCGCGCTCGGCAAGGCCGGCATCAACATCCGCATGATATCCCAGGGCCCGGACGAGCTGAACATCATCGTCGGCGTAAATAACGATGATTTTGAAAGCTGCGTGCGCGTACTATATAATAGCTTTGTAAAATAAGGAGTAAGATCAAAATGAAAAAATACAATGTAGGTATTCTCGGCGCAACCGGCGCCGTCGGACAGGAAATGATGAGAATTCTCGCCGAGCGCAGCTTCCCCGTCGGCGAGCTGAGGCTGCTTGCAAGCCGAAACTCTGCGGGCAGGGAGATAAACGGCCACGTCGTTGTCGAGGCGTGCAGAGAAAACTTCGAGGGGCTGGACATTATCCTCGGCGCTGCCGAGAACGATATTGCCGAACGCTTCGTCGATGACATCAAGGCATCGGGCGCTGTGTTTATCGACAACTCCAGCGCGTTCCGCCTGTGTCCCGATGTGCCCCTCGTCGTTCCCGAGATAAACCCCGAGGACGTTAAAAAGCACAAGGGCGTTATCGCAAACCCCAACTGCACCACCGTCATCTCCTGCACCGCGGTCAACGCGCTCAACGCGGTCTCCCCGATAGAGAGCATGGTCGTTTCGTCATATCAGGCCGTTTCCGGCGCAGGTGCGGCCGGCCCTAAGGAGCTTTTCGGCGAGGTCGAGGCGCTCGCCAAGGGCGAAAGCTACGAGCCGAAGGTTTTTGCGTACCAGATCGCCTACAACGTCATTCCGCAGATCGGCGGCGAGCAGTTTGCCGGCTATACCTCCGAGGAGATGAAGCTTCAGAACGAGGGCAGACGCATCATGCATCTCCCCGAGCTCAAGGTCAGCTGCACCTGTGTGCGCGTGCCCGTCGTGCGCAGCCACAGCGTTTCCATCTGCCTGAAAACCAAAGAAAAAATCTCCGTCGAACGTGCGCGCGAGGTCATCGCAGCCGCTCCCGGCGTGAAGCTCGTTGACGATCTCAACGCGCTGCAGTACCCCATGCCGCTGGACACCCAGAACCAGGATCTCGTTTTCGTTGGACGCATCCGCGAGGATCTCACCGACGAGCGCGGCCTGAACATCTGGTGCTGCGGCGACCAGGTCCGCAAGGGTGCCGCCACCAACGCCGTCCAGATCGCCGAGATTCTTTTAGAGGCGAATTGAGGCACCTACGAATACATTTATCTCTGGTAGCCCGGTGTCGAAAGTACCGACGAAACCATAGTTGCCTCGAGCTACGTTAGTGCGGTGCTGAGTTTTGCGCCGCACCACCTTTGTCTTCCCCTTGCGGAGCTTGAGGGGAAGATGCCGCTTGCGGCAGATGAGGTG
>OKSC01003171.1_pt1 | contig 12685 bp, 10 predicted proteins | sample 1601161 | NCBI WGS metagenome assembly OKSC01 (sample SAMEA3541552, study PRJEB24748) | human gut metagenome | biome: human gut; feature: human-associated habitat; material: faeces | place: China | collected 2012
ATGTTACGAAGTATTTTACAACAAAGAAACTACAGGCGTTTCTTGATGCTATATGGCAGCGGTTTCCGGGGGCTGAGGTTTTGTTTGATGTCAAGAATTCTGTTGGCAGAAAGCAGGCAAATCTGAAAGTATTAACAGGAAAGAAGAAAGGCGCGTTTATAAAGGTAAGTATCGATAACTGTACAAGTCTGATGTATGACTGGAATATCAAATACAGAGTGTTATATGACAGAGCGATTCTGAATAAAGAAGATATTACAGATATGTTTTCGGATAATGTGGCAAGACGATATCGCCATGCAATCAGACGAAAATATGATAAAATTATTCAATTGAGACTTGGTACAGAGCGAATCCAATTTTAAACGGCTTGTGGCAGACATGAGAGAAATAGACAGAAAAAAACAACTTGAAAAACGTATGAAATATGCGGTATGCATTATAACTGGTATTGTGATCGGTATTATAGCGGGTATCTGTATAGGAGTGGAGCATAATAAGACGACAAGGTCGAAGCCTACGTTATATACAGAAGTAACTTATGGGGTGGAGCTTCCACCGGGTGAACTCGCAAATCTGATCTACGAGAATTACTGGAATTATATCAAGCAGAGTTATATCATCGTCGGTGATGATCGTGAGACCTGCCAGCTCTATAAGATCAGCAGCAAGGTAGCCAGACATAATTATGATCTGGAACGATTTCAGCTGGATGATGATGGGTATATGCGTTATTCAGATGATAATATCAAGAATGCTAAGCTGGGAATCGATGTATCCGGTCATCAGGGAACGATCGACTGGGATCAGGTAAAAGAAGCCGGTATCCAGTTTGCAATGATCCGTCTTGGTTATCGTGGATACACTCAGGGTGGATTGGCATTGGATGATAATTATGTAACGAATATAGAGACTGCACTCGAAAGCAAGATGCCGGTCGGTGTATATTTCTATACACAGGCGGTAAGCTACGAGGAAGGCGTGGAAGAGGCACAGTATGTGCTCAAGAACATTGCTGATTATAAGATCAGTTATCCGGTAGTGATCGATACGGAGAAGATGGAAGCGGACGGCGCCCGTGCCAATGATATCTCAAATGAGGAACGGACGGATGCAATCGTTGGATTCTGCGATACGATCAGGGATGCAGGATATACACCGATGATCTATGCAAACAGGAACTGGTATGCACAGAATCTGGATATGGATCGGCTGGGAGATTATCAGCTGTGGCTGGCACAATATTCCAATGTACCCGATTTCCCATATTTGTTTACCGGCTGGCAGTACACCAGCGAGGGAAGTGTGCCGGGAATCTCCGGCTCGGTGGATATCGATGTCTGGATGAAATAAAGAACTTTAATAATGTTGGTTATAGTACAGAATCCATCTGCTTCACAACAATATAGAGCAGATGGATTCTTGTCTATGATAAAAGATAAAATTATAAAATTAAAACATCCATATTTTATAATACAGATAAATGCTGTAAATAAAGATATGGATGTTTTTTTATGTGATAAATCGTCTTATTTAATTGTAAAGATTACGTTCTGAACCTTGCCGTTCTTTGACCAGATGGTCAGGGTATGTGTACCCTTTTTCTTAACGACTGTGTTCTTCTTAACTGCTTTGCCGTCCAGTTTCATCTTTACAAGGCTCTTGCTGTTTGATACTGTGATCTTCTTGCCGGCTTTGTAGGACTTGTTGTTCTTAACGGCTGTTGTCTTTGCTGTCTTGGTTGTCTTAGCTGTAGAAGCGTAAAGATTCTTTTTCTTTGAAGCATCCTTGATCGTCCATTTTACTGTCTTTGACTTGTTGGACAGTTTACCGTTTGTTGTCTTGATCTTAGACTTCATGGTAACATTGGTCTTCATAAAGAACTGGATGTTTGACAGATCATAATTGTCGTTAGCCTGAAGCTCTGCTGCTTTGCTGGTAAGCCCTGCGATACAAGACATGTTCTTTGCGGCGTTATCAGGATCAAAGGTTGCATAGAAGAAATCTTTGGTAAGACATACATTTGTATATCCGGCTTCTTCTAACAGCTTCTCAATATCTGTCATTTTTGCATTTTTTGCAGATGCTGTAAAGGTGTGGTAGGTGATGCCGTTGATTGTCTTTTTGGCATATACAGCTCCTGATCCTTTCAGTTCTTTGATGAGATCTTCTGTTGTGGTTTCACTCATGGTTGCAATAGCGGATAACAGTTCATCGTCATAGCCAACCTGAATAGAGAAGTCAGCCTTAGTTGCCGATTTGACTTTTATGGTAGTTGTAGTTTCTGATGCACAACCTGTCATCATAAGACCAAAGATACAGACACATAAAGCCAGTAATAAGTGTTTCATTTTTTTGTTCATAGATACCCTCCTATAATATAATTTTGTCTACAGCCTTAGTCTATCATCCGCGATTTCTAAAGTAAAGGCAAATTCCGGATTTTGTAGCTTAATAAATCTTATCTGTGGTATAATCCTTGAAATAGATAAATAATTTCATATATCGGAAATATGAAAAAAGAGATTATTATGAATGAGCCTGCAAAGATACAGAAAATCATATAGTAGGAGGTCGTGAATTCCTTGAAGTTCTTACTGGCAGCATTAAACACAAAATATATTCATTCAAATCCGGGTATTTATTCCCTGTATTCTTATTCGGTAAAGAGACAGCCGTCTCTTGCAGAATATATCGGGATCGCAGAATATACGATCAACAATCAAAAGGGAGAGATTCTTGCAGATATCTATAAGAGAAGACCGGATGCAGTTGGATTTTCCTGTTATATATGGAATATCGAGATGATCCGTGAGATCATAAAAGAATTGAAGAAGCTCCTTCCGGATACAGATATCTGGGTCGGTGGTCCGGAAGTAACCTATGATGCTGATAAGCTTCTTGCGGAGATGCCGGAGCTTACAGGAGTTATGGTTGGAGAAGGAGAGGCAACCTTTTATGATGTGCTGAGAAGATATCTTGATATTGGAAATATTCATAATACTGGGAAGTCCTATGATATTGGGAATGCCTGTAATACTGGGAATTCCTGTGGTATTGAAAATTTCCGTGATACCGGAAATTTTCGAGATATTGACGGACTGGTGCTTCGGGAAGGAGAAGATATTATTTGTACGAAGCCAAGAGGACTTACCGATCTGTCGGAGCTTCCGTTTCTGTATTATGACTTGGACACTTTTAAAAATAAGATCATTTATTATGAGAGCAGCAGAGGCTGTCCGTTCCGGTGCAGTTATTGTCTGTCGTCGATTGACAAACGGGTTCGTTTCCGCAGTTTTGATCTGGTGAAGAAGGAACTGCAGTTTTTCCTAGATCATCAGGTAAAACAGGTAAAGTTTGTAGACCGGACATTTAACTGTTCCCATGAACATGCAATGGAGATCTGGAGGTATATCAATGAACATGACAATGGGATCACAAATTTTCATTTTGAGATCGCAGCAGACATTTTAAATGAGGAAGAATTGGAGCTGGTCAACAGTCTGCGGCCGGGGGCAATACAGATGGAGATCGGAGTACAGTCGACAAATCTGCAGACGATACGGGAGATCGATCGTGTAATGGATGTTGATAAGCTGGCAAAGATCGTTGCCCGGATCCATCAGGGACATAATGTGCATGTGCATCTGGATCTGATCGCGGGGCTTCCGTATGAGGATTATGAATCATTTGCACATTCCTTTAATGATGTATATGCGATGAAGCCGGAGCAGCTTCAGTTAGGTTTTTTAAAGGTACTAAAGGGTTCGAAGATGCATGACAATGCAGAACGGTATGGCTTACAGTATACGAGCTGTCCGCCGTATGAAGTCTTATTTACAAAGTGGATATCTTATGATGAGATCCTGCGATTAAAGCAGATCGAAGAAATGGTAGAGATTTATTATAACAGCTGTCAGTTTGAGAGCACGCTGCCATTCCTGGTGGAAGAATTTGATTCGCCGTTTGATTTTTATGCGAGCCTTGCTTCTTATTATGATGAAAAGGGATATTTTATCCAGACACCGGCGAGAATCTATCGGTATCATGTACTGCTTCATTTTGCAGAAGAACACTTCCCTGAGAAGACAGAACTGATTCGGGAAATGCTGGTATTTGACTTATATCTTCGTGAGAATATGAAGACCCGACCGGATTTCGCCCCGGAACAGGAGGGTGTGAGAGATTTGTTCCGGGACTTCTACATCCGTGAGGCCAACGACCACAGATACCTTCGGGAAGAAGACTATCATGGCTGTGACTGGAAATCTATGTCCAGAATGACACACATAGAAAAGATTTATTACAACAGAGAGACGGGAAATCGTCTGTCTGAAGTATGCTATATATTATTCGATTACAAACGCCGTGATCCGCTGACCGGGGATGCAAAGTATATGATAGTAACACCTGTCGCATCTATGTGATATAAAGTTTGGCTGCCTTATGTTGTCCGGGCTACTGTTATTCTGCGGGTGTATATGTATCCTATCTCATGTTGTCCGGGATACTGCCGGTATACTTTGTATGTCTTGTTTTTTTCTATTCGTTGCAAATGTCCGATTCGCTCATGCTCCTGTGCCAACTCGCCTTTCAGGCTCAAACAGGCACCCGTATTCGTTGACAATTTGCATCTCATAACGAAAAAAAGCAAACGACAGTACAAAGTGTACCGGCAGTCGCCCGGACAACATGAGACAGGTTACATATACACCCGCGGAACAGCGCTGTTGACGAAGATTGGATTGATCGGAAATGTAACCGTATCACCTACCGAGATATTACATCCTGTTGTATCCACGATAACGGAGTTCATACTGATCTGACCTAACACCGGAAGCCGGTAGTCTTTAAAACTGGCAGCCGGTGTCTTTTTATGGAAAGTGCCTTTTAATTTATAATAAATACGGATCGGAGAGAAGAAATTTGTTCGGGAATCGGTGTGGCGTTCCATTCCAAGCCCATGATAATATCCGGCGGAGATAACGGCTGTCTTTGCATTGTGTGACAGTTTAAAGCTGTGACCATAGCCAATGTTGTGACCGGCCGGCAGTTCATAGATATCGTCCACATAGGCGGACAGATTACAGACCTCACGAAAACCATAATCATTTGGAACCGCAAGTCTGCCAAGAAAAGCAGAACCGATGCGGATGGCATCTAAGTTCATGGAAGGATATTTTATCATCGAAGTTGAAGATGAGATATGACGGATGCCTACCGGGACGCCATCTTTCCGGAGAGCATCACAGAGATGGGTAAAATCCTGAAACTGTTTCTTCACATAGTATTCATTTCTGCAGGCTGCCGCATGAAAATGAGAGAAGATGCCGGTGATTTTTATATGCCTCAGTGATTGAATTGTATTGGCAATCTGTTTTTCATCTGAACATAAGAAGCCGTATCTGCCAAATCCGGTGTCAATGCAGAGATGTGCATGGACTGTCGGATGGTTCATATAGGCGGCCGATCACATGCGCACAGTCGGTACTGGTGATGCTGAGCGTGATATCGTGATCGATCGCAGTCGTGATATCTTCTGAGTTATATAATGGAGTCATCAGCAGGATATTTCCCGTGATTCCGTTTCTGCGTAAGGTGACAGCATCTGACAGTTCGGTTACACCATAGTTATCAATACCCTTTGATTGTAAGAACGATGCAAATTTTGTAAGTCCAAGCCCATAAGCGTTCCCCTTTAATACTGCTATGACCTTTGCGCCGTTTGCCAGACGTTTGATGATCCGTATATTGTTATCCAGTGCATTTGTTTTGATTGTAAGAGTTGTCATGTCCTCAAGTTCCTCCGGTTTCATGTAAGTATTTATATTATTGGTCATCTACAGACATATGGTCTGTTGTCGAAACTCGCTGCCCGGGCATGAGCGGTTGTTCATTTATTTGATGTATCTAGCATATATTTGAAATGCATCATTTTTGTATATAAACCGACACAGAAATGCAATATCTTTGAACTTTTTTTGCATCGTTTGTATGCAATCCGGAAAAGTGGATGTTGTATAAGAGAAAAATGTGATAAACTATTTATAAGTAAAAACAGGATGGAAATCGTTTATGCATACACTGATAACAGAGATTCGCGATAAACAGAATATTACAAAAGAACAGCTTCAGCTTCTGCTGGGAACAGACGATCAGGAAATGATCGAAGAATTGATGGCATGTGCCAGAACAGAAGCGCAGAAGGTATATGGAAATAAAGTCTATATGCGTGGACTGATCGAGTTCACAAATTATTGTAAAAATAACTGCATTTATTGTGGGATAAGAAGAGATAACTGCCATGTTGATCGGTACCGGCTGACCAAAAATCAGATTCTTGACTGTTGTCAGAGTGGATATCGGCTCGGGTTTCGGACATTTGTGTTACAAGGAGGCGAAGATCCGTTTTATACAGATGACCAGATCTGTGAGATCGTATCAGAGATCAAACACCAGCATCCGGACTGTGCGATCACATTGTCAATCGGAGAGAAAAGCAGGGAAGCCTATGAGCGGTATTTTGCTGCCGGGGCGGAACGTTATCTGCTTCGTCACGAGACTGCGGATAAGGCACATTATGAGAAGCTTCATCCGAGAGAAATGTCATTTGACAACCGGATCCGGTGCCTGCATGACCTGAAAGAGATCGGTTATCAGACCGGGTGTGGCTTTATGGTCGGTTCGCCATATCAGACGGTCGATACGCTATATGAGGATCTCTGTCTGATCAAAGAACTGGAACCGGAAATGTGCGGAATCGGACCTTTTATTCCGCAGGCAGACACACCATTTGGAAAAGAGGCTGCCGGAACACTTGAGATGACCTTACGGCTGCTGTCGATTATCCGTCTGATCCATCCTACTGTGCTGCTTCCTGCGACAACAGCACTTGGCACGATCCATCCGCTTGGCAGGGAGAAGGGGATTCTTGCCGGGGCAAATGTTGTGATGCCGAATCTGTCACCGGTCGGTGTCAGGAAAAAATATCTGTTATATGACAATAAGATCTGCACCGGGGAAGAAGCCTCGGAGTGCTGTGGCTGTATGATGCGGAGAATGCAGGGAATCGGATACGAGGTTGTGGTTGACCGTGGCGACCATCCATCGTATGACAAGAAAAGATGAATGCATATATTGGAGGAATGCAAACACGGGAGAGGCTTTTTAGCTGAAGGTGAAAATATCTTTGTTATTGCAGATTTTATGAAAGAAAGATGTTGGAACACATTCTGATTATTAAGAACTGCATGTTTTACATTCTGCAATAAGACAGCAAATAAAATGGGCGGTTCTCTGTCACTGACTAACTATATATTGACATTAGCGAAGATTTCGTCATGCGATGCACATTGCCAGTAAATACGGGTGCCTGTCTGAGCCGAAGGCGAGTTGGCACAGGAGTATTTACGGGTCAGGCATGTGCAACATGCAGAAAACGCAGCAGGTCATTGTTAGTGGAAGAACCAGCATATGAAGAGGGCACACAACCATAAGGGGGATTTTTTGCGTGTTCGGCTAGTCCTCGTTGCAGATCAGACCGTAGAAGGAGATCAGGTACAGTCCGGCGATACCAACGAGTGTGTAGATGATTCTGGAAAAGGCGGAGCCGGTTCCGAATAAAGCATCTACAAGATTAAAATTAAAGATTCCGATGATACCCCAAACGATCGCCCCAACGATCACAAGAGTAAGACAAATAACATTAAATACTTTCATGGCATTCCTCTCTGATTTCTAGTTATTTGGACATTAGTTTTTGGCAAGGTGTCGCAAAATTAATGGTTCCATATCTCTAGTTTGTGCGAACATGGAAAAAATATACTGCCATTATAAGGAAAAATGTATAAACAGGATGAAGGTATAAAATGAAAAATATAATATAGTGGATCTGGCGGCAGAAATTTATTTGAAGCAAATATAAAAATCAGTTGACAGGGTGCAAACATAATGTTATATTAAAAACAACATATGAACAGATATTCAAATGTTCAATAAAAACAGCGAGAGGAGGAACAGAATGAATACGGACAGCAGGGAAGCATGTGAATGCAAAGAGAACGATATTGCTGAGATCACCGCTGAGATTAATGAGATGATGCCGGACGAAGAGAATCTGTATGATCTGGCCGAGTTGTTTAAAGTATTTGGCGATTCTACCAGAATCCAGATCTTATACACACTGCTGGATCACGAAAAAAGTGTTGGTGACATTGCAGAAGAGCTTGGAATGAATGCATCTGCCATTTCTCATCAATTAAGAGTGTTAAAACAGGCGAAGCTGATCAAGAACCGCAGAGCAGGAAAGAATATATTTTATGAGCTTGCCGACGACCATGTAGCAGTGATCATGCGAATGGGACTTGAGCATATATTTGAATAATAAGAAAGGTTAAAGGTGGATATTATGAAGAAGAGATATAATTTAAGTGATGTAGATTGCGCAAATTGTGCAGCAAAGATGGAGGAGAAGATCAGCAAGTTACCGGGAGTTAACAGCGCATCTATCAGCTTTATGGCACAGAAACTTACATTAGACGCAGACGAAGATAAATTAGACGAGATTTTAAAGCAGGCAGAAAAGATCATCAAGAGCATTGATGAGGAAGCTACGATCGAATATTAGAAATAATGCAGATCTGAACATTAAGACGTTACAGATTTACATAAGTTGAAAGAGAAGATAAAATAAGAAAATTATCGCAGATAGCAGAAAAAAGGTGATGGATTATGAGTAAGAAGCAGAAAAAGATGTTAATTCGAATCATCGTTGCACTGGTGGTATTTATTGCATGCGAGATTGTAGAGAAGCTCATCCATTTGAATGGAGTGTGGGATACAGTTGTAAAGGCTGCGATGTTCGCAGTACCATATCTGATGGCAGGATATGATGTCCTTTTAAAGGCGATCAAGAATATCAGCAAAGGTCATGTATTTGACGAAAACTTCCTGATGGCAGTTGCAACTGTAGGTGCATACGGAACCGGAGAATTTGGCGAGGCGGCAGCCGTTATGCTGTTCTATCAGGTCGGAGAATGGTTCCAGAAATATGCAGTCAACAGATCAAGAGCCAGTATCACAGATTTGATGAACATTATGCCGGAATATGCAAATATTGAGAAAGACGGACAGATCGTTCAGGTAGAACCGGAGACAGTTGCGATCGGTGATATCATTATCGTGCAGCCGGGTGAAAAAGTTCCTCTCGATGGTACTGTCATCGAAGGGGAAACATTTGTAGATACAGCAGCGCTTACCGGTGAATCCGTACCTAGAAAGCTGTCTGTTGGTGACGAAGTGTTAAGTGGCGTGATTAACCAGAATGGTGTGATCCGTGTCAAGGTATCAAAGGAATTTGACGATTCGACCGTATCGAAGATTTTGGAACTGGTGGAAAATGCAAGTACGAGAAAAGCACAGTACGAGCAGTTCATTACCAGATTTGCAAAATACTATACACCGATCGTGTGTTTCCTTGCACTTGCAGTAGCGATCATTCCGCCGATCTTTGTAGGTGAATTTGGAAAATGGTTCCACCGTGCATTGATCTTTCTGGTAGTATCCTGTCCATGTGCATTGGTCATCTCCATTCCACTTAGTTTCTTCAGTGGAATCGGCGGAGCATCCAAGGCAGGTATCCTTGTAAAAGGAAGTAACTATCTGGAGCTTCTGGGTAAAGCAAAGATTGCCGTATTTGATAAGACCGGAACTCTGACAAAGGGTGTATTCAAGGTTGTAGAGACATGCGCAGATGGAATCAGTGAAGATGATCTTCTGGAGCTTGCAGCATATGGCGAGTATTACTCCAACCATCCGATCGCAGCATCGATCAAGGCTGCATATAAGGGAACGGTACAGATCGACCACCTCGATGGATATGAGGAAATCTCCGGAATGGGTATCAAGGGCTTAAAAGATGGAAAAGAAGTGTTAGTCGGAAATAAAAAGCTTTTGGATTCCAGGAAGATATCCATGGCAGGCGCAAAACAGCCATCCAAGGTTGGAACAGTCCTTTTCGTAGCGGAAAATGGTGCATATAAGGGATGTATCACGATCGCTGATGAGATCAAGGATGGTGTTAAGGATGCGATTGCATCAATCAAGAAATGTGGGATTGATAATGTTGTTATGCTGACCGGTGATAAGAAAGAGGTTGCTGACAGTGTAGCAAAAGAGCTTGGCATTGATACTGTATGTGCAGAACTGATGCCGGGTGATAAGGTAGATAAAGTAGAACAGCTTCTCCGCGAGAAGGATGAAGACAGTACATTGATCTTCACCGGTGACGGAATAAATGATGCGCCTGTTTTAATGCGTGCCGATGTCGGTATCGCAATGGGAGCTATGGGTCAGGATGCTGCGATCGAAGCAGCAGACATCGTTCTGATCGATGATGATCCGGGCAAGATTGCCGTAGCATATGCAATTGCCAGAAAGACGGTTCGTATCGTGCAGCAGAACATTGTGTTTGCACTTGCTGTCAAGATCATTGTTATGGTACTCGGTGCCCTTGGTTTTGCAAATATGTGGGCAGCGGTATTCGCCGATGTCGGTGTTGCCTTCCTCGCGATCATCAATGCAACCCGTGCACTGAAGCCATGATGTATAAATAAAAATACCATATAAGCATGAGACATCTATATCTTTATTACGCAGAACACTTTCGTTCTATTCTCACGCAGCGGTTCTAACCTCACTGCCTATGGCAGTTCACTAAGAACCGGCGTTCGAATAGGTCTGCTACATAAAATATAGATGTCTCATTTCTTTTATATGGTATTTTTAATTTGTTGTTTGTGACGAGAGCGTTTCAAACTATAGATCTATGAATAAATCAAGATGATTCGAAAGCGAATACTTTATAACTGGTGTGTTTGCATATTGAGAATTTGAATAAAAAGAGAAGATCGTCTTACTATTATGAAGCAAGCCTGTTTCAACGCCGGTTCTTAGTGAGTCGCCAAAGGCGAGGAACTTAGAACCGTTGCGTTGAAATAGAGTGCAAACGACTTGCGCAATAATAGGTAAGACGATCTTCTTTTTTTCATAGATTTATGCAAACACACCAGTTGTAAAGTGTTCGCATAAACTACTGCTCTTCGTGGGCAAGTGCCGCAGCAACAAAGCCTTTGAAAAGCGGATGTGCTTTATTTGGTCTGGACTTGAATTCCGGATGTGCCTGAGTTCCGATGAACCAAGGATGATCCGGAATCTCGATCATCTCAACGATATGACCGTCAGGAGAGAGACCAACCAGTTCCATGCCATTATCTGTTAAAGCCTTACGGTAGTCATTGTTGACTTCATATCTATGTCTGTGACGCTCGTGGATGTATTCTGTGCCATAGAGCTCATAGGATTTGGAATCTTTGCTGAGTACACATGGGTAAGAACCAAGTCTTAATGTTCCGCCGAGGTCTGTTACATCATGCTGATTCGGCATGATATGAATAACCTGATGGAAAGAGTTTGGATTGAATTCTGAGCTGTGTGCATCTGCATAACCAAGGACATGTCTTGCAAATTCAACAATCGTGAGCTGCATACCGAGACACAGACCAAGGTAAGGAACCTTTTTCTCTCTTGCATACTGGATTGCGGTGATCATGCCTTCGATACCTCTGTCACCAAAACCGCCCGGAACGAGGATTCCATCGACGTCACCCAGTGTTTCTTCCACATTTTCAGGAGTTACAAGTTCGGAATCTACCCATTTGATCTCGACCTCGGCATCGTTTGCAACACCTGCATGCTTTAAGGATTCAACAACGGAAATGTATGCATCATGCAGTGAGACATATTTGCCGACGAGAGCAACACGAACCTTTTTTTCCGGATTCTTCCATGCAGTGATCATATCATTCCATTCCTTCCATGCATGTGGTTCCGGAGCAGGACAATCCATGTGTAAGCATTTGCACACAACATCAGCGAGATGCTCTTTCTCCATAGCGAGAGGAACTTCGTATAATACATCTACATCCAGATTCTGGATAACATTCTGGCTAGGTACATTACAGAATAATGCGATCTTATCCTTTAAGCCCTGATCCAGTGGATAATCAGAACGGCAGACCAGAATATCCGGCTGGATACCCATTCCCTGCAGGTTCTTAACACTCGCCTGAGTCGGCTTTGTCTTTAATTCGCCGGAAGCTTTCAGATAAGGAATCAGAGTAACATGGATCATAATGCAATTCTCATGTCCGACGTCATGTGTGAACTGACGGATCGCCTCTAAGAAAGGCTGGCTCTCGATATCGCCGACTGTACCGCCAATTTCGATGATCGCTACTTCGGTATCCTTTGCATCCGGATTCCGGTAGAAGCGATCTTTAATTTCATTTGTTATATGTGGAACTACCTGTACGGTGTGTCCGCCGAAGTCGCCGTGGCGTTCTTTCTGTAAGATACTCCAGTAGATCTTACCGGTCGTAACATTCGAATTCTTATTCAGACTTTCATCGATAAAACGCTCATAATGACCAAGATCCAGATCAGTCTCCGCACCATCATCGGTTACGAATACTTCACCATGCTGGATCGGGTTCATAGTACCCGGATCCATGTTGATGTATGGATCGAATTTCTGGCTGGTAACCTTGTAGCCTCTCATTTTGAGCAGACGACCAAGGGAGGCAGCAGTGATACCTTTACCAAGACCGGATACGACACCGCCTGTGAC
>OKSC01003175.1_pt1 | contig 12679 bp, 9 predicted proteins | sample 1601161 | NCBI WGS metagenome assembly OKSC01 (sample SAMEA3541552, study PRJEB24748) | human gut metagenome | biome: human gut; feature: human-associated habitat; material: faeces | place: China | collected 2012
CGGAGGGGTTGGCCGCAACCGCCTGCGCCGCAGCAAACGCAAACTGGTTGGAGGGACCCTTGATGAAGTTTTCAAAGGTGAACTCGTAATTGCCCTGGGGCGAGGCGGGGTTTGCCTCGTACTGCTGGGCCAGCACCACCTCATGGGGCGGGGTGCTGGGCACCACCAGCGTGATGTCCACGTCAAAGCCCAGCACGGTCTTAAAGGCCTCTTTCAGCAGGCCGAGGTAGCGGTCGGTGACGATCTTGCAGATGAAATCGTTGCGCACCGACAGGGTGATATGGCTCGAGTCCTCAAAGCTGATGGGCTCAAGTCCGTCGATGTAGAGATTATAGGTCGGCTCGGCCATCTGCGTTTTGCAGTATGCCTGGGCGGCCTCTAAAACGTCCTTGAAAGAATCCATAAAACATCCACTCCATTGAATTGGTCGAAGTTTTCAACAATGCTGCTGATACCCCGTTAGTATACCACAAAAATCTCCCTGCGTCTATATTCTATAATGTAATTTATAATACATAAGAAAAGACGCTCCATCGTGCCCTCGCGGCTCTTGTGTCCAAGGCGGTTTTTGGCCACAAGATATGGTGGAAGAAAAGTTTTCCACGGAGAACCGGTGAAAAAGTTGAAAGCTTTTTCACAAAGAAATTTGAAAAAAGTTTGCTGGAAAGTGAAAAAAACGCTTGACAGAAGGGGATAGTGTGCGATATACTGTTGAATTGCAAGCCTGTCCCCAATTTGGGACCAGAAATACCCCATTACCGGGGACGAGTTTTTACGGAGGATACAACCATGAAGAGAACTTTTCAGCCCAAGAAGCGTCATCGCAAGGAAGTTCATGGCTTTCTGACCCGCATGAGCACCAAGAACGGCCGCAAGGTCATCAATGCTCGCCGTGCTAAGGGCCGCAAGAGCCTGACCGTCTGATCCCGCTTTGCCAGGGATCCGGCGCAGAATTGAACATGCGCACAAAAGACTGCTGATCCAGAATTGGCGGTCTTTTTCTTATTTTGGACGTTCTGCGCGCGGAATGACTAAAAATTTGGCAAAAGATTTGGCACAAAAAACGCCCGGACAGCCTTTTCATGTCGGCGTTTTTTTGCTATACTGAATTTTGAACTTTGCCTTTAGGGAAGTTCTGCGATTTTTTAACCGAAAAGGAGGCGACGGAGCAGTGCGCTATCGTCCCATCCGCCGCAACAGCGAGTTCGGCCGCGTGTATGCCCGCGGCAAGTCCTATGTGAACCCGGCGCTGGTGCTGTATGTGCTCAAGACCCGCGGCAGAAAGACCCGCGTGGGCCTGACAGCCACCAAAAAGATCGGCCATGCCGTCCAGCGCAACCGCGCCCGCCGCGTGATGAAGGCTGCCATTGATGAGCATCTGGATCAGAACATCGGCGGCTATGATCTGGTGTTCGTGGCCCGGGGCATGACCCCCCGCCTGAAGAGCTGGCAGCTCAGCGAAGTGGTGGCCAGGCTCTTTGCCCAGGCTGGCCTGCCCGACAAGGCAAAGCAGCCGGGCGCAAAGCCCCCTGCCACGGTCCCGCCTGCAGACCGGGCCGCAAAACAGTGAACCCTGTCTCCCGCGTCTGCCGGAACGCGCTCTGTGCGCCCATCCGGTTCTACCAGCGCTTTATCAGCCCGGGGCTGGGCCGCAACTGCCGCTTTACCCCCACCTGCAGCCAGTATGGCATAGAAGCCATCCAGACCCATGGCTGCATCAAGGGCTTGCTGCTCACCGCCTGGCGCATTGCCCGGTGCAATCCGCTTGGCCGCTGGGGCTTTGACCCGGTGCCGCCCAAAGGCCGCTGGGTGAGCCCGGAGCGGAGACTGTCCCCGGCAAAGCTGTTCCGGGGGCGGCACGGTTAGGCAGCGTGCTTATGATACACGGCTCCTTTGTACAACCTCTCCGTCATTGCTTCGCAATGCCACCTCCCCTGGTAGGGGAGGCTTTGGCAGCCCGATCCAGTTGACGGTTTTGCCAAGGGCTCCCCTATTAGGGGAGCTGGCAACGCCGCAGGCGTTGACTGAGAGGTTGAATCCGTTCTTATGCTTCTTGTGACGCTCCGCACTGTGGGCGGGGTGTCCTTCTCATAAAAATCTAAACGTCCCGCACCACAGGCGGGGCAGAATGGACGAAACTATGAATCCTTTGTACATCCTGGGCTGGCCCTTGGGCTATGTAATGGAGTGGATCTACAAGCTGATCCCCAACTACGGCTGGGACATCATCCTGTTCACCCTGCTCATCACCGTGATCAAGATCCCCCTCCAGCTCAACCAGCAGAAGAGTATGGCCCGCATGAGCGCTTTCCAGCCCATGGTGGCCGAGATCCAGAAAAAGTACCGCGACAAGCCCGAAAAGCAGCAGGAAGAGCTGATGAAGCTGCAGGAGCAGGGCTACAAGCCCACCGCAGGCTGTATGCCCATGCTGGTCAACTTCCTGGTCATGTTCGGCGTTATCGAGGTGGTGTACCGCCCGCTGCAGCGCATCTTCCACATTGGTGCCGATGCCCTGACTGCCGCAGGTGAGGCCCTGACTGCCATGGGCATCAGCTTTACCACCGTGACCCGCGACACCAACATCATTGCACAGGTCATTGCAGGCGAGAGCACCGTCTCCTCCTGCTTCACCCCGGATCAGGTGGCTACCATCACCGAGTTCGGCCAGCACATGGATTTCTTTGGCATCGACCTGACCCGTGTGCCCCAGTACAGCCTGGCTGCAGAGAATCTGCCCCTGCTGATCCTCCCGGTCCTGGCGATCGTGACCATGTTCCTGTCCACCCACATCAGCATGAAGGCCAGCGGCCAGGAGATGCAGGGCAGCATGAAGCTGACCATGTATATGATGCCGCTGATGTACGTCTTCTTCTGCTTCACCGTGCCCAGCGCTTTCTCTCTGTACTACGTTGTTTCCAACATCCTGATGACCGTGCAGAGCCTGGTGATGAAGAAGATCTACGACCCTGAGAAGATGAAGGCAGAGGTCGCCGCCGAGATGGCTGCCCGTAAGAAGGAGCAGAAGCGCGGTGTAAAGAGCACCACCATCAAGGTCACGGATGAAAAGACCGGCGAGGTCGTGGAGAAAAATATCTCCGCCAGCGAAATGAACAAGCGCCGCCTGGAGTATGCCCGCAAGCTGGATGAGGAGCGCTATAAGGACGAGCGCACCGTTCCGCTGAGCGAGCTGGAAAACAAGAAGGAGGATTGACGGTTATGATCCGTACTCAGGAAGCGACCGGCAAGACGGTCGATGAAGCCCGCGCAAAAGCCTGCGCCCTGCTGGGCGTGCAGGCCGACGACCTGAATGTGAGCTATGAAGTGCTCGAAATGCCCCAGAAAACCGGTTTTCTGGGCCTGAAGACCACCCCCGCCAAGGTGCGTGTGAGCGTGGAAGAGCCCGATGCCCCGGCCGCTCCCGTGGTGGAGGAGAAGGTGGAGCCTGAGGGAAATCCTGTTGTGGAGGAAACTCCCGCTGAGGAACCCAAGGCCGAGGAGCCTGCCGCTGCCCCTGTGGCAGAGGAGGCCTCTCCCGTTGAGGAGACTGCTGACCCCGCCGCAGAGGGTGAGGAGCCGGAAGTTCCCATCAACATCGAAGAGAACGCCAAGGTCAAGGCCGCTGTGGACTACCTGAAGGAAGTCATTGCCCTGATGGGCGTGGAGAATGTCACCTTCAGCGCCGTGCAGAAGGGCGAGGCTACCATCATCCGTCTGGATGGCGAGAAGCTGGGTGCCCTGATTGGTCGCCGCGGCGAGACCATGGAGAGCCTGTCCTATCTGGCAAGCCTGGTGGCCAACCGTCTGGAAGGCGATTACATCAAGCTGGGCCTGGATGTGGCCGGCTACCGCGACAAGCGTGAGAATGACCTGACCGTGCTGGCACAGCGCATTGGCAACAAGGTGCGCAAGACCGGCCGCAGCTTTGCCATGGAGCCCATGAACCCCTACGAGCGCCGCATCATCCACTCTGCCATCGGCAAGATGGAGGGTGTGCGCAGCGAGAGCAAGGGGGAGGGCCGTGACCGCCGTGTGGTCATCTACTCCACTGCTCCCGATGCCCAGACCGACAACACCTACGGCGAGCGCCGCCCGCGGGGCAATGGCCGCCGCCCCGGCGGCAACCGCAATGGCGGCTTCCGCGGCGGACGCGGCAGCAGCTCCCGGAATGGCGGTTCCCGCAATGGCCGTCCCGCAGGCAGCCGCGGTCCCCGTCCTTCCAGCGTGCCTGAGCGCACTTATGCTCCCCGTGACGCAGAAACTGCCGCACCCGTGGCACCCAAGCGCACCGAGCGCGTGGATGATTTTGCCGATTTCAGCTTTGGCAAGATCGAGCTGTAAACTCCGCTGAGTTTTGCACAATGCTGCCCCCTTCCGGTGGAAAACTGGAAGGGGGCTTTTTGTCTCTTTCCTTTTTCGTCGCTTCGTGATACAATAATTCTGATTTGAGAGCGGAGGGAGAGCACCAACATGGAACATTCAACGATCGCGGCCATTGCAACCGCGCCCGGCGCAGGCGGCATTGCCGTGGTGCGTCTTTCCGGCCCGGAGAGCTATGCCGTGGCGGCAAAGGTGTTCTGCCCGGCCAATCCCGATAAGCGGGTGGAGGAGGCCAAGGGCTACACCGCCCTGTTTGGGCATTTCATGGAAGGGGAGGAGGCCTTTGACGAGGGCGTGGCCCTCTTCTTCCGGGCTCCCCACAGCTACACCGGCGAGGATGTGGTGGAGCTTTCCTGCCACGGCGGAAGTGCGGTGGCCCGGCGGCTGGTGGAAAGCTGCATTGCAGCCGGTGCCGCCCCTGCCGCCCCCGGTGAGTACACCCGCCGCGCCTTCCTGAACGGCAAGCTGGGGCTGACCCAGGCCGAGGCCGTTATGGACCTGATCTCTGCCGATGGCCGACAGGGTGCGGCGCTGGCCAATGCCTCCCTGAACGGCGCGCTGGCGAAGAAGATCGGGGCTGAAAAGGATGCCCTGACCGCCCTGCAGGCCCATCTGACTGCCTGGGTGGATTTCCCCGAGGAGGACGTTCCCGCGCTGGAGGATGCCCAGCTGGTATCCACCCTGACTGCCGTGAAGGAAGAGCTGGACACCCTCATCCGGAATTATGATGCCGGTGCTGTCCTGCGGGAGGGTGTGGACTGTGCCATCGTGGGGCGGCCCAATGCGGGCAAGTCCACCCTGCTCAATCTGCTGGCCGGGTTCGACCGGGCCATCGTCACCCCCGTGGCGGGCACCACCCGGGATGTGGTGGAGCAGGCTGTCAGGCTGGGGGACATCCGGCTGAACCTGTTCGACACGGCCGGTCTGCGGGAGACCGAGGATGCGATCGAGGCCGAGGGCATCCGCCGCAGCTGGAAAAAGCTGGACGAGGCGGGGCTGATCCTGGCGGTGTTCGATGGCTCTGAGCCCCTGACCCGGGAGGATCTTGCGTTGGCGCAGCGGTGCGCCGGCCGCCCGGCCATTGCACTGGTCAACAAAGAGGACAAGCCCACTCAGTTTGACGCAGAGATCATTGCAGGCGATTTTGCCATGGTGATCCCGGTCTGCTGCCAGGAAGAGGGGAGCCGCAGGGTGATCGCCGCTGCCGTTGCCCGCCTGCTGGGCACCAACAACATCGACCCCCACGCTGCCAGCCTTTCGGGCCAGCGCCAGCTTGCCGCCGCCACCCGCGCGCGGGATGCAGTGGCCGGTGCGCTGGATGCGGTCAGCAGCGGGTTCGGGCTGGATGCTGTATCGGTCTGTGTGGACGATGCGCTGGATGCCCTCTGTGACCTCACCGGCGAAAATGCGTCGGAGAATGTCATCAATGAAGTGTTTGAGCGGTTCTGTGTGGGGAAGTAACGGAGGGCAGCCCGTCTGGCAGCTTTCTCCTCGGACACGAAACGGGCCATTCCATCGCCCGCCCTATTGCCTGCGGCAACAGGGTCCCACCCCAGCGGACGGTCCTCGGAGAAACTTCCAGCCGCTCTGCCGGGTAACAGCGATTGAACCATAGAGGAAAGTATAGGAAAAGTATGAATCATCTTGGAGATTACGATGTGATCGTAATAGGCGCGGGCCACGCTGGCATTGAAGCGGCCCACGCTGCCGCCACGCTGGGTGCCAAAACGGCAGTGTTTACCATGAGCCTGGATGCCATTGGCAACATGCCCTGCAATCCCAGCATCGGCGGAACTGCAAAAGGAACGCTGGTACGCGAATTGGATGCGTTGGGCGGTGTGATGGGCCTTGCGGCAGATGCCACCTACCTGCAGAGCCGGATGCTGAACAAGGGCAAAGGCCCTGCCGTTCATGCCCTGCGCGTTCAGACCGACCGCAAGCGCTACCACGAATATATGAAGCACGCCCTTGAGCTTACGCCCGGCCTTGCCATCCATCAGGCCGAGGTGGTGGGCATTGAGGTGGAGAACGGCCATGTCAAGGGCGTTGTGACCCAGCTGAACGGGGAGTACAGCGCAAAGTGTGTGGTCATTGCCACGGGCACCAATCTGGGTGGCAAAATTTTTGTCGGTGATGCGTGGTATGCTTCCGGCCCTGACGGGATGCACGCCGCCAATGCCCTGACCGAGAGTCTGAAGGCCGCCGGTCTGCCTTTGCGCCGGTTCAAGACCGGTACGCCTGCCCGCGTCCACCGGAGAAGCATCGACTTCTCCAAGCTGGAGTGCCAGCCCGGCGACCCGGACAGTGAGCTGCAGCCCTTCAGCTTTCTGACGGATGCACCCATGCACAATAAAGTCGAGTGCTGGATAGCCTACACCAACCCCGAGACCCACAGGATCATTCTGGACAACATCCAGCGCAGCCCGCTCTATGGCGGCATGATCGAGGGGGTTGGCCCCCGGTACTGCCCCTCCATTGAGGACAAGGTGGTGCGCTTTGCGGGCAAGGACCGGCACCCCATCTTTGTGGAGCCCTGCGGCGAGAACACAGAGGAGATGTATCTGCAGGGTGCGTCCAGCAGCCTGCCTGAGGATGTGCAGAACGCCTTTTACCGGAGCATTCAGGGCTTTGAACACATTGAGATCATGCGCCCAGCCTACGCCATCGAGTATGACTGCGTAGACCCGACCAGCCTGGAAGCCACACTGGAGAGCAAGGTGGTGCGGGGCCTGTATGGTGCAGGCCAGTTCAACGGCACCTCCGGCTACGAGGAAGCTGCCGCGCAGGGTCTGCTGGCCGGTCTGAATGCTGCCCGCAGTGCAAAAGGGGAGAGTCAGCTCATCCTGGAGCGTCAGACCAGCTATCTGGGCACGCTGGTGGATGACCTTGTCACCAAGGGGGTCATGGATCCCTACCGCATGATGACCAGCCGGAGCGAGTACCGCCTGACTCTGCGGCAGGACAACGCCGATCAGCGGCTGACCCCCATTGGCCGGGAATATGGTCTGGTGCAGGATGACCGCTGGGCAAAATACCAGCACACCCAGAGCATTCTGGAGGCGGAGCGCCGCCGCCTGCACGAGACCCATCTGCGCACTGCTGACCTGCGCGCTGCCATGGAAGCAGCCGGGCTGACCCCTGCCGCGGAGGGCGGCATTGCCGAGGAGCTGCTCCGCCGCCCCGAGATCAGCTACCCGCTGTTGGCGGGTGTGATCGGCTGGGGTGAGGGCATCACCCCCATGCTGGCCGAGCGGCTGGAGACCGAGATCAAGTACGCGGGCTACATTGCCCGGCAGGATCGGATGATCCGTGACGTGGCCCGCCACGAAAAGACCCTGATCCCCGCAGATTTTGAGTATGCTGACCTGACCGGCCTGACGCTGGAGGCCCGTGAGAAGCTGACCCGCATCCGCCCGAAGAATCTGGGGCAGGCAGGCCGCATCCCCGGCGTTTCGCCCTCCGATGTGGCGCAGCTGAGCATTGCTTTAACAGTGAGAGAGAAAACCTGATGCACTGACGGAGAGGTTGGACGAAGGAGGGCAGAACCTCTGTACAACCTCTCAGCCGCCTGCGGCGACAGCTCCCCTGATAGGGGAGCCATTGGTAGAAAGATAAAAGAATTGCCTCAAACGAAAAGGGACAGATAAATGATCGACAAGAACAGATTAGAGCAAAAATGTTCCATGTGGAACATTGCGCTGACCGGGAACCAGCTGGATCAGCTGGATGCCTTTGCGCAGATCCTGGTGGACTACAACCAGAAGGTCAACCTGACCGCCATCACTGACCCGGAAGGCATTGAGGACAAGCACTTCCTCGACAGCCTGCTGTTTGCCAGCCAGCCCGAGGTGGCAGGGAAGATGGTGGACGTGGGTGCCGGTGCCGGATTCCCGGGCATCGTGACAAAGATCTACAAGCCCGAGTTGGAACTGACCCTGATGGAGCCCACCGGCAAGCGGGTGGAGTTCTTGAAATATGCCTGCGCTCAGCTGGGCCTGACCGGGGTGGAGTTTGCCAAGGAGCGCGCCGAGGAAGCCGCCCGCAAGGCATGGCGGGAGCAGTTTGATCTGGCCTCTGCCCGTGCGGTTGCGGCTCTGCCCATGCTGGCCGAGTACTGCCTGCCGCTGGTCAAGGTGGGCGGCAGCTTTCTTGCCATGAAGGGCGCTTCCGGCGAGGAGGAACTGGCCGCTGCCCGCGGTGCCATCCGGAAGCTGGGCGGAGAGTACAAGGAAACCCGCACCCTGCATCTGCCGGGCGGCGATACCCGCACCCTCATCCTCTGCAAAAAGATTTCGCAAACTCCGACAGCCTACCCCAGAAACGGTGGAAAGATCGCAAAGTCTCCGCTGAAATAACGCAAAACCGCAAGATAAATGCCAAGCCCTGCCGAACGATTCTTCTGGCAGGGCTTTTTGATTTCTGGTACACTGGAATTGCAATGAGAAAACTTTCCACCGTTTCCCGGGAAACAGTGGAAAACTGCGTCACATTTCAGCGAAAGGGGAAAGAATCATGTTTGAATGGAAGAAATCTGCCGGAAAGATCTACACCCTGCCTGTGGAAAGCATCCATCCCTCACCGTTTCAGGCCCGGACTGTCTTTGATGAAAAGGAACTGGCGGGGCTGGATCAGAGCATCCGGGAAAACGGCCTGCTGCAGCCCATCTCGGTGCGGAAGGTCGAGGGTGGTTACGAGCTGGTGGCAGGGGAGCGGCGGCTCCGCGCCTGCAAGCTGGCCAGGATGGAGACCATTCCGGCCATCCTCTGTGACTGCGGCGACCAGCGGACTGCGGCGCTGGGTCTGCTGGAAAACATCCAGCGGGAAGACCTGAACCCCTTTGAGCAGGCACAGGGGCTGCGGGATGTGATCGCCCTTTGGGACTGCACCCAGGCCGAGGCGGCCAAACGGCTGGGCATGGCACAGCCCACCCTTGCCAACAAGCTGCGGCTGCTGCAGCTGACCACCGACCAAAGGCAGTTCGTGCTGGACAATGGCCTGACCGAGCGCCACGCCCGGGCTGTCCTGCGCCTGCCCGAGAACCGGCGGAGCGAAGCCCTTATCACCATTGCCAAGCGGCGGATGAATGCCCGGCAGACCGACCTGTACATTGAACAGCTGCTCAATGCCGCCGCCCCGGGCAGGCACCGCATCTCCATGGTCAAGGATGTGCGCATCTTTGTCAACACCATCGACCATGCCATCCGGCTGATGACGGACAACGGTGTGCCTGCCACGGCCCACAGGGAAGAGCGGGACGGCTATATCGAATACACGGTGCGCATTCCAACCGCAGCCGCGCAAAGATAAAACGCATCGCAATTTTCACAAAAAATGCAATTCCACAGGGTTTTTACGCAAAATAATCAGGAAACAGGTTCAAAAAGCCGCGCTGATGTGCTATACTAGTCTTTAAAGGGGCTTTGCTGGTGGGAAAACAGCGGGGCCCGGCCTCGAATGTTCCATGTGGAACAAATAATTTTCCCGGGAGGAAACAAAGAGCGTGGCTAAAATCGTTGCAATTGCAAACCAAAAAGGCGGCGTGGGCAAGACAACCACGGCCGTGAACCTTTCGTCCTGCGTTGCGGCTCTGGGCAAAAAGACGCTCATCGTCGATCTGGACCCGCAGGGCAATACCACCACCGGTTACGGCATTCCCAAGCGGAGTGTCGATGTGGGTACTTATGAGCTGCTGATCGGTGAGGCGGAGGCAAGGGATGCCATCCGCAAGACCGAGTTCCGCACCGATGTCATCGGTTCCAACACCCGGCTTGCGGGTGCGGGTCTGGAAATGATCGACCTGCCGGGCCGCGAAAGCCGCCTGCGCAAGGCGCTGGCCTCGGTGCAGAAGGACTACGACTTCATCTTTGTGGACTGCCCGCCCAGCCTGGATCTGCTCACCCTGAACGGTCTGTGCGCCTGTGACAGCGTACTGATCCCCATCCAGTGTGAGTATTACGCGCTGGAGGGTCTGTCGGAGCTCATCAGCACCCTCAAGACCATCCGCAAGAAGTACAACCCCTATCTGGACATCGAGGGCGTGGTGTTCACCATGTTCTCCGGGCGGTTCAACCTGACGCTGCAGGTGGTGGATCAGGTCAAAAAGTATTTTGGCTCCAAGGTCTACAAGACCACCATCCCGCGCACCATCCGCATCTCGGAAGCGCCCAGCTACGGCCAGCCCATCAATTTCTATGAGCCCAAGGGCAAGGGCAGCGAGGCCTATATGGATCTCGCCATTGAGTTCGTAAAGAACAACCGCCCACATGAGCCGGCACGCCGCCGCGCAAAAGGGAACAGTGCCCCCGCCGAGCAGAAAAGCGCACTGGAACAAGTGAAGCAGGGGGAAGCGTAACCTATGGCAAAAAAAAGAGGAGGACTGGGCCGGGGCCTGGAAAGTCTGTTTGAGGACACAGCCCCCAGCTTTGAGTCCGATAACCGGATCGAGACACTGCCCCTGCGGGAGATCGAGCCGGACCCGGCCCAGCCCCGCAAGACCTTTGATGAGGAAACGCTGGAAGAGCTGGCGGCCAGCATCTCAGAGCACGGTTTGCTGCAGCCCATCGCGGTGCGGCCCCACGGGGTGGACCGCTATCTCATCGTGGCCGGTGAGCGCCGTTGGCGTGCCTGCCGGATGGCAGGCCTGACCGAGGCACCCGTCGTCGTGAAGGATGTCACGGATGAGCAGGCCATGGAGCTGGCGCTGGTGGAAAACCTTCAGCGCGAGGATCTGGACCCGGTGGAAGAAGCACTGGGCATCCGGGAGCTGATGACCCGCTGTGACCTGACCCAGGAGCAGGCTGCCCGCAAGCTGGGCAAGAGCCGCAGCGCACTGGCCAACAGCCTGCGTCTGCTCAACCTGCCCGAAACGGTGTTGGAGCTGCTGAAAAGTGGTTTTCTCACCACGGGCCACGCAAAGGTGGTGCTGGGCCTGCCCACCCCGGAGCTGCAGGAGCAGGCGGCACAGATCATTGCCGACCATGAGCTGAATGTCCGGCAGGCAGAGACCCTGTGCAAGAAGCTGGCCAAGCCCCCAAAAGAGCCTGTGGAGCCCGCCCCGCGCGGCACCCTGCCTGTGGAGGTGGAAGAGAGCCTGAAGCAGGCGCTGGGCAGTGAGGTCAATGTGGCCTACCACGACGGCAAGGGCAAGCTGACCGTCCACTTCTACTCGGATGAACAGCTGAAGGCTTTTGCAAACTTATTAGGGCAATATCAGGTTGAGGATTAAACCTCTCCGTCATTGTTGTTGCCTGGTAGGAGAGGCCTTGGCAGCCGATGGAAGCTTTTCGTATACGCCGCCAGCCCGACTGAGAGGTTGTACGAAGGCAAGCCTGACCGAGAAGAAAAACATAGCGATCCAAGGCGGCACGCCGCCTTTGAACGGCATGGGAAAGGGCTTACCTGCCCGTGCGAACCGAAATAGAGTAAGGAGAGTAAATCATGCTTGATATCAAATTTGTCCGTGACAACCCGGATGCTGTCAAGGAAAACATCAAGAAGAAGTTCCAGGATGCCAAGCTCCCTCTGGTGGATGAAGTCATCGAGAAGGACGCAAAGTACCGCGAGTGCCTGAAGGAAGTTGAGAGCCTGAAGGCTGCCCGCAACAAGCTGAGCAAGGCCAACGGCCCCCTGTTCGGTCAGCTGAAGAAGTGCACCGACGAGGCCCAGAAGGCCCAGCTGCAGGCACAGATCGATGCCAACAACGCCGCCGTCAAGGCCGACGCAGACAAGATGGCAGAGCTGGAGGCCGAGGAAGCCAAGCTGGCTGACCGCATCCAGGAGATCATGTACACCATCCCCCAGATGATCGACCCCAGTGTGCCCATCGGCCCCGATGACACCTACAACGTGGAGGCTCAGCGCTTTGGTGAGCCTGTGGTGCCCGATTTCCCCATCCCGTACCACACCGAGATCATGGAGAGCTTTGACGGCATCGATATGGACGCTGCAGGCCGCGTTGCCGGCAATGGCTTCTACTACCTGCTGGGCAACATTGCCCGCCTGCACGAGGCTGTGCTGGCTTATGCCCGCGACTTTATGATCGACAAGGGCTTCACCTATGTCATTCCTCCCTTTATGATGCACGGCAACGTGGTGCAGGGCGTGATGTCCTTCCCCGAAATGGATGCCATGATGTACAAGATCGAGGGCGAGGATCTGTACCTGATCGGTACCAGTGAGCACACCATGATCGGCCGCTTCATCGACCAGACCCTGGACGAGGCCACTCTGCCCCTGACCCTGACCTCCTACAGCCCCTGCTTCCGCAAGGAGAAGGGCGCACACGGCATCGAGGAGCGCGGCA
>OKSC01003180.1_pt1 | contig 12664 bp, 9 predicted proteins | sample 1601161 | NCBI WGS metagenome assembly OKSC01 (sample SAMEA3541552, study PRJEB24748) | human gut metagenome | biome: human gut; feature: human-associated habitat; material: faeces | place: China | collected 2012
GTTATATCCACATCATCAAGTTCAATCGTGACATTAATATAATCATCCGGCTTTTATTTCAGTCGGGACAAAAGAACAACCGTCTCCACATGCATATCAAATGAGAACATATCCCCACAAAATCATGGAAATATGGTCATTATTTATGTAATACTAACACTGCTCGTGTAGCCCTTTTCCCACAAAATCATATCCGTTATGCTTTATGCTCTACCCTGCCACAAAATTTTAATCATCTCAAACAGTACAAATTCTATGCCACTTGATATTGTTTTAAAAAATCAATTAAACATTGTGGCGTATCAGCATAATCTGCCAAAGCCGATAATATATTAATATTAGGATCAATATGCACAGATGTATATTTGGAGGAAAAATATCCTCCCGTTTTATTTTTTGCTTTCAATGAGTCAATTATCTTTTTTAAAAACTCTATTTCAAACTTTCCTCTGAACAACTTTCCCATGCCGCCTTGTTTAAAATATTCTATTTTTTTTTCAATTTCACATTCTTCTATTTTTTTTGAATCTGGAAATAATTCTTCTATTTTTTCACGATTTATTTCCCCCTTAGAAACAATACTATCAATAGCTATCTCTGAAAACAATTTAGATATTTTAAAATCAGATAACACTATTTTATGGTTTTCTTCTATTTCTTCTTCGTGTAACCTTTGACATGCTAGCCACGAATTTATATAAATAGTTGCATTGTGAAATTCTTGCTGTCTTTTGGAATAGTCAGAACAACATTTTGAAAAATCTTTTTCTGTTGTATTAATCCCAAACTCTCTATTTAACATCTTTGAAAAAGCTTTTTCACTGGTATAAAAATTTTCTATAGAATAGCACGGGGTTTGATATAATAAAGAATTATTATATTTTGTTGTATCATAATCACTATCAACAAAAAAAGCCTTTGCAGTATAAATTTCGTCTCTATTTTTTTCAACAAGATTTAACGCTTTCAATACCCCTTTTTTTCCACCACAATTATAATGAATTATTTTTGTATATTCATAGCCACTGTACTTTTCTATTCGTGGGAAATAGTATTTTGCATCTTCTCCCTCAAAAAAACAAAATAAATAGTCTCTATATTTCTTTTTCTCTTGGCAATACCGCGAAAAAGCCACCACACCTTTGTTTCTTGCATCTTTAACCTTTTGTATATCCATTTTTTCTCCCTCACTCATTCTCAGACAAACAATTTCCCATATCCTTTGCCAAATCGTCAAATTCATTATCAAATATGAAAGGAGAATGTGTTACGGCTATTAATGTTGAACATTTTCCTGAATTAACGACATCTGGAAGAAACATGTTCTGCCATTTTATAGACAATGATAATTCGGGTTCATCAAACAAAATAATGCACTTTTCTATATTTTCGATATATAATTTTGAAAATACGGAAATGATTTGTTTCTCGCCTGATGATAAGTTTTGAATACCAATCGGCTTTTTGGCTTTATCCTTGTATATCCCTAATTCTACATTGGTTTCATCATATATATATTTCTTACCGTTTAAATAATTATTACATATTGAACAAAATGTTTTGACCCTTTCGTCATACATATTTTGTCTTTCATAGCTATCTATTAGATTCTTAATAAGATTTAATAGATACCTATTTTCACGATTATAAATATCAGAGTTATCTACCAATTCAATAATTCTTTGTTTATCCCGTTCCTCAATTTGGTCTCCTATTCTCGCCAATGCAATAATCAACTTATTCTGTTCAATTTTATAGTTTTCAAAATCAGACAATTCACCATTTAAATATTGCTTTAAAAGAACACCCGTCATTTTAGCGAATCCTGTAATTGCAACCGACTTTATTGTTTGCAAAAGCGTTTCTATGTTTTTCTCTACATCTGTCATTCCAAATTGTATGAGTCTGCTTTTCACACGATCTTTTTCAATATCTATGCCTAAATTAGACATATCTTCTTCTATTCTCCTATATGTAGGAAAGTACAAAATTTTCTCGTCAATTTTTTCTTCTACTTTTTTCTTAAATTCAATTACATTATTAAAATCTGCTTTTGTTGTGTTATTCTTCCGATTTCGTTGTAAAATATAACGTTCTAGCTCCCGACGAGCCATTGTAGGTGGCATTCCAAATATATCACTTACTTTAAAATAGTACTTCTTTAACTCATCCTCATTAGAACCTTCCTCAATTAGTTTGTTTATGTTTTCTAATTCCTTTATTGAAAATAAACTTTCAAATCGTACTCTACGCCTTCTGTATGGAGAATTATCATATATATAATCTTCTACATATGATGATATATCGTTATGGTTAATGCTAATCTTTTCACCGTCAATAAATGTTAATGAAATGGCATCGAAAATAATATTATTCAGTTTCTCAATATTTCCACTTAAAACATAATATAAGCAATTCAATATCGTTGTCTTTCCCATACCGTTTTCGCCTAAAAATATATTCACTTTTTCATCTAAAGGTAACCTAACATTAAACTGATTAAAAAGATTGTTAATTTCAAACAATTTTAACTTTGATTTCATGGCATTTCTCTCCATTTCATTATATCATTCTACTATATTAAAATGCTTCAACGCATCCTTTATCGCTTCCACCTTCTCTGCTGTCGGATGCTTCCTCAGCTGTTTCAATTCTTCTACCGCATTAGGAGCATCATACATCGGCAAGCCTAAATCTCTCTTTACCTCTGCGATATATGCGGTATGTACTTTGAAGCCGTATTTAGCTTCTATGTACTCCTTTATCATTTTGTAGGTCACTCGTTCCTTGGGCTTGTACTCTTCGGCTCTTTTAGCGATATTATCAAGCGGAACTTTTCCCTCACCCTCGCCAAACTCAACTTTTACGTTGATATGTCCGTCTGGCTTTTTGTGGGAAAGCAGTACTACCGTCTCCACATGTACCGTATTCCCAAACTGGTCAACCGGCTGTACTTTCACAATCTTATATCCACGCTCCGATAACACCTTTAAATCCCTTGCAAGTGTTGCCGAATCGCAGCTTACATACACAACTCTCTGTGGTGACATTGTAACAATAGTATCCAGAAGCTTCTCATCACAGCCTTTTCTTGGTGGGTCTACCACTATAACATCTGGTCTTGTCATATTGTGACCAGTACCATCATCTGCTTTCCTGCTTTCATAAAATGCTGTGACTACTTCTTCTGCCTTTCCTACAAAGAACTCTGCATTATCTATTCCGTTAATCCCAGCGTTATTCTTCGCATCTTCAATCGCCTGTGGAACTATCTCTACACCGTATACCATTCCTGCATTTTTTGCCAAAAATAACGAGATTGTTCCTATTCCACAATACAGATCCCACACTGCCTCATTGCCTGTAAGATTAGCAAATTCCAATGCTTTGTTATAAAGCACTTCTGTCTGTTTAGGATTAACCTGAAAGAATGAAAGCGGTGATATCTGGAACTTTATATCTCCAATGTAATCTTCTATATAAGGTCTTCCATAAAGAGTTACACATTCCCTGCCAAGTATTACATTAGTATCCTCTTTATTAATATTGACAACCAGCGAAGCTATATTTAACTTTCTTCCACTGTTATTACTTGTATTATTATCACTACCTGATGAAATATTATCACTTGCTGAACTGCCACTATTAAGCCGCTCAATCACTCTTACAAGTCCATCTGCCGCCTCTTTTCTTAACATTTTCTTAGTAACAAGACAGACCATAATCTCATCAGTATGAAATCCTGTTCTTATAAGTATATGTCTTAAAGTTCCCTTATGGATATTCTCGTTATAGGCTCTTACCCTGTAATCTTTCATCCACTGCCTGACGGCTGTTAATATTACAGAGTTGTTCTCATCACCTAAAAGGCAGTCATCACAAGGAATTATTGAATGTGTATGACCTGCGTAAAATCCCATAATAATATTACCGTCTTTATCCTCACCTACAGGATACTGTGCTTTGTTGCGGTATCTGAATGGCGTGTCCATACCAAGAATGTCACACATTTCATAATCTACGCCTTCTGTAAGTCCACCTATTCTCTGTAAATTATCACTGACAAGCTTCTGTTTGTACTTAAGCTGTGCAGCGTAACTCATAGCCTGTAACTGACAGCCGCCACACTGCCTTGCTATATTACATTCCGGTGTAACCCTGTCCTTTGACGGTGTTATGATATTCATAAGTCTGGCATATCCGTAATTCTTCTTTGCCTTCATAATCTTAACTTCTACTACATCACCTATGACTGTATCTTTTACAAATAATGTATAGCCGTCTATCTTGCCTATTCCTTCTCCTGTTACTCCTATATCCTCTATTGTAACCTGTACAATATCATTCTTACTATATGCCATAACTGTTCCTCACATTAACAACTTGTTCTTCTTATGTTGGATTCAAGCCATCTGTTAAATCCAAGCCAGTCATTAGTGTCTTTGGCTTCAAGACATTCCCTTAAAGTTTCAAGCTTTGCATCCATATTATCTGCCATAGAAAGTGCTATTGCTTCTGCTATTGCCGGCTTCTTAGGTGAACCATATTCTAACTCACCGTGATGTGATAATATACAATGGCCAACCTCATTAGCTAATATCTCTGGAAAATCTGGTATATGTCTGATTTTTTCAATAACCATTTCGTAGCCAATCACTATATGTCCTATAAAATTCCCCTCATCTGTGTAGTCATTTCTTGGAAATTCACTTAATTCCCTTACCTTGCCTACATCGTGAAGCATTGCACAGCTTATAAGCAAATCCCTGTTAAGAAAATCGTAATTCTCACTCATCTTTGCACATAATCTTGTAACACTTAGGCTGTGTTCAAGCAGTCCACCCATAAATCCGTGATGTACTGTCTTGGCTGCTGACGTATTCTTGAACTTTTTAATAAATGCTTCATCTTCAACGAAAAATGCTTCCAAAAGCTGCTTTATGTATGGATTATCTACACTTCTTACGAATCCTAATAATTCCTCATACATCTGCTCTATATCATATCTTGAAGATGGAATATAATCTGTTGGTGTGTACTCATCCTCTGCTGCCACACGAATTCTTTCTATTTTAAACTGTAATGCACCATTATAACTTGTAACCTGTCCATTAACAAATACATAATCATTAACTTCAAAATCGCATATTCCACCTGAATTAACGTCCCATATCTTTGAATCTATCTGTCCTGTCTTATCTATAAGTATAACATTCTCGTATTCTTTTCCAGCCTTAGTAAGTGCTGATGACTTGGATTTACACAGGTATACCTCTGAAATTCTGTCTCCGTCTTTAAATGTTTCTATATAACGCATACTCTTCCTCCATTCAATCAGATTTCTCTCTGATTTCAATTAATCTTATTATATTCTTATCTCAACTATTTAATTCTACTCTGTACTGTCAAGTAGCTGCTTTATCTGTATTCCACATTGACATCATAAGATACTTCAAAATACCCTGATTTACCAAGCCTTTTTACAAGGACATTAACGCTCTGTCCTGACTGGCATCTGTACAGCTTCTCATTCAGCTTCTGCATAGTAAGACATTCCTCGCCATTTACCTCTACAATTACATCTCCTGTCTGAAGTCCTGCCTGATATGCCGGCGACTCCTGCTCAACTGCAAGTATATATATTCCTGTTGTAAGACTGTATTTATCTGCCAATTCATTGTCTACATTCTCTGCTTTAATACCAAAATACATAATCTCCTGACGGTTTATCATATTCTCAATAGTACCTTTAAGATCTGATATTCCTATGAACTTAAGCTTGACATCTTTATTACTGTGCACAGATATTCCTACAACATTGCCGTCCGAATTAAATAAAAATGCGTAATCTTCATCTTTGGCTGTAAGATTAGTTTCAAATATGTCTACATTATTATCTATAAGGCTGTACGAGCTGATATTGGTTATAGTTCCATAATCTACTGCCCCATCCGTTCCATATATATTGCCTGCGGCAATTACAAGCTCACCCTTGTTAAGTATATATGAATTGCTAAGAACTGATACCTCTATGCTTATCCTGTCGTCCTCACTCATCTGTTCAGCATCAACACTTATTATACTTATACCTGTATTACTGTCTGAGCACACATATACCGCCTTATATTCATTATCATTAACCTTAACACTTATATCCGCAGTATTATCAGTATATTTCTTTGATGTAAGTATAATATATCTTGAATTCACATAGGCAACAATAAGTCCTGCCGTAGATGTTACATTTTCCCTGTTCTCAATATAATTCTCATAATTAAGCCCTTCCGTGCTTTCCTGAATTATGACAACTGACTTCTGCACATCATCTACCTTCGTTCTTAACGACTGCATTAATGTATCATAATCCTTCTTAATCTGTGGCTGTCCTTCTTCATCCTCAACAACAACAGGCTCCGGATATTCATCTCTTGTGAATTCAATTCTGTCCTGTTCTGCTTTCTTCTTATCAAACTTCGCCTTTACTGACGGCACAATAAGCTTGTCAGCCGCTATATACACCACTCCTGCTATTATTATCAATATAAGTATCTTAATTGTTCTTATAAGATTCTTATATTTAACCTTAGGACTTAATACAATCTTTTCCGTATATAAATCGTATTTCTGCTCAGTATCTTTATGTTCCATATTATCCCTCATTCTTATTCATTAACAGATGCTTACGCATCTGATATGTTAAATCACAAGTACATTTTTCTTCTGACTATCCGGTTATTACGCAATATAAATAAAGTATACACTATGTTTATGAACAAACTATGACATAGATGTTAAAAAGTCGGCTCTTTCTTAAATTTATCCTATGGTTTTAATCGGTTTTAGTATATAATAAGAGAGGATTGTCAGCTTTTATCACTAATAGCAGACATATAATAATTATTATTTGAAATGACAGGAGTATTACATTGAATAATAAATCATTATCAACACTTGAATATAATAAAATAATATCTCGTCTTGTATCTTTTGCCTGCTCTGATGGTGCAAAGCAGATACTTCATAAGCTTGAGCCTATGACTGACATAGACAAAATCAATACAGCACTTGATTATACTAATGATGCACTTACCCGTGTATACCAGAAGGGAAGCGTGGATTTCTCAAGGATAAAAGATATCAGGGGAAGCATTGCAAGACTTAAAGTCGGAAGCTCTCTTAATGCACTTGAGCTTCTTAACATATCTATGTTATTAGAATGTGCTGCCCGCATAAAGGGATACTATGAACAGCGTGCTGACTCAATACAACCTTTAATAGACATGCTTGACCCTGTTACACTTCTTAATAACGCAATTAAGAAATGTATTATATCAGAAGATGAAATCAGTGATGATGCAAGTGCGAACCTCCGCAGCATAAGACGTCAGAAAAATATAGCTGCTGACCGCATACACACTGAACTTAATAAAATATTGAATTCACCATCTACAAGAACTTATCTTCAGGATTATGTGATAACAACAAGACAGGGACGTTTCTGTCTGCCTGTTAAAGCTGAATACAAATCACTTATGCCTGGTATGGTTCATGACCAGTCATCGACCGGTTCTACTGTATTTATTGAGCCTGCCGCAGTTGTCAAGCTTAACAATGATATAAGAGAGCTTGAACTTAAGGAACAGGCTGAGATTGAAGTTATTCTTGCAGATTTAAGTGCTAAAGCCGCAGAATATACCGATTCACTGCTTTCAGACTATGAGATACTTACCAATCTTGACTGCATATTCGCCAAAGCACTTTTATCAAGGCATTTTAATTGCAGCCGCCCTGTTATGAATAACAAAGGTATAGTAAATATTAAAAAAGGACGACATCCTCTTATTGAACCGCATACTGTCGTTCCTATAGACATTTATCTCGGTACAGATTTTAACCTTCTTATCATAACAGGACCTAATACCGGTGGTAAGACCGTATCCTTAAAGACTGTCGGACTTCTTACTCTTATGGCTCAGGCCGGACTTAATATTCCAGCACTGGAACATTCCGACATAGCTGTATTTGACAATATATTTGCTGATATCGGCGATGAACAGAGTATTGAACAGAGCCTTAGTACATTCAGCTCACATATGACTAATACTGTCGATATTCTTAAAAAAGCTGACAGCAACAGTCTCATTTTATTCGATGAGATTGGTGCTGGTACTGACCCTACAGAAGGTGCAGCCCTTGCAATTGCTATACTTGACAGCCTTCACAGACGTAATATTACAACAATGGCGACAACTCATTACAGCGAGATTAAAATGTATGCACTCACAACCGATGGCGTGGAAAATGCCTGCTGTGAATTTGATGTACAGTCACTCCGCCCTACTTATAGGCTTCTTATCGGAGTTCCTGGAAAGAGTAATGCATTTGCCATTTCCAAAAAGCTTGGACTTTCTGACAATATAATTAATGATGCTTCACGCCGTCTTGACTCTGAAGATATCAAATTTGAAGACCTTGTAACTGATCTTGAACAAAGCCGTGTTACAATTGAACGTGAGCGTGAGGAATTAAATGAGTACAAAGCACAGATTGCCCAGTTAAAGTCTGAACTTACCAAAAAAACTGAACGTCTTGATGAACGTACTGACAATATTATAAGAAAAGCTAACGAAGAAGCTGCACGCATACTTAAAGATGCGAAAGAGTATGCTGATAAGACAATTAATGCTATGAACAAGCATGGTATGACTGTAAAAGAGCTTGAGAAACACCGCAGTGCTATCCGTGAGAAAATGAATAAGCGGCAGGAAAAGTTAAAGATTGAACCTGCCAACAACATAAGCGAGCATAAGGCTCACGATATATCTGAATTCAAGGTTGGTATGCACGTTAAGGTTCTTACAATGAACGTCATAGGTACTGTATCCCAGATTCATAAGAACAAAAACCAGGTTACTGTACTTGTAGGAAGCTTAAGCACTAAAATGGATATTAAAAATCTTGCCATACTTAAAGGCTATAAGGATCCTGCTGAAACAAGTTCTAAGCCTAAGGGTGCTGGTGGCTCAGGTAAAATCAAGATGTCAAAATCATCTTCTGTATCTTCTGAGATTAATCTTCTTGGATACACTGTTGATGAAGCTATTGCCGTTCTTGACAAATATCTTGATGATGCCTATATTGCCAGAATTCCGCAGGTACGAATTGTTCACGGCAAGGGAACAGGTGCTCTACGCTCTGGTATAACTTCTTATCTGCACGGGGTTCCTTATATTAAAGAATTCCGCCTTGGACAGATTGGCGAGGGTGCAGAAGGTGTTACAATTGTAACATTTAAAGATTAACTATAAATATTGTATATGGAGGCACATATGGTTGCTAAACAACGAATTTTAATCGTAGATGATGATGAGAATATAGCTGAACTCATCTCACTCTATCTTACAAAAGAATGTTTTGAAACTAAGATTGTATATGACGGCGAAAGTGCACTTGATAACCTTTCTACATTCAAGCCTAACCTCATTCTGTTAGACCTTATGCTTCCTGGTATTGACGGATATCAGGTATGCCGTGAAATCAGGAAGAATAATAATACGCCAATAATTATGCTTTCAGCTAAGGGCGAAACATTTGACAAGGTATTAGGTCTGGAGCTTGGTGCTGATGATTATATTATCAAGCCATTTGAAACAAAAGAACTTGTCGCACGTGTTAAAGCTGTATTAAGACGTTATCATCTTCCACAGACTGCCGTTGCACCATCAGAAAATGCCAGATGTGTAACGTATCCTGACTTAATTGTCAATCTTGACAATTACTCAGTTACTTATGATAAAAAGGCTGTAGAAATGCCGCCTAAAGAACTTGAACTTTTATACTTCCTTGCATCTGCACCTAATCAGGTGTTCACACGAGAACAGCTTCTTGACAATATCTGGGGCTATGATTACATCGGCGATACCCGTACTGTCGATGTGCACATCAAACGAATTCGTGAAAAGATTAAAGACCACGATAAATGGTCGATTGAAACCGTATGGGGAATTGGCTACAAATTTGTGACTAAATAAGCAGGAACGGACTCAATATGAAATATAATATGCTTACCAAACAGATAACTCTATATATAATAATTGCTGTTGTAGGATTTATAGCTGTAACAACAATATGTTTCAGGCACGATTATAATAAAGTATATGACTATTATTCTGAAGTGCTTTACCAGCAGGCTAACGAAATTGCCGGCACATTTGCAAAAGATACATTCACGCCAGAATATCTTTCAGACATAGAAGCTGACCTTAAAATAGTATCTGAACTCAACCACACAAGAATTATGTTCGTAAGCCCATTCGGTGATGTTATGTTAGATACTGGATTTTCTGGAACAGCAGATTTTAATGGTTATCTATATGAACTTAAGGATTTTGATTATGGCAGGCTTAAAGGTGCACACACACAGACAGGTGATTTCTATGGTGTATTTGACGAAACTGTTGTAAGTGCATATTTTCCTATTGCCAGCAATTTCACAATGAAAGGCTATGTTGTCATCAATATGCCTGAAACTGTCATAACTGACAGGGTATATGATACATTTAACACCAACTATCTTACACTGGTGATTGCTATGCTGCTTTCACTTTCTATGCTGGTGCTATATTTCATACATATTCACAAGCCTATCAATGAGCTTACCAAGGCTACTGAAGAATATGGAAAAGGTAATCTTTCCTACCGCATTAAGATACACCACAATGATGAAATCGGACGTCTTGCGGCTTCTCTAGATTATATGGCAAAAGAACTTAACGAAATGGACCGGTTCCAGCAGAAGTTCTTATCCAATATTTCGCACGACTTCCGTTCGCCTCTTACTTCAATAAAAGGCTACCTTGAAGCCATTGAGGACGGAACAGTACCACCGGAAATGATTAATAAATACATTAATATTGTATTATTTGAAACCGAACGACTTACCAAGCTTACAAGCAATATACTTACACTTAATGAACTTGACCCTAAGACTGTCCGCCTTGAGATTACAACATTTGATATTAACTCAGTAATAAAGCATACAATAGAAACTCTTGAGGGTTCGTGTAAAAAGAAAGGCATTAAGTTCAGCCTGACATTCTCTGGCACAGCACTTAATGTCAAAGCTGACAAAGGTAAAATACAACAGGTTATATACAACCTTGTAGATAACGCAATCAAATTCAGCCACGATAACTCCTTTATATATGTAACTGTCAAAGAAAAAGGTGATAAAGCCCAGATATCCATTAAAGATACCGGAAGCGGAATTGCCAAGAAAGATATTGATAAAATATGGGATAGATTTTATAAATCAGATGCCTCAAGAGGCCGTGACAAGAAAGGGTCTGGACTTGGACTATCCATAACCAAGGAAATAATTCAGGCACACGAGGAACATATCGATGTAATCAGTACTGCAGATGTGGGAACAGAATTTATATTTACGCTGCCACTTGCAAAGGGATAATGTTAATAACCAACGATTCTCTATGAATATATAAGAGAGCTTTCTAACTTCTCTCTTATATATTCTTTCACATAAAAATTAATGGTATTGCTGTTGTTTCTTATACGCTTCACAACTGCTGTATCCAATACGCCTTACTCATCTGATATTTCTGTATATTACAAAGGATAAGGATACATAAAATGTACCCTCATCCCATTATAATTAATTACTTCCAATGAAGCTTATGCAATTCTCCTGACAAGCTCATATTCTCAAAGCCGTGCTGTCTTAATGCCTCGTAAGCCACTATTGCCACTGAATTAGAAAGATTAAGGGAACGGATATCTCCAATCATCGGTATCCTTATACAGGTATCCTCGTGGTCTACAAGTATATCCTCTGGTATTCCCGCACTTTCCTTTCCGAACATAATATAGCAGTCGTCTTCATACTTCACATCAGCGTATGTATGATGTGCCTTAGTAGTTGCCATATATATCTTAGCGCCCGGATTACGGTTAAGAAAATCTTCATAATCATTATATACTGTCACATCAAGCTTATCCCAGTAATCAAGTCCCGCTCTTTTAAGCATTTTCTCATTAAGGCTGAACCCAAGCGGCTCAATTAAATGTAATCGTGCGCCTGCCGCTACACAGGTTCTTCCTATATTGCCAGTATTAGCAGGCATCTCTGGCTCATGTAATACTATATTTAACATAATTATCTTTCCTTATAATTCTTTACTGTTCTGCTATTACAGCTATATTAAGTTCAAGTGCCACTTCGTCACCTGAATGGATAGGCACACATATATTCTGTGTATATGACTGTGTAATAGTCATATCTCCGTGACATACACTTGGTGGTGTAATATCTATAACATATCCCTTTGTTGCGAATATTGTTGCAGCATTACCCATAATCATATTACCAAGCTCACTTATTGCACTTATAGACATATCATCAAGTGCAGTTACCGGCATACCCATCATCATCTTAGATGCCACGTCCAATGCCTTATTAAACTCAAATGCCATAATAACCTGACCCTTTAACTCACCTGTTATACCTATCATAACTGCAACCGACTCATTCTCGAATTCTGTTGTCTTGACATAAGGCTTTCCTATCTTCATCTCTGTCTGACATATTTCCTGCATTATCTTAGTCGCTGACATTAAAAATGGATTGATAAAATCTGCGTTCATTCCT
>OKSC01003194.1_pt1 | contig 12577 bp, 10 predicted proteins | sample 1601161 | NCBI WGS metagenome assembly OKSC01 (sample SAMEA3541552, study PRJEB24748) | human gut metagenome | biome: human gut; feature: human-associated habitat; material: faeces | place: China | collected 2012
TTCTTTCATATCCTCTAACGAAAAGTTGTGGGCTTTGGCACGAAGTCCGAATGCCTCTCCGCCGATATAAACTGCATCCGCACCATAGACAACCGCTGTTTTTAACACATCCAGACTGCCCGCCGGTATCAGTAACTCTGTATTTCTCATATCATTTTCCTACTCTTTCTTTCTCGATCTCTATTTTCACACTGATTGCCGCTCCATCTCCGATCGGGATAATGGAGGTCTCCAGCTCTTCCATATGCTTTAACGTATATAAATACTCCCGCATCCGCTCGTGGATCGTCCGGTCACGGCGCTCCACCGCGTAACGCGATTCCATGATCGTTCCGTCCTGGAGGACATTGTCAGACATTAAAAGTCCGCCATCCCGCAGAAGGCGCAGGATATCCGGCAGCCAGTTGATGTATTGGCCCTTTGCCGCGTCCATGAAGATAAAATCAAAGGAGCCGGAAAGACCCGCAAGGATTTCCCCGGCATCGCCCTCCAGCAGCGTGATCTTGTCCTCCCGACCGGCTGTTTTGAAGTTCTGTTTTGCGATCGGAATCCGTTTTTCATATTTTTCAATTGTCGTAATATGTGAAGATTTTGGCAAATACTCACGCATGCAAAGAGCGGAAAATCCAACCGCTGTTCCAATTTCTAAAACCTCTTTCGGCTTTCTCTCCCGCAGCAAGAAACGCAACATATCTCTTGTGCCGGACCTTATAATCGGCACATCCTCTGAAAGTGCCTTTCTCTCAAGCTCTTCTAATGGCTTTGGCAGTGGCTCCCTGTATTTTTCCAAAAACACTTCCATGCGGTCATGGTGACTCGTCTTTGTGTGTACCATTTTTTCTCCTTTACTAAACGCACAAAAAATCCCAGTCCTGCCATAAGAAAACATGGGATTTTATGTGTTATCATTTACAATCCGTAAATTACACGGATAATTTCCTCGTAGGTCATACTGCTGTTCAGCGTATAAATACCTTTCTGCATGTCGGTTCCCTCGCGTTTCATCAACTGCATGTGCACATAAAACGCCGCCGGATTACCGACCAAATCCTGATTTGACAGCCGCTTAGCCACTTCAAATTCACCATCATCCTCCGATATGGTAAATGCTGTTGTCTGTCCCGGCGGCAAATCTTTTGACGTATCGCCCACCGCCTCGCAGGCAAAGGAATAGCCGACGCGGCACAGCTGTACACCACCAAATACAACCAAACCATAAAACACGATATTCAGTAATACAATTAACATGGTTCGTACAGCTTTTAACATGGATTATACCTCCATAATAATTGGTAAAATAACCGGATTTCTCTTCATCTTCTTCCACAGGAAGTCATTCAGAGTATCCTTAATTTCTGTTTTAATTCTTCCCCAGTCTGTAATTCCTCTTTCGTATAGACGGTCAAGCGCAATATTAACAACTTCATGGCACTCATCCATCAAGTTTTCCGCTTCTCTAACATAAACAAAACCACGGGATACAATATCCGGTCCTGCCAAAATCGTGTTGGAGCCTTTCTCCAGTGTAAGTACCACAACCAAAAGACCATTTTCCGATAAGTGCTGGCGGTCACGAAGAACAATATTTCCTACATCGCCAATGCCAAGTCCATCGACCATAATTCCCTGTGCAATCGTTTTACCAACAATTGTCGCACGATCCTCACGGAGTTCCAAAATATCTCCGGAACGTAAAATCTTAATATTTTCTTTTGGCACACCCATCTTCTGTGCTACATCTGCCTGTCCCTGCAAATGACGGTACTCACCATGAACCGGTATAGAAAACTTCGGTTTCACAAGCGAATAAATCAATTTAATCTCTTCCTCACATGCATGTCCGGAAACGTGAGTATCCTGAATAATTACCTTTGCACCCTTTTGAGAAAGTTCGTTAATTACTTTTGAGACCGACTTCTCATTACCCGGAATCGGACGGGAACTGAAAATAACAACATCCCCGGGTTTAATTGCGATTTTACGATGAATACTTGCCGCAATACGGGAAAGAGCTGCCATTGCTTCACCCTGACTTCCCGTCGTAATCAGTACGAGCTGCTCATCGGAATAATTTTTCATCTCTTCCAAGCTGATAATCATATTGTCCGGCACCTGAATATAACCAAGTTCCACCGCCGTATTTACGATGTTTACCATGCTTCGTCCTTCAATGACGACTTTACGGTTCTGCTTCTTCGCCGAATTAATAACCTGCTGCACACGATCTACATTCGAGGCAAACGTAGCCACGATAATACGGTTGTGTACATTTTCCTCAAAAATCGAATCAAAAGTCGCACCAACCGTACGCTCCGACTCAGTAAAGCCCGGTTTCAAAACATTCGTACTGTCGCACATCAGGGCAAGTACACCTTTTTTACCAAGTTCTCCAAAACGAGCCAAATCAATTGTGTCTCCGTAAACCGGCGTATAATCTACTTTAAAGTCACCGGTGTGTACAACAATTCCTGCCGGTGTATAAATGGCTAATGCCGCTGAATCCGCAATACTGTGATTTGTCCGGATAAACTCAATACGGAAATCTCCTAAGTTAATATACTGACCATAAGTAACAACTTTTCTCTTAACGTTATTTAACAGATTATGCTCTTTTAACTTATTCTCGATAATTGCCATCGTAAGTCTCGTAGCATAAATCGGAACATTCAGTTCTTTTAACACATAAGGCAGAGAACCGATGTGATCCTCATGTCCGTGTGTAATGACAAAGCCTTTCACTTTATCTCTGTTATCCTGCAAATACGTGATATCCGGGATTACTAAATCCACACCTAACATATCATCTTCCGGGAAGGCCAGTCCGCAGTCCACTACAATAATACTCTCTTCCGTCTCAAACGCCGTAATGTTCATTCCAATCTGTTCCAAACCTCCAAGCGGAATAATCTTTACGCGCTCTTCCCCTGTTTTTTTCTTCTTCAATTTTATTACACCTCTCTATTCTAATCTTAATTCTACATCGTCCAATAACTCTTCTAAGTACTTTGAAATAATTTTCAACTCTTTCTCATCGTCTACAACCTGATACGTTACCAGTTCGTCCTCTGTTTCCTCTCTCAAAATCATTGCTTCTGCTTCCTCATCCTCAACGGAATCTGTCACGAGAAGATACGATACACCGGCAATGTCTGCTTTTTCCAACACAAAAAAAGCCTCCTCGCTGCCATCGTCAGCCGTAAGCATAATGAGTCCATTTTCGTTTTCTGACATCAAATCCTCCTAATTGTGTATGGAATCTAAATAACCTTGTAAAATCAGGGAAGCTGCAATCTTATCTACATACGTTTTCCGATGTTCTGAGCGCACTCCGCCTTCTTTTAACACATCCATGGCAGAAACCGTGCTGAGCCGTTCGTCCCACAGCACTACTTCTAACCCTGTTCTAGCCTTTAGTTTTTCCATAAATTCTTTCGTTCGCTCGACACGCTCTCCCTCCGAATTATTCATATTCTTCGGGTAGCCAAGCACAATACGTCCTACGTCATTTTCCTCTGCCAGTACCTGAATACGTGCCAGAGTCTGTCGTAATTTGTTTTCACTTTTTCTTTTTATAACTTCAACCGGCTGGGCAGTCAAAAGCATGGAGTCGCTAATCGCCACACCAACTGTCACTGAGCCGTAATCAAGTCCCATGATTTTCAAAATAAATACCTAGTCTTCCTTGAGATTATTCTCAATATAGTCTTCTAAAAACACTTCAATAATTTCGTCACGCTCTGCGCGCATAATCAAACTTCTTGCACCTTTGTGACTGGTAATATAAGTCGGGTCTCCCGACATCAGATACCCAACAATCTGATTAACCGGATTGTAGCCTTTTTCCGTCAATGCAGAATAAACTGCCGCAATCACATCACGGACATCCAAATCTTTCTCCGCCTCAACCTTAAAGTATTGCGTATTATTCAATTCCTGCATGCCGCCACATCCTTTCTATAATCATACCCAATTACTAATATTGTAATATATATAACCTCAATTCGCAAGAGTTTTTTTGCATGAAGTTTATCTCCGCAATCTTATAATATTTTTCACCAAGCACAGCAGAAGAACGGCAGCTATATTCTGCTTTTGTTTTTTATTTTAATCATACACTAGAAAAATTCGTTTGACAATTGTATAATGTTACAAAAAAGGAAAAAGGAGCAATATGATGAGCCAGCTATTTTACTATACACCGTCAGGCGGTGACTGGAACAAAGCGCTTCCGATTGGGAACGGAAAACTGGGAGCCATGATTTTTGGCGAGGAGCACGAAGAACATTTTCAGCTTAATGAAGATTCTGTCTGGTTTGGGACAAAACGAAACCGCAATAATGCGGATGCCAGAAAAAATCTAGAAAAAATCCGCGAATTAATTTTAAATGGAAAAATTTCAGAGGCTGAAAATCTCTGTAAATATGCCCTGTCCGGCACGCCACAGAGCCAGCACAGTTACCAGACACTGGGCGATGTTTATTTTGATTTCTGCGGTGTAAGAAAAAACACGAAAAATTTCAAACGTACACTCGATTTATTAACCGCCATACATACTTCAAAAGTCACGGATGCAGACACTGGCTTTTCCTATGAAATTGAGACTTTTGCCGACTTCGACACAAACTGCATTACTGCCCATTTTACGAGCACTAATTCGGATGGGCTTTCTTTGGCTGCCTCCTTACAGCGTGGCTCTTTTTATGAGGCAACCACCCACACAGACGACACGCTGTTAATTTCCGGCAGACTCGGCGGCGGGGATGAAACTTTTTGTGCCGGTATGCGCTTTGTCATTTCGGATGGCATACAGACTGGCATGGGTGAGCATTTGTTAGCCGAACACTCCTCTTCCATTACCGTATTGCTGACAGCGGCAACTACATTCCGTCATAAAAATCCAGAAGAAGCAGTAAAAGAATCATTAAAAAAAGCAGCTTTCATTCCATATGAGAGATTAAAAGAAAAACACATCAAAGAATACCGCTCATATTTTGACCGCATGCATTTATCACTTCCTTATGACTCGTCTCTCGATGCCCTTCCAACAGATGAAAGACTTGCGCGTATTGATAAGGAACACCCGGATAACGGACTCATTAACACGTACTTTGATTTTGGCAGATATCTGTTAATTAGTTCCAGCCGCGGCGACTGTCTTCCGGCAAATCTCCAGGGCATCTGGAATGATTCTTTAAGTGCACCGTGGGGAAGCAAATTTACCATTAATATCAACACAGAAATGAATTACTGGCCGGCATTATCCTGCCGGTTAGCCGACTGCGAAAAACCGCTTTTTACACATATGCTGCGCATGTTGGAAAACGGAAAACAGACCGCTAAAGAAATGTATGACTGCCGTGGTTTTGTCGCCCACCACAACACCGATTTATGGGGTGATACAGCACCGCAGGACATCTACATTCCTGCTACTTACTGGGTTATGGGTGGTGCATGGCTTGCCACCCATATCTGGAACTATTACAGTTACACAAAAGACCTTGATTTTCTCAAAGAAATGTACCCATTTTTACGAGAATGTGTTGCCTTTTTTATGGATTTTCTCATCGAAGTTAATGGCGAATTGGTAACCTGCCCTTCTGTGTCACCGGAAAACACTTATATCATGAAAGATGGCACACAAGGACGCTTGTCTTACGGCGTTACGATGGACAATGAAATTCTCCACGAATTATTTGACCATTTTGAAAAGTCCTCCACATTGTTACAAGAAACTGATATCGATTTTTGCCAAAGAGCAAAAGAAACGGCAAAAAAACTACCAAAAATAAAAATTGGAAAACACGGTCAGATTATGGAATGGATGAAAGATTATGATGAAGCAGAACCGGGGCACCGCCACATCTCACATTTGTGGGCACTTCATCCGGCTTTCCAGATTACGCCGGATAACACACCGGATTTATGTGATGCTGCCAAAATTACGTTGCAGAGGCGTCTCAGTAAAGGCGGCGGACACACCGGCTGGAGCCGTGCGTGGATTATGAATATGTATGCCAGATTATGGGATGGAGAAAATGCTTATAAACAGCTTTTACTCCTCTTTTCCAACTCAACTTTACAAAATCTGTTTGACACGCATCCACCATTTCAAATTGATGGTAATTTCGGCTCAATTGCTGCCATCGCAGAAATGCTCTTGCAGTCAAGAGAAGATAAGACGATTTTTCTTCCTGCACTTCCAAGTGCATGGCAGAATGGTTTTGTAGAAGGAATTTGTGGCAGGGAAAATATCCGCTATGACATCCGCTGGAGCAAAGGCGTCCTTTCCGATGTCACCCTGCACGCAGGGTCTGATACCTCCATCACGCTTTCTTACAAAGACAAAGAAAAACGCCTCACCCTGCAAGAAGGTGAGACGTTATCTGTATCATTTTAATCATTTAGGAGTGTAATCGTTTTACTTTTATTAATCGTCCTGTAAAGCATCAAACCCGCTCTCACCGGTTCTGACTTTGACAACTTCTTCGACATTGTATACGAAGATTTTACCATCGCCAATGTGACCGGTGTAGAGTGCCTCTTTAGCAGCATCTACAACTTTTTCTACCGGCACGGCACTTACGACAACCTCAACTTTCGTCTTCGGCAGCAACGTAAATTCAACCGGTACACCACGATAATACTCTGCTGTACCTTTCTGAGTACCACAGCCTAATACAGAAGTTACGGTAATACCGCTGACGCCAATCGCATTCAGTGCTTCCTTCAAATCTTCGAACTTGCTCTGACGGCAGATAATGGAAATCTTGCTCATCTTCACTGCACCTTCGGCTACCTCTTTCTTCTTCTTGAGAGTCGGAGCAGGAACCTCTGCTACCGGTACAGCGGCTTCCATCGGGACATCGCCCATCATTGTCTTTGCTCCTGCCGGTGATGCAGCATAGAAGCGGTTACCAGCCGGCATAAAGTCTGCGTAAGCACTTGGTAAACCATGTTCGGTTGCATCCAGACCTTCGATTTCTTCCTCCGGTTTTACACGAAGACCAATGGTTGCACGGATTGCAAGGAATGTAAGTGTAATCAATACAACAGCCCATGCACCAACCGTAAGAATACCTAAAATCTGAAGTCCTAACTGGTTAAATCCACCACCGTAGAACAAACCTTCTTTAATTCCCGCTATTTTAAATCCCGGTGCGGATGAAGTAGCAAACAAACCAACTGCGAAAGTTCCCCAGATACCATTCATCATATGTACGGCTACCGCACCAACCGGGTCATCCACACGAAGCACATGGTCACAAAGCCATACACCAAAGACAACCAGCACACCGGCTACCGCACCGATAATAGCTGCACCGAGTGCATCGGTTACATCACAAGGAGCTGTGATTGCTACCAAGCCTGCAAGAGATGCATTCAAACACATCGAAACATCCGGTTTGCCATATTTAATCCATGTAAAAATCATACATACAACGGTTGCCACAGCAGGTGCGACTGTTGTTGTCAGGAAAATTGAACCAAGCGTTTTCAAATCTGTTGCAGCAGCACCGTTAAATCCATACCAGCCAAGCCATAAGATGAATACACCAAGTGCACCAATTGTTAAGTTATGACCAGGAATCGCATTTACCTTTATCACTTTACCGCTCTTATCTTTCTTAAACTTACCAATACGAGGTCCTAAGAATGCGGCACCAATTAAAGCACAGATACCACCTACCATATGAATAGCACAAGAACCGGCATAATCATGGAATCCAAGATTTGCCAACCAGCCGCCGCCCCAAATCCAGTGGGCTTCAATCGGATAAATCAATGCTGAAATCACTGCTGAGTATACACAATAGGACAAGAACTTAGTTCTCTCTGCCATTGCTCCGGAAACGATTGTTGCCGTTGTTGCACAGAACACAAGGTTAAATACAAACGTTGAAAAATTGAAATTTGCAAAGTTCGTAAACAAGTCAAATCCCGGTTTACCAATAAATCCAAGATAATCTTCACCCAGTAACAGTGAAAAACCAATCAACATAAACATCACAGTTCCGATACAGAAATCCATGAGGTTTTTCATAATGATGTTACCGGCATTTTTGGCTCTGGTAAAACCACCCTCTACCATAGCAAAACCTGCCTGCATCCAGAATACCAGTGCGGCGCCAATCAAGAACCATACGCCCCACAAATCGCTCTGAAGCGATTCAACTGCTTTCATTACATCCATACTAATTCCTCCTTTTCTTTCATGACGTATTCCCCTGCAATAGAAAAAGCGCCAGAAACAAATTCTCGTTTCTGACGCCTTCGTCATTTATGTCTGCAATTATAAAACGCGGTTTTCTAAATGTCAATACCTTTTTTACATTTTGTGCATTTCCAACAAATACCATTCGTAAAAATGCAACTTTTTTCAATAATTAAACAACAATCCTTTTCTTGCACACATTTCTGTGCTATAATTGATTATGTCTATCAAAATAAGAAAGGCTGATTATAAATGGCTTTAAATACCAAAGGAAAAAAGACATCTTTGACCGAAGAGGCATCCATTTACCAGAAAAGACAGGATGATTTATCGGACAAAGAACGTATAAAGAATATGACAGGAAAGCAAAAACGGGACTTTTTCAGAACTTATTATCTTCCCAAACTGCTCGTTATACTTGCTGTAGCCGGTGTTGTTTTTTACATCGTATGGGTTGATTTTATCAACAAGTCTCATATTTATTTGCGGTGTGCGATTCTGAATGAATCGATTACCGACAGCACCCTGACAGAATTCAGTGACCGATTTACCGACTCTATGAAGATGGATTATAAAAAGAACCGTGCTTCTTTTTATATGTATTATACCCGCTCGGATGTTGCCAGAGAGATGGGAGCCGACACGGGCAGCGATTTATCGGAAATCAGCAGCCGTCTAGTGGCAAATTCATTAGACTGTATGATTGCTTCTTATGAAGATGTAGAAAATATTTACTTAAAAAATGGATTTATTATGAATCTCAATAATTTTTTAAGTGAGAACGAAAAAAAGGCCTTAAAACCTTATTTTGTCACCAAAAAAAATGAGGCTGATAAAGTAATTGGTATTTCTTTGAAAGACTGTAAAAAATACCGGACACTTTTCACCGGCAGAACACCAATTACAGAAGAACCTGTTCTTTATGTAATTACGAACGCAACCAACGAAGGAAAAAATTATGTGAAACAACTCATTCATTACCTTTATTCGGATGAATTAAAACAAACAGAGTAGATTGGAGGACTTATGTTAAACGGACGAAAAACCATCGGTATTATTTTATTTGATATAACCGGCTACTATCAGCAGCAGTTGGTACATACGTTATCAAAAACCGCTTCTAAGCGCGGCTACAATCTGCTTACTTTCTCTGCTTTTACCATCTACGGCAGCGATACAAAAAATGCAGCAGGTGAATATAACATTCTCCATCTGATTCCGTATGAACAGCTTGACGCCCTAATTGTCTGCCACGACACATTTAACAGCAATGAAGCCGTCGAGGAACTGTGGAAACTCGTCACGGAACGCTGTCAGGCACCCATTATCAGCATACGCAAAAAGGTAAATGGCTGTTACAACATATTAGCAGAGGACACAGATGCAATTCCTGCTTTTGTACGCCACTTTCATGATGTTCATCACTTTGACCGCATTGCCTTTATGTCCGGACCATACAACCATCCGGATGCAATTTTCCGCTTAGAAAAATATAAAGAGGCAATGGCTGAGTTAGGACTTGACTGTCCGGAAGAATACATTTTCGAAGGTGACTTTTGGAAAAATTGTGCCGCTGATGCAGCAAACCACTTTATGAATTTAACAAACCGCCCTCAGGCAATTGTCTGCGCCAACGACTACATGGCACTCTCTCTTTGTAAAGAACTTACATTACAGGGTTATTCAGTGCCACAGGATATCGCCATTTCAGGTTTTGATGATGTACGGGATGCGCGTGCAAATGTACCACCGCTAACCACCTGTTATGTCTCAGTCTCTGATATGGCAAAAAAAGCAATGGAAACGATTGATACCTTATTAAATGGGAAAGAAGCTCCTGCCTGCACGTTTGTTCCTACAAAAATCATCATCCGCAACTCCTGCGGCTGTGAATCCTCCACGATGAAAGATTTAAGTCTTTCCCGTATGTATGAAGTGGAATTAATGGAACAGCTGATTAACCAAAATGCGCATAATACATTCGTTTCCATTTCGCTGGAAAATATAACATCCGCAGAGGATATCGGTGATTATCTCCGATTAGAGGATGCCCCCGGCATTACCCGCGATTTCTACCTGTGTCTTGGCATCCACGGCAATGGTGCCTATCCACAGGTAAAGAAAAAAGCACCCGGTTTTGCAAAACGCTCCCATTCGATTTACAGTTTAAGAGATTTAAATCCAATTGCCACCTCAAGTTTTGAGACGAAAAAATTACTGCCGCCGGAAGCTATCCGCGAGGAACCAATGGCAGTATTTTTCTTCCCGATTCATTATTTGGAGTATAATTTTGGCTATGTAGCAGCAACCTCAAACGGTGAGGAAGCACAAGATACATTATTTCACTCCTGGCTTTCCCTTATCGGAAATACATTGGAAAACTCGCGAATTCGTGCAAAAAATCAGGCACTATTGGAAAAATTAAATATGCTCTACCACGAAGATTTTCTTACAAAATTATATAACCGCCGCGGTTTTGAGCAGTTCTCGGAAGAAGAATTTGCAGAAGCAAAGAAACACAACATAAAGACGATGACACTGAGTATCGACATGGATAACCTGAAATACATTAACGATGTTTATGGACATTCTCATGGAGATTTAGCACTTCAGACAATTGCCGATGCAATGCGTCAAGCCTGCTCCGGGTGTGAAATCTGTGCCCGCATCGGTGGCGATGAATTCGCTGTATTCGGCTATGACTACAGCGAAGACAAGGCGAAACAGTATACTGAAAACTTCTTACAGTACTTAAAAGATTTTAACGCTGACAGCAGCCTTCCATACTGCGTCAACGCCAGTTTCGGATATACCATCTCCGACCCATCACTTTCCATATCGCGAGAGCAGTACATGAAAGCCAGCGACGATTTACTCTATCAAAACAAGCGAAAACGTAAGGAAAAGTATGGTAACCTAAGTCAGCGGTAAAAAGATTCTAAAAGTTGTAAAAAGCGCTTCATCTGTAGTGGTTTCTCCAAAAAAGCATTGATTCCTATTTGTATACTGGATTCAATGCTTTTTTGGTGGATTTCATCCACCAATACAAACAAAGGAACTTTTTTTGCCCGTTCACGGCTGCGAAATTCCAGTGCAAAATCTTCATAATCAATTGCTAATGAATATCCATCCACCACAACAACATCAAATGGCTCTGCCACATAACTCTCCCATAATTCCAACCCTTCTTTTGCAGAATAAGCAACATCCACCTGTGCTCCACAGACACGAAACCGTACCCCCATCATATCAGATTCCTCATTCTGCGACTCAATAACCAGAATTTTATAACCTTTCAATGATACATCATTTTGGAAAAGTTCCGGTTTTGGCTCTAACTGCGTAATCTTATCTTTCCAGCTCTTCTTTAACGGAAGTTCCAATTTCATCACATTCACATTTCCTCCTCGACGGCTTAATTCCAATCTTCCACCGAGAAATTCCGATAAGCGTCTGGCAACCACCAGCGAGAATGTTGTACAGTAAATACCCTCTTTTCGCTTCCAGTCCATTCTGGTGTTTACATGATCCAAAAGATAGTTTCTGCCAAATGAAGACTCATCAATTGGCAGTCCCCAGTCCTCAAACATAACAGATAATAAAAACTGGTCGTCCCCTCTTTTTTCCACTGTTCCGAATACACGCACAGTAGAAGATTCCTCTGAATTTAGCAGGCAGTTTCCAAGAATGTGGTTAAAAATTTCGAGAATACGCTTTTCATCTCCAAAACACAGTTCTCCATCCAAATCAAAGTTTGCCTCTAGCGTTAGTTTTGCCCGGTTCATTCTCTCTTTCCAGTCAGTAACCACTCCATTTACAAGTTTTGCCAGAGAGAAAGAATTGTTTTCAATCACCATTTTCCCCTGTTCAATTATTTCGTATTCTGACATACTCTCAATAACTTCGAGTACATACTCAGCGGCCGTGCGGATTTCTCCAATTCGCTCTTGCAGATTCTCCTGCTTATAAAGTTCCGCGCTTACATATTGAACCGGCGCCATTACTTCTCTTGTTAAAATAGCCAGAAAATTTCTTCTCATCTCCACCATATCCTTTGCTTCTTTTAACGCTGTCGCCATCAATCTGCGGTTTGATTCTTCCTCTTTTAACTGAATCAGTCTCAATTCATGCATATCCTGTACTTCAACAATAATTGTATCCGTGTCACTTCCCAGATAGCTGTAGCGGAAACATTTGTATCGATAATCCCCACCCGGTTTATTAATGCGGAAAAATAAAACTTCCTCAATCGAACTTGACTCCAGCACGTCTTTCATGTTATCCAAATCAAATACCGTATAAAAACGCGCCTTATCCTCCGGGTGCACGTAATGAGTTGCCGTTTTTTCCACAAAATCTTCAAAC